>ERZ1023310.187-NODE-187-length-11083-cov-7.584603_pt1 | contig 11083 bp, 11 predicted proteins | sample MGYA00380476_ERZ1023310 | MGnify/ENA primary metagenome ERZ1023310 (study PRJEB33173, sample SAMEA4830346) | metagenome | study: EMG produced TPA metagenomics assembly of the PRJEB25223 data set... | reverse complement strand
ACGCTCGTATTTGCCCGAACACACTCGCATAAAGGCGACACGGTCTCGGTGCTTGGGGTCCATGTTGGCTTGGATTTTAAAGACAAAGCCCGTAAAGGCAGGCTCGTCCGCTTTGACGGTACGTTCTACCGCCACATGGTCTTTGGGGGGTGGTGCGTATTGGGTCAATACGTCCAAAATCATGTTTACGCCAAAGTTACCCAACGCCGTACCAAACAAGACAGGCGTTTGTTGCCCTGCCAAAAACTCGTCCACGTCCCAGTCTTCGTATGCCATTTGGGCAAGTTCAATGTTATCCATAAACTCGTCCCACAAAATCTGCCCAAGTCGCTCCTTGATGTCGGCATGGTCGTAACCGTCTCGGCTCTCGATGTCAGTGATTTGTGAGCCAAAGCCTTTTTTATAAAAATAAGTCTTGTTATCTACAAAACTATACACCCCCACAAAATCCTGCCCCATGCCAATGGGATAGGCAAACGGTACGCATTTGATTTTTAGGACATTTTCAATCTCATCAAGCAGGGCAAGCGGATTTTGAATCTCACGGTCAAGTTTATTGACAAATGAAATAATGGGCGTATCACGCATACGGCACACTTCCATGAGCTTAATCGTCCGCTCTTCCACGCCTTTGGCTCCGTCAATGACCATAAGAGCAGAATCCACAGCAGTCAGCGTGCGGTAAGTATCTTCTGAAAAGTCGGCGTGTCCGGGGGTGTCTAGTAGATTAGCCACATGATTTTTATAGGGAAATTGCATGACCGATGTCGTGATAGAGATACCACGCTCCTGCTCCATGCTCATCCAGTCGCTCGTGGCGTGGCGGTCGGCTTTACGTCCACGCACCTCCCCCGCCACTTGGATTGCCTTGCCCCACAGTAGGAGCTTTTCGGTCATGGTGGTTTTACCTGCGTCGGGGTGCGATATGATAGCAAAAGTTCTGCGTTGGTTGATTTCTTGGGATAATTGGCTCATGGGAATTTCTTAATAAAATAAAACGGTTATTATACTTGAAAAGGGGGAAATGGGCAAAAACTAAACATTAAAAAACCGCCACAAGCGGTCAATCATAAGTCAATTTATCCACACTTGGCAATACAAAAGGTGGGTGGGTGCTAATATCCACCAGCACAATCACATCATTGTAGTGGCAATAATGCAGGATATATTCGCTCGTAAAATCGCCATTGGTTTGCTTTACATAGCACGGCACGCCCAAATGATAATGCCAAAGACAATATTTTTGGGCAAATTTGGCGTGCTGATGTTCTTTTTTGGTGTGGGGGTTGGGTGGGGCGGACGATTTATTGCGACCTTTTAAGTCTTTTAGACCGTTGGTTTGCACATGAATAGCAAAATCCAAAACCGCATTACGTAAGTCATCATCAAAACTTAAATAGTTATTTTCCAACCAATTGACAAAAACCACTTTCATACTACCGTCCTTTGCTCGGAGTGTTTGGATAGATTTTCTCTTAACCAAGCTGACAAGCCTTCTCTATCAAGCCCTTGCGGTAGTACCAAGCCATTTTTCAATGCCTCCTCTTTGCTTTCAAAACCTTTTAAGCGTTCTTTCATAACTTCCATATCAAAAACGAGTACATCATCTATGTGTTTTGGTATATCATTATCCAAAGTGGTTTTGATGGCATTTAAGATATAATCATTGACACTTACGCCTTGTTTTTCGGCGGTGGCGATGATGACTTCTTGTAGTTGTGGGGGTAGGTCTAGGGTAATCATCGTGGTGTTTCTCTTGAAATTTTAATCATTATCCCAAATTCTGGGATTTTGTCAATATTGAAAAAGTGCTATAATCAATCGCCAATCCACAGGAAAAAGCCATGTCTGAATTTAACAAAACCAAAGGGCTAAAACGCATCATCAACACACTGTCCTATTCCAAAGACGGCTTTAAGGTCGCTGTCAAAGAGCCTGCGATTTTTCAGCTCATTATTTTGCATTTGCCTTTAATGGGATTGGCATTGTGGTTGGATTTTGCCTTGGCGGTTAAGATGATGCTCGTGGCAGGGTCGTTTTTGTCGCTCATCGTGGAGTTTTTTAATACCGCCTTAGAGGCGGCGGTTGACCACACGTCTATGAAACATCACCCCCTTGCCAAAATCGCCAAAGATGTCGGCTCATCCGCCCAGTCGCTGGCACTTATTTTGGTGGCGGTGCTGTGGGGTATGGCGGTGTTTGGATAAAAACAAAAAGAGCAAAAACATTTGCCCTTTTATCATCATCAATCAACCCATCAGCCATCAGACTTTTTGACAAAAACCAACATCAGCCAGCCGATGATAAGTAGCGTTCCGCCCATTGGGGTTATCGCCCCAAGCCACTTAGGCATTCCCAGTGCCATCAAGTAGAGCGTGCTACTAAATATGGCAATGCCTATTTGTAAGGTCATGGCAACCTTATGAATGCGATAGGCAGATACCGCCCCTAGCACGCCCAACGCTAATATCCCCAAGCCATGCACAAACAGATAAAGCGTGGCAGTCTGCCAAATATCAAGCTCATAAGGCGTGGCGGTTTTCTTTAAGCCGTGAGCCCCAAACGCCCCAAGTGCTACCGCTGTCGCAAGGTTCACGCCTGCTACTTTTATCCAGTTTATCATTTGTTCGTCTGTTCGTTCTAATCAAAGAGCATGTTATCAATGGTCATCGCTTCACGGATTTTATCCATGGCGTTTTTCTCAATCTGACGCACCCGCTCGGCTGAGATGTTATAGACCGCCGCTAAGTCATGCAAAGTGGATTTTTGGTCGGCAAGCCAACGCTGAGTGATGATGTCCCGAGAACGCTCATCCAAGCCGTCCATCGCTTCTTTTAGGGCGGTGGTCGTATTCTCTTCCCAGTCGGCATCTTCGACCATCTCGGCAGGATTAACTCCATCTTCCAAAAAAAGTTGGGGAGCATAACGCCCATCTTCATCATCAGAGTCTTGTAGCTCAAAGGACGCATCATAACTGGTCAAGCGTGATTCCATTTCTAGGACTTGCTTGACCGTGACGTTTAGGTCTTTGGCAATGGCTTCGGCTTCTTCTAAGGTGAGCTGATTGCTTGATTTTTTAAGGCTACGCAAATTAAAAAACAGCTTGCGGTGGGCTTTGGTGGTGGCAACTTTGACAATCCGCCAATTTTTGATGACAAATTCATGAATCTCCGCCTTAATCCAATGCACCGCAAAGCTCACAAGGCGTACGCCCTTGGTAGGGTCAAAGCGTTTGACCGCTTTCATAAGCCCCAAATTACCTTCTTGAATCAAATCCGCCTGCGACAGACCATAACCTGAATAACTGCGTGCAATGTGTATCACAAACCGCAAATGACTCATGACCAGTAGCCGTGCCGCTTCCACGTCGCCATCTTGATAGTACCGCTCGGCAAGCTCTCGCTCTTCGTCGGGGGTTAGGATAGGAATCTGATGTACGGTATTGATGTACGCCCCCAAATTCACCCCTGGGGCGGTCAAATTGGTGGGCATGGCAGGCACCAAATCCTTGGTGGCGACATCATAGCGTGGTACGGCACTGAGGGCATGACTGGCAAGCACAGGGGCAAGGCTTGCCCTATCATGGGACTGCCCATCTGTTTCTAATTCATGCTCTGACTCATCCAATGCCAGCTCATCAGCGTCATCATCAATCTCATGAAAACCATCTAGTTCGTCTAATTCATCAGATAACAACTCATCAGACAGTATCTCATCAGACAGTATCTCATCAGAAAAACCGTCAAGCTCATCTAATCCATTATCCAGCTCATCTTCATCTAACGTATTAGATGACTTAAAATCACGCTCATCGGCATAATCACCGCCATAATCGTCAAAGTCATCAAAACCATCATAATCATAATTTTTGGGCATGTTTTCTTTCTACCAACAAATCATCAGTTTAAATATCGCCCCATTTTAAGCCGAAATCCGCCCAAATGCTAGCGGTTTTTACAGCTTTTTGTTAGGACGTGTGAACATTGATAACATTTATTAACATTTGGTGAAATTTTATGAATTTAAATTATTTTTGCATGAAAAATGGGCGATTCCCTTGCTTTTTAAATGAGTATTTTTCATGGCAAATACCAACACTCAACACATTCTAATCAAAAAGTGAAAGATGGTATCTGTTTGCCCATACGCCCACGTCTTGACCGTCAGCCCGTTTTTATGGCAATACGCCACAAGGTCGGTTTGTGAATTTTTATCGGTGGCAAGCAGATACAAGCCCCGCCCTGCCCCCACATCTCGCAAGGTTACTTTTGCCTTTAACAAAGGCATGGGGCAAGGCAGACGGCGTGCATCAAAAAAATGACTGACACACGCCACGTCATCGGCAGTTATCACATGCTCGGTCAAGGCAAAGTGCAAAGCATCCGTCATATTAACATCATCTGCCACATCAGCAGGCACAATGTCATCAATAAGGTCAAAAACAGCAGATAAATCGGTCATGGCAATCGCTCAAAAATGGGCTTAAAAAATGGCTCAAAAACAGCTTAGAATAACCCATCATGGGGACAAATCCATGCCTTTGCAAGATAACCATAGAGCAAATCCTAGTTTGGATAATGTCCGCATTATTTTTTATAAGCCAAATCGTTATGTTTCTTATGTCAATTTTTGGCATGGTGTAAAATAAAACAGACACCACTATAAACAAACCCACGTCGCTTAATAATTCATCTATTTACAAAAACCTTTAATAAAAATAACGCAGGTTCACTAAAATTCTGATAAGATAATGCATGATTTGGCAATTTCGCCAATATTTACTTTATTTGATAGGATACTCCATGAGTTTATTACAAAACATCATCACCCAAGTCGCCCAAAACGCCCTAACAGGTGGTCAAACCCAACAGCAAAACAGCGGGCTTGGTGACATGCTAGGTAGCGTACTTGGCGGTCAATCCCAACAAAACAGCGGTTTGGGCGGTATGCTTGGGCAAGTGGTGGCAAGTCAGCTTGGCGGTGGTCAAGCCCAAGGCGGGCTAGGCGGTATGCTAGGCTCGCTCCTAGGCGGTGGACAGACTCGCCAAAACGTCCCTGCCAGTGACCTAGGCAGTGTGTTGGGTCAAGTGCTTGGCAGTCAGTCCGCCCAACAAAAAGGCGGGTTTAACAAAAATACTCTACTCCTTGCTCTTATCCCCATCGTACTGGGCTATATCCAAAAAAATGGCGGTCTGTCAGGCGTGCTTGCCAAATTCCAAGGCAACGGACTGGGCAATAAAGCCCGATCATGGGTAAACATCGACACCGATAATGACGGACTTGACGCCCAAGACGTGATGAGTCTGTTCGGTAAAGATGAGATTAACCGTGCCTGTCAGCAAACAGGAGCCAGCGAGACAGAAGTCTGCCAAGGCATTGCCGAGCTACTACCACAAGTAATGAACGACCTAACCCCCAATGGCGACCTAGCCACCGAAAACGAAGCCAATGCCGAGATTAGCCAGATTCTAAAACAACTGCAAGGTTAATCAGCACAATCCGCCATCAGCAGACCATAAAAAAGAATGTTATTAAACACTCTTTTTTAACACCCTTAGCCTTAAACCTTAAATAACCACATCCGCCATCTTGATAATCTCATCATACCCGACAAACTTATCATTGATGTAGATACGTTCTATGTTGGGGGATGATTTTTGGCTTGGTATGATACTGTTTGATTTGAAATAATCTTCAATAATAATGCCATCATCATTTTGCTTGACATCGATAAACAGATGATTACCTTGTTTAATAAAGCCCAAATCAGACAACATCAGCCCCGAAATCTTTAAGATATCGAGCCCGCCAACATCACGAATCGTGTCTAGACCATCGCCTTTGTGATACAGATAAGTATCATTGCCATAGCCACCGATAAGCAAGTCGTTATCGAGTCCGCCAATTAAGGTATCATGACCAAATCCACCGATTAGCGTGTCATTGCCACGACCGCCACTTAGGACATCATCCCCTGTCAGACCGTTGATGGTATTGGCTTTATCATCACCTGTGATGTCATCAGCACCGAGCTTGCCCACATATCGCTTACCAACAGTGATGGGGTCAGGCGTTGGCGTGCTAGGCAGGACAGGCTCTGGCATCACGATGGGTTCACTGCCTTTGATGGTAAAGCTGGCATTGGTGCTGACACTCTGACCAAAGCTGTCTGTCGCTGTCACGGTAATGTCATGCATGCCAATCTCTGTGGTCGCAGGGTCTATGATAAGATGGTTGTTGTCAATGTAGATACCGCTCAAAGAATTTGCCGATAGCGAATAACTTAACGCATCACCATCGTTATCAACAAACAGCTTATCTAGACCTATCTGCATCATGGCATTATCTTGGCTTAGCACAAGCGGTAGAGTCAAGGCAGAGACGAGCGTTGGCCGTTCATTTACTCTTAGTGTGAAGCTGGTATTGGCATGCTCGCCCTTGGGGTCGGTGGCGGTCAATGTGATGTTAAACACCCCTTTATCAGGTGCTTTACCTGTCAGCATCTTCGTAGTAGGGTCAAAATGCAGTCCATCCGCCCCTTGGATGCTATACGTCAGCTCATCACCATCAGCATCAAAGAATACCTCGCCAAGACCGAGTGCGATGTCTCGCTCTGCCAACACCATCTGGTCAGAGACGGGATTATGAACGATGGGAGCGGTGTTCTTAACTTCTTTGGCAAGTATCATGCCCAGCAGAATGTCACCCGCATCGCCTTTCGCTACTGGCGTATCCTTGATGGTGATGGTTGCCCCAGCGTCTTTGACCGTGATGATGTACTCACTGCCATTTTTATCCAGTCTATTACCCTCACCATCAAAATAGACATCTTTAGAATCAGTGTCAACCACCCATGTCTTGCCCGCCCAGTTTTTGCCATCTACAATCAACTGACCATTATTGTCCGTATCAATGATGGTTTTGCCATCTGCCTCTGTTTTGATGTCTTCTAGGTCAAACACATAAGTATCATTCCCTTTGCCACCAATTAGCCTATCTCGTCCTGTACCGCCTTTTAGCGTGTCATTCCCTTCGATGCTTGCATCTCTGTTGTCATCACCCCATAGGATGTCATCACCCTTACCACCATCTAGATAATCATTACCATACTGACCGATGACAAGGTCATCCCCTGCACCGCCATATAGAGTGTCATTGGCATGTTTTGATTCAAAAGCATGCTTATCATAACTTAGCTTCACTTCTTCATGTGGCGTGATGGTATAATCACCTTTGTCTGCATCTATCGTAAGTGTCCATTCAAAGGTTATGGGGTCTCTATAATAGGCACTTGGCTGTTTGTCCTGTATGTGCTTACCCTTGTCATATCTATGCTCGATGGACAAGGCATCACCCTGTCTGAACACAGGTCTGCTATGAACACCACCCGGCACGAGTGGGTGGACACCACCACCGATGGTCGTCTCATAATCAATGCTTGATGAGTTAAATATGGTCTTTGACTTCGTGCCATACCTAATATGCCCATCACCCAATATCACATCATCACCGCCGCCACCATAAATGATGTCACTGTCCGCCCCACCTTGTAGGAAGTCTTGGTTTGCACCACCATGAATCACATCATCGCCTCGTCCGCCCAATGCCCAATCACCTTTTTTGTTGTTATGGGTGTTGTTGGGATTATTTGAGTCGGTATGTATCGGTGTTTTACCATTTGATTTATACTCATGATCCACCCAAATAATGTCATCGCCAATCCCTGCCGAGATTAGGTCGTTACCCTCTCCACCGATGATTAAATCTTTATCGACACCGATAAGGTTACCTTCGCTGTCCTTTTCTGGTTTTGGTAGTCTTGTGCTATCTTCGGGTTCAAAGTCATAAAAGTTAGGCGAACCTGATATAACATCATTACCTGCCCCACCCCTGATAACATCTGCCATATCGCCACCAAATATCAGGTCATGTCCATCGCCTGCATCGATGTTTAGGTATTTTCTGCCTGTGCCAAAGATGTTATCCACCTTAGATGAGCCATAGATATCAAGATAATTGGTAGGGAATCCGCCTGTGTAGATGTTAGAGAGGTATTTGTCATCTGCCTTGATGGTGTAGGTGCGATTTTTATCAATGTCTGCTTGACTGTCGCCTAAGATGATAGAAAGAGCTGAATATGTGGTGTCTTGCTGTGTGGCGGTGAGAAAGAAGTCTTTGATTCTAGCAACATCAGGCACTTTGGTGTCATATATGGATAAATCATCGCCAATACGATAAGCAGTATATAGCACATTCCCTGCACTGTCTTTGGCTTCCCATATGCCTGATGAACCTTGTTTTAGGATAAAATCACTCGGCAACGCCTTCCCACCAAACATCATCACACCCTTACCATCAGCATCAAAGATAGTGTCGTGGTCTTTGATGTGGTAGGTGTCGAAGCCTTGTTCGTCATTAAAAGCATCATCTCCACCATTACCAATAAGAATGTCATTGCCAGTACCGCCATCTAGCAAATCTTTCTTATAACCACCAATCAAAGTATCGTTACCTGCGTTGCCATAAATGGTATATTCATCATCAAAGAATTTATTGGCATCAATGATATCATTGGTAGGCTTGCCATCTATATCGCCAGAGAAAGTAATGGTATCAGGCGTAATCCAAGGCGAGAAAATATCAGGCACAAAGTTATCAAATACATCTAACAATGGCTTAATTAACACAGGCCAATTTTCCAAAGTTAATAACGCGCCATCTAATAAAAAATTATCAATCTCACTTGAATGAATAAGTTGTTTATCATTCCACTCGGGGTGTAAGTTCATTGAGTTGCTGGTGGTGGTCGCATAAAAAGAAATGATATTAAATACTACATTAACTGGATTAAATTTAACTGTTGGGACTTTGCCAATTAAATCCAATAAAGCATCGCCTAAGGCGGTAGTATCGGCAAAAATATCAATGATAAGGGATTTTTTAACAAACCCATTATTGTATTTTTCTTTATTTTCAGGGTTTATTGTATCTTTAAAATCATCAATATTAAAAGCCAGTCTATCAAGAATGGTTAAATTCTTACTAAAATCAACCGCTTTGGTAATTTTCTTAAAGGCAGGGGAATCGGTATACTCTTTTAAAATTCCCACAATGTCAGAAAACATCAGTTGAAAAGAGCGATAAGTCTCCTCTGTATTGCTTTGACTAAAACTATTAAAGCCAGACCAAATATTATTAACAGCACTGACAGTGCCCAAAAAACCATCGGTTTGGTGTTGGGTTGGAACTTGAATTTTAGACATAATTGTCTCCTAGGGTTGGTTAAGATAATCGTACAAATAAAACTTTTTAAAGCCAAAGATGTTATAGACTTCAACATATTGGACTTTTTTGCAGGTGTTGGGTTCTATTTTTGATAAATGACTACGTTTTTTTTTAATAGGGAAATTATCCCAAACTATCTGTTTATTTGTTGGTAAAGTAGCAGAAATTGCAAATATATCAATATCATCATAATACTTGCCATTAATCATAATGATATTTTTGTGGGAAGCTTTTGTTTTTTCCCTACCAACCACATAAGCACAAGCTTCTTTAAACTCTCCTTTCTCTGCTTTTACTACTGCAATATAAGGAAAAAACACCCATTGACAAAGTGCATATAAAATTAATATCACTCCGCCTGTGATTTCTATCATTCTTATATGTTTTTTGTCTTTTTCTGTCATTTCACTCATAATCTTTTACCAAAATTATTATTGGTTTCTTTCTCGGTAAGTACTTGAATTTTAGACATAGTAGTCTCCTAGGGTTGGTTAAGATAATCGTATAAATAAAACTTTTTAAAGCCAAATATGTTATAGACTTCAACATACTGGACTTTTTTGCAGGTGTTGGGTTCTACGGTTAAAAGACCTTTGAAGTCTTGACCAAGTGGAAATTTGAGCCACTCCTTTCTTTTAATGCTTGCTTTGTGTTCTAAAGGTAATATTTCTCTGCTTTTATATTGTGCACCATTAATCCTGATAATGGTAGCATCAGAATTTCTTTCTTTTTTGTGCCCACCACATAAGCACAAGCCTCTTTAAACTCGCCTTTTTCTGCTTTTGTTACTGCAATATAAGGAAAGATGACATAATCACCAAGCATTCTTGAGCCTATTAGCAAGAGTGCAACAGCAAAGCAAATTCTACCAAATGTTTCGTTTGTCATTATAAAAAACTCTAAGTTATGTTTTTGGTGCTTGTTGGTTAAGATAATCGTATAAATAAAACTTTTTAAAGCCAAATATGTTATAGACTTCAACATACTGGACTTTTTTGCAGGTGTTGGGTTCTACGGTTAAAAGACCTTTGAAGTCTTGACCAAGTGGAAATTTGAGCCACTCCTTTCTTTTAATGCTTGCTTTGTGTTCTAAAGGTAATATTTCTCTGCTTTTATATTGTGCACCATTAATCCTGATAATGGTAGCATCAGAATTTCTTTCTTTTTTGTGCCCACCACATAAGCACAAGCCTCTTTAAACTCGCCTTTTTCTGCTTTTGTTACTGCAATATAAGGAAAGATGACATAATCACCAAGCATTCTTGAGCCTATTAGCAAGAGTGCAACAGCAAAGCAAATTCTACCAAATGTTTCGTTTGTCATTATAAAAAACTCTAAGTTATGTTTTTGGTGCTTGTTGGTTAAGATAATCGTATAAATAAAACTTTTTAAAGCCAAAGATGTTATAGACTTCAACATATTAAATCTCTTTCCAAACTAAAAATAAACCTTTATAAGTATTGGGGTTGAAGTTTTTAAAAATCCACAAAAATCGGGGTTTGGAAAGAAGTCTATTGGACTTTTTTGCAGGTGGCTCGTAGGTTAGGTTTCGTTGTCTCAACAAACGATTGACGACAGATATCATAACACAACCACCATACAACTTATAATAATTATTAGTATCATTCAAATAAACAAAATGTATGGGTGATTTTTATTTAACTTCTGAGAGTAGATTGGAAAACGATATTTTTTCTATACATTTGTGGCAACGCCTTCCCACCAAACATCATCACACCCTTACCATCAGCATCAAAGATGGTGTCGTGGTCTTTGATGTGGTAGGTGTCGTAGCCTT
>ERZ1023310.185-NODE-185-length-11228-cov-6.370805_pt1 | contig 11228 bp, 11 predicted proteins | sample MGYA00380476_ERZ1023310 | MGnify/ENA primary metagenome ERZ1023310 (study PRJEB33173, sample SAMEA4830346) | metagenome | study: EMG produced TPA metagenomics assembly of the PRJEB25223 data set... | reverse complement strand
TTTTCAATTTTTCAATTTTTCAATTTTTCAATTTTTCAATTTTTCAATTTTTCAATTTTTCAAAAGATTATCGGCGAAGATTTTGTTTTGTCAAGTCTTTTATTCGCCAATCACTTCGCCCCACACCCCGCACACAAACGCCCGAATCGCTTGCCAGTTGTCATCATCAACCACGACCTGTTTCTCGGACAGTGCCAGCTCGTGCGTGGTTTTTCTAAGTGCCAAATACGCCTGCGTAAGTCTGTCGCACCAGTCAGCAGACCACAGCTCCGTCTGTACCACTTCTTCAAAGATACGCACGTTATCCGACCAGATGGCAAGGCTCGGATGAGCATGAGCGTGGGCAAGCACCATAAACTGAGCCAAAAACTCAATGTCAATCAGCCCGCCAAAGTCCTGCTTGATGTGAAAAGGCTGAACCAGTCCGTGGTTGTTGGGCTGATTTGATGATTTGGTGCCCAGATGTTCTTTCATCTTTTGACGCATGGACAGCACGTCTTGGCGTACCTGCTCGGATTCTCGGTGAGCGGTCAGTACCTGATGGCGAGTGTTATCAAAAGCGTCCAGCACCGCCTTATCACCTGCAATGCCCCTAGCTCGTACCAGTGCCTGATGCTCCCACGCCCATGCCTTATCACGCTGATAGCTGTCAAAGCCCTGCACCGACACGACCATCACGCCTGCGTTGCCCGATGGTCGAAGACGCATGTCCAACTCATAGGCACGCCCATCACGGGTCTGCGTGGTCAGATAGGTGATGACCTTTTGGACAAGCCGAGACGCAAACTTCATGCCACTAATTACCTTAACATTGTCGCCCACGGTATCGGCTTTTTCGTCAATGTCATGCAAAAACACCACGTCCAAATCTGACGCATACGACATCTCAATCCCGCCCAACTTGCCATAGCCAATGATGGCAAAACCACACGCTGTCTCATCGGTGGGCATACCATCGGCACGCACAGGATGACCGTGTTTGGCAACCAGCTCATCATAAGCCCTGCTAAGTGCCGATGACAGCACAACTTCGGCGATAAAGGTCAGGCTGTCCGAGACTTTCATGATGTGACGCAAGCCTAGGATATCAGCGGTCGCCACAGCCAGCACCTGTGACTTTTTGAAGGTGCGAATGGCGGTCAGATACTGCTCATCATCAAAGGGCAGTACCCGAAGTAGCTGTTGTCTTAGGATGTCGGTCAGCTCTGCTTTGTCGGGCAAATGCAAATAACGCTGTTGCAAAAAGTCATCAAGGAGCATGGGGTGCAAGGCAAGCTCTCGTGCTATCCACGGACTCGCTGAGAGCATGGGAATGAGTCCCATGGTCGCGTTCGGGTTCTCTGCTATCATCACCAGATATATTGAGCGACGGCAGATGGACTCTAACAGCGTGATAAGGCGTGGCACCGCATCATCGGCACGCTCCGCCCCATCACTCTTGGCATGATGACAAAGTGCATGTAGCAAAATCGGATACGCCCCATCAAGGCGTGCCTTGGCATCAGGCTCTAAGCTGGCGACCAGTTTGGACTGCCAAAACTCATCTAGCAGATGTAAGCTGTCAGCACTGAGCAGTCCCTGCAAAGCACGCTCCATCTCTGCCGTCTCGCCCAGTGACTGCGTGGGGCTTTGGCGATCGGTGACCATGCGGTTAAAGGGGGCAAAGACATTTTGCCGATGACGGGCAAGCACCGCTTGAAAATCCATCACACTCTCAAAGCCTAACACCTGTGCAATCGCCACCAGCTCATCGCCCATTGGCAGTCTCTGGGTCTGCTCATCATGACGGGCTTGGATGGCATGTTCTAATCGCCGTAAAAAGCGATAAGCATCCATGAGCTTGGTCCATGCATCCTCATCTAAACAACCAAGCTCACCCCACCCAGACAGCACACCCAGACAAGCCGCCCGCTCGCCCAATGCCAAATGATGACCGCCATAGATGAGTGAGAATGCCTGTGCGATGAACTCAATGTCCCGAATACCGCCCACGCCCAGTTTGACATTATCGGTGTCTTGGCGTTGGGCTTGCTGTGCCATGATGAGTGTTTTCATCTCACGCAGTGCCGAAAAGGCGGTATAATCAATATAATAACGATACACGAAATTTTTCATCACTGCCGACAGCTCATCGGCAAAGGGCGTGGATACAGGATTGACCACTCTCGCCTTTAACCACGCAAACCGCTCCCACGTCCGCCCATGCTGATTAAAATATTTTTCTAATGCTGACAAGCTCATGATAAGCGGACTGCCATCGCCCCACGGACGCAGTCGCATGTCCACCCGAAACACAAAGCCATGCTCGCTGTGGTCGTTAAGCAGGCGGATGAGCACTCGCCCGAGCGTGGTCATGAACTTCTGATTCTCCACGCTCTTTTTGCCCTGCTCGCTGATGTCAGTATCGCCCGCCCCCAAATACACAAAAATCAGGTCAATGTCGCTTGATAAGTTCAGCTCTCTTGCCCCGAGCTTGCCCATGGCGATGACGGCAAATTCATCGGGCATGATTTTGGGGCTTTTTTTGCCCATACCCCCCATGCCTGTCTGTGCCAACTGCACGCTACTGGTCATGGGGACTCCGTACCGCTCTGCCGTCTTGTGCCATGCATAGTCCTTGGCAAAGCACACGCACGCATCGGCAAAGTCCGACAGCTCCGTGGTTAGTCTCTCTAAGCTAATGACCCCCAACGCATCTTGCCATATCCATTTGACCATCAGCATGGCTCGAAGCTCTCGCATCGCTTGCATGACTGCCGACTCATCAATCTCATCATATCGCATATCGGCATGTTCTACATCGCCTGTTTTGTCTGTTGTCTGCTCTGTACCGCTTTTTATATCATCCTTATTTATGCCATCTTTTACATCACTCCCTTTCACATCCTTTTCTGTTACATCATTCTCTTTTATGTCATCTTCTGCACCGCTTATGCCTGCACAAATCGCCACAAACTCTCTGATTAGTCCATCAAACACCGCACGGTCAAGGGGGCAAGCCAAGCCAAACCGACCCAAAAACGCACCGACCTGTGACGGCTGTTTTTGATAAATACCAAAGGCAAAAGGACTGGCAAGGGCGAGCATGGCAAGCTCGCTATCACTGGGGCAAAAATCAGACATGGCAACTCACTAGATTTGTTGATTTGGGATTTATTGATTGATGATTTTTGCTTATTTTACACCAAATTTAAAAATTTACGCTATAATATCCAAAAAACAACCCATCATCATCATGGCACACACCCTACTACTCATCACCAAAAGCCCCCACGACCGCCAAGGCAAAGAAGCCCTAACGACCGCCACCACGCTACTAGACAATGGCGAGCGTGTTTCGGTGTTTTTCTACGGTGACGGGGCATACACTGCCAATCGCCTAGCGTGGCAAAGTGCGGACGTGCCTGATGTCGCTCGCCTGTGGGTCGCCCTTGCCAAGCGATATCATCTTGATTTGCCTGTCTGTGTCAGCACCGCTTTGGCACGGGGTATCAGTGACGCCGATAACGCCAGTCGTCATGGCTTGGACGGTGAGAACATCCTACCCCCATTTCGCTTGGTCGGACTCTCTGAGTTGGCACTACACATCGATGATGACACCCAACTGGTGCAGTTTTAACCATGAATATTCTAATCAAACTTGCCAGTGATAACGAACTCATCGCTTATGAAGCACTCGCCCTTGCCTTTGTACTGGCGACCTTTGACCATGATGTCACGCTGTTTCTGGACACGCCCACCCACCTACTGCTTGGCGACCCTGACAGTCGTATCTATGGCATGATACAGTCGCTTGATTTGTACGACATAGAAAAGGCGTGGCACGGCTTTGCTGATGAGCAGATGGCACGATTTGATGATGACATTCGGCACGCCCTAGCTGATGAGCGGTGTGTACTTGATGATAAGCGTGTGTTATTTGACAGCGTGCTTGAATTTTAATCATACAACCTACCCCCATGACCATGACCGACACCACAACTCCCCTGCCTAATAAGCTAACCTTGGACGCTGACGGGCATTTGACCGACCACACGCTTTGGACACCTGCCATCGCCCAACAGCTTGCCGATACCTTGAATGTACAGCTAACGGACGTACATTATCGCATACTGGCACAGGTTCGGGCATTTTTTGACAAATATCATCACAGCCCTGCCACTCGCCCACTTATCAAGCATCTATCCATCGCCCTGCCTGATGATGAGATTAACAACGCCAAACTGCAACAGCTCTTTAACACAGGACTGGTCGCACGCCATGTCAATCGCTTGGCAGGACTGCCCAAACCGCCGAATTGTTTATAAATACTTAGGGCATGAGCAACATTTATAAAATCTTTATAGACCTCCAAAGATGGGCATGCCCTAATGATTACACCCTAATGATTATGCTAAGTTACATTTTATTACAGTAAAATAATAAAAAATTAGGTAAGATAGATTTTGTGAGTTTTTCTCACTCATTTTATGACATTTTAACTGATTTTAACTGGGAGATATTTATGAAAAAGCTACTTGTAGTTGCTTTGGCAGGCATGTTCGTTCTAACAGGTTGCAACACCATCAAAGGTTTTGGCAAAGATGTTTCAAAAACTGGTGAAGCTGTTACTGGCAGTGCCCAAAAAGTTCAAAACAAAATCTAACCGATGCCCATCAAACAAGCCCAGTCTACACCAAGATTGGGCTTGTTTTTGTGTTTAATTTAAATTTGATTTAGCTTAATTTCAGTTCAACTTCGCTTTATCCGCATGGCATTTGCCACAACAAACAGACTGGACAAACTCATGCCAATGGCGGCAAGCCAAGGCGGTACATAGCCCATACCTGCTGGCACTAGGATAAGCGTGTTATACACCAACGCCCACCGCAGATTTTGGCGGATGATGTAGCGAGTTTTGACTGATAGATTGATGGCGTTATTGATGACGGATAATTTACCACCAAGTAGCACACCATCTGCCGACACCTGAGCCAAATCGCTCGCTCCCGCCATCGCCACCGACACGTTGGATGCACCAAGCACAGGGGCGTCATTGATGCCGTCTCCCACCATCAGCACGGTATGTCCGTCTTTTTGTAGCTCTTTGATATGATTGACTTTATCGGTTGGCGATAGACCATGATAAGCGTGTTCTATGCCGAGCGTTTGGGCGACTGTCAAGGCGTTGTCGCTTGGGTCGCCTGTTAGCATGAGTGGGGTAATGCCTTGTTTTTTTAGGTTGTCTATCGTCTGCTTGGCGTCCGTGCGTACCACGTCATTAAAATAAAAACGTGCCACCATGTCCCAACTCTCGCCTGCCTTAACCGACAACGCCACCGACATATTCGCCCCAAAGGTATCGAGCCGTTCGACTATCACATGACCGCCACCGCCATTTAACACAAATCCGTCATGCCCGATACGATACCACACCCCGTCCACACAGCCTTCCACGCCCCCTGCCGTGTGGTGCGTGGCGTTTTGTACTTTTGGCAAATGCAAACCGTGAGCGGACGTCAGGATAGCCCGTGCCACAGGGTGCTTTGAGCCGACTTCTAAGCTTGCCCCGACTTTTAGCCAATGCGTTTTGTCATGGGTGGTATAATCCACATGCAGTAGGTTGGCTTGCCCGACCGTGAGCGTGCCTGTTTTGTCAAATGCCACATGGCTGACTTCCGACAGGCTTTGAATGGTATGCCCCCGAGTCGCCAAAAAGCCCAAACTTGCCAGTCGGTTGGTCGCCATGGTCAAGGCAATGGGCGTAGCAAGGCTCAACGCACACGGACACGTCGCCACCAGTACTGCCACCGTTGCCCATAGGGCTTGGGTTTTATCCACAAACAGCCAAATGACAAAAATCAGTACCGACAATACCAGTACCCGAGCGACAAACCACCGTGCCATGCGGTCAGCGTCTTGGGCGATTTGTGGTTTTTCGCTCATCGCACGGTTCATCAGGCGGTCTATGAGTGCCATTTGACTGTCGTCCGTTTGGGCAGTTACAAGCATGACAAAAGGCTGTGCGTCATTTTGTGAACCACCTGCCAACGTGTCGCCTTGTTTTTTGACAATCAAATCACTCTCGCCTGTCAAAAGACTCTGCGACACCGTGGCAGACTCCGACAACAGCACGCCATCACAGGCGATTTGTTGCCCTGCCTCTACCCAAATAACATCGCCGACCGTTAGGGCTTGGGCAAGCACTTTACCATCGTCCGCCACGTCATGGCTGGCATGAGCATTTCGCCAGTCTTTGATGAGTTCGTTATCCAATGAACCATTGGCAAATTCTGCAATGAGTTCGTCCGAATGCCCAAGCCGTTTGATAAGCACAGGCTCAATCACGACCAAATCGCTTGCCATGTTGGACGCTTTTAACCGTGCGTTTTGCTCAATATAGCGACCGGCGAGCAAAAAGAAAATAAACATGGATACTGAGTCAAAATACGTCTCGCCTGATTGGGTCAGCGTGGCGTATAGGCTTGCCCCAAAGGTTACGATAAGGGCGATAGAGACAGGCACGTCCATATTGACCTGCCGAGCCTTTATGGCGTTATAAGCGGAACGAAAAAATGGTACGCCTGCATAAAAAATGACAGGCATGGTAACAAACAACGCCACCGCCCTTAGAAAATGACGATGTTCGTCCGCCATGCCCGAATAATCGCCAAAATACAGCCCAATAGAAAACATCATCGCCTGCATCGCCCCGACCGCCGCCACGCCCAGACGGATAAGCATTTGCTTGTTTTGGCGTTTCATCATCGCTTCATGCGTGTCCTGTCGATACGGACGAGCGTCATAGCCGACCGAATGCACCGCCCCCAAAATATCGCCAATACTGCAACGGCTCTCATCCCAGTTTACACGCATACGCTGTTGGGTGAGATTGACCTGACACGCTCGCACCCCGTCCAGACCACGCAGGCGTGTCTCAATGAGCCATGTACATGCTGTACAACGCAAATTTGCCACCGACAGCTCTGCCGTACTACCACCGTCTTCACGATAGACGAATTGGGCTTTGACATCGTCATGATTATAAGCGTCAAAATTGGCAAGCGGTAGTGGTGCGGTCGGACTTATCTCACGGCGGTCAAGATAATACTGTGATAACCCAAGCTCTACAATGCTCTCTGAGGCAAGCTGACAACCCAAACAGCACATCGGGCGTGGCTTATCAAAAATCACGGTAAAAAACGGCTCACTGGGCAACTTCTCGCCACAATGAAAACAATGCCCGTCAGGGGGCAACACTAGGCTGGTGTCAATAGGGTCTTGAGGGGTGTCGGTCATGGCGTGTCATGCGTGCAAAAGTGGTATTATAACATGGCTTGGGTAGAATGGGTGGAGCAGGGTGTGGCAAGCTCATTGCTTTTTAAATTTGACATCAGCTAACAAAATTGAATTTTGCCACAAAAACCGTAGCACTTTTTCATTTTGTAGAGTGTATCAAGCTTTGGAACGTACAAACCCGCCAACGTGGTGAAATGGTCATCACTTTTTATCATAAAATTGGTTTGATTGGCAAGAGTGGTAATCGCCAATCAACGATACAACCCCAAACCAACATCTACATCAAAGCAATTATTAACTGAAAAACCTTTATTTACAACCCGTTAGATTTAGAATAGAATAACAGTCATTCTTACTTTAATTTTTAGCAAAATTTGGAGAACCCCATGCTAGAAAATGGCTTTGTACTATTAACCACCCCCACCTTTGACAACCATCAGTTTTTACAAAACTTACAAACAGACTGGCAACTTCCTATTCACAACCCTGAACCACAAGAGGGTTCACTTACCTTCTTGGTCGGAGACTTTTTATGTGCCATCGCCCTAATGCCCGCCCCCATTCCTAATGATGAGGCGGTACATCAGGCTCACGGCAATTACTTTTGTGATGATGCTGTGCAGATTGCCGAGGCTCATCAGGCTCATCTTATGGTAACGGTTATGACTCAAGAAGACAACACCGAACTACAAGGGATGAAACTATATACCAAGCTCATCAGCACCGCCTTATCACAAACGAACGCCACAGGGGTTTATACATCAGGGACGGTATTTAGCAAAGGCTTTTATCAAACAGTTGCTACTCAATACCTATCCAAAGATGAAATACCTGCCATGATTTGGGTCTTTATCCGCTTAGGGCAAACCGAAAACGGCAATCAGCTCTACACCATAGGCATGAACAAATTTAATAAAGACGAGATGGAAATTCTAAACAGCTCCCTACCCATGCAAACCCTGCACACATCTCTACTAAGTATGTGTAGTTATATCATCACTGCCAATCTAACCCTAAAAGATGGCGAGACTGTAGGCTTTAGCGAAACCCAAAAATGGCAGATTGAACGCTCAAAGAGCGTCTATGCAGACAGCGATATGTCATTGAAGATTGGGGTTGTGTAGAAATTGTTATTTCATAAACCAAACAAATGTTTGGTTTATGAAATATTTTAAAATAGAGAAATTTAAATTTTAGGAGATAGTTATGTCAAATTATGTGTGGTTGTATGAGTATCGTAGCTTTTCCATAGCGAATACTTATGGAATTGTGGTGAAAACAGTTGAATTTGATGGGTCAGAAATTTTTTTTCTTGAAGAGAAAAAAATATGGTACACTAGATTCTTTGGAAGAAAGTAAGTTGGAGTTGTTAGACAAGATACATCTAGATTTTGATGACACTTGGCACGATTACGAATATTTAGAACATTTGCCAGTTAAATTATTTAAAGAACCTGATATAAATTATAGTAATTTACCAAAAGAAAACGAAATATTCTTTAGAATTACCAACGGATATTTAATAATTAATGAAAAAATATACGATGTTATTTCCCAATTCAATCTAGGAAAAACCCATTTTAGTCAAGTCTATATTTATGATATTGAGACCAAAGAACAGCTTTCTGATGTGCCTTATTATTTTGTGAACATTGCAGAGAAGTTTGAGTTTTTAAATTCAAATGAAAGTAAAGGCATTAGAGCAAGCCGTTATAGTCCAGAAGAACCATTAAGGTATATGTGGGGTGCTGAAGATGATGATATTGTATTATTAGAGCAAGTCCAAAATATAGACATTGATTTATGGCATGATAAGAATTTAAATGATTCTTTGTTCTTTTCTGATAGATTGACACAAGCGTTATTTAAGGCTGGCTTTACCCAAAAAGAATTGGGTTTAATTCGTTGTGTTGTTAAGTAGTTTTTTAAATTTTAATTTTTAATTTATTTTTATTTAGGAGTTTTTAAAATGGCAGGCGAAACTTTAGTTTTTCAAGTTCATCATATTTTCCCTGAAGCGATGATGAGATGATATATAAATAAAAATAAACATTTGTTTTTATTTGTATGTTACTTTATAATGGTAAAGTTTAAATTTTAGGAGTTTATTATGTCAAATTATGCTTGGTTGTGTAACTATGGTAGTCATTATGTGACAAATACTTATGGGATGGTCATTCAGACAGCCGAGTTTGATGGTGTGGAGTATTTTTTTCTTTCAGAGAAAAAAATATGGTATCATTAATAGCGATGAGCTTCAAAGATTAGAAGATTTAAAAAAAATCAATCCTGATTTTAATAATACTTGGCATGATAAGAATTATCTGGAAAATTTACCAGTTAAGTTGTTCAAAAAGCCAGACATTGACCACAATAATATGCCAAGTAAAAATGATGTCATGTTTGTGATAACCAACGGCTATCTTATACTTTCCAAAAAATTATACGATATTATCTCCCAATTCAATCTTGGTAAAACCCATTTTAGTCAAGTACACATTTACAACATTGAGACTAAAGAGCAGCTTTCCGATGTGCCTTATTATTTTATCAATATTGCTGAAAAAAGAGATTATTTAGATGTTGATAATAGTAAAGGTTTGGGGGTTAGTATATATAACCCACAATGGAAACAACGATTTATCGGTATATCAGAAGATGATGATATTAAATTATCTCATGCTTGCTTGGCAGATGATATAGATTTATGGCATGAACCGATACTACTTAAATCATTATTTTTTTCGGACAGATTAGCTAATGCGTTGCTTGATTCAGGATTTACCAAAGAACAACTTGGCTTAATTCGTTGTATAATTCAATAATTTTTTACTTTTTAATTTAGGAGCTTTAAAATGGCAGGCGAAACTTTAGGCTTTCAAGTTCATCATGTTTTTCCAACTGACTTTTTTAAGAATAACTCTAAATTAGTTGATGATTTGAATAGAGTGATGGGCGATAGCCTTATTACCAAAGATGATTATAGCAATCGCATTAATCTGTTTAACAATCAAGAAATGGCGGATGTAATGAAATCTTTTTATGCCAGTCAAAATGGTATGATGAAAGTAGCTGATAGCTTTGGTTCTGTTATGCATAAAGGCTCCGAAAATAATCATTTGGATTATAATAAATTTATAAAAGAATCTATTGAAAAAATTCTAAACATGAATTCTGATGATAGCACCAAAAAAATACCTAATTCTTGATTTGCACAAAAAAGTCTCTCACGCCTTAAAAGTAGGCGATATGGATTTGAAAGGTGATATTGATTATTACGATGAAAAACTATCTAATAAATTGGTAGATGTAGATGATTTAGCTGTATTAGATAAGAATGGATTTTATAAATTTAATTCAAATTCGGAAGCTGTCAAGGTTTTACAAACCTATGAAAAATCCTATAACAGAACTTCTATGGTTAGCAATGAAACTGTTGTTAAAGAAGACTTTAACAAAGCAATTGCCAACATTGACTTAAGTTCAAAAGTCTATGATGTGCCCTATTCTCAAATCACCATAAATAGCATTAAAGAAGCCTTAGCAAAAAATGATACAAATATTATGCGTAGAGCATTGGGGTAAATGGTTTATGATGAAGCTGATAAAGCCCATCTCATCGTAACCAAAACAGTCATTAAACAATTTCAAGAAATGGCTGATGATGACCCTAATAAAGAATTTTTGGCAGATAAGATTGTCAAAAATCCAAATGTTCCACAAGAAATCAAAAATGAAGCAGTAAAACATTTGCAAAATGTTAGTATATTGCAAGATACGATTGTAAAGAATGGTTTTGGTTCTGGTTTTGATGGTTTGGCAGAAATACAAAATATTAAGGATATCAATCTTGAATTTGCAAAAAGATTGATAAAAGAGGCGAATTTTTCCCAAAGATTTAATAGACTTCTTTCCAAACCCCGATTTTTGTGGATTTTTAAAAACTTCAA
>ERZ1023310.184-NODE-184-length-11243-cov-27.228102_pt1 | contig 11243 bp, 17 predicted proteins | sample MGYA00380476_ERZ1023310 | MGnify/ENA primary metagenome ERZ1023310 (study PRJEB33173, sample SAMEA4830346) | metagenome | study: EMG produced TPA metagenomics assembly of the PRJEB25223 data set... | reverse complement strand
AAGATTGGAGGTTGGATTGTATTGATAAGCTGTTCTTTTATTTTATGTGGTTGTGTGGTAGTTTTTAAGTTCGGTTGGTATAGGTATGCAAACGCCTATTATTTTCGCTTATGGGAAGTTTATTTGACTGCTTCAAAAAGGGTGTAATATTCTTGAAATTTTCTGTCAAATAGTGAGCGTAACCGCATTTTGTGGCTTCATATTTTTTCAAAATTTCTTGAAGATAAAAGGCTTTTTCATAGGTTTTAAGATTTAAATAATATTCAAAAACCGCTTGGCGATAAACTTCATCAAATACCTGTTGTTGTAGTTCATTGGTGGCATTTAATAAACTTTTGTTTAGCTTATCAGGTTTTTTTAATGGGGTATTTCTTTGAAATAAAAATTTTTCAAAATTTGGCAAATTAAACCACTCCGAATTTTCATTCAAATATTCCCCCAATAAATCCAAATTGTATTGGTATTCATATTCGCAATAAAAATCAGAGTATTTAACTTCGTTCATTTTGCCCTACTCTTGCGATAATCTCGCCTTTTTCTCGCTGTATTATAGCGATAATATAGCGAGTAGTATAATTAAAAACCTAATAAAATCAAATATTTATTATAAAATAACTATTCACTTTGTCTATTCTCATTCCCCATAGGGAGAATAGCCACTTTTTAACCCCAGTTGCTCATACGCTTGCTTCACATACACTTCAACATTTTGGGCATTCGCTTCCAAAACATTTAAGCCCAGTTCACGCTCTAACAACTGGAAAAATATTTGACAATATTTTTCATAGGTTAAAAAGTCTTTTTTCAAATGATTTTCCAAAATCATTTGTTCTATTTGGTTTTTGGCTTGCAATTTTATTCTATTGATTTCAGCATTATTTTTAAGCCGTTCAAGTAAACTTGTTACCATTGTTTCGTGGGAAATTTTTTGCATTTCTAACTGGTGGGCGGTTTGCTTGGCAAACTCACTTTGAAAAAATTTTTGCGTTTCATTTAATCCATTCAATAGGCTTTGAACCACCATTAACTCAAAATCGCTTTGAGCCTGTATTTTTGCAATTTGAATATTGGCTTCATTTTTTCTTTGCTCATTTTCAAAATCAGCCTGTAATTTTCTTTCAAAATTTGCCTGTTCTGTGGCAAATTTACGCTCATTGAGTGATTGGCTTTGCGTTTGTAAATCCAAACGCCTTTGGGCGATATAATCGGAAAAATGGCTCATATTAACCCCTGCTTTTTCAATTCTGCTTCAAGTTCTAATAACTGCTTTTGGGCAGTTAATTCGTTGTTGGTGCTATTGTTAATAATCGCCTGTTGATACATATTGGCTAAATACTGTTGGCTTTGTAGTTGAATTTGGGCAACTTGGGCAATATATTCAATTCTTAATTGATTTTGATAATGCAAATTTTCATTATCAATTTGAGATAAAGCCCTTTTTCTTTGAAGTTCACGCCTTAAATTTGTTTGGAAATTTATTTCATCTTGTTTGGTATATTCTTTATTATCAAAATAATTTATTAAAATTTTATGCAATCCAATCACATAAAAGAAAAAAGGGAAAACAAAAGAAAACATAAAAGCGAACATAAAAGACAAAGATAATGCTTCTTTTACTGCAAAAACACGAAATAAAAATAAAGCAAAAAATGAAATCACATAAAAAATTAAATAGGTTTTTAGCTTACTGTAATACATTTTTACATCCCTATAAACAAAATTTTATTAAATCATTTTTAAGATTTTTGAACAATATAAAAATTTGTAACAAAATGTTACAAATTTTTTGAATGAATGATGCCAACCAATGTAAAGCAATGGGGCGGTTTTTTGTAAGGCTTCAAACCGTTTTTTCGGTCTTCTTTAAAGCCTGTCAAAAAGAATGGTATAGTTTGCTTTATCGTCTGTTCTATCTCGTCTAAAATCGCTTCTTGTTCGTCCCGTGGCAAGGCTTCAAACACGGAAAAACACCGCTCACGCTCCGCCCTTTCCTGCCGTTCTCGCTCTTCCGCTTCCTTTTGGGCTTTCAATTCCGCTTCCCTTTCGGCTTTGGCTTGGCGTTTTCGCTCTTCTTCTTCCGCCTTTGCTTTTTGTTCGGCTTCCCAGTTATCAAGCCCCCAACTTTCTAAAAAAGCCTTGTTGTAAATCGCCCCAACGCTCGCCTTTTTGCCGTCCGCCTTTAACTTGTCTATATAGCCGTTGACTCGGTCAATAATCGCCTTTATTTGGTCTTCTGAAAATTGCCCTAAATATTCCAGTTGCTTATTGGGTGGTATGGTTATCAAGGACTTTTCAAAGGATGGATTTGGTTCAAGTGGTGCTATTTCTAAAACTGGCGTAGTAGCCTTGTATTCCATTTCAAAATGCAATCCAATGACTTTAACGCCTTTCTTTTCCAAAACCACCTTTACCAAAATATCAGACATTTCATTATCATTGATATTTTTAATTGGCTTTGAGATAGCCCACCTATTTAACTCAAAAAATTGTTTGTATTCATTTTCTTTTAATCCAATATAATCTCTATACTCTGCAACGGTAAAATATGGCGTACGCCCCACCCCTATATAATCCTTGCAAAGTTTATAGATAATGGCTTCATATTTCCCACCAAAAGAATTAAAAATATCCCAGTTCAAAAGCAAAAACATTTGTTTTGCTTCTAAATCGCCTTGTACAACCTTTTCAATAAATGACGGTAATTTAAAAGAAATTTTTGTACTGCTAACTTTCCATTCAGAAAGAAACCCCATACCGTGCGTTACTGGTTTGCCGTCTTTTTCTAAATAATTGATAATAATTGGTTGTTGTCTTAATGCTTCAAGGTCTGCTTTGAGTTCCTTTTTTACTGGTTCATAGCCCATAAGGTTTGAAATATCAGACAAAGAAACGCTATAAAATCCGTCCTTGTCTGCTTGTGTGCTGGCTTCTATCAATTCCTTATAGGCTTTCAAAAGCAAGAACCAGTATTTATATTGCCTTGCGGAAATACTGTGTTTGATGTGTACAAGTTCTTGGGGGGTTCTTGTGAGTGGCTTTTTGTCTTGCTTATCCATAAAAATATCTAAAAAAAATTAAGTATTAGGGTTATTATATGCCTTTTATGTAGAAAGTCAAATAAAAAATCTACATAATTATGTAGTAAATTGGGGTGTTTTACTGGATAATAGGGGGGGGTGGATTTCTACATAATAGGGGGGTGGATTTCTACATAATAGGGGGGTGGATTTCTACATAATAGGGGGTGGATTTCTACATAATAGGGGGTGGATTTCTACATAATAGGGGGGGTGGATTTCTACATATTTAAAAATTTTTCCACAGCCTTTATCATTGATTTTAAAGGAAATTTTGCAAAAAAATTTTGCTCTAAAATATATTAAAATATTACTACTAACTAACTACTTTAAAAAGTAGTTAGTAGGGAAACCAAAAATTTTTAAAAATTCCCCCAACCCCCAAAGGGGGCTACTAACTACTTTTTTTAATTTTTTTAGTTAAAAATCAAAAATTGATTAATTTTTTGAAAATTTTTGGCAAAAAATGGATTTTTTGAAAACTCAATGACTGATAAGAAATAAAACACGCTCTAAAACGCACAGAAACCGCCCTATTTTGCATTTTAGAAGCAAAAAGGTATAAAGATACCACCCAAACAAAAAACACCCCAAAATGGGGCGTTTTAGCGTGTTTTTTGAAAAACTAAAAATTTTGGTACTTGGATTGCAAAAATTTAGGGTCTTGTTTGTTGTGTAAAATCTCTAAAATTATCACTTCCTGCCCCAAAATTTGGTAGTAAACTGAGTAAGACGGTTTTTGAATAACCAGTTTATGCACATTTTGGCAAAAGCTAGATTTTTGGCAACGCTCGGGCATAGTATCAAGGCTTTCAATGCGTTCTTTTATGCTGTCCATAATGGCTTTTGCCATTTCCAAACCGACTTGTTCAATGTAATAAAAAGCGATATTTTCCAAAGCGTGTTCCGCTTCGGTTTCATAGGTAATTGTATATTTCATAGACGTTATTGGTGGTTGGCGTATTGGTTCATTTTTTCGTGAAGTGTGGCAAATACTTGGCTTGAAGTTTTGCCGTTTGAACCTTGTTTTTGTACTCGGTCATATACTGCCATAACTCGTTTTTCCACCCATTTTTCATATTCAGCCTGTTCTTGTGCTTCTTGAATTCCCTTGCTAATCATTTCAATCATCACATAATGCGGAGTGCGGTTTTGTTGTCTTGCGATTTCTTCAATCGCCTTTTTTTTCTCAAAATCCAAAGCGATTGAAGTTCTTGCTTTTGTCGGCTTTGAAGTTGCTAGGTTTGGCATCAGCGTATTACTCATATTATGTAAAGTTAGTAACTTTTACTATTCTATCAAAAACACCTAAAAAAGCAAAAGATTTTTAAAAAATTCCTAAAAATTTTTTGCGTGGCTTTGGTTCAGATTTTGGGGGTTCAAGGCGTTTTATGCTCTGTGATAGGTCTTTGATGGTTTGCAAAAGTTCAGAAATTTGTTGGTCTTTGCGGTCAAGTTGTGTTTTGGCTTCATTTAGGCGTTTTTCTAGGTCTTCATTGCGTTGTTTTTCAAAGTTCAATTTTGTTTCAATGAGTGAAATTTGAACCGCTCAAAAGGGTTCATTTGGTTCAGTCCAATGGGTGTTTTGAACGATTCATTGAACTTTTTTGTTTGGGCGTGGACTTCAAAAAACCCTTGTCATTTCGCTAGGGGAAATTTTTCAATTTTCATTTAATTGAAGCAATCCTTTCTTTATTCGGTCATAAATGGTATTATGGGAAATGTGCCAAAGTTTTGCCCCTTGTTTTACGCTCATTTCAAGCGGTGCAGAATGGTTCATAAATTTCAAATTAAGTTCAGTTCAAAATTTTATTGAAAAATTATTATTTTTCAAGTGCTTGTAAAATTTTCAAAATCATTTGACTTTTTGCTATTATGTGTATAATAAAAATGTAGTATTTTTCTATCAATCAATATAGGAGTATATGAAATGACTACATTATCCATTGGCGATTTGCTTTTATTAAACGAAGAGCCAGAAAAAGAAGTGCTTGTACCAAGAGCAACAGTAGATATGTTTCTTGAATTTACAAGCCAAAACCCTGATAAGAACTTTGAGTTAATAGATGGTCAAATTATTGCTATGGCTGGTGCAAGTAATCCGCACAATACCATATTAAGCAATTTGTCCGCAACTATTGGTAATCACTTTCTTCTAAATAAATACCCTTGTATTTTTTATGTAGATTCTGAATATCATATTGGTATTTTTAACTATGTTAGACCTGATTTTGCTGTTGTCTGCAATCAAATAAATAAATATCGTTCATTTGATAAACCTATTATTGTTGGCGAAATATATTCTTCTAATAGGGATAGCGATATTAAGAAACTTGAAATCTATAAAAATCAAGAAACAATACAAGAGATTTTTATGATTGAACAAGAAAAATTTGAAATTGTGGCACACCGTAAGAAAGCCCCAAATATTTGGGAAAAACAGGTGTATGGCTTAGGCGATACGGTAACATTTGAAAGCATTGATTATGAATTGCCAGTAGAAATCATCTACAACTTTATCAAGTTTGACAAAAAGGGCAAACCTTATGTTGATATGGTAAATGTTTGACAGGGTAAACAAAAATTCCCAACCTTTTTAGGTTGGGAATTTTGCTTGAAAAGTAAACAAATTTTAGGTAAAATAAAAACGCTACGGCGGTAGCATTTTATTTTTTATCTACTACAATTATGTATGAAGATATTTACAGGGCTGTAATGCTTTGCTTGGCTCTCTATTCCTGTTCTGTTTGGTTTCTTTGTATGAGTTATCACAACAGTATGGGCGTTGAGCAAGTTTGGGCTTTGCCTGTAAGTCCGTGAAGTCTACTACCGTAAGGTGGTAGCATAAAGCGTAAAATGCTAACTTGCCGATAGCAAAATAACTTTATATCATTGATATTATTAAAAAATTTTATTTTGTCAAATCTTTTTTGGAAATGGTTTTTTAATCCTACCAAAATATCCCAATCCATTACAAAAATCTGCCTTTAAGTTTTCCAGTCTTGAAAAGAAAAAATAATTTTTAAAATATTCCCATTCGGGCATTTGTTTGAGTTCTTCCAAAACGCCCTGCATAACCTTGATATTTTCATCACAAAACACCGAAAGCACCAAATAGGGGTGGTTAAATCCGAAGCGATTTTGTACACTTCTTTGCTTCAAGGCTTCCACTTGTTGTAGCAACTGGCGAATAATATGCTTTCTATCGCTATGGCGGTGGACTTCCACCACTAGCACATAGTTTGGGGCGGTTTGGTCTAGGCTTTCCATAAACCAAATACCGTCAGGACGGAAATTTTTATGATTAAGTTTTAAAGTTGTTCCCTTGTCGCCTGTGCGTTGATAGTAGTGTTTATAATTTGTTATTACATAGTCAAAGGAATTTTTTTAAAATTTTTTAAAAATTCCGCCCGCCCGATTTTTTTGGCGGTGGATTGGTTCAAGACACGCTCTAAAATGAGCGTAAAGGGGTTTTCTTGGCGTTTTAGGGGCTTGGGTGGTACTTACCCACCACCCAAACAAAAAACGCCCTAAAATGAGCGTTTTAGAGCGTTTTTAAAAATTTAAAAATTTTCGTATTTTTGACGGATTAAATCTTGGTCTTTGGAAGCGTGAACAAGCTCCAAAATTCGTACTTGCGTTTCCACAACAGTGTAGTAAGCAAGGTAAGGCGGTGTTTTAATAACCATTCGTCTAATGTCTTCACAAAAATCGGTTTTTTGGCAACCAAAGGGCATAAATTCTAACTTGTCCAACTGCATAACGATGTTATCAAACATTTTGTCAGCCAGTTCTTGACCACCTTTTTCTGCATAGTAAAAAGAAATTTCCGTTAATGCATCCAAAACTCGTGGTTCATAAACCACCGTGTAAGTGATGTTATTCATAGGATTTACTTATTATTTTCTAGTCTTTCTCTTACTCTTTGCATTACAATTTCTTTGGCTTTGGCACTACTTACACCCTGTGAGTCATTCTCTTTCATCTCGTTGTATGCACGCATTACACGGTTTTCAATATAACTTTGATACTCTGCTTCTTCCTGTGCTTCTTGCAAAGATTTTTCAATCATTTCAAGCACCACAAAATTTAATGAGCGGTTTTGTTTTTGGGCGATTTCGGTTAAGGCTTGTTTTTTGTCAAAGTCCAAAACAAGTGATAAGCGTTCTTTTTGGGGTTTTGGGGCGGTTGCTAGGTGTGGCATATCTGTGTTACTCATAGTTATTAAAAGTTATTAACTTTTAATATTCTATCAATTTTTTTAGAAAAATCAAATCTTTTTAAAAAATTCCTAAAAATTTTTTGCGTTTTGGTGCTTCAAGTAATTTTACACTTTGGGAAAGGTCTTTAATGGTTGCCAGTAACTCAAAAATTTGCTTTTCTTGGGCGTGTATGCGTTCGGTGGCTTCTGTTAAGCGGTTTTGTAGGTCTTTGGTGCGTTCCTGCTCAAAGTGTAGGGCTTGTTCAAGTAAGGTGTATTCTTGACTGTTTTTGGGTGTACTTGATTGTACTTTTGACGGTGTTCATTTTTGTTTGGCGTGTCCAAACACTCGTATCATCTCGCTTGGGTCTATCTCGCCTTGCGGTGTTTTTGTCAGTTCTCAATCCTTGATTTTAGCGTAAATGGTGGTTCTTGATACGCCCCATTCTTTGCTTGCTTGTGATATGTTCATAGTGTTTTTTAAATTGTTCTTGATTGTATGGTTTTGTACTGGTGGACAGTGTATAAAAAATTTTAATAAAATCAAATGTTTGTTATAAAATTTTAAATTAATTTGACTTTTTAAAATGCTTTCATATTATATAAATATCTTTAACTTCAACAAAAGGTAATAGTTATGGCAACATTGACTTTACAAGAAAACACAATCATTCCAGTTGGTTCTATTAGAACTATCGGGGAGTTTGGCAATCCATACATTGTTTCTGATAAAACGGAAACTTTGGATAATGGGAAAATTTTGGTGGAAATTGAGTTTTTGCAAAGTGGTCGTAAAGATTACTACCCACTCAATGAAATTTTATTAGACCCAGAGGCTGAATAATATGTACGCTATTGGATTTGACTTACTCGTAAAAGAAGTAGAAAAACACCACCCAAAAGGTGTAAGACAGGCATATTCTGATATTGAAATTATTTTGAATAAATTTAGTTTCAACCGTATTCAAGGTAGTTTGTATGTAACCGAGAATGAGAATATGGAACTTGTTACAAAAGCGATGGTTTCTTTAAGTAGGCTATCGTGGTTTAGTGCGTCTGTTAGAGATATTAGGGCTTTTAAAGTTGAACAGTGGTCTAACTTTAATTCTTTCTTTAAGGAAGAGTTCTAATTGCAAAAATACCAACCTAATTAGGTTGGTATTTTTTTGTAAGTTGATATATATCATAGATTGTTAAAATATCAATACCTCTGTTGGTAAAAATTCTTGCTCATATTATTATGGAATCATTTTTATTTTCCAATATAAGAATTTTTGTCATTGTAAGCAATCAATACGGATATATTTTAACCATTCCTGGGGTGCTTAAATTTGGACTTATTTCACTAATACTTTCAATTTTACCCAGTGTGGTTGTTACCGTTAAAGGGTAACTATCCCTTTCTTTTTTTCTAAATCCAATAATATACTTATTGCTTGGATTGAAACTTTTTGTATGATTAAGGCTATCACAATGCTTAAATTTACCCCAATGTATACAGTAGTTAATGCCACTTACATCTTTTCCAGATTCATTTATCATTTTGAAGTTAGCCTCTCCAACAAAAGTTACCCACACAGTATTATATGTGTCGCTTGGGGTAAAAGTCTTTGTATCAGCTTGTGCCACACCAATAGACGTTAGTGTTATTAAAAAAAATGCCATTACTTTTAAAATTTTTTTTTAACATAATCAAATCCTTAATGAAAATTATAAACAAATAATAATCATTTTAAAATAGAATGTCAAGTATTTTTTTAAATTTCCATCGGCACAGGTTTCTTAACCCCACCAAAGTACCCCAATCCCTTGTAAAAATCGCTTACAAGGTCATCAAGTCTCGCGAACAAGAAAAATTTTTCAATTATCGCCCAATCTTCGGTGTTTTTGAGTTCGTCCAGAATGCCACGCATAGCACTTAAATTTTCCCCAGTAAATACGGAAAGCACCAAATAAGGGTGGTCAAAACCAAAGCGTTTTTGAACGCTTTTTTCTTTGATTGCTTCCACCTGTTGCCGTAACTGGCGTATTATATGTTTGCGTTCGCTATGGCGGTGGATTTCCACCACATAAACAAAATTTTTTGCCCCTGCTTCGTGGCTTGTCGCCCACCAAATGCCGTCAGGTCTTATATTTTTGCCGTTTACGCTTATGGTGGTGCTTTTGTCGCCCTTTAACTGGTAATAATGGCGGTAATCGGTTAAGGTGTAATCTGTACTTTGTAAGTACTTTTCAAAGGCTAAAAACGCACAAATATAGGCTTCTTTGTGTATAAAATCGGCTCGGATTATGCTCACTTCATCGCCATTGCTTGCTGTGTAAATTCCGCCTTTTAAGGGGCTATATGATAGGTTTTCAAGGGGTAAATTGTAAGTTTGAGCAACCAGTTCCGCCCCCTTTTTTAACCAAAAAATACATCACTTTACGCCCAAAACCAAAACCACTTGATACCATTAACCGCCCAATGTAACCACCGTCCAAAAGCCTTTTGGTTAGGTAATGATTGGAATTTTTGAGTTTGGCAAAATCCACCTGTTCAAGGTGTTTGTTGGTTAAAAATCCAGTCTTTGACAAGATTTTTAAAAATTCTAATTGCTGTGGCGTTATTGAACCAGTCATAAATTATCCGTAATAGTCGTTAAATTCATCTAAAACGCTTAAATTTTGCGTTTTTTGGGGGTTCTGTGGCGTTTTAGGGGCTTCGGTGGTAGTTTCCCCCATTTTGCGGTAATACGCTTCAATTTGGGCGGTTTTTAGACTTTCCCATTGCTCATTACTCATACTTTGGCTATTATCAAGGGTGTTTTGTGGCATTGTAATAATCATTGGTGGCTTCTGAACATCGCCAATTTTTGCCTTTTGCCAAAGGGCAAACCGCCCAATACTCAAATTTTCTTGCAAGTTCTGAACGCTGTCGCCTGTTTCGTCCGCCAATTTTTTCAAGGTATCCACGCCATTAACACCAGTTAATTTTATGGCGGTGTTTCCCAAAATGCTTTCAAATAATTCTTTTCCCATTCTCGCCCCTGCTTGCTGTTGGGCAAGGGTCAAATAAAGTTTATATTTTCGGCTTTCTTCCAAAATTTCCTGCAAACTGGGGGTTATAAAATTTTGAAATTCATCAATGAACAAATGGCAAGGCGTAAAAAATTTCTTGCCGTCTCGTCTGAACGAAATAATTTTAATCGTCCCCACCACAAAAAGCCCCAAAATTCTGTATTCAATCGGCATTTTGCCCTTTGGAAAATTAAAAATAATGAGCTTTTTTTGTTCAATCGCCTGCTCAATATCAAGGGTTGATTTTCCTACAAAAATCGCCTGCATTATGCTTGAATTGAACAAATAGCGTAATCTTGTGTGAATACTGGATTTTGTTCTATTGTATGAATTATCATACAAAAATTGCGTGTTCAAAAAATCTAAAATTCCCTTATTATTCAAGTTTTCTTTGGCAAATTGAACATATTTGAACACTTGTTCATTTATGCTTTTATCATCGTTTTGCGGTTCTAAAAAGTCTATTAAATCGTAAATACTGGCGTTTGGGTATTTGAACAAAACAGGCAAAACCGCCATTAAAAGCGTGTTCATTTGGGCGGTAAATTCACCCTTTAATAATTCTTCAAAAATGGAGCGAAAGGCTTCGGCATACTTTTCCGCTTCAATATCGGTTAAATTTTCTTTGTTTGGCACATCAAAAGGATTTAAACACGGAAAATAGCCGTCCAAATTTGGCTCAATATAAACAAGGCGGTTATTTTCAAGATTAAGCCAAAATTTGGCGACTTGCTCGCAAATTTCCCCATTGGGCGATAATAAAATAAGCCCAGTTCTTTTATCTCTTGTTAAATAATGCCAAATTAGGGATTTTATGGCTTCACTTTTTCCACTCCCTGTTCCGCCTGTGATGTATACCAACCGAACCCAAAATATGCTACAATACCCCTATGGCATACTCAGATGAT
>ERZ1023310.182-NODE-182-length-11677-cov-6.684392_pt1 | contig 11677 bp, 9 predicted proteins | sample MGYA00380476_ERZ1023310 | MGnify/ENA primary metagenome ERZ1023310 (study PRJEB33173, sample SAMEA4830346) | metagenome | study: EMG produced TPA metagenomics assembly of the PRJEB25223 data set... | reverse complement strand
AATGAAAAATGAGAAAAATCGTACGTTTTTCAAGGAAAAAACGCAGATTGATAGTCATTCTATCAAGCAAGTTTTTGACACAGAAAAACAAGATTTAGCCATTTTTCATGCAAAAACATCATTAAATCTCTTTCCAAACTAAAAATAAACCCTTATAAGTATTGGGGTTGAAGTTTTTAAAAATCCATAAAAATCAGGGTTTGGAAAGAAGTCTATTCTATTTCTATGAACTTTCTAAAATGTAAATTGTGTTATAAAGGTTCAACACACCCTATCTATTCTACAAAATTTTAACTAAAATAACAATTGATTTTGGGTCAAAACTTACGTTAAAATTTTGGCAAAAATACGCCTTGTGATACCCATGTCAAAAATCAGTTTATCAAACAATCAAGCCCTTACCAATCATCAGCCAGATTGCGATAATGTATCAAAAACACCTTGCGATGAAACCGAATATTTATTATCAAGTCCTGCCAATGCCAAACGGCTTTTAAAAGCCATTGATGATGTCAAGCATGGCAGGGCTATCCAAAGGGAATTGATTGATAATTAATACTGCTAAATAATGATTTTTTAAAAAATCCCATAATATTATTACGGGATTTTGGTATTGTTTGGTTAAAATGTCTTTTAAGTATGGGTGCATAAAAGGGGGCGTAACACCCAAAAATCAACACCTATTTTGCCAGCTCATCGGTCTTGACTGCCATAATAAAGTCGTTTTTGTGCAAGCCCTTAATGCTATGCGACCACCAATTCACCGTAACTTTACCCCATTCGGTCAAAATGGCAGGGTGATGCCCTTCGCTTTCGGCAAGCTCGGCAAGCCGATTGCTAAACGCCATGGCATCTTTGAAATTTTTGAATTTAAATACCCGTTTTAGTTGCAAAACAGCAGTATCGCCCACCATTTCTGAGATGACCGCCCAATCAGGCAACTGTTTCATAAACAAGACAAGCTCTTCATCACTCACTTTTGGGGCATCGGCTTGGCACGTTTCACAAAAGGCGGATTTTAGGTCTGTTGTCATGGGATTTTCCTGTAAATTAAGTTAAATTTAAAATTCAGTTAATTTTTGATAATCAAGCGCTTTGTCTTAGGCTTGGGTGCAATTCATAAAGCCCAAGGCTCATCGCTTCATGCACCTTTGCCAAAATGTCCATGTTCGCCACATCAAACAAAGTCTCTTCATCATCAATCACATAATAAATCGGCTGAACCTTGTCAATGCGATAAGGCGTTCTTAGCACGTCCATGATGTCAAAGGGGCGAAGCTCTGGCGTGTCGCTTAGGGCGTAGTTGGTCTCGGCAGGCGAGCTTAAAATCCCGCCCCCATAGATTCGCAAGCCATCAGGGGTATTGATAAGCCCAAATTCCATGGTAAACCAATATAGACGAGCCAAAAACACCCGCTCTTCTTTGGTGGCATTCACGCCCAATTTGCCATAAACTTCGGTAAATTTGGCAAAGGCGGGGTGGGTGAGCATGGGGCAATGACCCAAAATTTCATGAAAAATATCAGGCTCTTGGATATAATCAAAGTCTTCTCTGGTGCGAATAAACGTCGCCACGGGAAATTCTTTGTTGGCAAGCAATTTAAAAAACTTACCAAACGAAATCAGAGCAGGCACGGCAGACGTCCGCCAGCCCGTCTCACGCAAAAGCACATCATCAACATCAAAAAGCTGTGGGATACGCTCATCTGGCAGGTTTAATTTGGCAAGCCCATCAAGATAGGCGGTACAGGCTTTGTTTGGTAGATTTGTCTTTTGGCGTGCAAATAAGTCTCGCCACACGGCATTTTCATCATCGCCATAAGCGATAAATCCTTTTTCATCAGGGATATGGGCGACATAGCTTGTCATAACTTCTCCTTGCTTATGACTTTTACAAACTTAGGTAAAAGTGGTTTGCTCACTTAACGTTACTCTAAAACAAACGTACCCAAAAGACAAATGGGATTTTTGAGTGATTTATTGGATTTTACGATAAGTATCAAAATTGTGATACATTCAAGCCATGATAACCTTTTGTGTGCTTTTGTTGTTTTTTGTGTTATTTATCAAATTTTGGCGATTTTGTGCTATACTACGCCATCTTTTTTCATTTTAACTTAATTTTAAGGAACTCCTATGGATATGCCTGTTGTAGAGTTTGACACCACACACGGTGCGATTGTCATTGAACTAAACGCCGAAAAAGCCCCTGTTACGGTGGCAAACTTCCTTGACTATGTCGAAAGCGGTCATTATGACGGCACGATTTTTCATCGTGTGATTGATGGCTTTATGATTCAAGGCGGTGGTATGGACAGCGACATGAACGAAAAACGCACCGGCACGCCAATCAAAAACGAAGCCGACAACGGTCTAAAAAATGACATCGGCACCATCGCCATGGCTCGTACATCTGACCCACATTCAGCGACTGCTCAATTTTTTATTAATGTCAAAAACAACGACTTTTTGAATTACAGCAGTCCCACACCACAAGGCTGGGGCTATGCGGTATTTGGTAAAGTAACGGACGGCATGGACGTGGTAAACCAAATCAAAGGCGTACCAACGGGGCGTTATGGCTATCACTCAGACGTGCCAACCACACCGATTGTCATTAACTCTGCCAAAGTGGTTTCTAAATAATCAGCCAATAATTAGCCTAAGTTTTTTGGTTGTAGGGGCGAATCACATTCGCCCTTTTTATCATTCATAAAGTCTTGATAAAGTCTTGCCATGCAACAATTTGACCATTTATTAACCACTTGCCCCCACGATATCCGTACGGTATTTGTCAGTGATTTGCATTTATCAAACGACACACCTACCCTAAATCAGGCGTTTTTGGCACTTATCAAGGATTTGTGTGTTTTGCCAAATCTAAAAAGTTTGTACATTTTGGGCGATTGGTTGGACGGCTGGATTGGCGATGATGATTATTTGACCTTATCCGATGACAAAAAAGCACGGCATTTTTTAACGCCTATTTTACACGCCCTAAAAACGCTCTCTACAAACACCGCCATTTATGTCATGCACGGCAACAGAGATTTTGCCATTCGTCAAAGCCTGTGCGATACCTTTAACGGCAAACTTATCAAAGAACCGCACTTTTTGACATTACAAGATGACACACATATCCGCCTAGAACATGGCGACCGCCTGTGTACCGATGATAAGGCGTATCAGCGTTACCGCAAAATTATCCAAAATCCTGTTATCTCTTGGCTTATTTTAAAACAGCCCCTAGCCCACCGCCAACGCCTTGCCCACAACATCAAAACCAAATCCCAGAGCGATAAACACCAAAAATCCACCACCATCATGGACGTAAACGCCCAAGCGGTCAATCACGCCATGCAAACGTGCAATATCCTACTACACGGACATACGCACCGCCCTGCCGTGCATACATTGGGCGACAAAAAACGCATGGTGCTTGGCGATTGGCGATATGTTGATGACAAAGTGCAAGCGGTGATTGGGGCGGTGGATGGTGATGGCGTGGGGCTTTGGGTGTTTGATTGGTCTGTAAAATAACCGCCCATTTTCAAATTTAGGTAGTAGTCTAAAAAGTATGCTAAACTAGGTTTTCCGTTCGCCCTGAGCCTGCCTGCGGGTGGCGGAAAACCGTTATGGTTCGACAAGCTCACCACGAACGGTTTTCCTTGTAGCATACTTTTTGAACCAGAGCCCAAATTTATATAAGTCATTGATTCATCAACGGCGAATGTGATTCCGCCCCTACGTTTCAAAAACCACCCAATCACCAAAAAATTACCATATTAATTGAGATTGGGTTTTATCTCTTCTTCAACACTTTTTTCGTCAATGTCATCCATTTTGGGATTTCTACTTTCTTTATCTTGCCCATATTTTTCATCATTTGCCACATCTGTTGTCACATGGTCACCATGACGTGCCAAATGCTCGTGTAGGATTTTGCGTAATTGCAAAATGGTTTTGGGGTTTTCGTGAATATTATGCCCACCTGTGACGACTGTTTCGCTGACTGCCCCGTCTAGGTGGGAGCTGTCATAGGGGACAATGCCGTCAGAGAGATTTTGCCCGACCAAATTGCCCTGTAAGCCCTCGGCACTGCCAGCACGGTCGCCCATGATGGTGTGATAGGCGACATTGTCATTGATGGTTAGCTCTTTGGTAAGTTTTATAAAGGCGGACTGGTCGGAGAGCTGGCTGGGTCCGTTTTGTAGGTAGAGTGAGCCGATGGCACTGTTTTGGAGTTGGGTGCTGCCCACTTGTCCGCTGTTTATGATGGTGCCAGTCACGGTTTTGGTGATGTCTAGGGGTAGGCAGACGACACGGCGGGCAAAGCGGGTAAACCAGCGGTCGGCATAGTCCGTGCCTGCAAAAGGGGCGGAGATAAACACCGCTGTATCAACCTGTGGCAGGGCGTGTAGGGCAAAGCGGTTGTGAAAATCTTCTTGATAAGTGTCCGCCAGTAGCTGTCTGATTGCGGCATTGTTGTGGGGGCGGATTTGGTTGTTGGTGATTTTATTTAGGTCGCCATCATCCATGCTGTCTATATGCGTGGCATCAACCAATTCGTCCAAATCATCCAATTTTTCCAAATCATCCAATCGGGGCAATAAATCATCATCCGAGACAAGCATTCTTGCCATGATACCACCCATGCTATGCCCGATAATCACGCTATGACGACTGGCAGGGTGAGTGCCGTTGGGGTCGGTGAGTGTGTAGGCGGTGTCGATGACTTCACGGATTTGGTAGCGGTTTTCGAGCATGGGTAGGTTGGTGGCGTAGAACACTTGCCATACTTGGTAGTTATCACGCAGGACGGGGTCAGCAAAGAGATTGTTGGTGAGATTGACCCATGTGGCAGGGCTAGACGCCAAGCCATGTATCATGATGATGACTTTTTGGTTGGGGTCGTAGGGCTTTAGCATGAACAGTTGGGGCAGGGTGGCGGTGTTTTTGTTTAGCATGTTTAAAATGCCCACGCCTTGTAGTTGGTTCTCGGCAAGCCATAGGGCGTACCCTGCTGAAAAGTTTGCTGATAGGGGGTAATTTTTGCCCAAAATCTCAATGTCTTTGGTTTTATAAGGGTTAAAAAAATGCACGTCCAGTACGTTTGCCGATAGCACGTCAGATAAGTTCGTGCCTTGGGGCTTGACCACGCCTGTCAGAAGCATGTGTCCTGTAGGATGAATGCGACTGGCGATACTGTCAAGGTCTTGGCTAAGTAGGGGGTTATTTGCCTTGATGTCATTGGTTGGGCTGTCGGTTGGGTTATCGGCAGGGTTGGCGTTAGGGCTGTCAGTGGCGTGATTGGTACGTGGCTCGGTGGATGGGTTCTGACTAACCAGCTCTCGTACGGTAATCATCGGGCGGTCGGACAGCACGCCCACATAAGGCACGCCCAGACCTGCCCGGCTACTGGTGGTGTTTAGGTCTGCCAAACGTGAGTCATAAGCTGAAACTAGGTCAGAGAGTAGGTGCTGGTTGTGTGGGTGTTTGTCTGGATTTGTGATGTAGTCAGGGTCATTGGCAAGGTAGAGATTGACGGTAACATCATCGCTGCGGTAGCTGTTGGCAAGGATATGACCGTAGTCACTGGCGGGGGTGAGATTAAAGCCCTGCTGATGAGCGTCGGCAAAAGCCCCGTTTTGGACTTTATACAGCTCGCCAATCAAGGCGTTGCTCGCCACATGGTACAAGTCCTGAGCCTTGATGTCGCTCTCGGTGACTAGGGGTGATGTGGTCTGTCGTCCTGTTAAGTTATCATAAAACAGATAAGCATAGCTGTGGTTAATGCTTGCCTTGATGGCATCTCGCTTGGCGGATAGGCAGGCGTGACGCTCCTTTTGTTCATCAGCTTGCTCGCTGGCGGACAGTGGAGCATTGGCATAATAGGGGTCTAGCGGTGGACGGGTGGGGCTTTGGCAAGCGTCCTGCTCGCCAAGGCTTAGGGCTTTGGTGTAGTATAACTCGGAGAGTAGGGCAAGGGTGGGTCTGGCGATGTGTTGGTGTTGGCGGTCATTGACGGCAACTTGCGGATTGTCAAAGGCAAGTACTTCTTTGACCTTGTCCAAACAGTCATCAAAGGCATTCATACACTCATCTTGGGTTAGACCAGATGACAGTAAGATACTGCTTGCCACGACACTGATTTGTGAATGGGTGGTGATGTTGGCACGGTGGGTTTCGATGATTTTGGATTGGATTTGTTTGGGCTTGTGAAGCGTGCTACACCCTGTGATGATAAGGGTCAAGGCAAGGCTTAGGGTGCTTAGCGTAAGTTTGGTGCTCATACAGGTCTTGTTGTGTTAATGTCTCCCCAATAATTTTACACAAAAAATCCATCAAAAGGAATGTTTGATGGATTTATTTTTAAAGCATTAGCAAGTATTTTATTGATTGCTGGCTAATTGCAATGGCTTAACATTGATGTTGTCGTTTTTGATGTTCCAAATATAATAACCGCCATTTTCAACGATACGAACCTGCTCGGCAATCTGAGCATTGGTCGGGTGCTGACTTTGTAAGGCTCTTAGGCGAGACAATGCCCCTGCGTGGTTGTCCGCCAGTAGCTCGGCTTGGGCAAGACTTTGCTCGGCTTCCACATAGCCGAGACTGGCAGCTTTTTGTAAGTATTTTCGCCCTTCAATAAAGCCACCGCCTTCACTAATCATCATGCCATATAGGAAATTGGCTTCGGCATTATTGGGGGCGAGATTGACGGCTTTTGCCATGTATTTATTGGCACGTTGGGTATAGTCGGTGCCGATGTTTAAGTTGCGTGCCATGCCGTTGATTTTAGCGGCACGCAAGATGACATCAAGGGTGGCATCATTGGCATTGGCGTAGGGTTCTAGCCAGTCAGAGAGATATTTGATGTTCTCACCTGTGACAAATTCAGTAGTGCGATTGGGGAAATTCGGTGGATAGTGGCGAGCATTGGGCGAGACATCGTCAATAAAATCATCAATCAGGCTCACATCAAGGCGGGTACTACCGCTTTGGTTGGCATTGATGGTAATGGTGGGAATACGATTGATGTTAGAGATATTGGCATTGATGGATGGCACGCCTGCCACAGACTGACCAAGTAGATTGGCGGTGTTGGCGTGGGAGATGGGCGTGGTTAGTTCACCACGCATGGCAGGGGCGATGCCTGTTTGGATGTTTAGTTGAGCCATGGCAGGCAAGGCGGTCAAGGCGATGGCACCAAGTGCTACTTTGTAAAAGGGTAGGGTTTTCATGGGGTTCTCTTTTAAAAATCTTAAAAATAAAATCAAGGTAAATTTTAAAAATTATAAGAAATTTACCTTAATCATCTATATGTATTGGGCGTTGTTTTGGTGGTAAATTGTTACAGGGTTGTCGGTTGTGTTACACTGTGTAGTTGAGTATGTTTGCTTACATCTCACCCAAAAATCCGCCCGACTGTCTTGCCCATAGGTTGGCATAAATCCCGTCTTGGGCGATGAGTTCGTCATGACTGCCCATCTCGATAATCTCGCCCTTGTCCATGACCACGAGCTTATCAAGGCTGGCGATGGTTGAGAGACGGTGAGCGATGGCAATGACCGTTTTACCTTTCATCATCTCATCTAGGCTCTGGGTGATGGCGTGTTCCACTTCGCTGTCTAGGGCAGAGGTTGCTTCATCAAGCAGTAAGATGGGGGCGTTTTTGAGCATGACCCGAGCGATGGCGATACGCTGACGCTGACCGCCTGAGAGTTTCACGCCACGTTCGCCCACTTCGGTGTCAAGTCCGGTGTTGCCATGTTTGTCTTCTAAGGTTTGAATAAAATCCCATGCGTGGACGAGGCGTGCCGCTGCGATGATTTCATCATCGGTGGCATCAGGTCTGCCATAGGCGATGTTCTCACGCACGGTGCGGTGCAGTAGGGCGGTGTCTTGGGTGACCATGCCAATATTTTGGCGAAGTGACGTTTGAGTAACAGCACTGATGTCCTGCCCATCAATGCTGATATTGCCCCCATCCACGTCATAAAAACGCAGTAGCAGATTGACAAGGCTGGATTTACCTGCCCCAGAGCGACCGACCAGACCGATTTTTTCGCCTGCTTGAATGGCTAGGTTGAACTTATCAAATAGAGCAGTTCTATCTTCGCCACGCCCGTAGTTAAAGGTTACGTCCTTAAACGCAATCTCTCCCCGTGCCACCACAAGCTCACTAGCATCAGCCCTATCCGTGATGGCGTGGGGTGTGGTTAGTGTTCTCATGCCGTCCTGCACCGTGCCAATATGCTCAAACAGGCTTGCCATCTCCCACATAATCCACTGAATCATGCCTTTTAGACGTAGGGCGATACCACTTACCACCGCAATCGCCCCCACGCTTACTTCGCCCATCATCCATAGATACACGCCGATGGCGGTACTACCGACTATCATGATAAGCGAGAGCGTCTCGGTCGTCGTCCCTAGTATGGACACCCACCGCATTTGGGCGTGGACGGTAGTCATGAACTCGCTCATGGCGGATTTGGCGTAGGACAGCTCACGATTAGAATGGCTAAACAGCTTGACCGCACTGATGTTGGCATAAGCGTCAGTTACACGCCCTGTCATCAAGGCACGAGCGTCCGCTTGGTTGCTGGCGGTCTCACGCAGGCGGGGCAAGAAAAATTTCATCATGCACGCCACACAAATCAGCCATGCCACAAAGGGCAAAAACAGCCAAATATCCAGCCCGAGCAAAATCACGCCACTGGTCACCAAATACGCCACGACAAACGACACCATCTCTGCCATCGTCATAATCGTATCACGCACCGATAGGGCGGTTTGCATGACTTTGGCGGAGACACGCCCTGAGAACTCATCATGATAAAACTGCATGGACTGCCCGAGCATGTGCTTATGAAACCACCACCGCAGTCGCATCGGCATGACCCCTTGTAATACCTGAAAGCGGATTAAGTTACCGATAAATTCGCCAAAAATGGACAGCACGCACAGCCCCAAAATCAGCGTAATGGTCGCCCCTTTTTCTTGCCATAGGGTCTCGGGGGTATAAACGGTCAGCCAGTCCACGACATCGCCCGCCCATGCAAACAACAGCGAGCTAAATATCCCAAGCAGTATCGACAGCACGATACGCACCCCAATCCAAAATCTCGCCCCTTCGGTACACGCCCACAAAAACGCAAAAAACCCACGCTGACTGGGGTCGGGAGTAGGCATGGGACTGTCGGGGTAGGGGTTTAGGCGGTTTTCAAAGTAGCGAAATAAAGACATGATTATTTTTTATAAATTATTAAAGGAAAAAGTGGCGAATCAGGCAAATTGCCAAAGGTGTAATGTGGGGCTTGTGGGGGTATTATTCAATATCAAAATTTTAAAAATACGTTTTTAAAAATGGAAAACTAAGAGTAAAATTTAATTTGGTGTGGGTTTGGTGTTTATTGGGGGCATTTAAATTCATACAACCACTTAGCTCTGTATCGCTCTAAGCACATCTTGTTGTAGGTTTAGGGATTCTACACTTTGCAAAAAATGTGGCGATTTATCAATGACAAAATGATGAGCCAGCGTGGCAGGAAACCCCTTTAACACATACAATTCATCTGCCAAATAAATCGCCTCATCAATGTCATGCGTGATAATTAGGCAAGTCAGTCCTTTATCTTTTTGAAATGCCCCAAACCACTCATACATCTGATTTTTGGTAACAAAATCCAATGCCGAAAATGGCTCATCTAAGAGCATAAGGCTGTCATTACTTAGATACGTGCGAAGTAGTGCCACTCGCTGACGTTGTCCGCCTGAGAGCTGAGCAGGGTATTTGTGGTATAACTCATCAAGCCCAAAGGCAGGTAGTAGGGGCATGATTTTGTCATGAATGGCGGATTTTGGCAGGTTTTGTAAGGTCAAAGGCAAGGCAATGTTGTCATATACACTTTTAAAGGGCAACAACAAATCCTTTTGGAGCATATACCCCACGCCCCCTGCCTGCCCTGTGCTGTCCTTGCCGTCTATCAAGACCTTACCTGATTTTGGCATGATAAGCCCTGAGGCGATGTTAAACAAAGTCGTCTTACCCACGCCACTTGCCCCAACAATGGCAACGATTTTGCCTTGATAAATGGTTAAATTCAACTTGGCAAATAATGGCTTATCATCAAATTCATGATGAATATCAACAAGTTGCAATTTGGCGGTTGGGGTGGTCATGGGGTGTCCTTTTTATAGTGAGTATTTGAAATCGCATTAGGGTTAAGATAGAACGTACAAAGGGCGTGTGCAACACGCCCCTACACAAATATTGCTTAGATTAGTTAATCACAAAATCAATATCATCATTTTGCATCATTAGGCAAATAATCGTTGCTAACCCCTGCTTGCGGGGCGAATGGCTTATCAATGAGTTTATTATCGTATACCCATTTAAAGAAATTGTCCCAGCGATTATAATCAAACCGCCCCCAACTGCCGTCTTCTGCCAGATATTGCCCTGACATATATTGCTGACTGGCTTTGGCAAGCTCGGGGTTAATCTCGGGGGCGTGCTTGATAAGAATCTTAGCACTTTCATCGGCGTGCTGACTGGCATAGGTGTAGCCTTGACTGATGGCGGTCATGGCTTTTTTGTAGCGTTCAGGGTCTTTTTGTAGCTCGTTGCTGTTGGCGATGATAACGGGCGAATAATAGTCAAACACAGGGTTTGAGTCTTTTAGATAAAAGAAATTGGTCTCCACGCCTTTGAGTCCTGCGTGAATGCCGTCCCAACTATAATACGCCAAAATATAGTCAAATTGGTTCATACGCAAGGCGGTTGTTGCGTCCGTACTCTCCCCAGGGATTGGGTTTAGTGGCTCACCGACAAGGCTTGCCACCGTCTTGTCGTCCACAGGGTCTTCCCACGTTGAGTAGCGTTTGCCGTGCAAGTCTTTTGGCGTGGTTGCTCCTAATGATTTGAGCGACAACAGCCCTGCGTTGTTGTGCTGAACGATGGCTCCGATGGCGGTAATCGGCTCGCCTTTGTTTAGGCGTTTGACCATGTTCGGCTGAAAATACACGCCCAAATCGGCACGCTCGTTCGCCACCAATGTGGACGTACTGTCTTCGGACGGCTGAACGATTTTGGCATCAAAGCCTTGCTCGGCAAAATAGCCCTTATCCAGTGCCACATACAGCCCAGTGTGGTTGGTGTTGGGCACCCAGTCTAGGGCGATGATAAGCTCTTGCTTTTCGGTTTTGGCAGGGTCTTGGGCGGGCTTGGCGGACGTGTCGGCAGGTTTGTTACACCCCGCCACACATAGGCTTGCTCCAAGGGCGATGACGGATAATAATTTTGGGCTTAACTGAGCTAACATAACAACTCCATTCAATGTCAATAAAAAACCCTTGGGGTAACCCAAAGGCAAATACAGTCAAGCCGACAAAAACATGAGGTAAATCACGCATTTAGTTTCCTACGCCAGTATTAACTGTATCAGGTTCACGGGTATTATCTCAGCTTTTTGGTTAAATAAAAAGCACCCCGACTAAGGTTTTTATTATAAATGAAATGGGTGGTTTTGGCAATGGTTTTTAAGGGGTTAATTGGGGGTTTGATTTGATGGTATTATTTAAAGATATGACACTCTTTAATTGAGGCAATTTTGCAATATGGACGTGTAGATACCATAAACCACAACCCCCAATCCATCTCAACGATGTA
>ERZ1023310.178-NODE-178-length-11936-cov-7.497265_pt1 | contig 11936 bp, 9 predicted proteins | sample MGYA00380476_ERZ1023310 | MGnify/ENA primary metagenome ERZ1023310 (study PRJEB33173, sample SAMEA4830346) | metagenome | study: EMG produced TPA metagenomics assembly of the PRJEB25223 data set... | reverse complement strand
CACAGACTCAGCCAACCCTGAGCAAACGGCGAAAGACACCGCCAAAACGCCTGCTGACACCACACCACCAACCATCACTGTCGATATTCCTGCCACAGAAGTGGAAGCAGGCGAAACGATAACCGTAACCTTTACCATTAGAGATGATAAAGCGACATCCATCACCGACTTTGATGAAAGCGACATTGTAGTGGAGGGCGGTGTACTCAAAAAAGGTACACTAGAAGCTGATACCAACAACCCTCTCACCTACACCGCCAAAGTAACTGTTGGCTCAACTACAGGCACAGACGCACTGAAAGTATCGGTAGATGCGAACAAGTTTAGTGATGGCACTAACCAAAATACAACAGGCGATTCGGATACAGCTACTGTGAAAGCTCCTGTTCCGCCTGTCGTTAGTATCAATGTCTCCACAGACAACGGTACAGCAGGTGTTGCAGGCAAGTACAAAACAGCGGTTGAGGAAGATGGAGCTGAACGTTTAGTGTACACAATCTCCCTTGATAAAGAAGCAACATCAGACCTAACCATTAATCTAACCAAGTCAGGAAAAGCCACCAATGAAGACTTTGAGAGTGCAATTCCAGCAACTGTTACAATCAAACAAGGCGAAAAAGAGGCTAAAGTTTATCTAGATGCCAAAACCGATACACCAGCCAACATGACAGAACAAGGTGGTGAAGGTAATGAAAGACTAACCTTGTCCCTTGCTAAAGGTAGAGGCTATACAGTAAATACAAAAGCTGAAAAAGCCTCAGCAACTGGTGTTGTAATTGACAGCAATGCCTTTGCCCTGACCAATTTGGGCGGTAGCATGACTACAACCGTTGGTCCAACAGGCAGAGAAAGTAACAACCAAGTATCTCCTGATGGTTATACAACCACAGAGTACGCAGACAAAGTCTATATTGGCTATGCTCAAGATGGTACAACTAGAATAGGTAGTGTTGTTGCAAACATTTGGGACGCAGCTGGTGGTGGCGGTGCTACCGTACTAGATACCGCTGGCGGTGATGACTATGTCAAAGTTCGTCTTTCAATGAATGCTAATACAACTGTTAATCTGGGTGATGGCAATGACACCTTTATTTTGGGTGCTCATATGTATAACAATGCAGCCATCAATGCAGGTAACGGTAATGATTATGTTGAGATTGGTGGCAATAAAGACGCTACTACAACCATTGATTTGGGGGCAGGAGATGACAGGCTTGTCATTGGTGGAACACTGAAAACTACATCCACAGGCACAGTATTAGCAGGAGAGGGCTATGACAGCCTAATTGTTAAAGGCGGCTCTACCATCAACTTGTCTGATGTCATTGGTTTTGAATCTATGAATATTACTGAGGGTAATTCTTGGATTAAAAGCGTTACTGTTGAAAATCTTGCCAAAGGCGATGTCAAGACCATGACGATAGATGGCGATGCCAAAGACCGTGTCTATATTGGTACTAGAGATACAGCCAATGACACCGGTCTAGTAGATATCTCTGCAGGTTCACAAGGTAACTGGGTCAAAGGTAGCACAACTGATGCCATTTATGACATCTATACCAATGGCGAGTACACACTCAAAATTGACAAAGATATCAGCATCTACTAATTGTCAGTCTATGTTACAAAAAACGCTCCGAAGTTCGGGGCGTTTTGTTTTGTGTGGTTTTGTATGAAAAATGGCTATCCGACTACTTAATTTAAAAGTTAAGTAAAAACCTTAAAATTTACCCAGTTATACCCAATAGACTTTAAAGTTACTACAAGCACAATGATGTGTGGACGTAGGGGTGTGCTGAGCACGCCTTGTATAGTAATATCATCAAAGGGTGTGCTCAGCACACCCCTACAAACCCGTGGTAAATATTAAGTTGGTTGGGTGTATCTCAGCCATCATTTTGACAAATCTTGCAATGGCCCGGACATTTTATCTACATGCCTGCCTTGTACGCCATCATAATAAGCATAAATCTTTGGCAAATCCGCCTCAATGTCGCCTGTGGGATAAAACAGGGGCATAAAGCGAACCTCTTTGGTTTTATAGTCCATCGCCACAGGCAAGATGGGTACGTCTGCCCCAAGTGCCAGATAATAAAAGCCCGTCTTCCATTCATCAGTGTAGCCCCGAGTGCCCTCAGGCGACAGCCCCAAAAAGAGCGGTTTGCCAGTTTTAAAGCGGTTGATGTTGGCTTGTAATACCGAGCCTTTTTTATCCCTATCAATGGCGATGACCCCTGCCCATCTCAAAAAGTGCGACAGAATGGGGAGTTTAAAAAGCTGTTTTTTGCCAAGTAATTTGATGTCCACATCAAGAGCCAGCAGGGTGGGAATGGCGTACACACCGTCCATGTTGGACGTATGGGGAACGGCAAGCAGTACCACCTGTGAGACATTGGGAATCTCGCCTGTGATACGCCAGCCTGTCTTGTCCAAAAAGGCACGGGCAAGGCGTGGGGCAAGTTTGCCACGCCTGCGTGGGACGTTGTCGCCTAGGGTGGTGGGGTCAATGGTGGGTAGGGTGTTCATGTCCATGGGATTTTCCTTAAAATGGGGTTTGGGGTATGTCTAGGCAACACGCTTTAAATCGGTGTGTCTTTTATGGGGCAAATTACCATTTACCTCGTATTTATCCAGCAAAATATTTTAACATATTACCCCATTCTCAACTTTATGCAAGTGATTGATTTATCAAGGGCGAATATGATTCGCCCCTACAATCCAAAAAATAATTTCATAATAATCAATAAGTTGTCATTTTAGGTTGAGATTGAAGTGTGTATTTTAATATTTTGTAAATCAATAAATTGGCTATTTACGTCCAAATTTACGCTTTTTATTCATCTCATCCATGACGCTGTCAATCTCATCGTCATTTAGGCGGGCGGTGTGACGCAGTAGCTCAATCATGTCAGGGTTTAGGACGTATTTGGCATGTTCGGCGATTTTGTCAATGCGTTCATCAAAATCAATCATGCCCGTCTCAGGCTCAATCTGCACATAATCCATGCGGACGAGCGTGTCTAAGAAGCTTGTAAATAACGCCTTGTCAAACATGTCAGGTAAATCATCGGCATACAGCACAGACACCCTTTGCCCTAGGAAGTAGCACAGATTGACGACTTGCTCGGTGTTTAGGCGGTGCGTGCCTTGTTCGGATAATAGGGTTAACGCCATAAAGTAGCGTTCTAGGCTCTGTTGGGCAGGGTCGGCAAGCACGATGAGCTGTTGGTAGGCAGGCGAGTTGGTCTCGGGGGCACTGATGAGTACGCCATCCCATTCAACAACCAGATTTTCTTTGATAAGCACGTCCAAAATTTCGCCAATGGTATCCTTAATGCTACGCTGTGGGTGTTTTAAAAACAGCTCGGTTTGTAAAAAGGGGTACAAAAGCTCGCTGATGTTTTCTAGCTTATCACGGTACATGCGTCCGTTACGTTGCACCAGTGATGCGATAAAACTGGCTAGGATAAAGACGTGCAGAATGTTGTTTTTAAAGTAGCTAAGCAAGGGGGCTTGTTTGTCCGCCACTTTTATCATGTCGCCTAGCACATGGGGCGTGCGTTCGATGAGTTCTAACTGTAAGCCATACGCCAAGATGTCTTTGGGGTTCATGTCAGTGACAAAGGTGTCGCTGTCATAGGGCAGGGCTTGGGCGATACGCTGATACAGGGCGATTTGTTCCATCGCTTGGGCTTCATCAAGGGCGGATTTGGGGGTGGACAGTAGTACGAGTGCCAGTAGGGAGACGGGATTGACGACCGCTGATTTGTTGATGTTTTGCATGATTTTGACGCCAATGTTGGTAACCATGGCGTGGGTTTGTTTGTCGTTGTCCGCTTGCTCGTCAGGGCTTAACGCTAGGGTGTCTTTGCCAGTTTTGACGTTAAATTTATCCAAAAAGTGGGTCAGGTGTAGCGGTTCGCCAAAGGACAGATGTACCGTGCCAAACACCCGTTCAATCTTTTGGGCGGTCTTGATGAGACTAAGTAGGTTCTCGCTCTCTTTGGGTTTGCCTTTGAGCTCGCCCACATAAGTCGCCCCTTCCATAATCCGCTCGTAGCTGATGTAGGTCGGGACAAAGACCACGGGCTTAGCAGGGTCACGCAGATAACTACCTACGGTCATGGCAAGCATGCCGAGCTTGGGTGGTAGTAGGCGACCTGAGCGAGAGCGACCACCTTCGATGAAATACTCAATGGGGACAGCCCGTTGCATGAGTGTGTGTAGGTATTCTTTAAATACCGTGCTGTATAAGGCATTGCCTTTGAAGCTACGACGCATGAAAAACGCCCCGCCACTACGCAGTATCTCGCCCAGTACGGGGATGTTTAGGTTGTCCCCTGCAGCGATGTAAGGGATACGCAAGCCCCGTTTGTAGATGACATAAGACAAGAGTAGGTAGTCCATGTGGCTACGGTGGCATGGCACATAGATGATTTGGTGGTCGGGGGCAAGCTTACGCACCCGCTCAAAATGACGCACTTCCACGCCGTCATAGAGTCGCTCCCAAAGCCACGTCAAAAAGTGGTCAAAAAACCGCACGACTGAGTGTGAGTAGTCGCTTGTTATCTCGCCGATGTAGCCTGCCGCTTCTTTTTTGACTTCGTTGATGGATTTGCCAGTGGTGGCGGATTCTTGTTCGATGGCGGTCTGTACCACGGGCGATGCTAGGATTTTGCCGGTGATGTTGCGTTTGTCGGATAAGTCAGGCCCGATGATGCTCGTTCTTTGTTTGTCCAAAAAGCCTTTGAGACGGGTGGCGATGGTTTGGGTTAGGATGGCAGAGTTAATGTCGCTCTCGCCCGCTTGCTTGGTCTCTTCGATGAGCGTGTGTAGTTCTTTGGGGCTGGCGAACTGTACGACCGTATCACGCCCCATCACACTGATGTTAAAGAGCTGTTTGGGAATGCTTGGTGTGTTCCACTCGTCCGCCATCAGTAGGCGAAACAGACTGTCTTCTTTACTTGGGGCTCGCCCCCATAGGATGGTCACAGGAATGAGTCGCACACGCAACGTGGGGTCATCTAGGCATGCTTTGACCAAACGCTCTAAACGTGGCGATGGTACGTTGTCCGAGCCGTGACGGTGTTTTAAAAAGATGACTGACGCACTTTCGCTGTCTTTGCCCACTGTCGTACTGGCAAGGGCAGATGGCAAATCCAGCTCTCGGGTCTTGATGTCCACGAGCAGACTGTTAGAGCGTGAATATTCTCTTAGAACATAAAAGGTGGGAATGTCATCATCAAGCTCTGGCACTTCGCCCAAGATTTGTGCCTTGACCGCCAAGGATAAGCCTTTGCCTGACAAGTGCCGATACGCCGATGGCTTATTCTCTGCTCTTTTGGGGGGTTCTTGTTGGTTTTCGTTGGTGGATTTTGGGCTGTTATTTGGTTTTTTAGAAAAAATCTGAGAGATATTAGGAAGTTTTAGCATAATGTGTGCCATGATTTGACAATATTCCTTGGTATTTTAACATTTTTAACTAGAAATGGACAAAAATTTTGTTATACTTGTACGCCTGACATAAGTGGTGTGGTTTGTTGATGTTTATCAATACAAAACAGCACCATTTTCCCTTAGCCATTTTAGATGTGTGGAATGATTATGCCAAATACGCCTGATGATAGTTTGATTCGTGATTTGATGACGACTTTGACCCTAACCGAGATAACGCCCGATGTGTTCTCAGCACCAAGCTTTGACTATGTGGGGGCAAGGGTGTTTGGTGGACAGGTGCTTGCCCAAGCGATGATGGCAGGGGCAAAGACGCTCCAGATAGACAAGCCTTGTCACAGTTTTCATGGTTATTTTTTGCGTGGGGGCGACATTCGCCTGCCAGTCATCTACCAAGTCCGCCGTCTGCGTGATGGCAAAAGCCTATCGGCTCGGCAAGTCGTGGCGGTACAAAACGTGCCAAACGACCCTGAAGACCCCACGCTTGGCACGACCGAACAGGTTATTTTTAGCATGATCGCGTCATTCTCGCCCATGGAAGGTGGACTGGATTACCAAGAGAGCATGCCCGAATATCCGCATCCTGACACATTGCAAAGTGAGCAGGAGCTAAAAGACGCCCATGTCGGCAAAATCCCCGACGCCCTAAAAGCCCGCTACCTGCGTAAACGCCATGTCGAGATACGCCCTGTCACGCCCCGAGACCCCATTCATCCACAGCCCATGCGACCCCGCCAAGCCAATTGGCTTCGTATCAATGGATTACAAGACCAGCCTGTCGCCATTCATCAGGCTCTGCTTGCCTTTGCGTCCGACTTTTATTTGGTTGGCACGGGGCTGATGTCGCACGGACTTAGCTTTATGACCAAGGGTTTGCAAGTGGCGAGCATTGACCACAGCATGCATTTTCATCGCCCCTTTGATGTCAGCGACTGGCTGCTGTATGACATGTGGAGCGACACGACCAGTCACGCCAAGGGGTTAAACCACGGGCAGTTTTGGCAAGATGGCAGGCTTGTCGCCACCACCCAACAAGAAGGGCTTATGCGACTGGTGGGTGGTGAATATGTAACCAGCAGTTCGTGATACAAAAATCACACATGGCATTAATATTGAACAAGGCTTATTGGGGCATTATTTTGCTACAATAAGCCGTTTTTTTTGGCTTGTCATTGTTTTTTATCACTTTATGAAAAATCCACTGTTAAAAAATCTGCCCTTATACATCGCTTTGTTTGGCGGTGCCATCCTGCTGACCGCCTGCACCCAAGAGACACCCGACACGCCCACTTTATCAAATGATGAGATTGCCAAAGTGCTACCCAATCGCTCACAGGACAAGGCGAGTTGGGCAGGCGACATCGGGGCGATATTTGACGAGCTAAAACTGCACAAGGACAAAGAGAACATCTGCACCGTGGTCGCGGTCATCGACCAAGAGTCCAATTTTCACGCCAATCCTGCCGTTGCTAACCTTGGGCAAGCGTCCTTGCGTGCCATCGATGATAAGCTAGAAGACAAACTGGGCAAGCAGCTCGCTGGCGTGTTTCGCACCATGCTCGCCACCCGCCCAACCAAGGACAACAGCTTTGAGAGTCAAATCAAAAAGGTAAAAACCGAAAAAGAGCTAGACGAGCTGTACCAACAGATGTTTGACTACTTTACCAGCACCTATAAAGTCAGTGGCGTGAACAATCTCACCAAGCTCACAGGCGAGAGCCTTGACGAACGCCTAAACCCCATCACCACCTTAGGCTCCATGCAGGTGCATGTCAATTACGCCAAACGCCACCGCCGAGCTAACATGAACGACCGCACCCTGCGTGCTGACATGTACGGGCAGTATGGCGGTCTGTACTACGGCATTCATCGTTTAATGATGTATCAGGCGGACTATGATAAGCCGTTGTATCGCTTTGCTGATTATAATTCGGGCGTGTATTCAAGTCGAAATTCCGCCTTTCAAAAACGTGTGGCAAGCCTAACAGGAATCAGCCTTGACATTGATGGCGATTTGCTGTTGTATGCTAATGGCACGGTGAGCAGTGCCAAATCACAGACCGAGACGGCACTCATCAAACTGCTCGCCACCGCCAAAACACCGCTCACTCCCGCCCAAATCAGAAGTGATTTGAAAAAAGAGAAAAAAGCAAGTTTTGAGCAAACCGCCACGTATCAAGGGGTTAGCGAGCTGTTTAAAGCCAAATACAAAAAAGACCCCACCTATGCCATCATGCCACAGGTCGTGATTAGCAGTACAAAGATGAAACAGGACAAAAACACCAACTGGTACGCCACCAATGTCAATAGACGTTATGAAGCGTGTATGACGTTGGCAAATAAGCTGGGGAAATAAATGGGGTAAATAGGGCGTGCCTACTCTTTATTTGCCGTGATAAATGATAAAGGCAAAAAGGCAAATTAAGAAAGATGAATAAAAAAAGGTAAATAAAAACCACAGGGCGATACTGATTTAAAAATCACTGATTTAAAAATCAAAACTTAACTGCTCAAACTGCCCATAAAAATCAAACTCATAATTGACTGGGGTTTGGCGGTGTTTGTGACGAAGTAGGGCGTGGATGTTGCGACGTCGCCTGCCAAGGTTTTTTAAAATCTTGGCTCGCTCGCCATCGCTGATGATGTGCCATGTTTGGCGTTCGGTGCGATTTCTAAAACAGCCCATGCAGTAGCCCTTTTTATTCATGGCACACACGCCAATGCAGGGGTTGTCTATCATAAAAAGTTCGTTTTGCATGGCAGGCGAGTGTGGCTAATAAAAAGGGCAAATGTCAGGCGTAAAAAGCGTTAATTATAGCGAAAATTGATAAAAATTGATACAATGGCGTTTGATTTATTTATCATATATTCGCCTGTCGTACCATTTTGCGATACTCATTATAACCCCCATTTGACAATCCATAAAACGACCATGACCATCATTTACCTGCACGGACTCGACTCCGACCCCAACGCCAATAAAGCCGTCATTACTGCCGACCACGCCAAAAAGTTTGGCATAGATACGCTACGCCCTGATTTGAACTGTCCGCCTGATGAGGTGGTTACCAAAATTTTGGCATTGATACAAGACAATCCCGATGCCGTGCTTGTTGGCTCATCGTTGGGTGGATATTTTGCCACACTCTTGTCCGACATGACAGGCACGCCTGCGGTGCTGTTAAATCCAAGCATACGCCCTGATTTGAGTTTTACCCGATTTTTAACAGATAATTTTGACGGGCAAACGCTCACGGACGATACTGTCATCTACACCACGACAGGGGGCTGGCAGATTTGCTATGGCGATTTGGCGTGGTTTGAAAAGCACCGTTTGACCGCCAAAAATCCCCACAAAATCAAAGTGTTATTAAAAATGGGCGATGAGCTATTAGACGCTCACGCCACCAAAGCATTTTTTGAAAGTTGTGAGGTGGACGTTGTCGCCCAAGACGGGGGCGACCATAGAATGAGTGATTATGATGAGCAGGTGGAGCGTGTTGTGGGGTGGGTACAAGCATTAGGGGAGAGCCTGTGAATATCATTAACGCCATTTATCGCATTGTTACGTCATTTGGGGGCGAATTACACCGCCAAAGCCACGGACTAAATCGTGCCAACCAAATGGGTGGGGCATTAGAAGAGTGGATAAAAGACGTTTTTGCCGATACGCTAGACAGTACCGATGAAAACGACCGCTTAATCAAACTTAGCCAAACATTTAGCTATCTTGGCAATCAAAATAATCCGCCCGACATGATTTTAAAGCACGGCGATGCCATAGAAGTCAAAAAAGTCATTGGTAAAAACGCTACGTTGGCACTAAACAGTTCATACCCCAAAAATAAACTGCACGCCAGCTCTCCCCTAATCACCCAAGCGTGCAAAACGTGCGAGCCAGATTGGCAGGAAAAGGACATTATTTATGTGATTGGTGTTGCCCCAAACAACCGCTTGCAAAGTCTGTGTATGGTCTATGGCGATGATTATTGTGCCGACCAATCCGTGTATGAACGGGTGCGAGATGCCATATCGCTTGGCGTTAAGAGTATTCCTAATATAGAATTTACACCCACAAATGAGCTTGCCAAAGTCAAAAGGATAGACCCGCTTGGCATTACTGATTTGCGAGTGCGTGGCATGTGGTCTATCGCCAGCCCCTTTAAAGTGTTTGACTATGTCTATCAAAGGGACGATAATAGCGAGTTTAATTTTATGTGTCTCATCAACCAACAAAAATATCAAAGTTTTGACAATGTGGCGTTAATTGAGTCGCTTATCGGTCAGATTGACGGATTTGAGATTGTGGATGTGCTTATCAAAAATCCCAATAATCCCGCTCAGTTAAGACAAGCAAAACTCATCCGTTTTAAAAAATAATTTATCTATATCTTATGAAAATCATCAGTTTATTTAGTGGCTGTGGCGGGCTTGATTTGGGCTTTAAGAAAGCAGGGTTTAAGATACCTGTTGCCAATGAGTATGACAAAGCCATTTGGGCGACTTTTAAGACCAACCACCCTGACACACACCTAATAGAGGGCGATATTAAAAACATTAAAGAGAGCGATTTTCCCGATGATATTGACGGTATCATCGGCGGACCACCCTGCCAATCATGGTCGGAAGCGGGCAGTTTGCGGGGGATTGATGATGCTCGTGGGCAGTTGTTTTTTGATTATATTCGCATTTTAAAAGATAAAAAGCCTAAGTTTTTTTTGGCGGAAAATGTGAGTGGTATGCTTGCCAATCGCCATAATGAAGCGGTGCAAAACATTCTAAAACTCTTTGATGAGTGTGGCTATGACGTGGATTTGACCATGGTCAATGCCAAGGATTATGGTGTTGCCCAAGAGCGAAAGCGGATTTTTTATATCGGGTTTCGTAAGGATTTGGCGATAGATTTTAAATTTCCGATAGGTTCAACGGTAGATGATGATAAAAAACTTACCCTAAAAGACGTGATTTTTGATTTACAAGACACCGCCGTACCTGCACTGGATAAAAACCAAACCAATCCCAAGGCTGTTAATAATAACGAGTATTTTGTGGGCAGTTTTTCCCCCATTTTTATGAGCCGAAACCGTGTCAAGGCATGGAATGAGCAGGGATTTACCGTCCAAGCATCTGGGCGACAATGCCAGCTACACCCCCAAGCCCCAAAAATGGTCAAAGTGGCAAGCGATGAATTTCGTTTTGTGGGCGGTCAAGAGTATTTGTACAGACGCATGAGTGTGCGAGAAGTGGCACGAGTACAAGGGTTTGGCGATGATTTTAAATTTATTTATCAAAATGTCAATGACGGCTACAAAATGATAGGTAATGCCGTGCCTGTCAATTTGGCTTATGAGATTGCAAGGGCGATAAAATCCGCCCTTAACTAATCCCCTTCTTCGTCCTTGTCCAACATTCAGGGTCTTCTTGCCAGTCCACGCTCTCGCCACGGCGTATTGCACTCATCATCTCGTGCGTTTCTTCTCGTAAGTCCTTGATAAGATTCATCATTTCATCATTATCATAGACCGACACGGCAGGGTCATACAGATAGGACGCACGCCCCAGATGATGACGTTCACGGGCTTCATAAAACTTAGATAGCTCACGGGCTTTATCACGGGGCAGACCAAGCTGTTCTAGCACAATGCGACCGCTACGAATGGCAGAATCGGCTGTCTCTCTGATGATATAATTCGCCCCAGCGTGGTGCAAATCAAAGGTATGGCGAGCGTCATACGCCCGGGCCAAAATCGTCAAATGCGGATAATGACGGCGAACAAAATGGATAATATCGGTGGACGCTTGTTCATTGGCAAGGCAGATGACAAGCATTTTGGCGTTTTTTAGTCCGATACTTTTTAGCATCTCAGGGCGTGTGGCATCGCCATAATAGGTCTGTATGCCAAACTTGGCAAGCCCTTCAATCATCTCCACATGATTGTCAATCACCGTGGTATTAAACCCACACGCCATAAGCAGGCTATTGACCTGTTGCCCAAAGCGACCATGCCCCAAAATCACCACTTCCCCCGTGTGGGCGATGTCGTCATTGGCTCGGACGGGCTTCTCGTCTTTTAGGGCTTTTTTGGCAAAGATTTTTTCATAAATGACAAAGCAAAGTGGCGTTAAAATCATGGATAAGGCGACCACCAGTAGGATTTTATCGCTTAATTCTTTTGGCAAAACTCGGCTATGATTGGCAATGGAGATGAGTACAAAGCCAAATTCCCCTGCCCCTGCCAATGACAGGGCAAAAAGTTTGTTGGATAAGGGGTTTAATTTAAACAGTCGCCCAAGCCCGTACAGCACCGCCCCTTTTAGAGCCATGACCCCAAGCGTTATGGCGATAATCTCGCCAAGATTGGACTTTAATAGGGCAAAATTCATACTCGCCCCCACTGTGATAAAAAACAGTCCCAAAAACAGGCTTTTAAAGGGGTCAAGCTGGCTTTCCATTTCATGACGATAAGGACTATTGGCAAGGG
>ERZ1023310.177-NODE-177-length-11948-cov-5.751871_pt1 | contig 11948 bp, 11 predicted proteins | sample MGYA00380476_ERZ1023310 | MGnify/ENA primary metagenome ERZ1023310 (study PRJEB33173, sample SAMEA4830346) | metagenome | study: EMG produced TPA metagenomics assembly of the PRJEB25223 data set... | reverse complement strand
CAAACTATCCGATGACGAACAAAAAGCCGTGATTGCCGAAGCAAGCTCGCTTTTTGCTCGTCAAAAGGCGGTGTGTGCAGGGTGGGAAAGTTTTGTTGATAATGGGTGGATAAGTGTTGATAATACACCGCCAGAAGATATTGAATTATTGTTATACCACCCAGAAATGAATAAAACCGTCAAAGGATATTATGCTGTTGATAACACCCCTATTACCGATGATGACGGCAAAGAATATGCTTACTCCCATTGGTTTGATGATGAGTATGGCAGTTTTGCATGGGAATTTGACGAGATTAGTCACTGGCAACCCCTACCACAACCGCCAAAGGAGTGATGAGATGACAACCATGCAACTACTTGCCATGCAATACGGTTTTAAAGCGATGATACCGCTTGAAATTGTCGCCAAAGATTATTTAACTGACATCTCAAAAACCGAGCTACACCGCAAAGCCAAGGAGCAAAAATTTGGCTTTGCGTGCGTAAACACAGGCACGGACAAACGCCCACGCTATCTTGTTCCGCTTGAAAATTTGGCGAGCTGGCTTGACAGCACCAAGAAAGAGGCGGAGCTAGACCACCGAGCCATGCAGTAGCCTATATCTTATCCCCACCACGAGTCATCTCGTGGTTTTTTATTGCGTTTTTTAGGGCTTCGTCAAATTCTAGCACCGCAGGGCGGTCGGTCAAATTAGTATAGCGTTGCAAACTACCCCAACTCTCATGCCCTGTTACTTGTTGCATTTGGGGGATTGTCAGCCCCTGCTCCGCCAAACGTGTGGCGGCTTCATGGCGTAAATCATGAAAACGCAAATCTTTAATGCTGAGCAAGTGGCACGCATCTGTAAAAAACTTTGATATGCTTTTGCCTGAGAACGGCAGTAATAGGTCGGTGTTTTGCGTCCCGTTTTTTTGTAGGCGGTCTTGTATTTGGTTGTTTTGCAGGGCATGATGACAGCCAGTGCTGGTTTAGGCACTTGTAGTTTTTTGTGGTTACCTGCCGAGCCTTTGGGATTTTTCATATCTCTGACAGTACATCAATGCCCTTGCTCCGTCTCATAAAAATCTGATAATCTAAGCTCTACAAGCTCCCCTTCACGCCTACTTGTGTAAATGGCAAGCCACATGACTAGGTGCATTGGGCATTGTTTGATAGGGTGTTTTTTGGTGTGATACTCGCTGTAAAAATGGTTAGTCAGAGCTTGCAATTCGTCAGATGTGGGCAGTCGTGTCCGCTTCGTTGACTCTTTGATTTTGCGGGCATAACGCAAACCCAAGATTACATCTTCAAAATCTGCCAAATTTACATCCATGCCACGCACCATTTTGGCATATCGCAGGACGGCACGCAGGGCGACAATGTCCCCGCTTAGAGTCTGGGGTTTGACTTTTTTCAATCGCTCTTCGGCAAAATTGGCAAAATCTGCCTTTTTTAATTTACTCACATATTTTGCCCCAATGGGCTGTTTTGCGATAAATAAAATACTCATCTTGTGCGAGCGTCCAAACTCATTGCCCACGTTGTCCAGATAAAGCTGGGCAATGTCGGCAAATCTCATGTCGTCCGTGGGCGTGGTGTGCAGGCTGTCGGGGTTGAGCTCAATCTCGGCTTCACGCTTTTTTAGCCAACTCTCTGCTAAATTTTTCTTGCTAAATGTGCGACTTTCGCTATACTTAACACCATCTTTGTTGATTCTGATAGCAACACGATAGCGTGTTTTGCCGTCTTTTGTTTTGCGTTCTGTAATTGTACCCATATTTACACCATTTTCAAAGATATTTTCATGGTGTAAATATGGTACAATACAATCACACAAAAACGCAAGTATAAACAAATAAAAACAAATTAACACAAGACAAAATTTATGATTAAACCATTAAATTTTAAGAGATTTTTACCAAATGATTGATTTTAAAGAAAATAAGCGTATCAGCCTTGCCCCTATGATAGACTGGACGACAGCCGACTTTCGCTATTTTGCTCGTCTGTTTAACCAATATATACATATATACACCGAAATGATAAGCACGAGTGCCATTTTAAAGGGTGATACTGAGTATATTTTGCGATATGGTGACAGTGAACACCCTGTGGTGTTACAGCTTGGTGGGTCAAGCCCTAGCGAGATGGCACACTGCGTACAGATTGCCGATAAGATGGGCTATGATGAATTTAATATCAACGTTGGTTGTCCGTCCGACCGTGTTCAGCACAACAAAATCGGGGCGTGCCTGATGGCAGAGCCAAACATCGTGGCGGATATGGTGCGTGCGATGAAAGATACGACCGACAAGCCCGTTACCGTCAAGCATCGCATTGGCATTGATACGTTTGACAGTTATGAGTTCATGCGTGATTTTGTGGGGATTGTGGCGGACGCTGGTTGTACGCACTTTATCGCCCATGCTCGTATCGCATGGCTTAACGGCTTATCCCCCAAAGAAAACCGAGAAATTCCGCCCCTACGCTACGATGATATTTATCGCCTAAAGACAGAATTTCCACATCTTTTTATAGAAATCAATGGCGGTGTGGATACTCTTGATGACATCAAAACCCACCTAGCTCATGTGGACGGCGTGATGATAGGGCGGGCGTTTTATCATAATCCCATGCTCATGGGGGCGTGCAATGAACTGTGGGGCGAGCCTACGCCTACGTACCGTGAAATCCTAGAAAACCTCTACCCTTATCTTGAAAAACGAGCCGAACAAGGGGCGAATTTGGCGACCTTGACACGGCATTATTTGGGGCTATTTCAGGGCTTGACAGGGGCAAGGAAATGGCGACAGGATTTGAGCGGTAAGCGACATCTCAGCTTGGACGACATTAGACGGGCGGGCGAGAGCGTGCTTGGGTTAAATGGGCTGTGATGACACACATCGCCCAACCGTCACTTAGCCGTTACTAAAATTTGCAAATAAAAGGATTGTCGCCCAAGGTTAATATCTTTGGGCGAATAATTACCCCTACACACATTTTATTTTAAAATCAGCTCCAACACCACCTTTGACCCCACAAACCCAATGGCAAGCAGAATAAAGCCATAAATGGCAAAATTGGACGCTTTTTTGCCCCGCCAGCCAAAACGGTAATGCCCCGCAATGAACACCCCGAATACAAGCCACGACAGCACACTAAACACAAGCTTATGTGCCACATGCTGAGCCATGATGTCATAAGTGGTCGCCAGCCCAAGCCCAATGGCGACACTCAAAATCACAAAGCCCATGAGTATCATGTCAAACAGCAGGCTCTCCATGCTCTGCAAAGACGGCAGTTTGGCAACCCAAAAGCGGTGTATTGTTTGGTGCTTTAATTCACGGATTTGTAATCGCAAAATCACCGCTTGCACGCACGCCATCAGTAGCACGCAGTACGCCCCAAACGACAGCAGAATGTGTGTTTGTAGCCCCATGTTCATGTCAGTAATCGGCTGATATGGGGCTTGCCCAAACTCACCAAAACTCATGCCAATAATGGCAGTCGGCACGGCAAGCACACCTAGACTCAAAATGGGGCGATACAGACTAAACAGCACAAAAAAGATAAGGCAGAACAGCCCCGTTAGACTAAGGACGTTAAAAATGTTAAAATTAAGCCCATAGAGCGTGATGATTTGTGGGACGAGTATTACGCCATGCAAGATAATGGCGACAGTTAGAGCGGATAACGTGGCGGTCTTAAAAATTGGCTTATTTTTAACCAAAGCGTGATACAGATGAAGCCCCACCCCTGCATAAATCATCACGCCAATCAGGTATAAAACGAACACAACCACCCCTTTATCATAAAAATTGGTATAAAATATGCAATAATAATAGCATAATTTTTAAATTTAGCATAAAATAACCCAAATTTTTCTATTAATTTTTTGGAACTCATCATGTTTGACACCTTAACCGAACGACTCTCTGGCACACTTCATAAACTGGCAGGTCAAAGCACCCTGACCGAAGACAACATCAAAGACACCTTGCGTGAAGTGCGTATGGCACTCCTAGAAGCGGACGTGGCACTGCCTGTGGCTCGTGATTTTGTCGCCAAAGTCAAAGAACAAGCTCTCGGACAAGAAGTGCTAAAAGAACTCGCCCCTGGTCAAGCCTTTGTTAAAATCGTCTATGACGAGCTGACCGAGATGATGGGTTCGGCAAACCAAGGCTTAGAGATGACGGGCAAGCCGCCTGTGGTCTATCTGTTGGCAGGCTTGCAAGGGGCAGGTAAGACCACCACCGCAGGCAAACTTGCCAAGTTCCTACAAGACAAACAAAAGAAAAAAGTCATGCTCGTGTCAGCAGACGTGTATCGCCCTGCCGCGATTAATCAGCTTGAATTTGTCGCAGGGCAGGTGGGGGCGATGTTCGTACCATCGAGCGTGAACGAGAATCCGATTGACATCGCTCATCGTGCCATCGAACAAGCCAAAATTCAGTTTGCTGACATTCTCATCATCGACACCGCAGGTCGCCTTGCCATCGATGAAGCGATGATGACCGAAATCAAAGAGTTGACCGCCGCTGTCAATCCTACCGAGACGTTGTTCGTCGTGGACTCTATGACCGGTCAAGACGCTGCCAACACCGCCAAAGCCTTTAATGACGCTCTGCCACTAACAGGCGTGATTTTGACCAAGACAGACGGTGACGCTCGTGGCGGTGCCGCTCTGTCCGTGCGTGTGATTACTGGCAAGCCCATTAAATTTTTGGGTCGTGGCGAAAAACTAGAAGCCTTGGAGCTGTTCCACCCAGAGCGTATCGCCCAGCGTATTCTTGGCATGGGGGACGTGTTGTCATTGGTCGAAGAAGTTGAAAACAAAATCGACCGTGATAAAGCCGAACGCATGGCGAAAAAAATCCAAAAAGGCGGTGAGTTTGACCTAGAAGACTTATTGACCCAGTTCCAACAGATGAAAAACATGGGGGGCATGGCAGGATTTTTGGACAAAATGCCAGGCATGAGCGGGGCAAACATCCAAGACGCACTCGCCCAAGCCAAACCCGAAGAGAAAGTCAAAGAAATGGAAGCACTCATTCATTCCATGACGCCCTTTGAACGCCAAAACCCCGACAAAATCACCCCAAGCCGTAAACGTCGTATCGCCGCAGGTTCGGGCAAACAAATCCAAGACGTCAATGCCCTGCTAAAACAGCACAAACAGATGGCAAAAATGATGAAAATGATTAGTCGTCCCGATGGTATCGAGAAAATGATGAAAGCCGTGCAAGGGCTGACTCGTGGCATGTCTGGCGGTGGTGGCGGTCCTTTGTTTGGTGGTAACAAACAACAAGAATTCGCCAAGATGACAAGCGACCTTCATGAGATGGGCGTAGATCCCAGCACCATCAATCTGGGCATGAGTGAAGAGCAGGTTCGCCAAAAAATGAACGAACTACAAAATGCCAGTAATGCAATGGGCGGTAAGTTTAAAAAGCGTTTTTAATCCTATCTAATATACACAAAAACACCGCTATGAGCGGTGTTTTTTACAACTCAAATCATAATTAAGTTGTACACTTGCTACGACTTTGGTAGAGTTGGTAGAATAAAAACACATCTTTAAAATAGGATGTGTAGGGCGTGTTGAACATTGATGACATTTTATAAAAACAAGATAAAACTTATTGAAAACCCATCAAATATTTACACATAAACTGTATTCTATTCAACAACTCTTATCTGCTCTTTAATATATTCAATCCATAATTCTCCATCTTTTTTTCTAGACTCCCTATTAATAGAAATTCCTATCACATTATCTCTATTAGAATCAATCCTTAAACTCTCAATAGCATGATTTTTAATTTTTTTATCAGAAGAAATATCCACAACAAACAGCTTCTTATTTTTAGTCTCTACCAGTTCTCTAAATAATCCATTGATATGGCTATCATCCTTATTAAATCCAAAACCAATTACAACCACTGCATCAGAATCGGCGTATGCATCAAATAACGAAACATATCGCCTAGACATTTCTACTGATGTTAATGGTTTTAAACCACTTTGAGTTAGAATAAAGGGAACGTGTATCTGCCCTAAATCCATAGGCTTTTCATCAAACTGAGCAATACTGTTTTTGTATGGATTATAAAAATCTTTAACACTTCCATTCAAATAAACTATTTTCTCTAACAAATTTGGTTGAATTTCAGAAATTATACTATTATAGTTTGATGTGCCAATTAAAGAAACTTCATCAACAAATTGATTTAGATCATTATAGTATCCATCTCTATTGCTCAAGTCATCAGGGATTTTACCCTTAATATATTCTCTAGCTGTTTCTAGAAAAACAACCATTTTGGTAAATTTTGCCCACTCTGTTTTTGGAGAAAATAAGTATCTAAAATGCTCATCTATTAGCTTTTGATAATCCAATACATCAATAAATATTTTCTCCAACACTTTCTTGCAGAGTGCACATAACAGACATACTAAATCAGCATTCTCATCTATTGAAAAAACCTTTTTCTGTCCAAGTAAAAGTTCTAACGCTTCTGAGCCAACTTGATTGAACTCCAATCTAAACATTCCAAATATATCATCAAAAATCGGTAAATCATCTGGTGTATTAGTAAAAAGTTCTTCATTTAATTTTTTTACTAAATCATGCCCATGAGAACCAACAAGTAATTGAAGAAAAGCTATGATGTACTTACGAAGATCATCAACATTAGAACCAACTCTAATAATTTCCAACATTGCAGAATAATATTTGGATTCAAACAAAGTAACGCTATTAGATAAAATCGGATTTAACCTTATTTTTTGACTATATAGGATTGCCCCTAATTCATTGTCAGTTTGCATCAAAAATAAATCAGAAATCCTTTCTGATTCTATATCCAATTCATTAATGACAGATTGGCATAAATCATCAAAATTATTTAAATGCTCAATTATTTTGTCTCTTTTATATTGTATAGATGACTCAATAATACTACTGAATTCATTTTTTCCAAAAGCATATATGGGTTTGGTTGTATACCCATCAGGTAGCCATTTTGTCGCATACGGAGAGGTAATTTTTACCTTTCCTAACTCTTCCCTTAATTTTTCTTTATAAGGGGTGGGGTCTTGCCTAAATAGATCAATGGCAAAAGTTCCTCCACTAGGTAAACCATAGCTAATTTCAGCTCCTGCACCAAAAAACAACCCTATTTTCATAGATTAACTCTCACTTTCGTCATTACTAATTAAATAGAACACAATCATCACACCCACCGCCATCTCTATACCAATAATCATCTGACAAATCTAGCCACCCAATGTTATTTTGCATGCTACATCAATGCAATACAAGATGATTAAATACGAGCGATCACACTACAAAATCTCCACAATATTAATTGAAAATAAAAATTCAGCATTATGGTTGGCTTTTAACATCATTGAGTGTTTATGACGAGAGATGAAAGTGGATTGACTAAAACCCTGTGGCTATGCTTATTTTGATACACTGTTTTATGTCGTCAACCAAATTTGCATAGATTTTGTTGATGCTTAATATCAGCTTTAAACCTTTTCATTTAAATTAGCATTTAAATTTGCCTAATCACTAAAACAGGCTTAACTATCAAATACAAATATTGAAAATAATGTATTTTAATTAACAACACCAAAGTATTGATAAACAGCCTTAAATCATCTGTAAAATCTTAGCCAATTTCTGTCTTGGCTCATCAGCTTGAGTAATGGAACGCCCAACCACCAAATAATCCGAACCATTATCCAAGGCTTCTTTGGGCGTGCAAATGCGTTTTTGGTCGTCTTTGTCATCATCGGGCAGACGGATACCGGGGGTGATGAGTTTAAACGCCTGCCCAAATGTAGATTTTAAAAGTGATGCTTCTTTGGCAGAGCAGACCACCCCATCAAGCCCTGCACGATGAGTCAGACCCGCCAGTCGCATGACATGCTCATCTAGCGTGCCTTGCACCCCAAGCTCGCCGAGTACGTCTTGCGTCATCGATGTTAGCACCGTCACTGCGATGAGCAGGGTATCATAACCACCGTCATTTAGGCGTGCCTTACACAGTGCCATCGCATCAGAGCCAATAGACGCATGCACATTTACCATCCATACACCCATGTCGGCAGCCGCCAAGACCGCTTGGGCGGTAGTATTCGGAATGTCATGGAATTTCAAATCCAAAAAAACTTGAAACCCACGCTCATGAAACGCATCCACCACATCTCTGCCACAGGCAGTAAATAGCTCTTTGCCTACCTTTAAGCGACATAGACTCGGGTCTAAACTGTCCGCAAGTGCCAAAGCCGATGGCAAATCATGCTTATCTACCGCAACGATGATGGGGGATGTGATTGAGGGACGTGTATTTATTTGCATGGTTATTCGTTTTAAAAGTAATGATTATAAAGGGCGAGTGTCAGATTCTAGGGTCGTGATGGTCTGCTCAGGGACGGTAACTTTGGTTTCATCCGCTAAGATATGCGACTGGCGAGAATGCTCAATCACGACATTGGCTTCGTCCAATTTGGCTTGTAGCTCTGCCTTTTCTTTACGTAAACGGCGGATTTCTAGCTTGTTTTGTAGCACCCTAAATAGTAACACCGATAGAAGAATACCGATGAAGACACCCAAAGCAATGGTTAGTACAAGCAACAACCCTAAATTGGTGGTTGGCACCTGCGAGAACAGCAGATTGACCGCAATTTCGCTGTTATTGGCAAGCACCAATGCGATGGCATAACCAAAAAACAGTACCAACAAAATAATGATAAATAAAGACATAAGATACCTTATCTGTTGTGAATATCTACAAGCTCACGCAGTGCTTTACCGGGTTTAAAGTGTGGCACGGCTTTGGCTTCTACATCCACATATTCGCCCGTTCTGGGGTTGCGAGCTCTGCGGGCGTCACGATGATGCAAACAAAAACTACCAAAACCACGAACTTCTACTCGCTCGTCTTTGGCAATACTATACGTCATCATGTCCAAAATCTCACGCACCGCTTCATCAACTGCCATCTCTTCTAAATTATCACATTTAGATGCCACGTTTGCAATCAAATCTGACTTTTTCATCACATCTTCGCTGTTATGGCTAGACTTGTTCTCTTGCTTGATTTCTTGCATTTTTTCACCTTTTGAACCACACCTTACTCAAATTCACAACAAAATTACCAATGAGCAAGGTTCAAGTTAAAGTGTAATCATACCGCAATTTTACCAAAAATAAAATCAATTTTTTGTTAATTTTCAAATATTTAATCCAAAAAAAGACCTTGAATTACTTCAAGGTCTTTGATAAATCAGCGATTAGCCTTTTAGTTGGTCGGCAAAGATGTCGCCCAAAGTTTTTGGCTGATTTTCAGTGGTTGCATTTGACAGCTCTTTTAGTGCTTGACGCTCATCAGCTTCGTCTTTGGCTTTGATGGACAAAGTGATGTTGCGAGCTTTACGGTCAGCACGAACGATTTTGGCTTCTACTTCGTCGCCCACGTTTAGCACTTTTGATGCGTCTTCGGTACGCTCACGAGCGATGTCGGCGGCGGCTAGGTAGCCTTCTACGTTATCCGCTAGGGCGATAACTGCACCTTTGGCATCCACTTCTTTGACAGTGCCTTTCACGATGGCACCACGTTCATTAGCAGATAGATATTCGTTAAATGTATCAGAGTTTAGCTGTTTGATACCTAGGCTGATACGGTTACCTTCGGCATCTACTTGTAGCACTTGGGCTTCTACGGTATCGCCTTTGGTATAGTTACGGATGGCCTCTTCACCAGACTCATTCCAAGAGATGTCAGACAGATGAACCAAACCATCAATACCGCCTTCTAAACCAATGAACAGACCAAAGTCAGTGATTGATTTGATGGTACCTGTGATTTTATCACCTTTTGAGTATTTCTTATCAAACTCTTCCCATGGGTTTGGCATGGTTTGTTTGATGCCTAGGCTGATACGACGACGCTCGCCATCGATTTCAAGAACCATCACATTCACTTCATCGCCCACTTGGACAACTTTTGATGGGTGAATGTTTTTGTTGGTGTGATCCATTTCAGAAACGTGTACCAAACCTTCAATACCTTCGGCAATCTCAGCAAAACAGCCATAATCAGTTAGGTTAGTTACGCGAGCTTTGGTGATGGTGCCAACTGGGTAAGTTTGCTCAACTTCGCCCCATGGGTCAGAACCAAGTTGTTTTAGACCCAAGCTAACACGATTACGCTCACGGTCAAACTTCAACACTTTAACTTTAAGTTCTTGACCGACTTCAACCGCCTCTGATGGGTGCTTGATGCGTTTCCATGCCATGTCAGTGATGTGTAGCAAGCCATCAATACCGCCCAAATCAACGAACGCACCATAATCAGTCAGGTTTTTGACGATGCCTTGAACTTCCATGCCTTCTTCTAGTTTGGCAAGCAGTTCATCACGCTCAGCACTATTTTCAGCTTCCATAACGGCACGGCGAGAGACCACAATATTATTACGAACTTTATCAATCTTGATGACTTTAAATTCCAGCTCTTTACCTTCTAGGTGAGTGGTCTCACGGATAGGACGCACATCAACCAATGAACCTGGTAGGAACGCACGCACAGAACCAATCTCAACAGTAAAGCCACCTTTAACCTTAGATGAGATAAGACCAGTAACAACCTCATCATTCTCATGAAGTTGTTCAAGTGTACGCCAGCTTTCTTCACGTTTTGCTTTTTCACGAGAAAGCACTGTTTGACCCATGCCGTTATCAACTTTTTCGATAACCACGTCCACAGTGTCGCCAACAGCAACTTCAAGCTCGCCCGCTTCGTTTAAAAACTCGCCACGCTCGATGATGCCTTCTGATTTTAGACCTGTGTCCACGGTAATCCAGTCGTTGTCAATTGCAACAACTTGACCTTGGATAACTGCACCAATTTCAACTTTTACTTCGTTTGCATTGCTTTGTTCAAACAGTTCAGCAAATGATACCATTATGTATACCTTAAAAATAGCCGTAGCCTGTCCAGTCAGTACGGTTCAGATGATTGCCAGTCGTTTGCGATACTGGTTTTGGCAAATGATAGGCAAATAAAAAAATAAAACGGCAGTATTATAGCAAAGTTTTTGGATAAATGCACACCTTTTTTGATGATTTATAATTTACCTTGTGCAAATGCCAAAATCTCATCAAATACCACATCTGCCGATTTGTTCGAACTGTCAATCGCAAGGGCATCCACAGCAGGACGACTTGGGGCAACGGCACGGTTCTCATCTCGCTCATCTCGCTCGATAATGTCCGCCAAAATCGCCTCATAATCCGCCACTTTGCCTGCCGTTTGTAGTTGCAACACCCGTCTGTCGGCACGAGCTTTGGTACTTGCGGTCAAAAATACCTTAACAGGGGCATCGGGGAAAATCACCGTCCCCATGTCTCGCCCGTCCGCCACCAGTCCTGCTTTGTCTTTTGCCATGTTTTTTTGTAGGTCAAACAACGCCGTCCGCACGCTTGGCAACACAGCGACACGGGACGCATATCCGCCCACGATTTCGTTACGAATGTCGTCTGTTAGGGGGGTATTATCCACTAGGATTTCCACCGTTTTTGTGGCGGTGTTGGGGCGAAAAGATAGGTTTAAAGACTGGGTTAATTCGGCAACTTTTTGCTCGTCAATGTCGGTACTGTCAAGCAAACCGTTTTTAAATGCCATTAGCCCAACAATGCGATACAACGCACCGCTGTCTAACAGCTCAAAACCAAAATGCTCGGCAAGGCGATATGCCACCGTGCCTTTACCTGCACCCGAAGGACCGTCAATGGTGATGATTTTTGGGGTAATGGGTTGTGGGGTCGTCATGGGGATTTCTCTTTTTATAAAATACATTGGGATTAGGTGATAATTGCGTTTTATCAAAGGCAAATTACAATTCGCCCCTTGTATTATAATACCTAAAACAAAACCCCATTATAAGCAACCAT
>ERZ1023310.173-NODE-173-length-12114-cov-6.785306_pt1 | contig 12114 bp, 9 predicted proteins | sample MGYA00380476_ERZ1023310 | MGnify/ENA primary metagenome ERZ1023310 (study PRJEB33173, sample SAMEA4830346) | metagenome | study: EMG produced TPA metagenomics assembly of the PRJEB25223 data set... | reverse complement strand
GGTTGGCTTATTATATCTTGTTTTGGATATACAAGGGGCAAATTACATTTGCCCTGTACGGCATATTGATTTGGGCGAATGTGATTCGCCCCTACACGTTCATCATAAAAGTTATCCCAAACAAATTAAACAAGATTTTTATTTAAAATTTAAAAAATGATTTTGCCATAAAGTGCAAATCCCACAACCCCCCCAAATTTAACCCCACCCCATGAAAAAATTACGCCATTACAAAATCGTCCGCTTTTTCTTATTTTGTCTTAATATGGATAGCATTAAGCCAGCTTATCTCGCTCTTTAACAAACCTGCATTTAGACAGCCGAGCGATTATTTTAATATTTGTGCCACAAAAACCACAAAAGACAACAAACTGTTACCACTTGTTATCCTAAAAGAGTATGAGCAGGCACCCAACGATTACCAATTATGTAAAAGTCCAACCACTTACCGCAGTCAAAATGGTTATTCTCTTAAACTTCATCAAAATCCCGACCAAACCTATTTATTAACAACATGGACAGACAGTCTTGGCGACCCCGTAGAACATCATTATAAAATTGTTGATGATAAGGTAGAGCCGATTGCATGGCGATATGGGGGCATGATATATCAAATGATGAGTTATTTTTGGGGGCTACTGATTACCTTAATCATTCATAGCATTGGCAAACGGGTGTGGGCAAAAAAGGCTTTACAGGCACATACTCAGCAATAGAAATGCCTTAATAAAAAATAAACCCCAAATATGCAAGTTTGGGGTTTATCTTGACTTATTTTTTAATTTTATCAAAAATAAGCCCTGCAATCAGCCCGACAATGGCAAATGGTAGCCACTCCATCGAATATTCTTTTAAAGGAATGTTTATGCCTGCCACAGACAGCACCGACACGACCGTTACCAAGCCAATGCTTACTCGCTTGGCAAAGACAGGTAAGGGTTTCATGATATTTAGCCCAAGCAAAATCATCGCCGTCATGGTAATCGGATACAGCACAAGCAGGACAGGAATGGATTTGCTAATGACCGCACTTAACCCCTGATTGGCAAGCACAAAGCCGATGAGCGTAAAGAGAATGACATAAGCTTTGTAGGATAAATTAACTCCGCCAATTTTGGGAAACATCTCATGAAAATACTCAGATGCCGACACGGTCAGCCCCACCGTGGTGGTCAGACACGCCAAAGACGCAATCAGCCCAAGCACCACCCCACCTGCCGAACCAAAGCCCAGCACCGCCGATTTATTCAAAATAAACGTGCCGATGTTTTGCCCTCTGCCCGCCACTTGCGTTAGCTCATCTGCCGATAGGGGCAAATGGTTGCCAATCCAGCCAAGCGACAGATAAATGAGTGCCAACGCGGGCGGGGCGAGCGGCCCTGCGTGGGTGGGCTCGGCAAGCAGAGTGGCGCGCGCGCCAGGTTTTTGGCTAATGGCGCTCAGCACAACCACCGAAAACGCCACGGACGCAATCATATCCATGGTGTTATACCCTTCCAAAAAGCCCACAAAAAACGCCTTACTCTGATAGCCGTCTGTGGCAACGCTGGCAGGATTACCGCCCAATTTGGCAAAAGACATGACAATCAGAGCCAGCACCGTAACAAGCAAAACAGGCGTTAGCACCGAGCCGATACGGTCAACAAGCTTACTGGGATTGATAGACAGCCACAGCGATATGGCATAATAAATCACGGTGAAAATGAGTAAATTCACCCAACTTGGCGTATCCAAAAACGGCACAACCGCCATCTCATACGCCACCGCCCCTGTGCGTGGAATGACAAAAAACGGAGCGATGGTCAGATAAATCGCTGACAATAATGCCACCGAAAACCAAGGGTGAATCTTAGCAAGAGCATGCTGATAGCCACCGTCATACTTTGAACCAATCATCAAAACCGCCAAAGGCAGACCCACACCTGTCAAGATAAAACCCAACATAGCAGGGATAAAAAATTGCCCACTTTCAAAGCCCAATTTGGGTGGAAAAATTAAATTGCCCGAACCAAAGAAAAAGGCAAATAGCATAAAGCCAATGATAAGCGTGTTTTTGTTCATGATTGTTTTGTTGCCATATTTTTATAAAGATGGGCATTGTAACAATATTTTTACAAAACAAAGCTTTTTTGGGTCATTGATAATAAATTTTCATGGGTTAGTAAGAAATCATCACTCATAAATAATTTTTCTTTTTATTTTATAGTAATATTGTGGTATGATATGGTTATATTTTGAAATATTAGGATAATACATGATAAACCTTTATCAAGTCTTAGGATTGTCAGCATACGCTACGGATGTGCAAATCCGCCAAGCTCTAAACACTCATGCCCAGACCTTGGACCCCAAAGTCATCAAAGCAGTCAATGAATGGCTACTAAACCCCACCGTCCGTCCAAGCTATGACGCCAAACTACACGCCCAAGAACCTCACTTTTTTACCTCGCCACAGCCCATTCATCACAACCAACCATCACCCGAGCCAAGCTTTAACCCCTATCAAAGCCCAAGCTATGATTCTAGTGCAGATGAATATTACACGCCCTATCTATGGAACCCCAATAAAGCCACCTTTATTGCCCTAATTTTCGTGCCTGTCGCCATTTATATGCACGCTCTAAACTGGCAGGAATTGGGCGAAGATGAATTAGCACAACAAAGCAAAACTTTGGCATTTATTGTACTTGCCATCATGTTTGGCTTGGTGATTTTTGAAATGACGACAGGTATTAGCCTACCTAATGCCACAGGGCTTATCATTCTATTTGCTTGGTATTTCGGTCTTGGCAAAAAGCAGGTTGCCTATGTCAAAGATGAGATAGGTGATGAGTATGAGCGAAAAACATGGCTAAAACCCATCTTAATTAGCATTGGTGCTTTGATTGGCTTTGTCGTAACGTCGATGGTGCTAGGGTATATATTTGGCTTGTTGGGATTTTTACACCCTGATTTTTAGCGTCATTGGCATTCAAATCAAAAAAAAGGGGGGCTATACCCCTTTTTATGTTGCCAACTCATCAAACTCATCCTCCTTTTTAATCTTAATCTCTTGACTGGGCAAGGCGTGTTCTACATCATATCGTGCCACTTCATTTAACACATCAATGAGCAGTTCGCTTTGTTTTTTCCAAAACACCGTAACATCGGACGCATTGAGATAGCACCGCATTTCAATGACAAAAGCATCTTGGCGTAACTCACTTAACCTTACCAGTGTCCATTCATTATTGACATAAACGTGATTTTCCAAAAATAACTGCAAGTCATTGATAAGCCTGCCAATTTCATCAGGGTTTGCCGTGCGTTTTAGGTACAAAAAATGATAAAAATAAAACATATCCCGAGCGTCATAATTCTCAATCTGCATGGCACTAAACTCGCCATTTGGCACGGTTACAATCGTCCGAGACAACGTGCGAATACGGCTTGACCGAATGCCAATATCAATCACTGTCCCTTCCATCGTCCCAAATCGACAATAATCCCCCACACGCACAGGTCTGTCCGCCACGACCATGACCGAGCCGATGAGATTTTCAATGGTTTTTTGAGCCCCGAACGCAAGAGCAAGACCCCCCACCCCCAAAGCGGCAATCCCTGTGGTCAAATCAAAGCCCAAATTACCAAAAATGATGATAATCGCCAAAATGAGCATAAAGGCTTTGGCAACCTTTCTAAACAGATTTAAAATAGACACCTGTTCAAGCCGTCTGTGCTTTCGGCTGTTTTCTTCGGCACGCATAAACACCGCATCAATGACACGCAAGGCAAGCCAAGCAGTCGCCAGCCACGCCACCACTTCAATACCCCGAGTTACCGCCGAGCGAAGCGTAACAGGCACCGCCATTTGCACCATCATCTCAGGGAGCATGGACGCCAAAATCACCACCGCCAACGGCAACAAGGCTTTGGAGGGTATGCCAAAGGGTTTGTCACGCACTTTGGGATATAAAAAGGCAAACACCCCCCACACCATCCAAAGCCCACCCCAAAGCAGTGACAAGCCAATGACCGTCAAAATAATAAACGACACAATGTCTGATATTTTATGCCCCAAAAGCTGTCTATCGCCAACAAAATCAAACCCAAAAGCATCGGCAAGCGTGGTACGATTTTCAGTCAGATTTTTGGGCAATTTGGTAAGCGTGTCTTTATAAATTTGCCAATAAACCACATTATCCTTGTCGGTTTTTCTGATAAGTAGCAAATCTATTTTGTCATTATCAACATCAATCGTACCGACTTTTTCTAGGTTGCTTGGCAATCTGTCCGCCAAATCACCTTCGCTTTTGTCGCTGATTGACAAATCAGGTTGCAATCGTCCACCTTTATCAAGGGCAAGTTTTAGGTCATGAATTACTGTATCGGGTGTTTTTTGCTTTTTTAAAAAGTCAGAATCCAAATACTTTGATGTCAGCTCCACATCCTTATCCGACAAGGCTTTGACAAAGTTTTGCATGGTACTGCGTGGCGTATCTCGCCCAAAGCTGTCTTGGGGCGTGGGCGTTTCGCTCTTTGGAGCGGTGTCGGTCAAGGCGGTATTGGCTAAACCCGCCACAGACACGGCAAGGGACAGCACCGCTAGGACGATGACAAGGCAGGACTTAATAAAAACTATCGGACGAAACACAGATTTTGGCACGGTAGGCATGATGAATATGATTTTTTAAAATCGGCTATTTTATCATGTAATATTATCCGCTTGGTCTAAATTTTGTTATTTTGAAATTTATTCTTGTTTTGGTATAATAAGCACACCAAGAGATGTTGCAACTTTTTAAGTCAGGCTTGGTTTAATGATTTTAATATTATTAATTAGATAATATACCTAACGAACTTGATATTTACCACGGCTTTGTAGGGGCGTGCTGTGTACGCCTATAAAACTGGCATTATCAAAAGATGTGCTCAGCACGTCCCTACATTCACACATCATAAATTGTGGTGATTTTAAAGTCCTTTGGCTATATTTTTAGATAAGTTTGTAGGGGCAAATTGCAATTTGCCCTAAACTTCTTAACTATATTTTAAAAATATTTTAATCATTATAAAACAACGACATCTGCGTTTTTTATTCATCAATTTATTTTTTAAGGAAAACTGTATGAACGCAGTGTCAAATTTTACCGACTACAAAGTCGCCGATATTAGCCTTGCCAGCTTTGGTCGTAAAGAGATTAAACTTGCCGAAACCGAAATGCCTGCCCTTATGGGCATTCGCAAACGCTACGCCAGTGAACAACCCCTAGCAGGGGCAAAGATTGTGGGCTGTATCCACATGACCATTCAAACGGCTGTTTTGATTGAAACGCTTGTGGCACTTGGGGCCCAAGTTCGTTGGACTTCTTGCAATATTTTTAGCACCCAAGACCACGCCGCCGCCGCCATTGCCCAAGCAGGAATCCCTGTCTTTGCATGGAAAGGCGAAACCGAAGAAGAGTACGAGTGGTGCTTGGAGCAACAAATCCACAAAGACGGCAAACTGTGGGACGCCAACCTTATCCTAGATGACGGTGGCGACTTGACTGCACTCATTCATAATAAATACCCCCAAATGCTAGATACCATTCACGGCATTTCCGAAGAAACCACAACAGGTGTACACCGCTTGATTGAAATGCTTCACAAAGGAGAACTCAAAGTCCCCGCCATCAATGTCAATGACGCTGTTACCAAATCCAAAAATGACAACAAATACGGCTGTCGTCATTCTTTAAATGATGCCATCAAACGTGGTACGGACATGCTTTTATCTGGTCGGCGTGCACTTGTCATCGGCTATGGTGATGTGGGCAAGGGCTCAGCTCAAAGCCTACGTCAAGAGGGCATGATTGTGCGTGTGAGCGAGATTGACCCCATTTGTGCCATGCAAGCATGTATGGATGGCTATGAGCTGGTATCGCCATTTATAGATGGTGAACAAAATCAAGGGGTTAATACCGCTCTTATGGCAGATACCGACCTTGTCGTTACCACCACAGGCAACTATCATGTGTGCAACAGCGAGATGTTAAAGGCTCTAAAATCCACCGCCGTGGTGTGTAATATCGGGCATTTTGATACCGAGATTGACACTGATTTTATGCGTAAACATTGGAAATGGGTAGAGGTCAAACCACAGGTTCATCAAGTCTATCGCTCCGATGATGAGATGGATTATCTGATTGTTTTATCCGAAGGTCGTCTTGTCAACTTAGGCAACGCCACAGGACACCCCTCTCGCATCATGGATGGTTCATTTGCCAATCAAGTACTTGCCCAGATTCATCTGTATCAAGAAGCCTTTGCCAAACTGCCAGCTAATAAAAAACAAGACAGCGTCTATGTCAAAGTCCTACCCAAAAAGCTAGATGAGGAGGTGGCTGCTGCCATGGTTGCAGGTTTTAATGGTGTGATGACCAAACTCACCCAAGAACAAGCGGACTATTTGGGGGTAGATGTGAACGGCCCATTTAAGGCAAGTGAGTACAAATACTAAACGTAACATAGGTACGGTGTCGCACGTGCATCATTGATAAAATCAGCTGGCGACACCATTTAGATAATAGGTTACAACAGGAGTAAATTAAGCATGTTTTCCAAACGATTCGTCAAAAATATTGGCATTTTTGGACTTAGTGCCACCACAAGCATCTTTACGCTCATCGCTTGTGGCAAAGGCATCGGTGACCATCATGGCAACCAAACCGAGCTACACCAAAGTAGCGATGTATTACCCAATGAGTTATTATCGCAACTGCACAACTTACCTCAGATAACCTCAGGATTGGGCGATACAGGCAAAGATGTCATCAACCCAAATAAACCCACATTGGTAAAATTCTGGGCAAGTTGGTGTCCTCTGTGCCTAGGCACACTACAAGAAACACAAGACTGGCACAACGACTCCAAATTTTCAGACTTTAATATTGTTACTGTTGTCAGCCCAAATCACCTTGGAGAAAAACCCACTCAGGCCTTTAAAGATTGGTATCAAGTATTACAAGCAGACTATCCTACCTTACCTGTACTAATTGACACAGAAGCGAAAATTATCACTCAGCTGGGCGTACAAGCCTATCCAAGTTGGGCAATATTAGACAAACACGGTAAACTTGTGTATCTTAACAGGGGAAATCTAAGCCAAGAACAAATGAACTATTTGGCAGATAACCCTAATGCCCTAGAAGCCTTAAAGACACAAAACAGCACCATGACCCAACCCAACCAAAACACCAACTATTACAACAGTAATGGCAATACGGCTAACGTGAGCACCATCTATTTGGCAGGGGGCTGTTTTTGGGGTGTTGAGGCTTATATGGAACGCATTGACGGTGTTTTGGATGCGGTAAGTGGCTATGCCAATGGCAGTCCAAATCTACCAAATCCAAGCTATGAGGAGGTCATCAGAGGTTCAGGTCATGCCGAGACCGTCAAGGTAACATATGATGCTGACAAAGTGGACTTAGATACATTATTACAGTACTATTTTCGCATTATTGACCCCACCAGCATCAACAAGCAAGGCAATGACCGTGGCATACAGTATCGCACGGGCATTTATTACGTCAATACACAAGATAAAGCGGTCATTGATAAAGCACTAAACGCCTTACAAGATAAGTACCAACAAAAAATTGCCGTTGAAAACCTGCCGTTATCCAATTTTAGCATGGCAGAAAACTACCATCAAGATTATCTTACCAAAAACCCTGACGGTTATTGTCATGTTGATTTAAGTCTTGCCAATAAAAAAATCACCAAAAACAGCCCCAATACTTTGGATGAGGCAAAGACCGTTGATGAAGCATTAGAACCAACACGCTATCAAAATTTTGATAAAGATAATTTAAAACAAACCCTGACCGATGCCCAATATCGCATCACGCAACAAGCAAAAACAGAATGGGCATTTAGTCATGACTATGACCAATTATTTGATGACGGCTTGTATGTAGATGTTGTGAGTGGTGAACCTTTATTTTTATCTACCGACAAATACAATTCTCGCTGTGGTTGGCCAAGCTTTACAAAACCCATCACCCCAGAGGTCATCACCGAACACAAAGACGACAGTTATAATATGATTCGCACAGAAGTGCGTTCAAGAGTGGCGGATTCACATTTGGGACATGTATTTACTGATGGACCGCAAGACAGAGGGGGTTTGCGTTATTGTATCAATGGCAATGCACTAAAATTCATACCAAAAGCACAGATGCAAAAAGAGGGTTATGGAGCTTTATTGCCACTTATTTTACCTGCCAGACCGTAAATTTTGTATAAAGATTGTAGAGCTGGGTTATATTTTGCCTATGACATTATTGGCATTTAAAATGGATATAACCCACCTTGTATTTTCCGATTCAAATATTAGGGCGTGCCTGCCTTTTGTATTTGCAATTAAAATCACGAAAAATTGCACGTTTTTCAAGGAAAAAGCGAAGTTTGATAGTCGTTCTATCAAACGAGCTTTTGACTTCGAGCCACAAGATTTAGCCATTTTTCATGCAAAAATGATTAGTCTATTTCTAAAATATTTCTATATTGTAAATATTGTTATAAAGGGGCAGGCACGCCCTATAAAGTTTTTGGGTTTTTATATCAAATTCTTACTCTCCAAATCAAGCAATATTCGCTTAATTGACACCCCACCTGTATACCCACCCAGCGTACCGTCCGATGCTATCACACGATGACACGGTATGATAATCGAGATTAAGTTTTTGCCATTGGCGTTAGCACACGCCCGAAACGCGGTGGGCTTATTTATCATGGTTGCCAATTCTTTATAACTTATCGTGTGTCCATAAGGGATTTGACAGAGCGTTTGCCAAACTTTTATCTGAAAATCGGTACCATGTGATAAATCAAGCGGTAATTCAAATACCATGCGTTCACCATTAAAATACTCGTCTAACTGGGTAATAACCTGCAAGGCGATTGATTGATTTTTATCATCATTTTTTAAATCTGCCTGTTTTATAAAAACTGCATGCTGATTTAATTTATCAAAAATTTGGGCGGTTTTATTATTATACCAATCTAACGCCAATAACTTGCCATCTTTTACCGTCAAAGTAATCATCGGCAAATCTATGGGCGGATAATAGTGTGTGGTTATCATAAGTTTGTTTTTAATTTATCCTATATAATAAAAGGCGAAATACATTCGCCTTTTTGTCATTTTTCCTCGCCGATGAGTGCATCTACAAATTCTTTGGGGTCAAAGGGCTGTAAATCATCAATCTGCTCGCCCACGCCGATAAAGCGAATGGGAACATCGGTGGTTTGGGCGACATTAAAAACCACACCCCCTTTTGCTGTGCCATCTAGCTTGGTGATGGTAACACCTGACAATGGAGCAACCTCGCCAAACAGATTGATCTGACTGATGGCATTTTGACCTGTACCAGCATCTAGCACAATCATACACTCATGCGGGGCACTCTCATCTGCTTTTTTCATGACACGAATGACTTTTTCAAGCTCATTCATAAGATAAGTCTTGTTTTGTAGTCGCCCTGCGGTGTCAGCAATCAGCACATCAATGCCTTTGGCTTTGGCAGACTGCATGGCATCAAAAATCACCGATGCACTGTCTGAACCTTGTCCTTGTGCCACCACAGAAATGCCGTTTCGTTCACCCCAGACTTGCAGTTGCTCGGTGGCCGCTGCACGAAAAGTATCACCTGCCGCCAACATGACCGATTTGCCCTCACCTTGTAAGCGTTTGGCAAGTTTACCAATGGTTGTCGTTTTACCCACGCCATTAACCCCAACCATTAAGATAACAAAAGGCTTTTTGGTTGTGTCAATGACAAGTGGTGCAACCTTGGGCTCTAAGATGTTCACCAATTCCTTTTTTAGGGCTTTATATAGCGAATGCGAATAAATCAAATCGCCCCGTGCTGTCTGTTCAGTAAGGCTTGTGATGATCCTGTTGGTTGCTTCTACACCAATATCTGCCGTAAGAAGCTGGTCTTCAACCTCCTCTAAAAGTTCATCATCAATCTCTTTACCGCCAACCAATACATTCATCAGACCTTCTGATAAATTCTTACTGGATTTGGACAATCCTGCTTTCATGCGGGCAAAAAATCCGCTTTTATTCTCGCTCATGTCTGCTTGCTCATCTTATTAAATTTGCGATTAATAATAGCATATTTTTGGGTATAATTAAAATTTAGCGATGATAAAATGACAATATTTTTACAAAAACCGCTGTATTTTTGGGTTAAATATGTTAAATTATCTGCGTTTTAGTATATAACGCCAATCTCAACTTAATATGACAACTTATTCATTGTTCAATGATTGTTTTTAAATTGCAGGGGTAAATCGCCATTTGCCCTTAATAAAGCAAGCACTAATATTAAGTTGAGTATAGGCAACCTATTTATTAAGGATTTTTATGAAAACGTACGCCTTATCCGCCCTAACGCTCGCCATCACCCTACTGACCGGCTGTGGCAATGACAAACCTACCACCACGCCTGCCGAACAAACCACCCAAGACACCGCCACCCAAAAAGCCCCCAAAACCATTGCCATCAGTGCCATTGTGGAACACCCATCGCTTGATGACATCAGAAAAGGGGTGATTTACGGCTTGGGGCAACATGGCTACCAAGAAGGGCAAAATTTAACGGTAAATTTCCAATCAGCACAAGGCAACATGGCGACCATGGGGCAAATCTCCAAGCAGTTCGCTGCCGACACCCCTGATGCCATCGTTGCCATTACCACCCCCACCGCCCAAAGTCTAGCGGCGGCGACCCAGAGTATCCCCCTGATTTATACTGCCGTCTCCGATCCTGTGGCAGCCAAACTTATCGATAATAACAACCAAGCCCTACAAGCGAACATTACCGGACTGTCTAGCCAGCTACCTCTCGCACCACAGCTTGATTTATTCACCCAAATCAAGCCTGACGCCAAGCGTATCGGCTTTGTATACAGTCCTGGTGAAGCGAACTCTGTGGTCATCAAAGAACAGCTTGCCATCGAACTACCCAAACGTGGCATGACCCTTGTGGACGTGCCTGCCAACCGCTCATCTGATGTCGCTGCCGCCACTCGTGCTTTGGGCGGGCGTGCCGATTTGATTTACACGTCCCTTGATAATGGCGTAGCATCGGCAATGGAAGCCATGGTTGGGGTTGCCAATGAGTTAAAAATCCCCGTCATCGCATCCGATGAGTTTAGTGTCAGACGTGGGGCGAGTGCAGGGCTTGGGGTTAATGATTTTGATTTTGGGGTAACCACTGCCAAACTGGTCGCCCAGACCCTAGACGGCACCAAGCCTACCGACATCGCCCCTGAGGTCATGAACAAGCTCACGCTCTATGTCAGCCCCAAACACGCCCAAAATCAAGGCGTAACCATCAGCGACGAACTCATGAAAGACGCCATTGACGTGGATAGCGTGCCACGTAAAGAGTGATTCTTAAAAAACCATCTTTTCAACACAAGTCATGCCAACATCCGATTAGCATGACTTATTTTTTACATAAAAGATTAGGGCGTGTTGAACGTTGATACACCCAATAAACTTTAAAATTACTATAAACGTAATGCTGTATGGATGTAGGGGCGTGCTGAGCACGCCTATAAAATTGGTGTATTATCAAAGGACGTGCTCAGCACGTCCCTACAAAGCCTGTGGTAAATATCAAATTCGTTGGGTGTAACATTCTTTATAAAAACGATGAAAATTTAACGCTTTTATCAATTTTTGCATGAAAAATGGCTATCCGACCACTTAATAGACTTCTTTCCAAATCCTGATTTTTATGGATTTTTAAAAACTTCAACCCCAATACTTATAAGGGTTTATTTTTAGTTTGGAAAGAGATTTAATTTAAAAATTAAGTGAAAATCTTAAAATTTACCCAGTTAAGTGGTCGGATTGTTTTTCATAATAAAAACTTGCCTGATAGAAAACTCACAGCCTTTGTTTTTTCCTTGAAAAACATGCGATTTTTCTCATTTTTCATGGCAAATACCAAAGGCAGGCACGCCCTAACAAAAAAACTATCGTACACACAAAACTTTACAAATCCTTTCAAAAATTGGTTCTGATTCAAAAAGTATGCTACACCCACCCATAGTTGATATAATGAAACA
>ERZ1023310.161-NODE-161-length-14255-cov-7.086408_pt1 | contig 14255 bp, 20 predicted proteins | sample MGYA00380476_ERZ1023310 | MGnify/ENA primary metagenome ERZ1023310 (study PRJEB33173, sample SAMEA4830346) | metagenome | study: EMG produced TPA metagenomics assembly of the PRJEB25223 data set... | reverse complement strand
TGTTCTTTTATTTTATGTGGTTGTGTGGTAGTTTTTAAGTTCGGTTGGTATAGATTTTCATTTACCAAAAAAGGTAATATTCAAAACCAAAAACACCGCCCATTTGGACGGTGTTTTCTCGTTTAATCTTTCTTTTTGGTAGAAAAATTAAATATCCGATAAATGGGGCAAAAGTTGATAAATGCCGTCAAGACAAACACCGCCCCAATATAGCCCCACACCCCAATCACGCCCATGAACGCCAAAGCCACAAGCAACGCCCCAACCACCAAGCGTAAGATACGGTCAATGCTGTGTAGATTACTTTTCATGATTTTCTCCTAAATGATTTTGGACAAAACAATTGATAAATTAAGACGACACACGATTATTAAGGCAACAAGGCAAGCACTCTTGCCATACCACAAAAGCCCGTAACCCCTGCAAATAGTAGCCCTGCCCCGACAAATCCACTCACGCCATAAAACACAGGCGACACAAGCGAGCCTAGCACCACACCAAACAGTATCAGCACCCCTGCCACGATTTGCACTTGCCTTATAAGACTAATGGGCTGTGTGCGGTCAATGACAGTTGGTAGCCCTGCCTTTTGCCACGCCTGCAAACCGCCGTCCATGATATAAGCGGTGCAATTTGACGTATAAGCGGTGATTTTGTCGGCATTTTGGGCGGTTCTCATGCCTGATAGACAGTGAAAAATCACGATATTTTCGCCATTTTCGCCATTTTGACCGCCTTGTGGATTGGCATTGTTGGCGACTTGGTTGGCGATACTGTCTTTATCAAGGCTGTCAATCGGCACGCACACCGCCCCACCAATGTGCATTCGGGCAAATTCATCAGGCGAGCGAATGTCAATGAGTGTCGCCCCCTTGGCGAGTTTTTGGGCGACTTCGTTTGGGCTGATTGTTTGGGGTTTGGGCATGGTTTTTGCTCCTTAGGGACAAAAAATTTCCTTTAAAACCATGATGATACGAGCAACCCTGTCATCACAAATCCGATAATACAAGGTCTGAGACTGCCTGCGATAACTTACCAGTCCTTCATCTCGCATTTTTGCCAAATGCTGGGAGAGTGCCGACTGACTAAGCGTGGTCATCGCATTGATTTGTCCGACACTCATCTCGCCATGCTCTATCAGCAGGCACAGGATTTGCAGGCGGTTTTCGTTTGCCAAAATGCGTAAAAAGTCGCTCGCTTGTTTGGCTTGCTCGGGGAATGTTGCATTGGATACAGTATCATTCATAGTTTAGATTTCTCTAATTTAGTTAATTCTAATATAAAATTTTGCCAAGGTCAAGCGTGTATTTTAAAATAAGCCGTTATTTTTGCCAATAAAAAACACCGCCCATTTGAGCGATGTTTTCTTTACGCTAATTTTTACAAAGGCTTATGAATCTTAAAGCCGCCGTCCACCAAAATCTCAGCCCCTGTGATGAATTTGACTTCATCGCTTGCCAAAAACAGCGTGGTATGTGCCACATCAAGCGGGTTGCCCATGCGTCCAAGCTGATTAAAGCTGGCGATTTCTGCCAATTTTTCATCGCTGGAATACTGCTTTGCCATAGGGGTCAAAATCGGACCGGGCGATACGGAATTGACACGGATATTGTATTTGCCAAGACGTGAAGCCATGGCACGGGTCAAGGCGTCGACCGCCCCTTTGGACGCCGAATACGAAATGCCCACAATGCCTTCGCCTGCCACGTGTACGCCTAGGGTATTGATATTGACAATCGAGCTGATGTCGTTTTTCTTCATATAAGGCACAACGGCACAAATCCCCAAAATGCCCCTTCGGCATTGACTTTCATCACTTTTTGCCATTCTTCCAAAGACGCATCTTCGTATTTCCAGTCTTTACCGCCAATGGCAGCGTTATTGACCAAAATATCAATTTTGCCGAATTTCGCCACAACTTCTTGGGTAACTTTTGTCCAAGACTGCTCGTCTGCGATGTCGTGGACAATGCCCAACGCCACATCGCCATACTCGCCTTGAATGTCGGCAACCAAATCTTTAATCGCCTGCTCTTGCACATCGGTAATAATCACGGTCGCACCTTCACGGGCAAACACCCGAGCGGTCGTCTCGCCCATGCCACTGGCGGCACCTGTGATAATGGCGACTTTATTGGTTAATCGTTTCATATTCAATCTCCTTAACTAATTGATTATTTATAAATTATTTTCTTAACCCATACTGATACGGCACGCCCAAATGCTCACGCAAAGTTAAACCTTCATAATCAGCATGATAAATCCCACGCTCCTGCAAAATCGGTACGACTTTTTCCACAAAATCTTGCACGCCTTTTTGGCTGTCGGGGGCGAGCGAAAAGCCGTCTGTTGCCCCTGCTTTGAACCAGTTTTCCATAAAGTCCGCCACATCGGTTGCCGTGCCGACCACCACAGGGTGGTAGTTAATCACGCCATTGGCAAGGGCTTCTTTGGGCGACATACCTTGTTTGATGAGTTCTACCGCTCGTGGCGAGCGTGGGTCGTGTGGGTGCGGTGTCGCCTGATTTTGCAAATGTTTTGGCAAAGGCTCATTCAAATTAAGCCCATGCAAATTCACGCCAATCATCGCCGACAAATAGCGAATTTGCCCATAAAATTCCTCATCACTCATAAAATCAATGAGCTTCATTCTGCGAGCCAACGCTTCTTCATACGTGTCGCCAATCGTGAACATAAATCCGCTAAACATATTGATGTCGTCAGCGTTTCTGCCGTGCTGTATGGCACTTTGTTTGAGTACATTGCGGTAGGCTCGTGCTTCGTCAATCGTAAACGGATTGGCATACACGCCACTGGCAAAACGCCCAGCCAGCTCCACCCCCTCTGGACTTGGGCCTGCCTGAAAAATCGGCGGTTGCCCCTGTGGTGTGGCAGGAATGGGCAATGCCCCTTTGACTTGGTAATGCTTGCCTTGGTAATGGGCAGGCTTGATTTGGCTCATGTCGGCAAACACGCCTGTGGCTTTGTCGGTGATGTAGGCATTTTCGCCAAACCCGCCCCACAAGGTTTGCACCGCTTCCACCATTTCGTGTGCCATTTCGTAGCGTGTGGTCGTATCAGGCAGGGGCTTGTCGCCAAAATTGTAGGCGGTCTCTCGTGTGCCTGTGGTAACCGCATTCCAGCCGACACGCCCTTGGCTTAATGTGTCCAGCGTTTTTAATTGACGAGCCAAATTGTAGGGCAGGTTGTAAGTGGTGGAAAAAGTCGCCACCATGCCGATTTTTTGTGTGGCGTAGGCAACGGCAGAGAGCATAACCATGGGTTCAAGCGGAAAGGCAGGCGAACGGGTGGAAATGTCCGTGCCACCGCCCCCCCCCACCAAAAGACGGGGTATCAGCGATAAAGAGCGTGTGGATTTTGCCTTTTTCGGCCGTTTTTGCCATTTGGGCATAAAAATCAATGTCGGTATAGGCACGCTCGTTGCTGTCGGCAAGTCGCCACGACTGGAACTCACCGCCATAACCTGAAACCAGTTGTAGGGCAAGTTTCATTTGTTTATTGGCATTGTCAAGATAATCAGCCATGTTATTTCTCTCTTATGGTTAGGGTATGGGGATATTATAGGTTTTTATTTTTAAAATTTGAATGGCGAAAAATGGGAAGTTGGTTTTCGTTTTTGGAAAGATAAATTTTTCAGGCTGCCTGAACACACAAACATCATTTCAATACATATTGAAATGAAAAGCACGCCCTGCTATACTAACCGCCTATGAATATGAACACCGAACACGCCAGCAAACTGTTTGAAAGTCTTGCTTCGCCCACACGCCTTGCCATTTTCCAAGCCCTGACCGCCGAAGGGGGGCGTGGTATGGTGGCGGGCGATTTGGCAAAACAGCTCAATCTTGCCCCCAATAATCTGTCGTTTCACTTAAAAACTTTGGCAAACGCCAACCTTGTTTACAGTGAACAGCAGGGAAAATTTGTCCGTTATTTCGCCAATTTAGCGATGATGAACGGCTTGATTGAATTTTTATTGCATCGCTGTTGTGAAAACGCAAGCGGTGGCGATTGCGAAAAATTTTGCCAATCGTGTTAGCAAATTTTTTTGCCCATTCATTTCAATAACTCTTGAAATAAGGAACATACTATGCATCCAATCAGCATTTATCACAATCCCAAATGCGGTACTTCTCGCAACACGCTGGCTTTGATTCGCCATTTGGGCATTGAGCCGACCATTATTCATTATCTGGACACCCCGCCCGATGAACGCACATTACGCCAACTGATTGAACAAATGAACATCACGCCCAGAGAGCTTTTACGAAGCAATGTGCCTGAATATCAACAATTTCATTTGGACAACGAGGTGAGCGATAACGACATCATTAAGGCAATGCTGACCGCCCCCATTTTAATCAACCGCCCGATTGTCATCACCGAAAAAGGCGTGCGTTTGTGCCGTCCAAGCGAAGTGTTTTTGAGCATTTCACCTGTGGCATTGCACAGTGATTTTGTCAAAGAAGATGGCGAAATCATCCGCGTACAAGGGGCATAAAATGGGCATTTTTGAACGGTTTTTGAGTGTGTGGGTGGGTTTGGCGATTTTGCTTGGCGTGGGGCTGGGTATTTGGTTTACGCCTTATTTTCAATGGATTGCCACAATGCAGGTGGCTCAAATCAATTTGCCGATTGCCGTGCTGATTTGGCTGATGATTTATCCGATGATGATACAAATTGACTGGCTTGCCATTAAAAATATCCGCCACAATCCCAAAGGGCTGTGGCTGACTTTAACGGTGAATTGGTTGATTAAGCCTTTTACGATGGCACTTGTGGGCTGGTTGTTTTTTAAGGTGTTTTTTGCTGGCTGGGTAGATGAACAATCGGCAAGCGAGTACATTGCAGGTATGATTTTGCTTGGGGTTGCACCTTGTACGGCAATGGTTTTTGTTTGGTCTCAACTGGTCAAAGGCGACCCCAATTACACGCTGGTGCAAGTGTCTTTAAATGATGTGATTATGATTTTTGCCTTTGCCCCGATTGCAGGGCTACTTTTGGGTATGAACGACATCACAATCCCGTGGGACACGCTGTTTTTTAGCGTGTTGCTGTATTTGGTGTTGCCTTTGCTGGTTGGGCTTGCCACTCGCAAATCTTTGCAAGATGAACACAAAATTCGCCAATTCAGCCAGCGTTTTAAGCCTTTGTCTATCTTGGGATTGTTATTGACGGTGGTGCTGTTGTTTGCGTTTCAGGCACAAACCATTGTGGATAAGCCGATGATTATCCTGCTGATTGCCATTCCTTTATTGGTGCAGACTTACGGCATTTTTGCCTTGAGTGCGATTTGGGCAAAATGGCTTAAATTACCCCACGCCATTTCCGCCCCTGCTTGCTTAATCGGCACAAGCAATTTTTTTGAATTGGCGGTGGCGGTGGCGATTGCTTTATTTGGTTTAAATTCAGGGGCGGCATTGGCAACGGTGGTGGGCGTGTTGGTTGAAGTGCCTGTGATGTTGTCGCTGGTGTGGTGGATAAACCGAAAATCGCTGGAAAATAAAGGGGTGTAGGTTTTTAGGCTGCCTGAAAAATCCAATGCCGTCTTAAAATCACAAACCTTTAAGACGGCATAAAAAACACCGCTTTATCAAAAGCGGTGCTTTTGCCTTATTGCCCCTACTGTTTTAGCCAATCTTCCATCAGCTTAATTTCAGGCTCTTGGGCATTGATGATTTGCTTTGCCAAATCTTGCATTGCTTTATCTTTGCCGTATTCTAATTGCACTTTTGCCATATTGACCGCTCCCTTGTGGTGGGGAATCATCGCTTTGGCAAAGGCGACATCAGGGTCGGTCTCATAAATTGCCGTCATCATTTCGCCGTGTGAATTGTCCAAGGCATAGGCTTTGGCGTGTGGGGCGTTGGCGTTTTGGGTGGTCGTGTCTTTGCCATTCAGCCAGCCATTCATCAAGTCAATTTCGGCTTGTTGTCCATCAATAATCGCTTGGGCAAGCTTTCGCATTGTTTCGTCTTTGCCAAATTCAAGCTGTACTTTTGCCATCTCAACTGCTCCGATATGGTGCGGAATCATACCTTTGGCAAAAGCGGTATCAGCATCGGCAAGATTGCCCGCTTTGCTCATCTCATCGCCCATCTTGTTCATCATTGCAAGATAGGCTTGGGTATGGGGCGGAGCATTTTGAGTGTCCATCGCCATAGCAGAGTGGTTCATATTGGCGTGGTTCATCTCTGCGTGCCCGTTTTGGTTATTTGGGCTGTCGTGGGTGGTTTGGGTGTGGTTATTGTCACCTACCATCGAGTGCGTCGGCACTTCGTTTTTGCCGTCGGCACAAGCGGTTAAAGTCGCCAAAACAACAGTGGCAGCGACAAGATGTACGGCACGGTTTTTGATGAATGTCATTGGATTCTCCTTGTCAAAATGGGCATTGATAACATTGGGCAAATGACAGATTCGCCCAATGTCCATTTCACTATTTGGTTTTACGATTCACACGCACAGCCGTTGCAAGTGCAGTCATCACAAATGCAGGGCTCGCCATTTTGGCAGTTGCATTTTGGATTGCAATTTTGCCCTGTGCAAGATTGGCAACCGCAGTGGGCGTTTGGGTTTTTGATGATGTCGTTCATAACAATTCTCCAAATTAAAGGTTGATTATCAAAACAAAAACCGTTTTTAAACCACTAAAAACATTGCTTTTTTGTTTTAATGAGCGTATTATAAAGTCTAACCTTATGTTAGGGTCAAGGGTTATTTTTACTTGATAACATTTTTTTTACACACCACTCAATAAGGAGCAACAATGAACATCGGACAAGCGTCTAAATCTACCCAACTTTCCGTCAAACAAATCCGTGATTATGAAAAAGCAGACTTATTAATTAACCCATCACGCAGTGAAGCAGGTTATCGGATTTATAACTCCAATGACATCGCTCGGCTAAAATTCATCGCCAAAGCCCGCAGCGTCGGTTTTTCGCTTGCACAGATTGGCGAGCTTTTGGCACTGCAAGACAATCCACACCGCACAAGTGCTCAGGTCAAAACGCTCACCGCCAGTCATATTGATTTTTTATCCAATAAAATCAAAGAATTAAAATCAATGCAACACACCCTGCAAGCGTGGAGCGATGCCTGCGGGGGCGATGACAATCCCGACTGCCCCATCTTAAAAGGCTTGAGCGATTTTTAACCACTATCAAAGCAGATGAATGCCATAGCTTGATAACAGCCGTGCATAACCATAAAAAACTTATTTCAAATTCGCCTGATAAAACTCGGTTAATTTATCAACCACTTGGTTGACATAATTATTTTGGTCGTATAAATCCATATGCCCAGCCCCTTTATCCAACAGCACATCGCCTTTGGCGTGGGTGCGTGTCAGGGCGATGACGGTTGCCCCTTGCATTTTGGCGATTTGGATTGCCGCCAAGCCGACCGAACTGGTTGCACCGCCCAGCACCACGACATCGCCTTTTTGCAGTTTGCCAAATTCCAACAGTCCGCCATAAGCGGTAACAAACGCCATCCAACTGGCGGACGCTTGCTCCATTGTCAGCGTGTCGGGGTGCTTGGCCACGGCGTGTTTGGGCATATTGACCAGCTCGCCATAAGTGCCGTATTCGGTAAACATAAAGGACGGAATGACGCTGACCTTATCGCCAATGGCAATTTCGCTCACGCCATTGCCAATCGCTGTTACCACGCCTGCCCCTTCGTAGCCCAAAATCGCAGGGAACACAGGGTCAATCACATACGCCCCTTCACGGTACATCATCTCGGCACGGTTTAAACCAATGGCGTGGATTTGGATTTGTACTTCATCGGCTTTAGGGGCGGGGATTTGTACGTCAACGATTTGCAGGACATCAGGCGAACCTGTTTTGGTAAATTGAATTTGTTTGCTCATTTTTTTCTCTTTAAGTAAATATTGATTTAATCGTGGAAAAACACGGTTTCGCCTTGTGGGGCCCTGGGCTGACGAATGTCATTGGCTGGCGATTGGCTATCAGGTTTACCAAAAGACACGCCCACCATCAACTGATAATCATCAGATACGCCAAACTCTTCTCGTACCACATCAGGATACATCGCCAACAATAGCTGTGGCACGCTACCAAAACCACGAGCAGTCAAAGACAACATAAAGGTTTGTACAATCATACCCACATCCATTGCCGAAAACACATTGTCGCCAATTTTGGGCATAAAGAAAAAAGCACAATGCGGTGCACCATAAAAACGCACATTCTCTTCGGCAAAATTTTTACGACCTTCTTTATCGGCACGAGAGATATTAAAAGCATCGTACAGGCATTTGTAGGCATCACGCATACGCTCTTCATACACGCCGACAAAATTGGCTTGGTCATAACCAAAATCAGGGTTTGGCGTGCCATTTCTAAACTGCTCAACCAATTTATCGGACAAACGAGCCAATGCATCACCCGACACAATATGAATTTGCCAAGGCTGGGCATTGACCGCAGACGGGGAACGCAAGGTATCATCAAGTACCGCACCAATGTCGGCTTTGGATAAAGTTTCGGGCAAAAACTCACGAATGGATTGGCGAGTTTGAACGGCGGTTGAAAAATCAAGCATAAATTACTCCAAATAAATGATTTTGTTTAGGACGTGTTAAATTTACATCTTATTTTATAAAATGTTATCAATGTTCAATACGTCCAAAGATAATGCCTATTTTAAAACAATATTAAATTTGTTAAAATAACATAAACAACAAAACTCTTTTGCTAAATTAGCATAAATAGTTTTGATAAGACAAAAAACACCGCTTTTATTTAAAAAACGGTGTTTTTTATTATGTAAAATTAGTATTCAAGTGGTGTGTATTCAACAGGTACCCAAGAATAGCCCTTTTTCTCTTGGCGAATATGCCCAAGTCCTGGGAATGGCAAGTGAGCCTGCAATCCAAGTTTTGTTTTTGGCAAGTTTTGGAAACATCGCCAATCGGCTGGCACGAGCTGATTTTGCATTCACATCAAACTCGGCTGCCACACTTGGTTCAGGCAGTTGCAAGGCGTGGTTGTGCAACAAATCGCCCCACACAAACAATTTTTCGCCTTTTGATGAGACTTCCACACTGCTATGACCTGGGGTATGCCCTGTGGTTGGCACGGATTTGAAATTTGGGATAATTTCATCGCCCAAATTATAATATTTCACACGCCCTGCCGCCGCATAAGGAGCAACCGCATCTCGTGTCCATTGGGCATATTTTTGGGTATGCTCTGGCATTTGGCTGATAGGCGTGTCTAACCAAAAGGCTTTTTCTTGATTGGCAATATAAACGGTTGCATTTGGAAATTCCATTTTGCCATTGCGAGTTACGCCACTAAAATGGTCAAAATGCAAATGCGTTGGAATAATGGTATCCACCTGTTCAGGGCGATAGCCTGATTTAATCAAACTTTCGGCTAATTTACCCACTTTATCATCAAACACATCACCAGAACCTGCGTCAAGTAGCACCAAATTTTTGCCTGTGTTAATCAAATACCCCGTAACAGCCGTTTGTACGCCACCATCTGGAAGCATTGGACGAAATTGCCCTGAAATCAACTCATCTAATTGTTTTTTGGTTAATTTGGTAAACTGTTGATAAACAGGTGTACCAATGGACAAATAACCGTCATACAAAGCGGTAACTTCATAATCGCCAAGCATCATACGATAGTAGCCGTCCACTTGGGTGCGTTTTTGTGCTACGGCATTTTCTGTGGGTTGATAAACTGCGTGTGAATGCGAATGCGTACCGTGAGCCATTGCCACCGAGCTAAAAAGCGAGCCTGCAAGCAATAACGCCGTGCTGATTTTGGATAATGTTTTCATAAAAAACCTTATAAAATAATGAATAATAGATAAAGCAAAATGCTCTATCCTGTGAAGTGAGCATATTGTAATGGCTTTTAAATTTGTTAAAATAGCACCAATCAAAAAACACTTTTGCAAAATAAGCATAAATGAACCCCAAGAACACCACCTTTTACGCCCTAGAAATTTTTTTAGCCGTTGCCAAAGAAAAAAACTTTTCCGAAGTTGCTCGCCGTTATGATGTGGCAAGCTCAGTCATCTCTCGGCAAATCAAACAGTTAGAAAACGGTTTTGGGCAAACGCTGTTTTATCGCAATACCCGCTCCATGACGCTTACCCAAGCTGGCGAGCGGTTTTGTGGCTACGCCCAAACCATACTGCACCAATTTGACCGTCTGCACCATGATATGTACCAAACCGACAGTGAGCCAACAGGCATTGTCCGCATTAACGCCCCTGTGTTTTTTGGGCAAAAACACCTAACGCTCCATTTGCCAGAGCTACAAACTCGCTACCCCAAACTCAATATTCATCTAACCCAAACCAATGATTTTATTGACCCATACAGCCAAACGGCGGATTTGATTGTGCGTGTGGCAAGCCTTGCCGACAGCAATTTAAAGATGAAAATCATCGCTCGCCAGCGACATTTTCTTTTGGCATCGCCCAACTTTTTGGATAAATTTGGCACACCTAAAAGCACGGACGATTTGCCCCATTATCAAGGCTTGTTTTATCGTGGACAGCTTGGGGTTTTGCATTGGCGGTTTGGCAAGGCAGGGCAAATCATTGATGGACAGCCTTATTTTGTTAGCAACAACGCCACGAGTTTGATAGAAATGGCGGTCAATGGCTTGGGGATTGTGATGATGCCCGATTGGGCAGTGGCGGACGAAATCCGCTCGGGCAAACTTATTCCCATTTTGGCGGATACACCCATTTCCAGCGATTTGCAAGACATCTACATCGCCCTACTCACGCCACAAAGTACCTACCGCCCACACAATGTACAGGCAGTTATGGATTTTTTAGTAGAAAAATGGAATCAGGGGGAAGATTGGCGGGTTTAATTTTTATAGCAAAAAACACCGCCTATCCCACGATAAACGGTGTTTTTTTAAACTAAACTTTCAAAATCTGACATTGTCAATATCATGCAATTTATTTTTGGGAAAGTGGTTTTTGGATTTGGAAGGATAATTTTAGGAAATTAAAAAAGAAAAAACACCACCCATTTGGACGGTGTTTATCATTTATTTCCCCATTTTTCGCCCAAAAGGCATATCCGATTCAATCACTTTAAATAAACTCGGATAAAACACCACGCCTTCCACTTGGTTGTCAGGCAGGGCTTCACGCATTTTGGCGGTGGCGTTTTTAAAATCATCGGCACTACGCCAGCGAGCGACATTTACCAGATGAAATTTGCCATTGGGGTCGAGGTTTTGGTGCAACTGCGTGCTGATGTAGCCGTCTTGGGTTTGCAAGAAATCACGGGCTTTTTGCCACGATTGCAAGGCTTCGGCTTCTTTGCCTTTTGGCACTTCAAAGGCGTTAATCAGCACCACGCTGTTTTGCCATTCGGCTCGTTTGCCTTGCCAATGCTCCGCTTTATTTGCCATACCGCAAGCACTCAAAACGCTTGTCATCACCAAGGCGGTTGCCAATAATTTGATTGATTTCATGGATATACTCCTATTAACTTATGCGGTTTCAATTTTTTACCCTTAGCACGGCAAACCGCTACCATACTAGGTATTACCACCAAACATTAAACTTCCTGCAAAACTAGGTTTTCCGTTCGCCCTGAGCTTGTCGAAGGGTAGCGGAAAACCGTTATGGGCAGGCATGGCTCGCCACGAACGGTTTTCTTCAATTGGAGTTTTGCAGGAAGTCTATTACCAAATTTAAGGATTGGTTAATTTATGGTATTTCTCATCTAAAATCATTTGCTTTTTCTGATGCCAAAGCCGTCTTTCATTGACAAAAACATCAGCCGTAAATTAACCGTCCCTGCCAACAATTCCACGCCTTGCACCGCATAAAAAACGGTGTCAAATTCGCCAGCGCTCGCCTTATGGCACAGATAAAACGCACAGGGCAACAAAATCAACAGCCCATTGACGGCAATCATCGGCATGCGTTTTTTCTTGGCAAGGATTTTGGGGTGTTTGGACTTTGCCCCCATTTTCATACCGCTCACCCCAGTCATTGCCATTGCCAACATCAGTAAAAACACGCCATAAGCAATCGCATTTTTGACCCAAATCACCGCTTCTTCTGACAAAAAAATCTCGCTGATTAAAGTGCTTGTCCAAAAAGTGCCAATCAATAACGTGGCGATTATCGCCGTGAATTTGTGTAGGGTGCGAAGGGTGTCTCGTGTCATCTTGGTCTCCAAAAAATATAGCAAGCTATCAAATTAAAAATAGTATAGCACGCTATGTATTTATATAGCAAGCTATTTTTATGCTATAATGACAAAAAATTTATGACTAGGGCGTGCCTGCCTTTTGTATTTGCAATGAAAAATGAGAAAAATCGCCCGTTTTTCAAGGAAAAGTCCGCAGTTGATATTGAAATATCAACAAGGATTTTGACGATGAAAAACAAGATTTAGCCATTTTTCATGCAAAAACGGTTGATTTACTTATAAAAATCTTTAAATCACAAATAGTGTTATAAAGGGCAGGCACGCCCTAATTGTTTTTAAAGGAAATTTTTATGCAAAGAACCGCATCCGCAGGCTACCTGATGAACCACATTGCCCGCCAATTCGCCATTTTGTTAAACGAAGGGTTAAGTCCCTTGGGGGTGTCGCCCGCCCAATTCCCCATTTTGCTGACCCTGTGGGAAAAAGACGGATTGAGCCAAAACGAGCTGGTAGAAATTGCCGATTTAAAGCAAGCGACCATTGCCAACACGCTTGCCCGCATGGAAAGAGACGGCTTGATTGTGCGAGAACCGCACCCAACAGACGCACGCATTCGCCTGATTATGCTGACCGACCACGCCAAAGCCCTGCAAGAGCAAGCGACCGCCATTGCCCAAAAAATCAACCAAACCGCCCTGTCGGTGCTGACGGACGATGAGCAAGTGGCGTTTATCCAAATGATGAATAAAGTTGTGGCACAGCAGAAAATGATGATAGAGAATAAGGTGGGTTGAAAATATTTTGAACTTAATTTCAGGCAGCCTGAAAACAAAAAACACCGCTTTCACGGTGTTTTCATCATCAACGCTTTATCATCACGTCTTGCCAATTTGGATTGCGTTCTAATTCAGCGAGTATTTTGCCCGCCTGTTCATCACGCTTTAAATGATACATAAACCAAGCGGTCATATAGCCGTCTGCACGAAACAGCATATCGCCGTGGTCGGTGTTTTTTCTGCGAGCGAAAACCGCCCATTGACCATTTTGGATTTTGTGGTGATTTTCTTGTAGCGACGACAAAGGGGCAATACCGCTATCAGGTTTGCCATTGCCACCGTCAATCTTGCCCGTACCCGATACGGCAAAATACGGCGTGCGAATTTGGCGAATGTCATAATCCCATTTCAAGCCATTTGCCAATGCCAATTTTGGGGTACTGGCAGTATAAACCGCTTTAAACTGGTGCGAATTGGCAAAACGGGTTGCCCCATTGATTGCCCCCACACCGCCTTGCGAATGTCCGCTAATGCCTGCATTGCGGGTATTTAATTTGTTGTAAAATATGGAATTTTTATCCGAATTAAGTTTGTCAAGCAAAGCCAGAGACTGTGATGACGAATCGCCACGAAAGCTTTCTTTATCGTCATTGCCAATCACGACAAAACCCCAACTTGCCAAATGTTCAAACACGAGTTCGTATTTGTAATACGCAGTGCCTGTGCCATTGGCAAACACCACCACAGGCAATTTGCTCATGCTGGCGATGTTGGCAGGATACCAAATTTTGTATTCTTGATAGCGATTTTGACCACTCGGCACAATTTGCGATGACACGGCAAATTGTCCCATTTTTGTGTACTGGGCTTCAATCGGCATTAAGCCTTGAATTTGCTCGGTGTAATTGGCAGGGACGGCAGGTTTTTGGTCTAATTTATCCAGAGTAGAGCAGGCACTTATAGCCAACGTACCCAATAAAACACTGGTTAATAATACATTGATTTTCATAAAATTATCTCTTAAATAAAACCTTATTTTATAAAAACCTTTTTATAAAATCCAACCCAAATCCAAAACTGCGACAAAAAAGCGAATTTGTTGCAGTTTTTAAAATGATTTTAATTTTGTTAAAATAATCAAAAATTGGTAGTAGTCTAAAAAGTATGCCAAACTAGGTTTTCCGTTCGCCCTGAGCCTGCCTGCGGGTAGGAAAACCGTTAGGTTGCCCAAGCTCACCACGAACGGTTTTCCTTGTAGCATACTTTTTGAACCAGAGCCCA
>ERZ1023310.158-NODE-158-length-14764-cov-5.536678_pt1 | contig 14764 bp, 11 predicted proteins | sample MGYA00380476_ERZ1023310 | MGnify/ENA primary metagenome ERZ1023310 (study PRJEB33173, sample SAMEA4830346) | metagenome | study: EMG produced TPA metagenomics assembly of the PRJEB25223 data set... | reverse complement strand
TCATCGAAGGCATCTCAACGCTTGCCGTGGCGTTTAAAGACAAGCCTGTCATCGTGCGTATGAGCGATTTTAAATCCAACGAATACGCCAACCTTATCGGTGGTAAGCTGTACGAACCGCACGAAGAAAACCCAATGCTTGGTTTCCGTGGGACGAGCCGTTATATCTCGGACAATTTCCGTGATTGCTTTGAGCTTGAATGCCGTGCCTTAAAATACGTCCGTGATGATATGGGGCTGACCAACGTAAAAATCATGATTCCGTTTGTGCGTACCACAGACGAAGCTAAGCAAGTGATTGAATTACTTGAAAAAAATGGGCTAAAACGTGGCGAGAATTCTCTTGAAATCATCATGATGTGTGAATTGCCAACCAATGCCTTGCTTGCTGATGAGTTCTTGGCTTACTTTGACGGTTTTTCAATCGGCTCAAATGACCTAACTCAGCTTACGCTAGGGCTTGACCGTGATAGTGGCATTGTGTCGCACCTGTTTGATGAGCGAGACCCCGCGGTCAAAAAACTGCTTGGCATGGCGATTGAGGCGTGCCGTAAACAGGGTAAATATGTCGGCATTTGCGGTCAAGGGCCGTCCGACCACCCAGATCTTGCCAAATGGCTCATGGAGCAGGGTATCAGCTCGGTATCGCTAAACCCTGATACGGTGCTGGATACTTGGTTGTTTTTGGCGGATAAATAATGGCTATAAGACTGGGCTGTAAAAAGCTCAGTCTTTAAAATATTTTTAAAATTTTTATAAAAACCCCTTGACGAAATTTTAAAATAAGCTATAATACGCACCCATAGCAAACAAGCTAACCACTCATGCCAGTGTGGTGAAATTGGTAGACACGACGGATTCAAAATCCGTTGCCTAATAAGCGTGTCGGTTCGAGTCCGACCACTGGTACCAACTACAAACCCTTGAAAAATCAAGGGTTTTTATTTTTTTAAAATAACACCCCCAATCCCTTATCTGCCCGTCATTTATCATTTATCAACAAAAATCTTAGCAACTTAAAACCATAACCATTTTTTATCCTACTCATTTGTGTTAAAATAAGTCATTTACCAAGTCCAAAAGTGATGATCATGACACAAACACCAAAACAAGCACTTACCTTTCAACAAATCATCCTAACCCTACAAAACTACTGGGCATCTCGTGGCTGTGTGGTCTTGCAACCTTATGACATGGAAATGGGGGCAGGGACGTTTCATACCGCCACATTTTTGCGTGCTTTAACGCCCGAAAAATGGAACGCCGCCTACGTTCAGCCGTCTCGCCGTCCCACGGACGGACGTTATGGCGACAACCCCAATCGCTTACAACATTATTACCAGTTTCAAGTTGTCTTAAAGCCAAACCCTGTCAATATCCAAGAGCTGTATTTGGGTTCTTTGCAGGCGTTGGGTATTGACACGCTAACCCATGACGTGCGTTTTGTGGAGGACAACTGGGAGAGTCCAACGCTTGGGGCGTGGGGGCTTGGCTGGGAGGTGTGGCTAAACGGCATGGAAGTTACCCAGTTTACCTATTTTCAGCAGGTGGGCGGGATTGAGTGCTTCCCTGTAACAGGCGAGATTACTTATGGGCTTGAACGCCTTGCCATGTACATTCAGGGCGTGGATAGTGTCTATGACCTTGTGTGGACGGACGGCGAGTTTGGGCGTGTTACCTATGGCGATGTGTTTCATCAAAACGAAGTGGAGCAATCTACCTATAATTTTGAATATGCAGACGTTAGCAAGCTCTTTGAATTATTTGACTTTTATGAGCATGAAGCCGACCGCTTAGTGGGCGTAAATCTGCCATTGCCTGCCTATGAGATGGTGTTAAAAGCCAGCCATACCTTTAACCTATTGGACGCTCGTGGGGCGATTAGTGTTACCGAACGCCAACGCTTTATCTTGCGTGTGCGGACATTGGCTCGCAAGGTGGCGGAGAGTTATACCGTTGCAAGGGCGAAACTTGGTTTTCCGCTTGCTGATGAAGCTCATAAAAAAGAAGCGTTGGAGAAGTGGTTGCCGAAAAATGACTAAAACAAAATTATATATAATGCAGGGCTTGTATGCAATCATTTGTGGATTGATACTTGCTACTGTCATTAAGGTATTTAAAGACTATGGCGATATTAGTCAATTCGTGATATATTCCATTGTGGCAACAATTCTAATTGTGGGCTATCCATTTTTCACATTTGGCATTTTTTTAAAATCTTGGGGTAGTAGTATAGAATGCACCTTAAAAGATATGTATTGGATTGCAAAACACACACCAACAAATATTGCATTGCCCGATTTCTTGATAAAATGTTCAATTTTATTAACCTTAATTGCAATCGCATTTTCGGCTTGTTGGGCATTTATGTCAAATAATAAAATTGCACTAATGACAGTTACTATTGTTGTCTTGATGTTGCAAAGTAGATTTTCAAACATTTTTGATAAATGGGTAAAATTACTATCTGACAACTTTCATATAGGATTGTTTGAGCGTAAGAAACATAAGATTGTAAAATATTTTTCAAATTATATGACCAAAAATTCTTTGAATATGTTTTTGCAATTTTATGAATATTTACCCACGCATTTAAGAAAAAAGTATCCAAATATTGATGATATTGCTTTAATTGCAGGAATATCGGCATTATCAGGAAGTTGTTATCAGTGTTTTGAGATTAACAAAGGCTCTTTTTCGACCATTACAGCACCTAATGGGGATAGATTGTATGATTATGATAATCCAGTAGAGCTATTTCCATCGTATCTTTCAGGAAACCTTATACCAATTAGAGACCATTCATCAAGAGATAAGCTGGAAACAGTCTTTGCTCTGTTGGAAATCAATCGTAAAATTAAAAATTCTATTGGTACGGAATTTTTTGGCATACCAACTTTAATGCGTCATTCAAATGGTCAGCCACATCCATCAAAGGTAGCAAAAGAAAATTTGGATTATTGTCAATCATTAATAAAAGGTGATAATAAAAATATATCGCAAGCCTTGATGATGTGTGCTTATTTGGTAAATCATAAAAATGTAATTTATAACAAGCCTTATTTGCCAGCAGATGATTTTGAAAAATTGGTTTTGGAAAGTGCTATTCCAGCATCAAAAATTGATTTTGAACAATTAAACACCAAGCAATTTTAATGAGGTTAAAAAATGAGTACCGCATCCTTTGATAAACAATTTATTGTGCGTGATGAAAAGGCGATTGAGCAATTTTTATATGATTTGGAAAATGCCAAACCTGTGCAAATCAAATCGCCCAAAAAAGAACAACCAAGCGTTGATGAATTTTTGGAAATTTTACAAAAACGCTGGGATAAAAAATGAGAATTTATCCATTATTGGATTTTTTGGATAATGATAAAAAAGAGCAATCCATTCAGCGATTGATAAATGAGTTTGATTGTCCAAAAAATCTTGATGTTGAGCGGTTTTTAAAAAATAAAGCCATTGACTTTGAACGCACACACAATGCCAGAACTTATTTAATTGCTTCCGAAAATGGCGAACTTTTGGCGTATTTTTCATTGTCTTTTAAAGATGTGAATATTGATAATGACAAATTAAGTAAAAGTGTTGTCAAAAAATTAGATGGCTTTAATAAAAATGCCAAAACCATACGAGCATTCTTAATTGGACAAATCGGCAAAAATGCCAATGTAGAAAATAACCCAATTATCTTGCAGGATATTTTTGATAGAATTTTTGAAATATTATTGTCCGCCCGTCAAATCATTGGCGGCCGTGCCGTTATTTTAGAATGCGGGCCCATTGATAAACTGCTTGATTTGTATGAATGCTACGACTTTAAACAATTAGCCGTTGTCAATGATGATGAAATGCTAACCCTATATCGGGTTTTGTAATGTAAATTTTTAAATAAAAAGGTCAAACAATGAACACAATCCTATTTGAACTTGGCTGTGAAGAACTACCGCCAAAATCCCTAAAAACCTTGAGAAACAGCCTAAAATTGCTTAACTAGCAAATAATGCCTTAATTAATACAAGTTAGCTAATTTATAATCTGAAAGGAGGGTTTTGTGAAGGCAACATTTATTGATTTATTGTTGGGATTAAAGGAAGTTATCTTACCTGCAAGAATTCTTGTAAAAAATAATGAGGGTAGGAAAGATATATATGCTCAACCTTTATTAAAAAGTACAGAAAAAATGAGAAATTTTGGAGTTAAGGTAAAACTAAATAATCTCATTGATTCGATAGTTAATGGTGATTGTGTTTATGTTGCAATACAAAAAAATCAAATCCCATCTATTATGCTTTTAGGTAATTATGGTGGCGGTTCTTGTTATATAACTAGTAAAGAAATTGATAGGAGTAGATATGATGAAGTTATAGATAGTATGCTTTATTTAAATGAGAATATTGGATACAAATCTATTTTAGAAAAAAAGAAATATCTATTGACTCGTATGATGAAATAGAACTGAGATTTAAAAAAATTAAAGATATTATAAAAATACCTGAAAATGAATTTCGAAAAGTTTTTGAAATTAGAAAAAAAATCAATGATGTAAAAATTATTGAAAATGAATTATTAAATTTAAAATCCAGTTTGAAATCTATTAAAGAAAATCTTAAAATTGAGACTTTGGACTTAAAATCCAAACAAGAGGAAAAGTTACGATTGCAAAATTTTATTAATAACAATCAATGGGTAGAGCAAATAAAACCTTATATTGTTAGGGATTCGGTTAAAAATACATCTATTGATGATGGTTTTGATCACAATCCAAGGGAGTTGTTTATAAATATTGTAGACCCTATAAAAGCAAGATTTAACCTATCCGATGATTTTATCTATTGTTATTTATTATCTTTATTTACCAGCCTAACACAAGGACGATTTTTATTATTAACAGGGCATATTGGCACAGGTAAATCTAGCATCATCAAAGAAACAGGAAAACTACTTGGTGGGCAAACCAATATGGTGGCGGTGCGTCCTGCTTGGCTTGATGCGTCCGATTTATTAGGGTATTTTGACCCTATTAATAATCGTTATCATAGTACTGATTTTGTTAGATTTATCAAGCAAGAAAATAATGACCATATCAATATGATATTGCTTGATGAATTAAATATCGCTCGTATTGAGAATTATGGAGCAGATATTTTGGCTTGTTTTGCAGAAATTGGCGAAAGAAACCAAGAACAAAACAAAATTCATCTATTTAATCAAGATTTGCAAGAACTGATTCATACTTATCAATTATTTGAAGAGTTAAATGATATACAAAAACAAAAATATCAGCATATCCTAGACAGAATTAAACAATCATCAAGCATTGCTATTCCCGATAATGTCTTAATTTGTGGTACGCTTAATATCGATGGTTCAACCGAAAATCTATCACCAAAAATGATAGACCGCTCGTTTATGTTAAAATTTCCTGATTTTGATGGGCAACTTGGGGAAATAAAAGAAATCACAGAACAAGAGCCTTTATTGATTTCTCAAATGATTTATTCAGTAAGAAAAAGAAATACAATCTCAGTTCAGAAATGGAATGATTTTTATGTCAAATATATCGAAAGTATTAAAGGCAATTTAATGCCAATCAGCAATCGTGTCGCCAAAGATTATTTGGTATTTTGTCAATTTGCAGAGTTTTTTGGTATTGATGACAACAATAAAGTCGATGCGTTATTTTTTTATGCACGCATTTTACCAAGATTGCGTATTGAAAAGCTCAGTGATGATAATAAGAAAGGTGTTTTAGGGGTATTCAATCTATTTTTAAATATTGAATTATTTAATACATTTAATAATGCGATTAAAGATAGTAAGAATAATGGTAATTTTATTGACTATCAACATATTTGTGGTTAATTAGGACAACCAAATGTATATTACCATTGGCAGAAATCAAAAACGCTACATGCCTGACGAATGGCAATTTACCGCCTACCAGTTTTTAAACATTCATATTGATGACCCCAATATGATTGGTAAGCCATTTTGTCTAAAAAATAATCAAGAAAAAATAGATTTGATTAATACAGATAAAAATGGCAGGTTGTTAAAACATTGGTTATTGCCTTATGATGAACACATTAGACCAACGGCTGGCAATGTTGAGATTGGATATGAAATAACAAATGGCGTGGTTAAAGAAAGAATTGTTATTTTTCCGTCTATTTTGAAGGGGGAAGAATTTCAAGAAATGGCAAAAATGATTGGTGATGTTGTATTTAATTGCCATTCTTTTACTCGTGCCGATGTTGCACAAACAACCAATCAAGGCATTAATCAGGGTGGAAATATTAGGGGGGCGAATTTACAAAAACAAGGTGGATATTCTGATTATACTTTAGAGCAATTGCCAAGTTTATTTAATGTATTGGAGTGCAATATACCGATTATTGAAAAATCGCCTGCTTTAAGTATGCGAGCGGTCAAAAAAGAAATTCAAATTCATAAATCAAATAACCCAAAAGATTTATTGGCAAGAAAATTACAGCCAAATAAAAAAATTACCCTAAGTTATGGTAAGTCTTATGATGATTATAGTCCAGAAAATAAATGGCTGGGTTATATTATCTTTAAAGTATTAACCAATTTGGTAGAAAATTTACTTGTTGGACTTCAAGAATATCAAAAAAATAATACCTTTGAATATCAAAACAACACCCATCATAATGAAACAGTCAAGAAAATTAACGAAATTAAACATAGATTGGATAAAATAAAGTCCAATGATTTTATCAAAAAATTTGACTTAAAATTAAATAGACCACCACAAATTACCACAAGATTGATAAAATCAAAAGGTTATGGAGAAATCGTAAGAGCTTATCAAGAAATTTTTAATGAAAATTTCTTGAAAGCCTTTGAATTTTATAACGATGTCATCACCGCTTATTCTAGTGGATATTTGGATAATCTATCCAATATTTATGAACATTGGTGTTTGGTAGTTTTGTATGATAATTTATTAAAACTTGGTTTTAAACCAGACGAAAACAGCAGATTGGAAAAAATTATCAGCTTGCAAGATGATAATTTGGTCATTCCAAGTGGAAGTGTGTTTGTGCTACGAAAACCATTTGCACAATATGACTTTTATTCTTATGGTAATCGTCCTTATGATAATCGTGGTAACATTGTAATCAAATTATATTATGAGCCAAAATTATTTTTTAATAAACAGGCAATGTTGCAAGACAGTCAAAATTATTATGACTACTTGACACCTGATATTTTTATAGAAATCAACGCACCAAAAAGAGCATTCGGTATTACCAATTTTTCATTGATTTTAGATGCAAAGTTTAAAAATTATAATAATTTTGATTTGAATTATTGGTTGAGTAGAGAACACCATATAAAAGATATCAAATATTTCCAAGATATCATGCATACTGCTATGTATAAATATCATTACAGATTGAATAATTTTTTTATTAAAAATAATGACACACCAAAACCAAGAGTTGGTATGTCCGCCATATTAAGTCCGAATGTTAATTTCTTATGGCAGGGAGAAAAACCGCTAATTGACTGTGATTTTTTGCAGAATAACAGAAATCAAATAGAGAAGTTATTTTTAAATTTTAAAGACCTAAATAATGATACTTATAAAAAATTGGTTTCCCATAAATTTGGCACTTTAACATTAAGACCGAGCCAGTTGGGCAGAGACATACGCCGATTATTTGCCATGATTTTTTATTATCATATGGGATTAACGAGCTTATGTTTGGGATGTGGCAGAGAATTGCACGAAGAAGATGAGTTTTTTGTCAATGAGTTTGATGATGAAATAAAAAACACAACAAAATGTCAAGAGTATCAACAACGATTAAAAAATCATTTGCCGACAAAAAAATGGAATAGATTTAATCCAAATACTGCATTTAGAGCTGTTTGTAAGGACTGTTATACTAATTGGCGAGTGTCTTTTTGTAATGGTATTGATGATAGAAGTAATGGTATTAGAAATACGATACATAACGATGAACCAAGTGAAGAAAACCGTATTATTAAACTTGGTATCAATGATGAAACTGGCTATATACCCATTCATCATAAAACAAACGAAGGTACATATTGTCCCAAATGTTTTGCGATGAAAAGATCCAGCCATTTAAATGTTGGTGTGGATAATATTTTTCAAAACAACACATTACCAACGAATTTTTCTTATGATGAAGAATCACCTTTTTAATGGGTGGTATATTAATTTTAATTCAATAAAGAAGGCATCCTATGAGCACAATCCTATTTGAACTTGGCACCGAAGAGTTGCCCCCAAAATCTCTAAAAACTTTGCAAAATGCCCTATACAACCATGTCAAGACAGCATTGGGTGAGCAAAACATTGCTTTTGATGACATCAAGGCATACTCTGCTCCACGCCGTTTGGCACTACTCATCAAAGGCGTGGGCGACCATCAGCCCGACCGCACCGAAATCAAAAAAGGCCCAAATATCAAGGCAAGTTTTGATGCTGACGGGAATTTGTCTCGTGCAGGGCAGGGTTTTTTGCAAGGGCTTAACGCCAATGGTCTAAATCTTACAGCAGATGATTTAATCACCATCAGCGATAAAAAAGGTGAATACATCGCTTATGAGCTGACTATTAAGGGCAAAAAAGTTACCGACATGATGCCAAACCTTATCCAAAAGGCACTCGATGATTTGCCGATTGCCAAACGTATGCGTTCTGGGGTGAGCAAGGACGAGTTTGTCCGCCCTGTGCAATGGGTGGTACTCATGGCAGACGATACCGTAATTCCTGCACGCATTTTAGGGCATGACACAGGCAGGCAGTCTCGTGGTCATCGCTATCACGCCCCTGATTTTTTTGTGATTGACCATGCCGAGCATTACGAGAGCCTGCTTACCGAGCGGTTTGTGATGGCGGATTTTGCCAAACGCCAAGCGGATATTGTCGCCCAAGTCCACAAACTCTCCGATGAGATTGGTGCGACCGCCATTGTCCCTGATGAGTTGCTGGATGAAGTTACCGCCCTTGTGGATTATCCTGTTGCCCTGCGAGCAAGTTTCCCCGAGCGTTTCTTAGCCGTTCCCCAAGAAGCCCTTATTAGCACCATGCAAGCTGATCAAAAATATTTTTGTCTAACAGATGATAAAGGCAAACTAAAACCCAACTTTATCTTTATTAGCAACATTGACAGCAAAGACAAAGAAGCGGTGATTTTGGGCAATGAAAAAGTGGTGCGTCCACGTCTGTCAGATGCCGAATTTTTCTTTTTACAAGACCAAAAACGTCCGCTTACTGACTTTGCCGAAACCCTAAAAACCCGAGTATTTCAAGATAAACTTGGTACAATTTGGGAAAAGGGCGAACGTATTGCCAAATTATCCGCCTTTATCAGTGAAAATTTGCACTCACATGGCTGGCAGGTATCAACCGATGACGTGGTGCGAGCGGGGATTTTGGCAAAAGCAGACTTGGCGACCACGTTGGTGGGCGAATTCCCTGAATTGCAAGGCATTGCAGGGACGTATTACGCCCACAAGTCAGGCGAAAAAGCGGACGTGGCGAATGCCATTAGCGAGCAATACTTACCCAAATTTAGTGGCGATGAATTGCCAAAAACGCCAATCGGTATCGCCCTTGCCTTGTCCGACCGCTTGGATACTTTGGTGGGGATTTTTGGGATTAACGAAGCCCCAACAGGCTCAAAAGACCCATTTAGCCTAAGACGGGCAAGCATTGGCGTTTTGCGTATTTTGATTGAAAATAAATTGCCATTAAATCTAGCAAGCCTTGTCGGTGAAGCCATTAAAAATTATGGCAATAAAATCAATAACATGAGCGAGACCTTTAATGCTGTCATGGAATTTGTAAGCTCACGCTACCGTGCCATGTACACCGAGCAGGGCGTAGCGGTGGACACCATTCAAGCCGTGCAAGCGATAAATCCGCATATGCCCCTTGATTTTGACGAGCGTATCCGTGCGGTGCAGGCGTTTCGTGCGTTGCCACAGGCACAGGTGTTGGCAGAAAATAACAAACGTGTTGCCAATATCCTTGCCAAAGCCGACAACGTGGGTGAGAATGTGGATGAGAGCCTATTGACCGAGACGGCAGAAAAGGCGTTGTATCAGGCGATTTTGAGTGCCAAAGAGACGGTAAAACCCTTGCAGGATAAGGCGGATTATCAAGGGGTATTGACCGCCTTGACCGCCTTGGCAAGCCCATTGACCGACTTTTTTGATAATGTCATGGTAAACGCCGATGATGAGAATCTTAAAAACAACCGCCTAGCCTTGCTTGGGCAGGTGCGCACACTATTTTTGAGCGTGGCGGATATTGGGGTGTTGCAAGGTTAAACAAGTCTTGCCAAAAACCAAAACTCTATCGCAATGATAGGGTTTTTGATTAACTCTACTAGACAACTAAAAAATACACCCCATGACATCATCAAGGGGTGGATTTTGTTTAGCACTTATTTTTGATTGATTTTTGCCATCGCTTTTTCGTAGAACTCATTGAATTTGTCTTTGGCGGTGTGGACAAATTCACTGTCGGCCTGCTCATCAATCATATCACTAATTTTGGAGAACAGCTCTTTGGTTTTGGATTTTTGATAAACGGGCAGTCTTTGGCAAACTTCGCTAACTTTGACACGCACTTCGCTGATAACCTTTTCATCGCCTTTGGCGTCCAAAATATCGCACACCCAGCCCGCTAGCTCCACGCACTCAGCTTCTTTAAAACCACGAGTAGTAACGGCAGGTGTACCAAGGCGGATACCGCTTGTTACAAAGGGTGATTTGGGGTCGTTTGGCACGGAGTTTTTGTTCACGGTAATGTGAGCGTCCCCAAGCCATTTGTCCGCTTCTTTGCCTGTAATGCCTTGCTTGATAAGGCTGATTAGCATAAGGTGGTTTTCGGTACCGCCAGACACCACGTCATAGCCACGAGCGATAATCGTGTCCGCCATGGCTTTGGCGTTTTTGACGACTTGTTGTTGGTATTCTTTGTATTCATCGCTCATCGCTTCTTTAAAGCATACCGCTTTGGCGGCAATGGCGTGCATTAAGGGACCGCCTTGTGTGCCTGGGAAGACGGCTGAGTTGAGTTTTTTCTCAATCTCTTCGTTGGCACGGGCGAGGATAAGACCCGAGCGAGGGCCTCGCAAGGTTTTGTGGGTGGTGGTGGTTGTTACGTCCGCAATTTGCACGGGGTTTGGGTACACGCCTGCCGCCACAAGTCCTGCCACGTGTGCCATATCTACCATGAGATACGCACCGACTTCATCAGCAATCTCACGAAACTTTTGCCAGTCCATAACTTGGCTATATGCCGAAAAGCCAGCGATAATCATCTTAGGCTTATGCTCACGGGCTAGGCGAGCCACTTCATCATAATCAATCAAGCCGTCATCGGTAATACCATAATGCACGGCATTGTAAGTCTTGCCAGAGAACGACACGCTTGCCCCATGTGTCAAGTGTCCGCCGTGGGCAAGGCTCATGCCAAGCACAGTATCGCCTGCTTCTAGTAGGGCAAGGTACACGGCGGCGTTGGCGTTAGACCCTGAGTGTGGCTGTACGTTGGCATAGTCCGCCCCAAACAACTCTTTGGCACGGTCAATCGCAATCTGCTCAATCACGTCTACGTGTTCACAACCGCCATAATAGCGTTTGTTGGGGTAGCCTTCGGCATATTTGTTGGTAAGGTTTGAGCCTTGGGCTGCCATGACAGCAGGGGAGCAGTAGTTCTCACTGGCGATAAGCTCAATGTGGTCTTCTTGACGCTGTCCTTCGGCATCAATGGCGACAGCAATCTCAGGGTCAATGGCGTGTAGGGAGATGTCTTTGAACATAAAAAATCCTTAGGTTGGAAAGATTAGAAATGAAACGGTATAAATAAACATGCTAAGTGTATCATATTTTACCCAAAATGGTAGGGGTATTTTTTGGGGTAAGAACGATTGTTTTAACCTTTAAAAGAAAAAACAAAAAAATCAAGACAAATACCCCATAATATGATAGATTAACCTGTTTTTGATAATTATTTTTTTGAATAATTACTCTAAAATAAACATTATTTTATATCATTTCAATAATTCATGGGGAATGCGTATGCTAACCTTTATTGGGCTTGCGATTATCGTGATAATCGTGGCACTTCTTTTGACCGAAAAGGTCTCGCCTGTGATTGCGATGGTCATTGTGCCACTCATTGGGGTATTGGTGGCAGGCTTTGATTTAGGTCAGGTCAAGGATTTTTATACTGATGGCACACGTTCGGTGATCCAGATTGTCATCATGTTCATTTTTGCCATTTTGTTTTTTGGCATCATGAGTGATGTGGGGCTGTTTCGTCCGCTCATCAATGGTTTGGTTAAGCTCACTCGGGGTAACATCATTGCCGTGAGTGTCGGCACGGTGTTGGTGTCGGTGGTGGCACAGCTAGATGGAGCGGGGGCGACCACGTTTTTGCTTGTTGTACCTGCCTTGTTGCCTTTGTATAAAAAATTGCACATGAACCCTTATATGCTGTTTTTATTGCTGGCGGCCAGTGCCGGCGTGGTCAATATGCTCCCTTGGGGTGGCCCGACAGGACGGGTGGCGCCCGTGCTAGAAATGGACGTAAACGAGCTGTATCAGCCTTTGTTTAGTGTGCAGGTCATTGCTTTGACGTATATTGTGGCGTTGGCGGTGTTTTTGGGTTTGCGTGAAAAAAGACGTATTACCAAAGAATTTGGCACGTTGCCTGATGTGGGCGAGCTTATCGCCCCTGCCCAAATGACGGACGAAGAGACACGCCTTGCCAAACCAAAGCTGTTTTGGGTCAATGTGGTGATATTTATCCTAGCGATGGCGGTGCTATTTTCGGGCAAATTGCCCCCTGGTTATGTGTTTATGATTGCCACGTCGGTGGTGCTACTCATCAACTACCGCAATCCCAAAGAACAGCTTGAACGCATTAACGCTCATGCAGGCGGGGCGATTATGATGGCAAGCATCATCTTGGCGGCAGGGACGTTTTTGGGGATTTTAAAGGGAACGGGTATGCTTGATGCCATTGCCAATGATTTGGTCAAAATCCTGCCAAATGCCATGTTGCCATACCTACACATCATCATCGGTATGCTGGGCGTACCCTTGGAGCTGGTACTTAGCACGGACGCTTATTATTTTGGGCTGTTTCCAGTGGTGGAGCAAATCACAAGCCAAGCAGGGGTCGCCCCAACATCGGCAGGCTATGCCATGCTTATTGGCAGTATCGTGGGGACGTTTGTTACGCCACTATCGCCTGCGTTATGGATGGGCTTAGGTCTTGCCAATTTGTCTATGGGTAAACATATTCGCTATTCGTTTATGTGGATTTGGGGCTTGTCGGTGGCGATTTTGGCAAGTGTGATTGTCATTGGGGTCATTCCTTTGGCATAAGGCTAATATCAGCCAACAACAACCGCTCAATGTGATTTGGGCGGTTTTTATTACAAATTTGTCTTTCCTGCCGAGAATTTTTATGAAAAATCCGTCAAAAACACTTCCTGCACCAACACCGCTCGCCCTTGCCAATCATAAACCGTATTTCGCCCCCAATGTTCATTATTATCAAAAAAGTAAGTGCGTTTGTGGGGTAGATTTTTATTGTGCTTAAACATGACATAGCCAATCGGCGTGCGTTTTAAGTGGCGTAGGCGTTTGGCATTGCCGACTAGGCTTGTCAAGGGAAATACGCTTTTGGCACGCACCCATGCTTTGTCATCATCGCCAAACAGCTCCACTTCACGCACCCACGCAAGAGTAGGGCGGTGGATGGGCAGTCCTAAGAGTTTTTTGGTGGCAAAGTCAATGGTTTGATGACCTTCATGCACCACATTGACACGCAAGGCTTGCCCTGCTCGCTGTTCTAATAAGGCGGTGAGCGAGCCGTGAGAATACAGATAAGGGGCTAGGGTGGTGGGCGGTGTGGTCATGATAAATTTTTGTGAAATTTGGCAAATTTTAGCACAAAACAATACGCAATAGGATAAAAACGGATGATTTTTGAGATGTTTTGTTACAATTTGGCAGATTTTTCAAAAAATTTTTATAAAAAATCAAACATCATCATCAAGACAATTTATACACCCCATTTTGATAAAATAGCCCCACTTTTCAAAGGGTTATCACATCGCCTGCCTTAATTATCATCAATTTTTATAATGAAAAACCCAACATCATTTTTTTAAAAAATAGTCATAATTTAAGCAGACTATTGGATAAATGCCAAACTTTTGGGTATGCTAGGCACATGAAAAACAAACGAGCAATACAGATGGTTTTGCATTGCTTTTTTCATAAGTTGGCAGTTTTGTCATTCACGGTCCTAGACCCATGAACCTATAAGGAAAATTATCATGACTTACCAATCCGCCCTAGAACACGTTCGCAACGTTAAAGCCAAATTAGGTGGCACTTGGGACGCTATCCGCCCAGAAGATGCCGCTCGCATGATTGTCCAAAACCGCTTCAAAACAGGTCTTGACATCGCCAAATACACCGCAAGCATTATGCGTAAAGATATGGCGGAATATGACGCTGACAACTCCAAATACACCCAATCACTCGGCTGTTGGCATGGATTTATCGCCCAACAAAAAATGATTGCCAACAAAAAATACTTCGGCACCACCAATAAACGCTACATCTACCTATCAGGCTGGATGGTTGCCGCCCTTCGCTCTGAGTTTGGTCCTTTGCCTGACCAATCCATGCACGAAAAAACCGCCGTGCCAAAACTCATTGAAGAG
>ERZ1023310.157-NODE-157-length-14895-cov-10.278639_pt1 | contig 14895 bp, 16 predicted proteins | sample MGYA00380476_ERZ1023310 | MGnify/ENA primary metagenome ERZ1023310 (study PRJEB33173, sample SAMEA4830346) | metagenome | study: EMG produced TPA metagenomics assembly of the PRJEB25223 data set... | reverse complement strand
AATTACACATTATAGAGTAGATTTAGGTAGATTTCAAGTAGCTGTTTTTTGCCCTTGTAGCATGCTTTTTGAGCCAAAATCTTATTTTTTAAATTTACTTTTGGCAAATTTTTGGTTATCATCAAATCATCTTAAACTTAATCCTAAGGAAACTATCATGGCACTAAACATCGCAATCATGGGTGCGTCAGGTCGCATGGGGCGTATGCTCATCCAGTCCACACTAGACAACCCCAAAGCCAACCTAGCAGGAGCATTTGTCCGTTCTATATCTAGCCTTATCGGCGTGGACGCAGGCGAGTTTGTGGGCATGGGTAAATGTGGGGTTACACTCTCCACGCTAGATTTGTCAGGGGTGGACGTGCTCATCGATTTTAGTTTGCCCGATGCCTTAGATGAGGTGTTAGAGGCGTGTATCGCCAACAAAGTCGCCCTTGTCATGGGAGTAACAGGGCTTGACGAAGCCCAAGAAGCCAAACTGCATGAGGTAAGCAAACACATCCCTATCGTCTATGCTGGCAACTACTCCACAGGGGTGAATTTGTCGCTCAACCTACTTGCCATCACCGCCAAAGTACTGGGCATGGATGCGGATGTCGAAATCATCGAACATCATCACAAACATAAGTTAGACGCACCGTCTGGCACGGCTCTGATGATGGCAAATGCGGTGGCAGATGCCCGTGGGCAAACGATTAAAACATCCGCCATCTATGGCAGACAAGGGCAAGCCAAACGCGCCGATGGCGAGATTGGCATTCATGCGGTGCGTGGAGGTGAGATTGTCGGTGAACATACCGTGGAATTTATCATGAATGGCGAGATTATCGAGATTACCCACAAAGCCCAAAGCCGTATGACCTTTGCCAATGGGGCAGTACGAGCTGGCTTGTGGCTACATGAGCAACCTGCACAGCTGTATGACATGCAGGACGTGCTTGGGTTAAAATAAATGGCTTATTAAGTGGTTTAACTGGTAATTTTTGCACACAATAAACCTACAAGCTCCTTTCTAAAAAAGGTTAAAATAGACTTCTTTCCAAACCCCGATTTTTGTGGATTTTTAAAAACCTCAACCCCAATACTTATAAGGGTTTATTTTTAGTTTGGAAAGAGATTTAATAGCCGAATGTTTAAAAAGCCATTTTAACCTTTTATCATCATGAAAAAACCACTCATCATTTTAAGCTTTCTTGCCACGCTCGCCCACGCCAACACCTAAATGTACGTCATTCACACCTATGGCGACCCTGCCCTGCTTGACATCGTCCAAGATGAGCTTGGCAATCGTGGCACGGCACGGCTATACCAAGACAAGCTCATCATCAAGGCGACCCCTGCCGACTATGAGCGTATCTCCGCCCTTGTCCGTCAAGTGGATGTTGCCCCCACCCAGCTTAACATCTCGCTTGCCCTAAACAACCAAACCTCCCAAAGCAGTCAAGGCGGTCATGTCAATGTCGGCATCTCTCGGCAGGTGTGGATAAACGGGCAATATCACAACACCCAAAGCCAAAGCACCACAAATCAGCACTACACCGTGCAAACCCTATCAGGCTCGCCTGTGTCTATCACTCAAAGTACGCTCATCGGGCTTGTAGGCTGGCAAGCTCATCAGCGATGTGGCAGGGTGTGGGTGAGTTTTGGTGCGTCTTGGGTGGCACTCACAGATGGTTTTTCTGCCAAAGCGACCGTCTCGCCAAACGGTCAAATCCGCCTAAGCCTGCACCAGTCGGCACGCACAGGCACGCTTAGCACCCAAAATCTATCAAGCGACATCATGCTACACCGTGGACAATGGACAAAAATCGGCGACATTCGCACCGACAACATCACAAGTGGGAGCTATGGCACGAGCCAATATTCACAGACCATGCCGATTTGGGTTAGGGTGGATTGATGGTAAGATATTGTATATGATTATCATTTATTATATTAGGCATGTCTTGAGCCATATTGGGTGTTTGCTTAAATCAATAGTTTTAAAAATTAAAAATAATCTTTTAAAAAACTATACATTATAAAAGTAATTGATTTTTATATAAATTTTTATTAAAAAATTGATTTTTCTATTTTTTCCGCACAAATTTTTCCGCACAAAATTTCAAAATAATGCTTGCATTTTATTTCTTGGTGTGGTTTAATACACACATAACAAAATGCTAATACATGATTTTGTTATGATATGACGATTTTTAGAAATTTGTTAATAGTCATTAAAGTTTTAAATTAACTTGTTAATTTTAAAATCTTTAATTATTGATAACTATTACTTAAATCGTCATTAATTTCAACATTAATTTACTTTTTAAGGAATAGCATCATGGCTAAATTATCTCTTGACGGTCTAAGCGACATCGACGGTTTCATCGCAGCGGCATTGGTTGACAGCGAATCAGGTCTTGCTTTGGCGACTTTGGGTAGCGGTCTTGACCTAGAATTGGCATCTGCTGGTAACACTGAGGTGGTACGTGCCAAGCGTAAAACTGCAAAAGCGTTGAGCCTTAACGATTCTATTGAAGACATCTTAATCACGCTAAGCGGTCAATACCATTTACTTCGTCCATTGGTTCGTAACGAGAACCTATTCTTGTACCTAGTACTTGACCGTCAAAAATCAAACCTAGCAATGGCTCGTCACAGCCTAAAAGGTTTTGAAACTGAACTAGATTTCTCTTAATTCTTAATTAAGATAATCATTCAAAAACACCTGTCCTTGGCAGGTGTTTTTTTGTTTGTCAAATATTTATCAGTTAAATTTCTCAGTTTGGTTATTTGTTAACACATTTTACCAAGCCAATAAGTACCTTTTCCAAAAACTCTTTGCAGTCATGCATCCATCTCTATTATAATAGCCATATTAAATACTTTAATATGGCTAATACAATGAACTCATCTTTGCATTTTACCTTGCCCACGTGGTTTGGCTCGGCTCTTGTGGCAGGCATGAAACGTGGTATTGAAAAAGAAGGTCTGCGTATGCAACCTGATGGCTACTCAGCCAAGACCTTTCACCCTGCCCGTCTCGGATCGAAGCTGACCCACCCTTATATCACCACCGACTACTCTGAGAACCTGCTCGAACTCATCACCGAACCCAAGGCGACCATCAAAGATGCCCTAGACATGCTTCGCACCTTGCATGTGTTGGTGCATCGTTCATTAGAAAATGATGAGATGGTGTGGCCACTCTCCATGCCGTGTATGCTCTCGGATGATGACGAAGACATCCCCCTTGCCAATTATGGCACATCTAACATCGGACGACTCAAAACCTTATACCGCTCAGGGCTTGGCGTGCGATACGGTCGTAAAATGCAGACCATCGCAGGACTGCACTATAACCTATCCATCGGCGATGATTTATTCGGGGTGTGGGCAAAGAGTGAGAGTCGAGACGACTTACAAACGTTTAAAAATGAAAAATATCTAGGACTGATTCGCAACTTCAAACGCCTAACCCCACTCGTCCTGTATCTACTTGGGGCAAGTCCGAGCGTGTGTGGGTGCTTTTTGACAGGTCGCACGCATGATTTAACACCGCTTAGCGACTGCGATGGGGGCTGTACCTATTATAAACCCAATGCGACCAGCCTTAGAATGGGCAAATTAGGCTATACCAACAGCGTGCAGGAAGATTTGGACATTCGTTATAACGACCTAGGTGAATACATCAAGGGGCTACGCCGAGCCATTGGCACGCCCTTTGCCGACTTTACGAACATTGGCGTAGACGACCAAGACGGCAATCCTGTGCAGATTAACGACCATATTTTGCAAATTGAAAATGAGTTTTACAGCCCCATCCGCCCAAAACAAGTCACCCGCTCAGGCGAGACACCAACCCAAGCCTTAGAGTCTCGGGGTATCGCTTATGTCGAGTTTCGTGCCATTGACCTAGACCCATACAGCGACATCGGTATCACGACCGCCACGGCGTGCTTTTTGGAGATTTTGGCATTGTATTGCTTGCTGTCAGACTCGCCTGAGCTACTGCCTGATGAAGAAAAACAGCTGTCATCAAATGTTGATAAGGTGGTCAATGACGGGCGAGACGCCAATGCAACCATCATCACATCCCATGGCGAGCAATCCTTGGGGGAATGGATAGTGCAGACGCTTGGGCAAATGCAAGCCATCGCTGACGCTTTTGATGAACATCATGGCGGTAACGACTACCGTTTGGCACTCTCGCTCATGCAAGGCATGGCGACCAATCCCAACTTCACGCCATCAGCTCAGGTCATCTCAGACAGTCAAAGACTGGGCAGTACGTGGAAACTTGGGCAAATGCTCGCCCAAAAACATCATAAGTCCTTGCTTGCTCACGCCCTTAGCAATGAAGATGCGTTCTATTATGCCAACATTGCCATACAGTCCTTTGCCGACCAACAGCAGTTAGAGCGAGAAGAAACCCAAGATTTTTATGAATATTTACAACAATACAGGTAACACCATGTTAAAACACCTAACTTTTCGCACGCTGTGTGCGTGCTTATTTGCCTTGTCGGTTGTGGCGACCCTTGTGGCGATTTTTTATTTTCAAAAGCATTTGGGGCTTGACCCGTGCCCTTTGTGTATCTTTCAACGGGTTGGTGTGTGGGTCATGGGGGTATTTGCCTTTGTTGGCATGCTTGTAAACCCCAAAAAACTTTGGGGTAAACTTACCCTATGGGGTGGCATGGCGATCGGCACGCTGTGGGGGTTTGGGGTGGCGGCTCGTCATGTGTGGTTACAGCACTTACCTGCTGATGAAGTGCCTGCCTGTGGCCCTGGGCTGAACTACTGGGTGGATACCCTGCCGATTTTGCAGGTGTTCCAAGAAGTACTAAAAGGCTCAGGCGAATGTGCAAAGATAGACTGGCAAATGGCAGGGTTTAGCATACCTGAATTGACCCTTGCCATGTTTGCAGTGTTTTTGGTGATATTAGGTGTTGGGCTTGCTAAGCTCTTAAAACGACAAATGTAAAGGTAAAGGCGGAAAAATTTTCTGCCTTTTTTATTTTTAAAATAAAAAACCGCCCATTGCCAAAATTTGCTATAATTTGCCAAATTATCATAGTAAGGCACTATCATGCACATTCATTTTTTGGGTATTTGTGGGACGTTTATGGGGTCGCTTGCCCTGATTGCACGTTCGCTTGGGCATGCCGTTACAGGCTCGGACACCGCCATTTATCCCCCCATGAGCACACAACTTCACAACGCTGGCGTTGAGATTTTGGAGGGGTACAAATCCACCCACCTAGACCCCGCTCCTGATTTGGTGGTGGTGGGCAACGTCTGCAAACGTGGTATGGAAGCGGTGGAATATATGCTGGATAAGCGACTTCGCTACACGTCCGCACCGCAATTTTTGTCCGAACACATCCTACAAGACCGCCACGTCCTAGCGGTGGCAGGCACGCACGGCAAGACCACGACCACCACCATGCTCGCTTGGATTTTGCAATATGCAGGGATTGATACCGGGTTTTTGATTGGTGGCGTGCCACTTGTGGCTACCGATGACGAACGCTTAAAATCTGCCTTTGCCCACAGTTCGCATTTGGGTCAAAATACCACTGAAAATCAAGAAGGTTATTTTGTCATTGAAGCGGACGAGTATGACAGTGCTTTTTTTGACAAACGCTCAAAATTTGTCCATTATCGCCCTACGACTGCCATTTTAAATAATCTAGAATATGACCATGCCGATATTTTCCCTGATTTAAAGGCAATCCAAACCCAGTTTCATCATATGATTCGTATGATACCGCCAAGCGGTCAAATCATCATGCCAAAAGGCGTGGAAAGCCTAGAAGACACCCTACAAATGGGCGTATGGACGCCTGTGTGGCGGACAAGCGTCGGCGATGAGGCGGACTGGCAAGCAAGCTTGGAGCAAGTGGACGGTTCAGTGTTCCACGTGAAACATATCGGACAAACAGGCGATGAAACAGGCACAGTAACGTGGGGCATGAGTGGCGTGCATAATGTTAATAATGCTCTGGTAGCCATCGCAGGGGCGTACAGCGTGGGCGTGAGTGTGGCAACAGCGTGCAAGGCTCTATCAAACTTTGCAGGGATAAAACGCCGTATGGAGCTCATCGGCGATGTCGGTGGCGTGCAGGTGTATGATGACTTTGCCCACCACCCAACCGCCATCACGACCACGCTTGACGGTGTCAAAAAGAAACTTTCGGGTCGCAAGATTTGGGCGGTCATCGAGCCACGTTCTAACACCATGAAGCTCGGTGTTTATAAAGCACAGCTTGCTCCGTCTGCATCATTGGCGGACGGTGTGATTTGGTATGAGCCAAAAGGGCTGGCATGGGGACTAAAAGAAGCCATTGGTGAGACAGGCGGGCAAGTCGTACTTGACAGTATTGATGAGATTTTGGCATTTATCAAGGCAAATGTCCGCTCAGGCGATGCCATCGTTGTTATGAGTAATGGCGGGTTTGAGGGGATACATGGGCGAATTTTGGAAATACTGGCTTAACCATACGGTGGTAATCTAAAAAGTATGCCAAACTAGGTTTTCCGTTCGCCCTGAGCTATGCCTACGGGTAGGAAAACCGTCATGGTTTGATAAGCTCACCACGAAAAGTTTTCTTTGTAGCATAACTTTTTGAACCATAACCGCCATCACAAAGACTTGCTTAGGCAGGTCTTTTTTACAAAAACCACTCACAATCATTGCATATTTGCTAAGATCTTAACCAAATCATCAAGAATCTGCCTAAAATTTGACATTCGTCCTACGTTATTAACGTTTTTGGGGTGGTGTGGGCGGGCAGATTGGCTTACAATTCATTTAACTTTTGCATCAAGTAAAAAGCACACAAAATAAATTGGTTAAGTTGATAAATTAGCAAAGACAAGTGCTAAGACCATCTTGTAACCACGGTTAATTGATTTGCCAAAGCATTTATGAGCTAGGCAGTTATAGGAGAGACATCATGGGTATTATTTGGACGATTATCGTAGGCTTTATCGTTGGGCTGTTGGCTCGTGCCATCAAACCAGGGGCGAACCCAATGGGTTGGGTTATGACCATTATTTTGGGTATTGTCGGGGCGGTCGTCGGTGGATTCTTGGCGAGTGCCTTGAATTTGTCGGCCAATGGCGGTTTTGGTGGCTTGGTGCTGTCAGTCATTGGTGCCATCATCGTGCTGTTCGTCTATGAGTTTGCCACGGGTAAAAAGCGTTTGAAATAATTAAAAATAATTTAATCAAAGAATATTGACATTTTAAAATGTTAAATGTTGATTTGACAAAAACCTTGCTATGATATTGGCAGGGTTTTTTGTATATTTTTTGTCAAACCCCTTGATTTTTTAACGATTAATGAGTATTATTATCATCTAAATTCCTTATTTATAACATGTTTTTTTGATGTACGTTTAAGGCGTATCTTAAACCAGTTATATAGTTAGGGCGTGCCTGCCTTTTGTATTTGCAATGAAAATCACGAAAAATCGCACGTTTTTCAAGGAAAAAGTGAAGTTTGATAGTCGTTCTACCAAACGAGCTTTTGACTTCGAGTCACAAGATTTAGCCATTTTTCATGCAAAAACGACCAGCTTATTTCTAAAATATTTCTATATTGTAAATAGTGTTATAAAGGGCAGGCACGCCCTAATAAGGGTAATTTCAATTTATTGATGTGGTTGGAAATTTTATGATGATACCTTCTTTTGAGTTAAAAAAATGGGCGACCTGCTTGGGACTTAGCCTTGCTCTCATCGGCTGTGGCAACGACAAGCCTGCCGAACAAAAAACCGAACAAGCCCCCACGCCCACCGCCCAAACCGACAAAATGACGGTGGTAACGACCTTTACCATTATTGAAGACATTGCCCAAAATGTCGCAGGAGACGCAGCAGACGTTGAGTCCATTACCAAGGCAGGGGCAGAGATTCATGACTATGAGCCGACCCCAAAGGACATTGCTAAGGTCAAAGAAGCCGATTTGATTTTGTGGAACGGCATGAATTTGGAGCGTTGGTTTGAAAAATTCTATGCCGATGCCAAAGACATTCCTGCGGTGGTGGTAACGGACGGCATCACGCCCATACCCATTAAGGCAGGCTCGTATAAGGATTTGCCAAATCCGCACGCTTGGATGTCCACGTCTAACGCCTTGATTTATGTGGAAAATATCAAAAACGCATTCATCAAACACGACCCAAAAAACAAAGACGTGTACATCAAAAATGCCGAAGCGTACGCCCAAAAAATCAAAGCCATGGACGAGCCACTGCGTGCCAAACTTGCCCAGATTCCTGAAAATGAGCGTTGGCTGGTTACGTCAGAAGGGGCGTTTAGCTACCTTGCCAAAGATTATGGGTTAAAAGAAGCCTATCTGTGGGACATTAACGCCGAGCAACAAGGCACGCCCCAGCAGGTCAAGGCTCTGATTGACACGGTCAAAACCAACAAAATCCCTGTGGTATTTAGCGAAAGCACCATATCGGACAAACCTGCCAAACAAGTCGCCAAAGAGGCAGGGGCGTATTATGGCGGTGTGCTGTATGTGGATAGCCTAAGCGAAAAAGACGGGGCGGTGCCAACCTATCTTGACCTACTGAATGTAACGGCAAGTACGGTGGTTAAAGGGTTTGAAGACGCAAAAACCCAAAAATAATTGACAAGGCAATTTGGCAAGATAAAATACGGTATCTTGCCAAATTTTTGATTTAAAAAATATGGGAATTTTATAAAATTTCTATCTTTTTTAAATCAGTTTTTTACAGTTATGACACACATTCACGATTTAACCGCCAGCATTAGCGTTCAGGAGTTGTCCGTGCGTTACGCCAACGGTCATCACGCCCTTTTTGACATGAATTTTGCCTTAACAGGCGGGACGACTTGTGCCTTGGTTGGGGTAAACGGCTCTGGCAAATCCACGCTGTTTAAGTCCATTATGGGACTGATTAAGCCCCAATCAGGGCAGATTTTGCTCTGCGGTTTGCCCATTAACACCGCCCTAAAACAAAACCTAGTCGCCTACGTTCCCCAAGCCGAAGAAGTGGACTGGCAATTTCCCGTGTCGGTCTATGATGTCGTGATGATGGGGCGGTATGGCTATATGAATTTTTTGCGACTGCCTAAGGCAACCGACCGCCAAAAGGTAGCGGACGCCATGGCTCGGGTGGATATTTCTCATCTAAAAGATAGGCAAATCAGCGAACTGTCAGGTGGTCAAAAAAAACGAGTGTTTTTGGCTCGCTCGCTCGCCCAAGAAAGCAAAATCATTCTGCTTGATGAGCCGTTTACAGGCGTTGATGTCAAGACCGAAAAGGCGATTATGGCGTTGCTTGACGATTTGCGAAGCGAAGGGCATTTGATTTTAATCTCCACGCACAATCTGGGGACGATTCCAGAATTTTGCGACCAAGTGGTGATGATAAATCGCACCGTGCTGGCGAGCGGTACGACCAAAGAGACCTTTACCCAAGAGAATTTGGAGAAGGTGTTTGGGGGCGTGTTACGACAAATTCGCCTGGCAGGCAAGGACTTGCACGATGACGATGACAGTCGTGCCGTTACGATTTTGGCGGACGATGAAGTGCCTGCGGTGTTTTATGGGGTGCATGACGGCACACCCGAGCGTAGCCACTGCGATGAGACCGCACAGGCAAGCCGTGTGGGGCAGGTCAATATGAACCAAAAACGGGCAAAAAATGACGGCGTGCAACTGTACAACCCAAAAACCGACACCACAACGCCCAGCCTTACGCCAAATTCAAATCCAAACCCAAATAAGGATACGCCATGAGTGAGCTGTTTGCCCTGCTTGCCGAGCCGTTTGCTTATGAATATATGGTCAAAGCGATGGTGTTGTCGTCCGTGGTCGGTGGCGTGTGTGCGTTTTTGTCGGCATATTTGATGTTAAAGGGGTGGTCGCTGATTGGCGATGCCTTGTCCCATGCGGTCGTGCCGGGGGTGGCGATTGCGTATGCACTCGGCTTGCCCTATGCGATTGGGGCGTTTTTTTCGGGGATATTGGCATCTTTGGCAATTTTGTGGGTTAAGTCTTTGACCAATCTAAAAGAAGATGCGGTGATTGGCTTTATTTTTACCACGTTTTTTGCGTTGGGGCTGTTTATTATTTCTATCAATCCCACGTCTGTTAATGTTCAAGAGATTATTTTTGGCAATATTTTGGGCATTAGCGATACCGACATGATACAAGTGGGTATTGTCATGGCGGTGTCGCTTAGTTTTTTGCTCGTTTTTTGGAAAGATTTATTGCTTGTCTTTTTTGATGAGATTCACGCCAAATCGGTGGGACTGTCTCCCAAAGTGTATCAAGCACTGTTTTTTAGCCTACTGTCTGCGTGCGTGGTGTCGGCACTACAAACGGTGGGGGCGATTTTGGTGATTGCGATGGTCATCACCCCAGGGGCAACGGCTTATCAGCTTACCGATAGATTTCGTCCGCTTATCCTCATCGCAGGATTTTTGGGCGTAACCACAAGCGGGCTTGGCGTGTATCTAAGCTACTACCTAGACGGGGCGACAGGCGGTGTGATTGTGCTACTTCAAACGCTGTGTTTTGTGGGGGCGTTTTTGTTTTCGCCGAAGTTTGGGGTTTTGAGAAATAGGAGCAGGGTGGGGTAGTGCAAGGAGTGCTTGCACCGAGTTAATAGCTTTCGTTGTTTTCAGTTAATTTCTCAAATAAAGTTTTTGCCCCAATTTTGGTGATATCTGAAAAATCATTGGTAACATTCACGACTTTATATTCATAACCATTGACAGAATAACTATCTTGGCTATCAAGATTGAAATCAAAATTAACAAAACCAGTTACTGTATGTGTACGAATTGTAAATATATCATCTTGTATGATATCAGCATAAAAATCAACCTTATAAGAATAAGTAAACTTATCAGGAGTTTTGGCATTGCTTGGTGAGTGTATATATTCCATCTCTTCCTGTTTTCTTGCATATTCTTCTGCCTGTCTTTTGGCTCTTTTTTCGCTTTCTGACATTGTTGCGTTTTTTACAATTTCTAGGAGTTCTCGTCTTTCATCTTCTGTACAGCCAGTAATGAAAAGCGATAATAAAATGATAGAAATGATAAAGCTTGTTTTCATTTTTTGCTTTTCCTATGATATTGAATTGATTTAAATATCAATTATAAAAAGTAGAGTATGCCAAAAAACACAACACAACCAATGATAAGTGAAAATATTATGGCGTACAAAAATGGAAAAGTAAACCAAACTACCGCAGCTACAATTAAAGCAGGTATCCAGCCAAGTACCAATCCAAAAAAGTTGAATAAAACAATTGCTGTTACCCAAGTAGCAAAAAAGGCGATAATTGAGCTTAGCCATGCTCCATCAAAAAATGAAACATCATCTTTTTTTTACTCATAATAATGTCCTTATCGTAAAGAAATAACCTTATTTACCCTAACCGTATCCGTATTTGCTCCTGATACTGTGATATTAAGTACGGCGTTATTGTAGAGATAGGGGTCATCAACCACCGCCAAATTAACTGTACCCGTGTTGTATTCTCCAGAATACACTTTCATTGTTTGATTAACTCGTATGGTTTTGGTATCAGCACCCCTAAGCGTAACCGTGCCTTTAATATAAGCGGTTTCGTCCCACCAACACCCTGTGCAATCCACTTGTATTTCAGCGTCAATGTATTGACCGCCACTCACTTGCGGATACACATAAAGTTTGCCCATTGCCAATGCGGTAACAGGGATTAGAAATAATGGCAATAAAACCAATTTTTTAAGATTTAATTTCATAAATATAACCCTTTAGTAATTTTGGGTATTAAATAATTGACTTTTTGGTAAAAAATACATAGAATTTGCTTATGGTATTTTAATATTTTAAGGTTGTAAACCAACAAAAAAGAACCAATTTAATCCACGATTGAGATTTTTTTGACCCACAAAATAGGATTTTTTTATGGCTGTAAATGAAAACTTGAAAAAATTAAGAGCAGAATTGAATTTAAGTCAAGATGAAATGGCTTATCAGCTTGGTATGTCTAAAAATGGTTATGGAAAGTTAGAGAGAAATGAAACAAAAATGACAGTAGAAAGATTAGAGCAAATCGTTAATAAATTCAATATAGATGTAAATGAATTTATTAAAAGTGATAAAGATTTTAAAATGGCATTTGGCGATAATAATAGACTTCTTTCCAAACCCTGATTTTTATGGATTTTTAAAAACTTCAACCCCAATACTTATAAGGGTTTATTTTTAGTTTGGAAAGAGATTTAATATAAATTTTCAAACCAATTATAATGACAACCAACAAGAAATAGAAAAACTCCAACTTATTGTCGCACATAAAGATGAATTATTGTCTCAAAAGAACGAAATCATCGCTCAAAAAGACAAAGAAATTGAACTTTTAAGAAAACTTTTGGACAAAGCTTAATTTTGCAACCATTGGTTGCAGTTTTTAAAGGTGAAAAATGACCCCAACCGACCTTCTCCTAACCCCCCTATCTTATCCCTTTATGCAACACGCCCTATTGTCATCGGTCGTGGTTGGGGCGGTGTGTGCGGTGCTGTCGTGCTATGTGGTGTTAAAGGGCTGGTCGCTCATGGGCGATGCGATTAGCCATGCGGTGTTTCCGGGGGTGATTGTGGCATTTTGGCTTGGACTACCGATGTCGCTTGGGGCGTTTGTGGCAGGGCTATTTTGTGCCATATCGGTGGGATTTTTAAAAAACAACACCCGTATCAAGGAAGACACGCTCATGGGCATTGTCTTTGCAGGCATGTTTGCGGTGGGGCTTGTTATGTTTACCAAAATAGACACCGACCAGCATTTAAAGCATATTTTGTTTGGCAATCTGCTTGGTATCAGCCGTGAAATGCTTATCCAGACCATGATAATTTGTGGGGCGATTTTGGGGGCGGTATTGTTAAAGGGTAAGGATTTATTGTTGTACTGCTTTGACCCAAGTCATGCCCGTGTGGCAGGACTGTCGCCCAAAGTTTTGCATTATGGGCTACTTATCCTGCTGTCTGCCACGATTGTGGTTGCCATGCAAGCGGTTGGCGTGATTTTGGTGGTGGCGATGCTCATCTCCCCTGGCATTACGGCATTTGTCTTATGCAGGCGATTTCATACCATGCTGGCTGTGGCGGTGGTAAGTTCGTGTTTGACGAGTTTCACAGGCGTGATTTTAAGTTTTCATTTGGATTCGGCAACGGGGGCGACGATTGTGCTATTGCAGGCGGTGGTGTTTATATTGGCAGTTGTCATCTCAAAAATAAAAGAAAAACGCCAATCATGACGACTGGCGTAGGGTAGTTTAGCGAGTGCCAAAAATCTTATCGCCAGCATCCCCAAGACCGGGGATGATATAGCCGTCTTCGTTGAGATGACTGTCAAGCGATGCGGTAAAAATCTGTACGTCAGGGTGAGCGTCATTGACAAGTTTCACACCTTCAGGGGCGGCGACCAGCACAAGGGCTTTAATGCTTTGACAGCCGTGTTTTTTTAGCATATCAATGGTGGCAACCATGCTACCGCCCGTGGCAAGCATGGGGTCTAGGATTAGGGCAGGGCGTTTGTGAATGTCTTTGACAAATTTTTCAAAAAATGGCACAGGTTCAAGTGTCTCTTCATCACGTTGTAAGCCGACAAATGAGATTTTGGCGGTGGGCAACAAGTCAAGCACGCCATCTAACATACCAAGCCCCGCTCGCAAAATCGGCACCAGCGTTACCGTCTTGCCCTTGACCTGCGTGCCTTTGATGGTGCTACCATCCCAGCCGTCCATGTCAAAATCTTCGGTCTCAAAATCACGGCTCGCTTCATATGCCATCAGCCGTCCAAGCTCGTTGGTGAGCGTGCGAAATTTATAGGTAGAGCAGTTTTTTTCTCGCATGAGCGATAATTTGTGACGGACAAGGGGGTGGTCAATGACGGTAATTTGCATGATAATTCTCAATAAAGGTACAAAATGGGAGATTTGGTGTATTTTACCATTTAAGCAGGGTGGCATGAAGTGTTTTTGATAATTTTTTAATGAGAATAAAGTACAAATGCAAATACGGTTGTAATTATAAATCATTGATAAACCTAATTTTTTCTAAAATGTAACAAATCATTTCAAAATAACCATTATGTTACCACAAACGCCAAATCAGCAATAATTCTTTACCGTTATACAGTATCAAGTTTGATTTTCTTCTTATATAATACCAATCAAGATGAAGCAGTCTTACTTCTTAATGAAGTTAGGATTGTTTGATTTGATTATCATATTTTGTTTTGTTTACCTTATTTTAAGGAGTTCTTATGAAAGCGGTTAAATTTATCGCCCCAATCTTCGTTCTTGGCGTTGCCTTTACAGGTGTGGCTCATGCAGAAGCGACCATGGATGCGGCAAAAGCTGACAAAACCGCCACGAAAGTAAGACAGGTATCATACAGCTGTGGTATAGGCGGTGCGGTCAAAGTCACTTATGGCTTTAATAAGCAAAAGTTGCCAACTTATGCCAAGGTTAACTTAGGCGGTAAAACTCGTTTCTTGCCAATCAACCTAAACCGCTCTGACGTTGCAGGCACACTCTTTGGCGATGAAAACAGCTGGATGCTAGGTACTGATGCACTGACCTTGGGTAATTACCACAGATCAGACATCATCATCCAAGATCCAGAATCACAAATCTCTTATAAAGATTGCCGTGTGGTTTACACCAAAAAAGTAAAAGGCTAATCTTTTAAGTCATACAAGGGTTATCCATAAAAAGGCAGTCGCAAGGCTGTCTTTTTTATAAAGTCCACTTAAAAATCAACACCTTACATACTTTCCCTAAAAATATTCAAAAAACCCCTTGACCCCCACCAAAAACCCTGTATAATACGCACTCATTCAAACAACGACTGGTTACAAAACACCA
>ERZ1023310.156-NODE-156-length-14952-cov-6.390817_pt1 | contig 14952 bp, 14 predicted proteins | sample MGYA00380476_ERZ1023310 | MGnify/ENA primary metagenome ERZ1023310 (study PRJEB33173, sample SAMEA4830346) | metagenome | study: EMG produced TPA metagenomics assembly of the PRJEB25223 data set... | reverse complement strand
GTAATATCCCTTGAATTGACATCAAAAGAAAATATACATTGCTCTTGATTTAAAATCTGCACAGTCTCTTCTGTATAAGAATGCTTACCACCATAAGGGTAACAAAAGGTTTTACTACAAATATCGATATAGTCATTCAATCTTACAAATGATTGTCGTATTTCAATTTTTTGCTCATCATACGACAATTTTGACATCACAGGGTGATTCACTGAATGACTACCTATAATCATACCACCATCTTTCATTTCTTGCATTTGTTGGTCATTGATATAAAACTCATTAACTTGACACACATCTTGCAACCCAAATTCATCAATCAGTTCATCTAAAATTTTTTCACGAAATTGATAATCTATATAATAGTTCAAAATACGCTTGACCATTTTAGCATAATCACTATCAAGTTGCATCTTATAAGTTTCTTTTTGAAACTCGCTACGGTTAGCATCCATCAAAATATCATCTGTTATCTTTTGATTTAATACATCAAACACGCTCTTCTCGCTGCAAGAAGCTAGCAAAATGTGCGTACGATGTACATCTAGTAATTTATTTGTCTGATGCACCCCAGTTGGCACATAAAATATCCCCCACAAGCCACGCTTTTTGAGCTCAGGAAAGACATAATCATAATGACAAGACAGTCCATCATCAAAAGTCAAAATAATACCACTGTTTGCTGTTTGCTGTTTGCTGTTTGCTGTTTGCTGTTTGCTGTTTGCTGTTTCAAAATAACTTAAAAAATCTTGCTTGTCAATAAAATGGTAATTCTCTTGAAAATAATCTAGTTGCTTACAAAAATCATCTATATGTAGATGCTTTAAAATTGGCAATCGTGGATTATATGGTCTTACATAATGATACATAATTGCTTTCATACATACTCCCAATGTTGCTGAACAATAGGATATTTTTCGCATAAATCATCTTTATTTAAAATATAATTCTCTATCATACCACTAGAAAAATTATCATACAAAATTTCTAAACTCTTTTCGGTAAAATCCTTATTTTTATAAAAATAGCGAGGCATTGGAGGGAAATTGACTGATTTATTTTTCAGTGTATCAAAGTTAAAAATTAATTTCTCAGTTTCTGAAGTCATACTTTCAATTAACCGATTTCCAACAAGGTGTATATTATCCCCATATCGTAATTCAGCTCGTATTTGATGAATAATCTCTCCTGTGTCTATACCCCTATCAATATGCATGAAAGTTACTCCACAGAATACAGGTTCGTTATTTACAAATGGAAAATAATTTGTACCACTACCGCGATAGTATGGTGACAAGCCCAAATGGACGTTAATAAAACGATCTTTAAAATGTTCTAACAATTTAGAATTAATGATGCTACAACCATAAGAAATAATTAAATCAGGATCTAAATACTGAATTTCATCAACATATTTTTGGTGATTAATTGCCCCTTTATCAATATAAACTGGATTGCTATTATCTATATTTTTTTGGCAAAATTCTAAAAAAAACTCTCGCTCATAACACTCCCTTTGATTAAGATGTTGGATACGCAAATCTTTCTCTTGACTACTTTTTAGAATCAAGTTTTTTAAGGATTTTTCTTCACCCTCGCAATAACTTTTTAGCACTTTAATATATTTAGAGCAAGATAAGAATTGACGAAAATATCTATGCCTTAACTCGCTACCAGTCAAAATAACAATTTTTTTTTCATTCAATATCCGCCTTTTTAATTTGAGCCCCTTTTTTAATATCTCGCACAGCAATTTTTCCAAACAAACTTTCATAGTCATCTGCTAAAAAATCGCCTGTTGCAGGGCGTTTTACCCACAAATTATCCGCAGACAATGCCTCGCCTGCTTTGATTTCTTTGTCTGCCACTACGGACGCAAACGCAAAATCTTTGGTTGGTTTTTCGCCTTTGATTTCGGTATCTTTTTGACCGCCACGAGCCAATTTTAAGGCGTGCGAACCCGCTTTTAAGTCTTTGAAAGTTTCAGGATTCATGGAACATACAATATCAGGGCCGGGGCGACTCATGTCATCAGTAAAATGACGCTCCAAAATACTTGCCCCAAGTGCCACCGCACCCAAACACGCATAATTATCCAAAGTATGGTCGGACAAGCCAACCACCGCATCAGGGAATTTTTCAGCCAGCTCGGCCATACCGCCCAAACGCACGTCTTCATAAGGCGTTGGGTAGATGTTGGTGCAGTGCAATAAGGCATAAGGCACGCCTGCTTCACGAATAATATCCACCGATTTTTGAATGCTGGCAATGGTGTTCATGCCTGTGGACAAAATAATGGGTTTGCCAAAAGACGCAACCAATTTGATAAGCGGATAATTATTGCATTCGCCAGAGCCGATTTTATAGGCTTGCACGCCCATGCGTTCCAAACGATGTGCTGCCGCACGAGAAAATGGCGTACTGATAAAAATCATGCCTTTGCTTTCAACATATTCTTTGAGCTTGATTTCATCTTCTTCGTTTAATGCACAGCGAGCCATGATTTCATAAATAGAAACATCGGCATTACCTGGAATCACGGATTTGGCTTCATCTGACATTTCGTCTTCTACGATATGTGTTTGATGTTTGACGACTTCTGCACCTGCTTCATAGGCGGCATCTACCATTTCAAAGGCGGTTTTTAAGCTACCTTCATGGTTAATGCCAATTTCACAGATGATTAAAGGTTCGTGTTGATAACCGACTGTGCGATTACCGATTTTAAATTCGTTTTGTTGCATAAAAAATTCCTAAAAAAATAGATTAAATTCTACCATAAAAATATTTATCAATATACGGATTCTTGCCATTTAGATAAATGCTCATGACAATAAACACCGTAAAAACAATAAAACTGAATAAATAATACTGTATTTCAGGTAAGTTTAATTTTTGCAAAACCAATAATGGAAAAACGTGCCACAAATAAATGGGTAAAGATACATTGCCAATTTTTGCTAAAAAATTATCATGCCCTAACCGTTTTTGACAATATTGAATCACCAAAATAATCAAACCCATATTCGTCATTACTTTGTCAATACCACGCAATAATTCTATATTGACAAAATTCATCAGATTGCCAATGTATAAGCCCAATCCAATTATCATTAACAAGATTGGTAATAATTTAAATGTTATTTTGTTTTTTAATTGACACAACAAAAAACCCAATAAAAAATAACTATAAAAATAATAAAACTTCTTATCGCCCAACCATTGATAAATTGGATTATCATGTAAATTCCATTGCAAATGGGTCTCAAAATAAATAGTCAATGCCAAAAATAGTGTTAAAATCGCATAGACCCATTTATTAAGTTGTTTATCCCATAATATTTTTAATATTTTGGTATATAGTGCAAAAATAAAAAACGCAGGAATATACCATAAATGATAATAAGGATATGGCGAAAACAATGATTTTATCACATCAATCGGCGATTTTTGTATATTAATGGCGATATTGTAAAAAACATATGCCAACAAAAAAGGAATGATTAAACGATAAATATATTTTTTAAAAAATGCTTTTGGGTTTAATTGTAGGTTTTTAATCGTTAAAAAATACCCTGTGATTGCCAAAAATAATGGCATATGAAAAAAATAGATGATGTGCCGACTGGGAGTTTGGTTCATATCCCCCAATATCACATGACCAATAATCACCAAAATTATTAGCAATCCTTTGGCATTATCAAAATTATAATTTCTCTGCATTTTTAACACGATATAAAATTTCATTCGCCTTAATCAAATCATTGGGGCTGTCAATATCCAATGAATCTTGTTCATTCATTTCATACAAGCAAATGGGTTTGTTAAAAAAACGCTGATGATGTTTTAACGTATCAACATCATTCCAATAAATCGCACCATTGGGGGCATAGGCTTTGGGCAGTTGTTGGCGTGGGGCTTCCAAATCGGTTAATAAATGAACAGGTTCATAATCCTGCTCGGTTTTGACCAGACATTTGTAAGGGTGCTGTTCCAAGCCACACGCAGAAATCACACAGCCTAAAAACTGTTGCCGCTCAAACAATGCCCAGCTTTCCTGAATGTGTTTGCCAGTACGCAAAGGGCTGGTCGGTTGCAATAGACACACAACACCACCGCTCACATTATACACCTGTTTGAGCGTATCTAGAGCATGAATCACGCCAGAAATGGAACTGGCGGTATCATTTGCCAATTCATCAGGGCGTTTGATGATGAGTACATCGGGGTATTTTTGGGCTTCTTGAACGATAAGTTCGCCGTCTGTGGACACCACAATATGCGTGAAAACTCCACTTTCTATGGCACTTTGAATTGCTCGTCCAAGCAGGCTGATACCACCGACTGGCTGTAAGTTTTTTAATGGTATGCCTTTTGAGTTTTGCCGAGCTAAAATAATGGCTATTTTGTTCATCGTTTTTATAAATCCACAAAACTTTTTTGTAAATCCATTTGCCAAACATCAGATTGCGTGATGAATTTGGCGAACAACTCCACGCTATTCCCCTCGCCAAAACTGGTATCAGGTGATAAGGCGGGTAATGTATTGATTTGGTTTATGGCGTTTAAAATCGCTTGGCTTTGGTAATCGGTATTGATGATACTTTGGGCAAACAGGCGTTTGTTTTGGCGTGTGCCAACATTGACGGTAGATACGCCATAAAATGGGGCTTCACGAATGCCTGCACTGGAATTGCCAATGATAAATTCGGCATTTTTTAACAATACCAAAAATGCCTCAAAACGCACAGACGGAAAACAGCGAAATTGCGGATGATTTTTTAGTGTGTAAATTTCATGCAAAATGGCTTCTGTGCCAGTGTCATTATTGGGATAAATCACCACATAATTTTTACCACTTTGTTTGAGTGCGTCAAAATAGTGTTTGGCGTGTTGTGCCATGCTGTCGGCTTCGGTGGTTACAGGGTGAAACAATGAAACAGAATATTCTTTAAAATCAATATCATAATGTGATTTTACTTCATCTAAATTGGGCAGATTTTGGGAATTCATCACATCCAAATCAGGCGAACCGATGATGAAAATTTGCTCGTTTGGCTCACCCATTTGAATCAAGCGGTTTTTGGCGGTATCGTTGGCAACCAAATGAATGTGCGACAATTTGCTGGCAGCATGGCGGATAGAATCATCAATCGTTCCTGATAGTTCACCACCTTCAATATGGCAAACCAAACGGTTACTCAATGCTCCAACAGTCGCCCCAGCTAATGCTTCCAAGCGGTCGCCATGAATAACAATCATGTTTGGTTCTATTTCATCAACCAAGCGTGAAAGTAGAGTAACAGTATTGCCAAAAACGGCACTCATGGGTTCGCCCGAAAATTGGTTAGCGGATAGGTAAGTGTGTTGGTAATTTTGACGCAAAACTTCCTTGTAGGTGCTACCATAGGCTTTCATCATGTGCATACCTGTGATGATAAGATGTAGCTCAAAATCAGCGTGTTGCTCCACATAGCTCATCAGCGGTTTTAATTTGCCAAAATCCGCTCGTGTACCTGTAATAAATAAAATCTTGCGTGTCATCTCGCCCCAAACCCTGTCAAAATCGTCTGAATGGTTTTAATTATAATCAATAAATCCAAGCTTAAAGATGCGTTTTTAATATAATAAAAATCATACTCTAATTTTTCAGCAATATTCTCAACATGATCGCCACCTTGCGTTACCTGAGCCCAACCTGACAAACCTGGTTTCACCAATTGGCGATAAGTATAAAAAGGAATTCCCTGTTCCAACTTTTCCACCATATTAGGAAGTTCTGGGCGTGGACCGATAAGGCTCATATCCCCTTTAAGAATATTCCAAAACTGCGGAAGTTCATCAATACGCAATTTACGAATAATATGTCCAACCCTAGTGATGCGTTTATCTCCAACTTGGGTCATTAGGATGTTTTGATCTTCTGCATCAGTTGTCATACTGCGAAACTTGTACATGGTAAAAACTCTACCACCAAGACCTACTCTTTGCTGAGTAAATATAGCATCTCCTGCACTATCAAATTTAATGCAAATTACAGTGATCAACATTATAGGCAAAACAATTGGTAACGATAAAATAACCAAGCCGATATCCATAAGACGTTTCATTATTTTATACAACGGGGATAATCTTAATGACCCCAGATCATTCTCATATAAATGTGCAATAGCTATTCTACCTGTTAGCAATTCCTTGGCTTGTAAGGTATTATAAACAGGAATACCTGACACGCTGATTTTTGCCAAAACCTTAGCCCAATCACGCTGCACCCTTTCATCACTAAAGTCTGCCACTACTGCATTTATGCTCTTAAAATCAATCTTATCGTCTTGAATATTTAGCCAATCAACATCTGTGATGTTAATCAATGAATTTGTCCTACCGATTGGAATATAACCTATAACTTGCTTTGACATAGATTGCAAAATGCTTTGTGAAAAAAAACCAAATACAACCAACATTACCATACTTAGCGTCAAATAATACACCGAATAAGGTAAGCGAAATATAAAAAACACCAAACCAGTTATCAAGATAACCATGCAAAGAAGCAAGCTCAATACATGAATAGATTGTTGAGCAGGATATTTTGAAAAATGGGCAGAGCCCATCAAAGTAAAAAAGACCGCAAAGAAACTTGCAGTAACACTATAAGTTAGTGATAACTCAACAGCATTGGCAAAAATTAACTCCGAAAAGAGCAAAAAAGCAGGTAAAATAGTAACAATTACCCAACCTGTAATTAGGCGTATTGGCAAGAATCTAAAAATGCTTTTTAACATTTTGCTATCACTTTATTTACTGCCGTAACGCTGTTTATAAAAGTCTAGCAATGTTTTAGCGTAACCCATTTTATCCTCTGGGTCTATTTTTTTTACATCTTGCAGAGTATAGGCACAATCATTATGTGGTACGCCACTTAACACCTGACCTTGGTGTTCTATGATACACATTTTTCTATGTAGTTTGTACACTTCATCAGCTCTACCCGTTTTCATTAAAAGTCTTGCTTGAACTCTCATTACATCAAGGTTACCATGAGTTCTTATCAATCTATCCCCAACCGCAAGCAATCTCTCTGGGTCATTTGCATCCTCATCAGCAACCATGTTAAGCATTTCTTCTTTAAATCTTGTAAAGCCAAAAATATTTGGAAATGCTTGATAAGCATCGATTTTTTGTTGATTGTTGACTTTTGCCACCATGACGATTTCATATTTTTCCAAATGACGGTCATAGGCTCTAGCATAACCAAATGAGATTATTACAATAACAACCGATGCAACCGCCAATGCCTTATTTAATGCAAAGTTTTTAAATTCCAAGCCGTTATCTAGTAGTGCCACCAAAAAAGCAAACATATATAAATATTTGGCGTACCATAAAGGAAACTCGGAGAATGAGTATAAAACAAAAATTGACAATAATAGACAAATAAAATATTTCTCTTGTGTTAATTTAAATGTTGCAAATAAATAGAGTTGCTTTAACAGTACAAATACCACACCTGTTATGGCAATCACACCCAACAAGCCTAGTTCAGACCAAATTTGAGTAATGACATTATGTGAATGTTCAGCGTGCTCAAACCAAGACCATCGCTCTATTCGCTCCAATCCATAATTTAGATAATTGCCATAGCCAACACCCATAATAGGCTCTTCCTTGATGGCAGAAAATGCTCTATCACATAGGGCAGGACGCAATCCTATGCTCTCTTGCACCAATCGCCCAACACCGTCTTGACCCTTAAAACTCTCAAAGAACAACTTCATTAGCAAATTGCCCAACTGATAGCCAATCGCGGAAATAACCATAAAACTCACCACAAAACCCGCTCTAAGTTTTTGTGATTGCCAACGATAAAAAACAACACCAATCATTGTAAAAGCCAGTAGTATCAAGGCTGTTCTACTAATGGAAAAACTCACCCCAATAGACAGCAATAATACCGACAAGGGCAAAAAACCTGCCAGAATTTTATTTTTATGGTGCAGATAAAATAGATAAATCGCTGATGTAATTGCCAAAACATGGATAAAACCAGCTTGATTAGGCTGTGCGATATTGCCATAAAGCCTATCCTTGGGAGTAAAAATAAAGTCTAGGGTATTATTTGGAAAAAAGAGTTGAATAAGCTGGATGATGAGCGTAAAAATACCTGCTGATAACAAAATCCAAGCAACACTTTTTATGGCTGATAAATATTTTGATTGAGAGATATTAACGCCAATAATCGAAACCACCATTGATGTCAATAAAGCCCCAATGGGGAACAAAAGCTCATCAACATAGATGATATGATGCATCAATGGCTGAATCGCTATCAATATTAACAAAGACAACCAAGTTAGCGTAGAATAGCCAACCTTCGCTATACTATTATTCATGCACCAAATAAAACAACCCAAAGCCAATAAGGCGGTAATCTTAAAGCCCACAAATAGGTCGTTACTACCCATGCTATAATGCTCAGGGGATAAAACGCCATACAAATACATCATGCCCATGAACACCAAGAACATAGGCAAATTATTTTTTTTAATAAAGTTAGGCATGAGAAACTCTAAATGGCAGATTATCTACATTATAACAAAATGGCTTATTATTTAACAGCCGTTGGTAACAGTTTATCATCTACCGTTGTAGTTGTTTCACGAGCTACGATGCCTTGTTCACCAACCTCAAAATCAATGACTTTACCCACCAAACGGTCGGATACATCTGACACAAAGGTAAATTTGATGCCACATTTTATATTACCACCACTGGCAAGACGTGCTTGGGTAATCTCAGCCTTACCATACTTTCCAACAATCACATTTGCATCTGACTGACTGGCATCTAGACAGCGATTTGTCTCACGATTTGCTTGAATGGTTTGTTTCATACCAGAAGCAAGGTTGACTGCTTCTGCCACCTGAGCTTTGGCGATGTAGTCTTGATAAGCGGGCAGGGCAATCGCTACCAAGATACCAATAATCGCCACAACTATCATCAGCTCAATCAAAGTAAAGCCTTTTTGAGTATGCATAACATTCCTCTAAAATATGATTTTTTCACCTAATAAAAAAGCTGAGATAACATCCCAGCTTTTTTATCAAACCACTAAATCAATTAGTTTTTGATGGCAGTTGGTAGGTATTTGTCTTCAACAGTAGTACCAGTACCTTTAGAGATTCTTGAGCTAGCTGCATCAACTTTCATAACAACTTTTTTGCCTACGATACGGTCAGATACACCACCAGAAGATACTTGATAAGTAACTGTGCAATCCGTAGTTGAGGTCAAACTAGTAACTGCATCGATAGTGGCTGTACCATATTTACCAGTCACAGAGTTAGCATTGGTGTCAGTAGAAGTACAAGCATTACGCTCACGGTTGGTAGCGATGGTAGTTTTCATGCCGTCAGCTAGAGTGAAAGCTTCTGAAAGTTGAGACTTAGCGATGTAGTCTTGGTATGCTGGTAGAGCGATGGCAGCTAGGATACCGATAATAGCTACAACAATCATCAATTCGATAAGGGTGAAACCTTTTTGAGCGTTCATAGTGAACTCCTTCGTTCATGATGGGCGATATTGCCCGAGTTGTTTAAGTTAAGCGATTAGCAAGTTCTTTTTATTTGCTAACCTGACACTTATACTGTTGCATTGTCTGTGCCAACTTTTTGGCAGATTTGGGCTGTTTTTGGCAAAAATATGCAAAATTGAGAAAATTTTAAGAATTTTGTCTAAAAAATAGACAGATTTTTTGCTGTTTTTTAAAAATGTTTAAAATTTATACATATTTTTTTCTTTTTTGCCGAAAAAAATTTTAAATTTTGATGTCTGATGGGTAATTTTGGGTGACAATTTTTGTCAGTTTTGGATTTTTTGACATTTTTTGGCAGGTTGGGCTGACATTTTGGTGGATGTGCCAATTTTTGGCATGGACAAAATTTTTACCTGTCAAAAATTGTTGCCAAAATTTGTCACCTTGGCTGATTTTTGGCACAAATAGACACTGACATGGCATTAATGTGTTGTATGTGACGATTTTTGTCAGTGTTGACAAGGGAGACGGTGGAGACGATGTGATGTGGTGCGATTATTATAAACCCATGGTGGATACACCTAACCCACTTGATATTACCCATGGGTTTGTAGGGATGTGCTTTTCACGTTCTTTAATGCTGTCATTTTTATAGGCGTACACAGCACGTCCCTACATCCACACATCACTGAATTTGTGGTAAATTTAAAATCTCTTGGGTGTAATCTGACAATCAATAAACCACCATTTTAAGCTCAGATTGGCACATCTATCATGCTTATCAAAAGCCCCGAACATGTTCGGGGCTTTTGTGGGATATAGAGCAGATTAGTACTTTTGGTCTTCGGGGGCTTGCTGTTCGGCAGTGGCAGTGTTGTCTGTTACTGTATCGGTGGCGGTGCTGGCAGCTCCTGTCACAGCATCAGCGGTGGCGGTGGCGGCATCAGAGACCACGCCTGCGGCAGCTTCGGCGGTATTTTTGGCGTTCTCTACGCCATTATTTGCCACGTCATGAGCGACATCAGAGATGCCATCGGCGGTCGCATTGGCAGCAGCTTCGGCCTCGGCAGCCACGGTCTCGGCAGCGGCAGTGGCGTTATTTGCGGTGTCAGTTGCGGCAGACTGGGCGGTCTCGGCAGCTTTGTCGGTGGTCTCTTTGCTACATGCAGTCAGGGCAAGGGCAACGACCAATGTGGTCAAAATCAACTTTTTCATTATGTGTCTCCAAAAGAAGTATATGGATAAAAACATCTATCCTACTCTCAACCTTATAACTTATAACTTATAACTTATAACTTATAACTTATATAAGTCTATAAGTCATTGGCTCATCAAGGACTCATCAAGGGCGGATTGTGATTTATCCCATGATTTAACAACTATCATCAAATCATCGATAAGTTACCATGCCAAGCCAAGCTGAGATTGGTCAGTACATGACCATGATGAATCATGTACCATAAGATATCTGTCTGTGATGGCGTTATAGTTTAGCAGAATGATGGTATTTGGCAAGCCCAAACATAAAAAATACAACAAAAATTAACAAATGTTTTTGTTGCATTTTATCATTCTTATATAAATCAGATACCTATCAGGGTGTATCTAACGCAGTGATGGCGGGTAAAGGCTTGCCTTCGACAAACTCCAAGAACGCCCCGCCCCCTGTGGACAGATAGTCCACGCCATCTGCCACGCCATATTTGTCAATGGCGGCCAAGGTATCGCCACCGCCTGCGATACTAAACCCATCGCTGTCCGCCACCGCTTGACAGATGATGGCAGTACCTTGACCGAATGCATCCACTTCAAACACGCCCACAGGCCCATTAAATAGGATGGTCTTGGCGGATTTGATGTGCTCGCCCAGCTTAGTCGCCGCCTCAGGGGCGATGTCTAGTATCATGTCATGCTCGCCAATCTCATCCACCGATTTGACGGTGGCAGTCGCATGAGTCAGCGAACCCAAAAAGTCATCAAAATCAATCTGCCCCTTATCTGCCACCACGACATGGGTCGGTAGCAGGATGTTGATCTTGGTCATGATGTCACGGGCAGTATCCACAAGGTCAGCTTCGTATAGGGAAGCACCGACATTTTTGCCACTTGCCACCAAAAAGGTGTTGGCGATACCACCACCGACTAGAATACTGTCGCACAGCGTGGCTAGGCTGTTTAGTACGTCAAGCTTAGTGGAGACCTTTGAGCCACCCACGATAGATAGCACGGGCTTGGCGGGGTTGTCTAGGGCTTTGGATAGAGCGTCAAGCTCGGCAGAGAGTAGGTTACCTGCACATACGGGCTTGCCGTCTGCGATACACGCACGAATCACCCCTTCGGTGGACGCTTGGGCTCGGTGAGCTGTGCCGAATGCATCCATGACAAAGATGTCACATAGGTCGGCGTATTGCTTAGACAACTCAGGGCTATTTTTCTTCTCGCCCACGTTAAAACGCACGTTTTCAAGTAATACCACTTCGCCTGCCTGCACCGACACGCCATTATCCAGATAATCGGTGGAAAACGCCACATTTACGCCCAATTTGTCCGCCAGATAGTCGGCAATCGGAGCCAATGAGTATCTACTCTCACTCTCGCCTTCGGTGGGTCTGCCTAGGTGCGAGCAGACCATCACGCCTGCCCCCCTATCAAGGCAGGCTTTGATGGTGGGTAGGGAGGCTTGTAGGCGAACATCGCTGGTGATGACACCGTCTTTGATGGGGACGTTCAAATCTTCACGGATAAGGACGGTTTTGCCTGATACGTCTAGGTCGGACAGATAAGTGATACTCATAAAATTTCCTATTTGATATCGTGTGGGACACATAACAATGACATAAAGTAACGCTATTTTAGCACAATATTTTGGCATTTCTCAATGTTATCACGATGGCAAATGATGGTATTTTTCAAAATGATGGGTTTTGGTTTGAAATATCAAATCAAGCCCGATCGTCTTGCCCTTATCAATGACTCATCGGCACTTTATCATGTTATTTTAAAAATCATCCATCCCATTTTTCCAGATACATCCGCCATGCTCGGCATTTGGCTGTCACCGTCTCGGCACTATGACCCAAAATGTCTGTAGTCACCGCAATATAGTCAATGCATGCCTGCCCCACATTCTGACGTAGAGCATCCATGTTGCCAAGCCCAATCCCACCTATCAGACATAGGGGCAGACCCACGCCATTGGCACGCATCAACGTCTCGGCACTGACGGTTTTGGCAAGCGGTCTTGCCATAGAACCAAACATCGCCCCCATCGCCCCGTAGCTCGCCCCTTGTTTTTTGGCTTCTCTAAACAGTGCCACGTCGCCATGACAACTTTGACCAACATACACATCATCGCCAAGCAGTTCACGCACCATGCGAACATTGCCCGAACTGGTCAAGTGTAGCCCTGTATTAAAATGCACCGCCAATTCCAAGTTTTCATTGATGACCGTGGGAATGTCATATTTATCCGCCAAACTAATGAGAATCTCCGTCTCTTGATAGAGTGTAATCAAATCAAAGACATGAGCGGTCTGATGACGGCGGATTTGTAGTAGTGATACCACACCCGTATCAAAGGCACGTTCTAATTTCTCGCTTAGGGTGTGAATGTCTTCATCATTGGTGAGTAGGTACAGTTTGGGGGCGGTCATGGGTCATCCTTGGGAGTGGGATTGGTTGGTATTGGTACCATATTGGTATCGACACTATATTATAGTCATTTTGTCAAGATAACAAACAAAAAAGACCCAATAGTCGGGTCTTTTTGTTTACCATCAATAGGGCAATCAATAACGATAAGCCAGCTGAGTTAGGATGTCCTCGGCATCGTCCCAACGGCTGTTAGAAGCACTGGCACCGAGTAGCACGACAACAGCAGGACGGTTATTGACATGTGTCTCCATCACATAGCAATAACCTGCCTCACGGATAAAACCTGTCTTTGACACGCCAATCGGATGCCCGCCTGCACGGATGAGACGGCTGGTGTTTTGGGCTTTGTAAGTGCGTGCACCCGAGTTATAGTTATTGACATAAAAGTCATAGTTTGGGGCAGTTGAGAAGTTACGTACGGTCTGATAACGTGGGTCAGAGTTCACCGCACGCATCATCTTCACTAGGTCGTTCGCTGATGAGCGGTTGCGTGGGTCTAGACCTGATGAGTCTGAATAACTGGTGCTGTTCATGCCTAAGCTTTTGGCTTTTTGGTTCATCGCCCAAATAAAGTTGTCATAGCCACCAGGGTAAGTACGGGCGAGAGCTTTGGCGGCGGGGTTTTCTGATTTCATGAGCATCAAAAGTATGAACTCGCTACGACTCATGCGGTCGCCTGAACGTAGGTTAGAGCTTGCTTTTTTGGCAGCGATAAAGTCCGATGGCTCAATCACAATCTCTTCACCCATATCAAGCCCTGCATCCATCAGTACCATCGCTGTCATAATCTTGGTTACAGAGGCGATAGAGCGTACGGCATCGGCATTTTTTTGGTAAATGGGCTGACCAGTTTGTAGGTCAAATACGATGGCGGCAGCGGATTTGGTGCTGACAGGCAACTGCTCGCCATATTGGTAGCTACTGCCATAACTGGTCTGCTGTCCATAAGGTTGAATGGCAAATGGCTGAGAGGTGGTCGTACCAGCAGGCATGGGCGTTCTGGTGACCTGAGTGTTGGTGTAGCCTTGGTTATAGGCGTTGGCAGTTGCTGTATTGGTGTTGCCATATGTACGAGTTTGCTGGACAGTGGTCGTTGCAGGTGGGACTGATGGAATCTCTTGGACTTTTACCGCTTGCATATTTTGGGCATCGCCCTTGCCGATATAGATGGTCTTTTGCTGACTGTTATCAACCAAAAAGGCATGGGCAGACACTGTCATCATGGAGATGGCAGACAGGCTTAGCACGCAGGTTAGGTGCTTGGGGCTGACTTTTTTAAAATTAACTTGCTTCATAAGTTCCACTCTCGGCTCATTGATGGGGTTGCAGGATTGATTTTCTTGGGCGACAACCTTGTTTACAAGAAAATGCCTAAGCCACTTGCATTGACATCAACAAACCGTCACATCAATGACATCGGCAACACTGGCTTTTGCGAAACGGACAAATACATTTAGACCGTCTCATCGTTTTTATTCTAACATAACAAGACCACTTTTTTATGTTAAAAATCAAAGTTTTTGGGTAAATTTGTAAGCAAATTTAACACATTTTTGCCCCCCGCCTTTACCCTGCCACACCATCCTTATTGGCGTAATAATCAGGCAAGTATTTTGCAACATTTTTGCAAAAAATCATCTGGCTTGGGCAACATTCATGGCAATTTTTTGTTAAAAAAGTTGCTAAACAAATTGCTAGATGAAGGTTTAATTGTTAAAATTGTTAAAATTGTTAAAATTGTTAAAATTGTTAAAATTGTTAAA
>ERZ1023310.153-NODE-153-length-15304-cov-7.175684_pt1 | contig 15304 bp, 12 predicted proteins | sample MGYA00380476_ERZ1023310 | MGnify/ENA primary metagenome ERZ1023310 (study PRJEB33173, sample SAMEA4830346) | metagenome | study: EMG produced TPA metagenomics assembly of the PRJEB25223 data set... | reverse complement strand
CATATAATGCGAACTGTCTTTATTATTTGCCTTATCTTCAATAGCGATCAACAATTCCTCCCATAAATCATCCCATTCATCAACCGTCCAACTATAATCTCTCTGAAATCTCGGAATAGAGTAAGTCAAACCATTACCAATTAATTGGCGATAGGTTTGGTTTACCGTTTTAAAATTAGTGGCAGTCATAAAATTATCTCGCTTAAATTTTTTTAAATTTTAACATCACTATAACAAAAAATCTAGGGCGTGCCTGCCTTTTGTATTTGCAATGAAAAACAGGGGGAATCGCACGTTTTTCAAGGAAAATACGTAGGATGATAATCATTTTCATGCAAAAATTGATTAAACCATCAACTTTTTATCAAATTTCCAATAAAAATGTTATCAATGTTCAACATGCCCTAGTATAAATCATATTTCATAAAATGTTATAACTAAAAATGACAAATTGCAACTCATCAAAACCCAATTATCCCAAAAGCTGGATAATCTGAAACTTATCATTGATGAGATTAAGGCAAGCCAAAGCTATCAAGTGGTGAGTAGCATTGATGATTGGCAAGATTATTTTGATAATCAAAAAATAGAGCTGATAAGGGAGCGAGATAGGCTAAGAGAGCTGATAAAAAACACGGACGTGAAGTAGCATAAATACCCTTGACAATCCCCCCGACCTTGCTACAATGCTGTTTTTATCACTCATAAAATCACCATGAACAAGCCAACTTCTAACCCCAAAAACCCCTTATTATGGGTGATGTGTGCCATTGCCCTTGTGGTGTTTGGTGTACTAATAGGGCGACTGACCGCCAAGCCGTCAGAGACCACTCGCCCCACATCTGCCACGTCCGCCGATGCACCTGATAACACCAAAGTTGCCATGACCGTGCAGGCGACCACGCCAAGCCCCATGCTTGTATCAGACAGCTTGTCCGCCAGTGGCGTGATGAGTGCCAAAGAGACTGCCGAAGTCAGTGCCAAAATCACAGGGGCGACCGTTGAGCAGGTACTCGCCGAGGTGGGCGATTATGTCAAGGCAGGGCAGGTGCTTGCCGTGCTAGATAAAGACACCATGAGTGAGAATGCGGTGCAGGCACAGGCGGATTATGAGCAGGCAAGGGCGAGCCGTGAGCAGGCACAGGCGGATTTGGCACGAGTTGAGCCACTGCTTGCCATTGATGCGGTCAGCCGTCAGCAAGTGGATAGCTATCGCACCGCTCTAAAACAAGCCCAAGCGACCGAAAAGGCGAGTTTGGCACGCCTTAGCACCGCCAAAAGCAACCTAAATAACACCCAAATCATTGCCCCTGTGGCAGGGATTATCAGTGCCAAAAATGCACAGGTGGGCGTATTGGTTAGTGGCACGCCATTATTTAGTATCATCAAAGGCGGACGGCTAGAATGGCAAGCGACACTCTCGCCTGCCGATGCCGAGCGTATCTATGTCGGACAGCAGGCACAGGTCATGGTGGGCGATGAGAGCGTGGTAGGGACGGTTACTCATCTGTCGCCAACCGCCAATGCAGGGCGTGAAATCGTCGTGCATGTCGCCATGCCAGCCCACTCTGCCCTAAGAGCAGGGACATATCAGCGTGGACAGTTCGTGCTAGGCAGTCAAAGTCATCATGCCATACCCAGCTCGGCGGTCATGAGTACGGACGGCTATGATTATGTGTGGCAACTTGCCAAAACTGACCAGACAGACATTTACCAAACCCAACGCCAAAAAATCACCGTCTTGGCTCGTGAGCAGGACAAAGTGGCGACCGATTTGCCGTCTGATACGCTCATTGTGGCAAATGGGGTGAGTTTTTTAAATGAAAATGACTTGGTGAATATCGTCATGATACAAGACATGAACAAAGACATGGCAGGGGATAAGGCAGAGCAACCATGAACTTTTCAGCCTATTCTATCAAAAACCCCTTAGTGGCGATTTTGTTGTTTACCTTATTTACGCTTGGTGGATTGCTTGCTTTTAATAACATGAAAATTCAGCAGTTCCCCGACATTGATGTGCCTGCCGTCATCGTTACGGTGGCTTATTCGGGGGCAAGCCCAGCCCAGCTAGAAACAGACGTCGCCAAAAAAATAGAAAACAAAATCACGTCCATATCAGGGGTCAAGCACATTCGCTCGACCTTGCAAACAGGCGTGGCGACGGTACACACCGAATTTGTCTTAGAAAAAGACCTATCAGAGGCGGTTGATGACGTGCGTTCGGCACTAGATGAGATTAGCAGTGATTTGCCGGCTGCTGCCGAAGAGCCGATTATCACCAAAGTCTCTACCGCAGGCTTTCCTGTGGCAGGCTACTCGGTGGCGTCCGATAACATGAGCGAGGCGGAGCTGTCGTGGTTTGTTGATGACACATTAAACAAACGCCTATCCAATGTTGCAGGCGTGGGGACGATGAGCCGTGTGGGCGGTATTGAACGTCAAATCATCGTCGCTCCTGATGTGGCAAAGCTAAATGGTTGGGGGCTACCCATTGGTAATTTGTCCAACCAAATCACCGCTTCACAGACAGATGCCACAGGTGGCACCGCCAAAATCGGTGGCGGTATGCAGACCATTCGAGTACTGGGGGCGGCACGCAGTGTCGAGGAGCTGGCTCATATCCAAGTCGTTACCCCAGCAGGAGGCGTGCCACTGGGTCAGCTTGCCAGTATCTATGATGCTCATGCCGACCGAAGTAGCGTGGCAAAGCTGGACGGACAGACGGTGGTGGCGGTCAATTTTACTCGCTCACGTGGAGCAAGTGAAGTGGACATGGTCAAAGGCATTGATGCCGAGCTTGCCAAACTCGCCCAAGAGATACCGCATATCCGTGTCCAAAAAATCTATGACAACGCCCAGCCGGTGTTTGAAGATTATAATGCCAGCATGAAAATGCTCATCGAGGGCTGTATCTTGGCGGTGGTCGTGGTGTGGCTGTTTTTGCGAAACTGGCGAGCGACTCTGGTGGCGGCAGCGGCATTGCCTTTGTCTATCATACCGACCTTTTTGGCGATGTATGTGTTTGATTTTAGTTTAAATATCATCTCACTGCTTGCCTTGTCGCTCGTCATCGGTGTGTTGGTTGATGATGCCATTGTTGAGGTGGAGAACATCATGCGACACCTACACATGGGTAAGACCCCGTATGAGGCGGCGATGGAGGCGGCAGATGAGATTGGGCTTGCGGTGGTGGCGACCACGTTTACACTCATTGCGGTGTTTTTGCCGACTGCCTTTATGAGTGGGGTGGTGGGGCAGTTTTTTAAGCAGTTTGGGTGGACGGCGGCGATTTCGGTGTTTATCTCGCTACTGGTGGCACGTCTGGTTACGCCCATGATGGCGGCATATATCCTAAAACCTGAACAGCCCAAAACCGAAACGACAAGCAAAACCATGACTACCTATCTCAAACTGGTGTCATGGACATTAAAGCACCGCTTTATCACGCTTGGGGCGACCATTGTGCTGTTTATCGGTTCGTTGGCGATGGCAGGGCTACTCTCGGGTGAGTTCGTGCCGGCAGATGACAGCGACCAGACCCAGCTTACCTTAGAGCTAACCCCTGATGCGGTGCTAAACGACACGACCGTCATCGCAGACATGACCGCCGAGCGTATCCGCCACATCGATGGCGTGCAGTCGGTGTTCGTGTCGGTGGGGACGGCAGGCGGTGGGGCAGACAGTCGCAATGCGTCCGCAGGGGCGGAAAATAACGCCACACTCAATGTCGTGCTTGCCCCACGTGGCGAACGCCCCCCTAAGACAGAGATAGAGCACGCCATATCGGACGTCATCAAGGGTGTGCCGTCTGCTCGCTTTACGGTGGGTATGTCGGCAGGGGGCGATACGGGCTATGGATTTTCGCTACGTTCGGATAATCCCGGACTGCTAGAAGAGACGGTGGATAAGGTCATGGCGGAGATTCGTGGACTGCCAAGCGTCTCATCGGTGAGCAGTAACAAACCGTTGCCTAAGCCTGAGCTTGCCGTTATCCCTGACCCCATGCGTATGGCGGATAAGGGCGTTACCACGCAGTCGCTTGCCGATACCTTGCGTATCGCCACGCAGGGCGATTATGAGCAGGCACTCTCTAAGCTAAGCCTTGACACACGCCAAATCCCCATTGTCGTGCGACTGCCTGACAGCGTGCGTGCCGACCCTGTGGCGTTGTCTGGTCTATATGTGCCAAGCAGTACGAACAATGCGGTCAAGCTCTCGGAAGTGGCGGATATTGACTTTACCACAGGCGAGGCGGAGATTCGCCGTCTCAATCGTGAACGCAGTATCAAAATCACGGTACAGTCCGAGCAGGAGTTAGGCGAGGTGGTCAGTGCCGTTAAAGGCTTGCCAAGCCTGACCAATCTGCCTGATGGTGTAAGTGCGATGGACGAGGGGCAAGCCGATAGTATGGCAGAGCTATTTACAGGCTTTGTCATTGCGATGGGTGTGGGGATATTTTGTATCTTTGGCGTGCTGGTGCTACTGTTTCATAAGGTGTTACAGCCCTTTACTATCTTGATGGCGTTGCCGTTGTCTATCGGTGGGGCATTGATTGGCTTGGTGGTAACAGGGTCTGGTCTGTCCATTTCGTCCATGATTGGCTTTATCATGCTGATGGGTATCGCCACTAAGAACTCTATCCTGCTCGTGGACTACGCCATCATCGCCGAGCAACAGGGCAAATCTCGTCCAGATGCGATACTAGACGCGTGCCGTAAACGGGCTCGCCCTATCATCATGACGACCATTGCGATGGGGGCAGGTATGTTGCCATTGGTGTTTGGTTGGGGTGGGGTGGATTCGACCTTTCGCCGTCCGATGGCAGTGGCGGTGCTAGGCGGTCTTATCACGTCCACGTTTTTGAGCCTTGTGGTGATACCAGTGGTCTATACACTGATGGACGATGTGGGACGGTGGTTTAAAAAGTCCAAAATAGCTTAATCTAAGACGGCTTAATTGGTCAAAACCACGTCAAAGGGCGTGGTTTTGTTTTTTAATGTATGCCAAACAAGTAAAAAAAGGGGTACATAACACACCAATAAGATTTTTCGGTATTGTTAATTAACTATATCTTTGGAATCTTTGGATAAATTTGTAGGGGCAAATCACATTTGCCCTGTGATAAAATATTGATTTTTGGGCGAATAAATTGCCCCCACACGTCCAAATTTTAAAATATATTTTTATTTAACAATCCTGATTTTTCATTAAAAAGGTGCGTGGTACACCACCCTGCAAAAACTTTATTAAATCTCTTTCCAAACTAAAAATAAACCCTTGTAAGTATTGGGGTTGAAGTTTTTAAAAATCTACAAAAATCAGGGTTTGGAAAGAAGTCTATTAAAAAATATGGTATTGGTGTGAATTGGGGTTAATTTGCTATAATTCGCCCCTACAATTAAAAATAATGATAGGATAATCAATAAGTTACCATGTTAAGCCACGAGCAGAGTAAATTGATAAAGTATATCCCAACATAATCTTACTTAATCATCTATCGCTAATCCCTTATCCAACAATATCCGCCCCTTTGGCGTGCGTTGGATATAACCCTGCTGAATCAGATACGGCTCTATCACGTCTTCTAGCGTGCCACGGTCTTCTGCCATCGCCGCCGCAATCGCCTCCACGCCCGCAGGTCGCCCATCAAAACGCTCTTTTAACATGGACAGATAACGCCTATCTAAGTGGTCAAGCCCTTGTTTGTCCACCGAGAGCATATCTAGGGCAAGGCTTGCCATTTGCCCTGTAACCACGCCATCGCCCTTGACCTCGGCATAATCACGCACCCGCCGTAGCAGACGGTTGGCGATACGGGGCGTACCACGAGAGCGTCTGGCGACCTCTACCGCCCCCATCTCCTCCATGTCAATGCCTAACAGGCGTGCCGAACGTCTCACAATGGTGGTCAAGTTCGCCACATCATAAAATTCAAGGCGTTGGACAATGCCAAATCTATCACGCAAGGGCGATGTCAAAAGCCCCGCCCGAGTGGTCGCTGCCACAAGCGTAAAAGGGGGTAGGTCAAGTTTGATGGAGCGGGCGGCAGGGCCTTCGCCTATCATGATGTCAAGCTGAAAATCCTCCATCGCAGGGTAGAGTATCTCCTCGATGACAGGCGATAGGCGATGAATCTCATCAATAAACAACACGTCCCTCTCCTCTAAGTTGGTGAGCATGGCAGCCAAATCGCCTGCTCGCTCTAACACAGGGCCACTGGTGGAGCGTAGATTTCCGCCCATCTCACGGGCGATGATGTTGGCAAGAGTGGTTTTACCCAGACCAGGCGGGCCAAAAATGAGCGTGTGGTCTAACGCTTCGCCCCGTTGTCTGGCGGCAGTGATAAACACTTCCATCTGCTCACGCACTTTGGGTTGCCCGATGTAGTCAGATAGGGTGGTGGGGCGAATGGCACGGTCGAGATTGTCGTCTTTTTTGGTATTGGGGTCAATTAGGCGGTTATGATTCATAATGATATTATTAAAACTTAAAAAGGATACTTTATTCTCAACTTAAAATGGCAAATTATTGATTGTTCAATAATTATTTTTGAGTTGTGGGGACGAATTGTCATTTGCCCTCGATAAATCAATCGCTTATATCAAAGTTGAGCATGGAGCAAAGGGTATTATAAAGAAAAATGTCCAAAATGTGATGATTTTATGAATTAATTTTTTAAAAAGTAAAAACAGAATGTTGCCCAAATCAGTATGCCAAGGTAAGTTATTCATAAATTGGACACAACTGTTACTGCATCGTTACTAAATCTGATTTTTAAACACAATTATTCTACATTTTTGGGCAAATTTGAGACATTGTTTTAAAGATTTATGGGTATGATAGTGCCGTTCATTTAGTCAATAAGTCGGTCATTGCCATGCTTATGTCAGTATCTCTCATCCGTCTTGCCAAACCTAGCATCGCCATCACTTGCCATGGATTGACGTGTTTTGATGGTTTTTTTACAAAAAGCACTGCCAAGATGACATCCTTGCGAGTGTTCGTGATTGTGTTTTGTGCTTGTGTCATGACTGTCATGACCGCTTTGCCTGCCAATGCTCAGCACAAAAACATCAAGTTGCTCAAACCTGCCAAGGCGTACACTGTCAGCACCAACGACTTGCCCGATGTTCGGGTGACCAAATATGAACTGGCGTTGATACAAGTCATGGCAGAGATGTGCCCAAATATGCTACACGGACGTCAAAGAGACAGGTTCTATGAAGCCTATGACAGTCAGCTTCGGGCATTCATTCCTAACGCTGACGACCCCGAAGAAGTGCTTGTTTATCTGTCCACACAGCAAGATTACCGAGCGGTACTGCAAAATGTGCGAGCATGGACGGCAACTTTTCCTGATAGAGAAAACCGTGAGATTTGTGCTCAATTTGCCAATGTGGGGCGAGCATTTTAAAGAATGTGGATTGGGCGACCAAAAGGAATTTTGTCAAAACGACAAAAACAGTAAAAACAATTTTATATTTTTAGTAAAGTTTGGTATAGTTAGCACTTTTTATGCATAAATTTGAGTGAATTTGCGGTATGATGACTTTTTTTAAGAAAACTTCCCTAGCCTTGGCGTTTTTGACAGTCTCTGTCACCGCCCTTGCCAATAACGGCATCAATCCCCCCGCCCAAGACAACGCCGCCTATGTACTGATGGATTATGACACAGGCACGGTGCTTGCCCAGAGCAATGCTGACACGCCACTGCCCCCTGCGTCATTAACCAAGATGATGACCAGCTATATCTTGGAGCAAAAACTGCTCTCAGGCGAGTTGTCTGAGACCACACCCATCAAGGTTAGCGAGACGGCATGGTGTCGGGGGTCAAGCAGTCAGTCGTGCATGTATGTACCGCTGGGCGAGAGTGCCACCGCCATTGACATGCTACGGGGCATCATCGTACAGTCTGGCAATGATGCATCGATTGCCGTGGCGGAGCATATCTCGGGGTCAGAATCTGCCTTTGCGGTGATTATGAATGATGAAGCTGCCAAACTGGGCATGACCAACACCCATTTTGCCAATGCCACAGGCATGCCTGCCGAAGGACATCGCTCATCGGCTCATGATTTGGCGGTGCTGGCACGCACGGTCATCAAGAACTCAGCACAGTATTACCCCATTTATAGCGAAAAAGAATTTACCTATAACAACATCAAACAAGGCAATCGCAATGCCTTGCTGTTCACGGATGCCACCGTTGATGGTCTAAAAACAGGACATACCGCCGAGTCGGGTTATTCATTGGCGGCATCAAGCCGCAAAGACAACATGCGTCTGATTGCCATCGTGCTTGGGGCAAAGAGCATGCAAGCCCGTGCTGACCAAGCTCGTGAGCTACTAGAATTCGGTTTTGGGCATTTTACCAATGTGGTCGTCGCCACCAGCGGAACAAATGCAGGTAATATCCCCGTCAAATTTAGCAAAAATAAAACCGTCACTGCCAGTACGCTCAGCGACCTAAAAGTACTCACCACCAAAAACCAAACGGGCAATTTCACCACCGCCATCAAGCTCAATGATAACATCACCGCTCCCATCAAAAAAGGGCAAGAGCTTGGTCAGATGATGGCAGTATTAGATGGCAGAACGGTTGCCAGTACACCCATCATTGCTGATGAAGATGCAGAGCAGGCGGGGTTTGTCAGTCGCATGTGGGAGAGTTTGGTGGATTGGATAAAAGGATTGTTTTAAAATATCTATCATCATAAATCGGGGCATGTCCCCGATTTTTTGTGTTAATTTTATTGTCAAATTGACAAATTTTTAAATCATTTTTAAATCATTTTTTAAAAATAACAGTATCAATAAATTTGACCGCCGATAAATATCTGTCGTGATAGTCTTTATTGTTAATAATATGTGGGGTAATTTGATGTTTGTCAAATAATCTCATGAGCGTCTTTGAAAAAGCACTGCGTTCATCGTCCGAGCCTAATGACCGCATTCCGTCTGCGACCCATTTGACGTTATTATCGAGCATAATGGTATAATCCATTTTGACATTTTCACAAAATGCCGTTAATAAAGGGTGAGTGCGATTTTCATACGTTTCACAAAAGGCTTGGGTGGTAATAAAATCGGTATCAATAATGGCAATGGGGCTAATGGCGTTTTTTAGGGCGTTTTGAATTGCCAAATAATGCTGATTGGCAATAATGGGATAATCGCTGTATTGCAATCCAATCTCCGTGCCACCCAAATCACTGTGGGTGTAGAGTCGCCCCATTTCTAAGACAAAATTTGCCCCATAATGATTGGCAAGTTTGTGTACGAGCGTGGTTTTGCCCGAGCTTTCACCGCCCACGATACAGACGGTTTTGGTGTAGTTTTGTTTGGCGGACGGGGTAATGACGTGAAAATGGGCAATGGGATTTTGATAAATGGCGGTGCTATTATAAGGGTTATCGGGTAGTAGGGCGATTTGGTAGGTTTGGTTATTTAAAAGATTATTTTCGGCAAATGATTTGATAAATAGGGTGGGCGTGTCATTGATTTGTAGGGCGTTAATAATTACATCAATCAGTGATGCATCAGAGTTTGGCTCATCATAAGCCCAAGTTTGCCCACTTATATTCCCATTTAAATCAGTAAAATTTAAACTATTAGCCGTATGCACTTTAATAAACCCAAAAAACTCACACGCCACTTGCACGGCTCGGGCTTTGTCTTGCAAAGTTGGCTTAAATGGGCTATCACCATCTTTGGGCAATACCACGATGTGTAAGGTATCCACTTGCCCTGATGCGTGATTGATGTCCGCCAAATGCCCCAAATGTAGGGGTTCAAAATGTCCGATGAGAATGCCTGTGTTCATTATGTCACCTTTTTGTAATGTTAAGTGAAAATCGTAAGATTGAGTAAAATCGCTTGAAAATCATGGTTTTAGCTGTTATCTTAATCACTCTTTCTTTTTCTTTTCAACCAATTTTATTTATATTATACGCAAATTTTTGGGAGTAATAGTAAATAAAAGTAACAAATAAGGTTTTATCATGGCACAAGCAAAATTATACAAATTACATCGTTCACGTCATCACCGCATGATAGCAGGCGTGATGGGCGGTATCGCAGAATATCTGGGATGGTCGCTCACGATGGTGCGACTTCTGTTTGTCATCATCTCAACCGCCAGTGCTGCCGTGCCGGGGGTGCTCGTTTATTTCATCTTATGGATAGTCATGCCAAAGGCGACGGCAAATTCATACGTGCCAGAAGCTGATTATCAGCAGGTGCGATAAATCCCCTTGAAAAATCCGCCCCTATCCCTATTTTTATCCTGTTGATTTTTACCTTGAATTTGACAGGATATTTTTATGACCATCAAAAACCACACCTTTGAAACCGAAGTCAATCAGCTTCTGCACCTTGTAACGCATTCACTCTACTCAAACCCTGACATCTTTATTCGTGAATTGGTGTCTAATGCGTCCGATGCGTGCGACAAATTACGCTTTTTGGCGACAAGTGATGACAGTCTTTACGAAAATGACGGCGAACTTGCCATTCGCATTGAAATTGACAAAGACGCCAAGACCTTGACCATCAGCGACAACGGCATTGGCATGAACGAAGCGGACGTGATTGACAACTTAGGCACGATTGCCAAATCAGGCACCAAAGCCTTTTTGGACAAATTATCAGACGCTGACAAAAAAGACGGCAACCTTATCGGACAGTTTGGCGTGGGCTTTTACTCGGGCTTTATCGTGGCGGACAAAATCACGGTAGAAACTCGCAAAGCTGGCGAGCCAAGCAGTCAGGGCGTACGCTGGGTATCGGACGGCACAGGCTCATTCACGACCGAGTCTATTGACAAGCCTACCCGTGGCACTTCCATTACCTTGCACCTAAAAGATGAATTTGTGGAGCATGAAGACGGCGAATACAGCCATCTTGACCGCTATAAAATCAAGTCGCTCGTATCAAAATACTCCGACCACATCAGCCTACCCATTCAAATGCGTAAAGAAGTGTGGCAAGAAGATGCCGAGCAGGACGAAAACGCCCCTGTGCCAAATGGCGAGATGATTTTGACGGACGAATGGGAGACGATTAACAAAGCGTCCGCCCTATGGACACGCACGCCAAGCGAGATTAATGATGATGAGTACAGCGAGTTTTATAAAACCGTAAGCTATGATTTTGATGAGCCATTGACGTGGACGCACAACCGAGTGGAAGGGCGTGTGCAGTACACTCAGCTTCTATATATCCCCAAAAAAGCCCCGTTTGACCTGTACGCCCGTGAACAGCAACGTGGGCTAAAACTCTATGTCAAGCGTGTGTTTATCATGGACGATGCCGAACAGCTTCTCCCTGTGTATCTGCGTTTTGTTAAGGGCGTGATTGACAGTGCTGATTTACCGCTGAACGTGAGCCGTGAGATTTTGCAAGAGTCCCGTGATGTCAAGTCTATCCGTGAAGGCAACGCCCGCCGTGTGCTGACCCTATTGGCAAGCCTAGCAAATAGCGAAGATGAGACCAAACAAGCTAAATTTGCCGACTTCTACCGAGAGTTTGGCGATGTCATCAAAGAAGGCTTGGGCGAAGACAAAGCAAACCAAGAGCGTATCGCCAAACTGCTCCGCTATGCCACAAGCACAAATGACAGCGTTGAGACCAGTTTTGCCGACTATAAGGCACGCATGAAAGACGGTCAAAAGGCGATTTATTATCTCACTGCCGAAAACCTAGTTTCTGCCAAAAACAGCCCACAGTTAGAGCTATTTAACAAAAAAGGCATTGAAGTTATCCTGATGACATCAAAAGTGGACGAATGGGCGATGAACTTCTTGACCGAATTTGATGACACGCCATTACAAAACATCGCCAAAGGGGCGGTGGATTTGGGCGATTTGACCGATGACGCCGAAAAAGAAGAAGTCAAAAAACAAGAAGAAGCCCTCAAACCTGTGGTAGAACGCCTAAAAGGGGTGCTTGGTGGACGAGCCAAAGACGTGCGAGTAACGAGCCGTCTGGTAGACTCTCCTGCCTGTCTTGTTGTGGGCGATGGCGAGCTGACCCCGCAAATGGCTCAAATGCTAAAAGCAATGGGACAGCCTGTGCCTGATGTCAAGCCCACGCTTGAAATTAACCCCACGCATCCGCTGATTGCACGGCTTGAAAACAGTGGTGATTTTGACGACCTAGCCGAAGTTATCTTTGACCAAGCCCTAATCGCAGATGGTGGACAGCCTGATGACCCTGCGGGGTATTTAAAGCGGATTAACAAGTTACTTTTGAAATAATCGTTTTAAAATAATCGCTTTAATGGTTGTTTATAAAATACCCTGTTTTTGACGGGGTATTTTTTTGGTGTGTTGTGGATACAAAGTAAATACCTTTATATGGCAAAACTATGGTATAATGACTGTTCATTTTTTTAAGTAAGTCGTTGTTTAGGGTGTGCCTGCCTTTTGTATTTGCAATGAAAAACAAGATTTAGCCATTTTTCATGCAAAAACATCATTTTATCTTTGCAATATTTCTAAATTTAAATGGTGTTATAAAGAGCAGGCACGCCCCAATGCATTGATAACATTGTGAAATGTTAAACTCCCCACACAGGAACACATCATGAATGCCCCACACATCACCGAATTACCCGTCGATACCCACGCAGACACCGTCAAACCCCAAGGCGAAAAATTGCAAAAACTCCTAGCACGCATGGGCTTGGGTTCACGTCGTCAGTTAGAAGAAATCATCAAAACAGGGCGAATCTCCATCAATGGTAAGACCGCAACGCTGGGCGATAGAGCCAATGTGAGTGATGAGATTCGTATCGATGGGCGACTGGTACGTCTTAAAGCCGAACGTGAGAAACGTCGCCGTGTCATCGCCTACTATAAGCCCGAAGGCGAGATTTGCTCCATGTCGGACCCCGAAGGTCGCCCCACGGTGTTTGACCGTCTGCCTAAGCTGACAGGAGACAGATGGGTGATGGTCGGCAGGCTAGACATTAACTCATCGGGTCTGCTACTGTTCACCAATGATGGCGAGCTGGCTCATCGTCTCATGCACCCATCTAGCGAAGTGGTGCGTGAATATGCCGTACGTGTGCTTGGTGAAGTCACCCCAGAGATTGCCCAGAATCTGACCCGTGGCGTTGAGTTAGAAGACGGTATGGCACGTTTTGATGGCATCAAAGAAGGTGGCGGTACAGGGGTTAATAAATGGTATCACGTTACCATCAAAGAAGGTCGTAAGCGTGAAGTTCGCCGTATGTTCGAGTCCCAAGAGCTCAAAGTCTCACGCTTGATTCGCACCCGTTATAGCACCATGATATTGCCCAAAGAGCTAAAAACAGGGCGATTTATTGAGCTTGATGCCAAAGCCATTGATGCCCTTGTCTCATCGGTGGGTCTGCGTTCTCGCCAAGGCACGGGACTAAACACGTCCGCCAAAGAAAAACAAGCCCGTATCCACAAAAAGCCCCTGCCTGCTCGTGAAGTTCGCCAAAAACGTACCCAAAAAGGCAAAAGCGAGCGAAAAAGAGCTGATGACAGACAAGGCAAAAGCGAACGCAAAGGACAGCAAACCCCTGCGTTTGGCAAGGTGAAGTTTTATAAGGTATAAATCAACACAGAGTAAATTATACTCATGTTACCAAAACCGCCCGAATACTGTTTATGGCATTCGGGCGGTTTTTTATGATTGATGACTTATAAGGTTGTCATCTGCAAGTCGCCAAAATCACGCTTGTTCTACCCAGCGTTTTTGGCTTTCTTTAATCACTTCTTTGGCGGTGGCGACATCAAAAAAGCCTTCGACTTTGGTGGTGCCAGCTTTTTTTAGGTCTTTATAATGATTGAAGTGAAATTCTAGCTGTTTGATAAGCTGTGGTGGCAAGTCATCAAGGCTGTTATACGCATTGCCGTTGTTGCGGTCATCGGCAGGCACCACGATGATTTTGTCGTCCACTTCGCCGTCATCGACAAATTTCATCACGCCAATCACTTTGGCTTTTAGAAAAATGCCTGTGGTCAATGGCTGTTCGGTTAGGATAAGTGCGTCCAACTCATCGCCGTCTTCGTCTAAGGTCTGGGGGATAAAGCCATAGTTACAAGGCTTGGCAAAGGCAATCGGCTCAACACGGTCAAGCTCAAAGCAAGCGAGTTTGCGGTTCCATTCGATTTTGTGGTTTGAGCCAGTAGGGATTTCTACGACCACATTAATCTCGCCTGCGTCCACGTCGCCTGCGTCTAGGATTTTGTTAAAATCTACCATAAAATTCTCCGATTGGGATTAAAAAAGTTGTGCCATTGTAATATTAAATCAATCTAAGTGCAATCTCGCCCTTATGTCTTTTTTGAATATTACTGATAAATTTATGAATAAATTCGTGCATTTGGCTGTCGTCAAATTTGCCAAATTGCGACAGTTTTACCATAGCCATGCCTGCATAGCCACAAGGGTTAATGGCATTAAAGGCGGTTAGGTCATTAACAAGGTTAATGGCAATGCCGTGATAGCTATGCCCTTGCTTGATTTTAAAGCCAAGGCTTGCAATTTTGCCAAGCATATCGCCCGAACGGTTGTAGATATACACCCCAGGGGCATCACGGCGAGCCTTGGCGGTCAAATCGGGCGGTAGGTATTCGCCCACCACGTCTTCTATGGCTTGCTCGGCGTGGCTCACAAGATCTCGCACGCCCATGCCAAGGCGGTGCAAATCCCACAGCCAATACACCACAAGTTGCCCCACGCCATGCCACGTTACCTGTCCGCCCCTGTCGGTTTTGATGATTGGAGTGTCGGTTTTGTAGAGAATATGCTCTTCTTTGCCTGCTTGCCCTAGCGTATAAACATCTTGATGTTCCACAATCCACAGCTCATCAGGGCAGGTTTGTCCGTTTTTTTTATCGTCAATGCGAGACAAAATGCGAGCAAGCATATCATCATGCGTGGCGTTGTATTCGGCATTAGGGTGGGTGCTTGTGTGCAAGTCGTCCCATTGTAAGGGGGTAAGGTCTAGGTGGGGTAGGTTTAGGGTCATGGTGTTTAAATGGTTAAATAAGCGTTATTTTACGCCATTTTGTTAAAAATAAAAACCATTTTAACCATTTTTAACCGCTTGCACACCCCTTACCCTTTTGTTATAATCCAACCTATCAATCGGGGTGCTATTTATGGCTGAGATGATACCCGTAAACCTGATACAGTTAAAACTGGCGTAGGAAATTGATAAAAATTGACGAGCAACACACTTTTTGATGTGGGTTTTGACTGTGCTTTTTAGGGCGTGTTGAACTTTTGTATTTGCAATGAAAAATGAGAAAAATCGCACGTT
>ERZ1023310.152-NODE-152-length-15659-cov-8.412074_pt1 | contig 15659 bp, 18 predicted proteins | sample MGYA00380476_ERZ1023310 | MGnify/ENA primary metagenome ERZ1023310 (study PRJEB33173, sample SAMEA4830346) | metagenome | study: EMG produced TPA metagenomics assembly of the PRJEB25223 data set... | reverse complement strand
GTTGCGAAGTTGCGAAGTTGCGAAGTTGCGAAGTTGCGAAGTTGCGAAGTTGCGAAGTTGCGACATTTTGGGCGATTTCCGTGGATTTTTAAAAAACCTTTTATTCTACTATGATTGAGAGTTTTTGACAATCTGTTGTTTGCTTAAAATAAATTTGTGATAGAATTTGGTTTATTTTGTTCAAATCAATGCCATGACCTACCACACCTTATCCGCCCCTTGCCAAGCGGTTTATGAAATCAAAAAAAGCGAATTTCTCGCCTTTGCTTATCCCATTAGCCATAAAGATGAAGTGATGTTTCACGTGGAACAGTTGCGTGAGAGATACCCTGACGCTCGTCATCACTGTGTTGCATACATTCTAGGCGACCCACACAACACCACGCACGCAGGCTTTGACGATGACGGCGAACCCAACGGCACGGCAGGCAGACCGATTTTAAATGTCTTACAACATAAGGCGATTGGTAATGTGCTGGTGGTGGTTGTGCGGTATTTTGGCGGTATCAAACTGGGGGCGGGTGGATTGACACGAGCTTACGCCACCGCCACGCAACTGGTGGTGGATAACATGACCCTTGTGTTATTTGTGCCAAAATCGGTGGTTAAAGTCGCCACCACTTTCGCCCACGAAGCCCAAATCCGCTATCTGGTCGGGCAAGCTGGTGGTGAGATTTTGGAGGCGGACTATGCTCACAATGTCGTGATGACCGTAGAGCTAGACAGCGAAAAGGTGGACGAGTTTGGGGAGAGTCTGGGGGTTTTTGGAGAGTTGTTAAGGCAAGAGTGATAAAAAGACACAAAAAAGTCCGTACCAATCATGGCACGGACTGCATGAGTGAGCTGATTATTTTTTCTCTTCACGCACTTTATTGATAAGAAAATCAACCACTTGGGTAACCTTGGCACCATCGCCTGCAACCACATATTTGCCATGTACGACAACGGCAGGCACGCCCGTGAGCTGATAGTTTTTCGCCCCTGCTTTTGAGCGTTCTAGTTTGGTGGTAACGGCAAATGAGTCGTAAGTGGTGTTAAACTTGGTTTTGTCCACGCCTTGGGTGGCATACCAGTCGGCAAGGGTTTCTTTAGATCTGTCCACACGTTTGCCGTCTTTGTGGATGGCGTCAAATAGAGCTTGGTGGGTTTTTTCTTCATAACCCATAATTTGGGCGGCATAAAAACCACGGGCAGGCACTTCCCACACAGGGTTCATGGCGGCAGGCGTGCGGAAAAACGCCACGTCTTTGGCACGGGTTTTTGCCCATTTTTGCATGTGTGGCTCTAAGGTATAACAGTGGGGACAACCATACCAAAAGAACTCACGCACCACGATGACATCACCAGCGATTTTCTCAGGGTTGGGCAGGACTTTGTAGTCTTGACCTTCAACAAAATTGGCATGAGCCATGCCAGATAGACCGACCGCCAATGCAAGGGCGGTGAATTTAAGGGCGTTTTTCATAAGAAATCCTAGATTGGCACAGTGCCAACAAATCGTTTTGGTAAAACCAAATATGGGTAAATAAAAATATCGCATAGTTTAACTTATTTTTGCCAAAATTGGGTAATAGAATTCTTAATCAAGCGTTATATTATGTAAATTTTTATGAAATCTGCCTAAAATTTAAGCATTTTTAAACAGACCGCACAAAATTTGCCAAAATCTGCACGAAAAGAAAGGGAAAAAGTGGTTAAAAACCGCCAAAAATGGTAAGATAAGCCAATTTATCACTTGGGATAACTCATGACCGCACACACCGCCCACAATGCCGACTTTGATGAAATTGGCAAATTCACCCGCCTTGCTGATGAGTGGTGGGACAGACAAGGGGCGTTTAAGTCCTTACACGACATCAACCCCTTACGCCTTGACTGGATAGAAGACCAAACGAACGCTTTTTTTGATTCAAAATTAAACGGCAAAAAGGTGCTAGACGTGGGCTGTGGTGGTGGTATTTTGTCGCATTCTATGGCGGTGCGTGGGGCGGACGTGCTGGGCGTGGATTTGGGGGAGCAAAACCTGCAAGCAGGGCAAATTCATGCCGAGCGGACAGGCATGACCGACACGCTCGCCTTTCGCTGTGTGGCGATAGAGGAGCTTGCCAAAGAGCAGGCGGGGACGTATGATGTCATAACGTGCATGGAAATGCTAGAACACGTTCCCGACCCGTCTGCGATTGTGCGTGCGTGCTTTACTTTGTTAAAGCCCAACGGCGTGTTTGTAACGTCCACAATCAACCGCAATCCCAAATCCTACCTGTTTGCTATCGTGGGGGCGGAGTATGTGTTACGCCTTGTGGATAAAGGCACGCACGATTTTAACAAATTCATCACGCCTGCCGAGCTTGATGACATGGCTATCAAGGCAGGATTTGCCCGTGATAACATGACAGGACTGCATTATAACCCCTTAACCAAGCGGTTTTGGCTGTCCGATAGTAACGTGGACGTAAACTACATGATGTCATTTATCAAAGGCAGTGGCGTTCAGGGTCAAAGCCTAAAGGCGGTGGGCTGATATGATAGGCACAACAAAGCTCAATGCGGTTTTATTTGACTTAGATGGCACGCTCATTGACACCGCCCCTGATTTTATCCGTATCATCAAGCTCATGTGTGCCAAGCACAATCACCCATGTCCTACCGACACCGCCATTCGTGAGCAGGTCTCGGCAGGGGCTAGGGCAATGGTGCGTTTGATGTTTGGCGATGAGCTGGCAAACATGGCGGACACGGACGAGCGAATGCTTGCCTATCGTCAAGAGTTTTTGGATTTGTACGAGCAGGACATTTGTGTGGACAGTCGACTGTTTGACGGTTTGGACGTTTTGCTTGATGCCCTAGAAAATAAAGGCGTGGCGTGGGGCATTGTTACCAATAAACCCCGATATTTGGCAGAACAGCTCCTTGATAAATTAGATCTTGCCAAGCGTTGTGCGGTGTTGGTTTGCCCTGATGATGTGGCAAATACCAAGCCCGACCCCGAGCCGATGTTTTTGGCGTGTCAAAAGCTAGACATTGACCCACAAAATTGTATTTATGTGGGCGACCACATCAGAGACATACAGGCAGGGCGAGCGTCTGGCATGATGACAGTGGCGGTGGGGTTTGGTTATATCGTTCCTGATGAAAATCCCCATGAGTGGGGGGCGGATAAGGTGGTGGATACGCCTGATGAATTGGGGCGGTTGGTGCTGGGGTTGGTTTAAGCCATTGCCAATTTTAAAATGTTTTAATTTAACCGCTTTTTAATTTTTCATTGATAAAATAAGTACGCCCTTAGGGTGTGTAATACGCCCCCTTTAAAGAAGAAATATACCTGACGAACCTAATATTTGCCACAGGCTTGTAGGGGCGTGTTGAACACGCCCGTTGGTAAAACTAGCATGGTTGGGCGTGCAGAGCCAGCCCCTACGGTGGTGTATTTTGAAGTTAAGCAAGTATAAAATTATTTAAATTTAACCATATTTTAATTTTCCCTTAATAAAATAAATCAGCACCCAACCATGACAACACCAAACATTTTAAATTATACCCCTACCAACGACAGCCTAGCCGACAAAATTATCCTAGTAACAGGGGCAGGGGACGGCATTGGCAAGGTGGCAAGCCTAACCTATGCCAAATGTGGGGCGACCGTGCTATTGCTTGGCAAAACACAGTCCAAATTAGAAGCGGTCTATGATGAGATAGAGAGCTTGGGGCTTGCCACGCCTGCCATTTTGCCCATGGATTTAGAAAAGGCGAGCTTTGCCCAGATGAATGAGCTTGCAACCCTGATTCAAAAAGAGTTTGGCAGGCTTGACGGCGTGCTACATAATGCAGGTGTGCTTGGGGCATTGACCCCCCTTGAAATGTATGACCCCATTACCTTTGAGCAGGTCATACACGTCAATGCCACAGCCGTGTTTATGCTCACCCAAGCTCTGTTTCCACTACTGATGTCCGCCTCCAGTGGTTCGGTGGTGTTTACAAGCTCGGGTGTGGCAAAAGTACGACCCTTTTGGGGGGCGTATGCCTTATCCAAGCAGATGATAGAAGGCATGAGTACCATTTTTACCGAAGAGACCAAAAACCACACCGCCTTGCGGTTTAACTGTATCAATCCGGGGGCGACTCGCACCAACATGAGAGCCCACGCCTTTCCAGGGGAGAACCCCATGACCCTAAAAACGCCCGAAGACATCATGCCTGCCTATGTCTATCTCATGACCGACATGGCAAGTGGGATAAAAGGGCAAGTGATACACTGCCAACCTAAATAACATCAGGGGCGAGTGTTCGCCCTTTTTTGTGGGCGTACGTCTTTGTACTTGAAATTTAAACGAAAATTGATAAACTATAAAAATACCCAAATGCCAATCTTATAATCATTTAACTTCAAAATGCATCAATGACAGTAGGGTGCGTATCACGCACCAATAAGATTTTCTATTTAAAAGGTGCGTGGTACGCACCCTACCATACGACTTATAAGGTTGAGAGCAGGGTAAATTATGACAAAACATTTTGAGCATTCACATGGATTTATTACAACATTTATTTTTGATCGCCATATTGATATTGGTGTCAAGTTTTTTTTCAATTTCTGAGATTGCCCTAGCAGGGGCAAGAAAATTGAAATTAAAACTCATCTCCGAAGGGGGCGACACTCGTGCCGACAAAATCATGCACTTGCAAGAAAATTCGGCGGACTTTTTTGCGACAAGCCAAATCGGTCTAAATGCGGTTGCTATCCTTGGTGGTTCGGTGGGAGAAGGGGCGTTACGTCCTTATTTTGCCCAGTTTATCGGACAGTTTTATCAAGGGCAATGGACAGAGAGTATCGCCTTTTTTACGAGCTTTGCGGTGGTAACGCTTATCTTTATCCTATATGCTGATTTGATTCCCAAACGCATTGCGATGATAAACCCCGAAAAGGTCGCCCTAGCGGTCATCAATCCCATGTTGGTGGTCATCAAGGTGGTCAAACCGCTTGTGTGGATTATCAACGGCATTGCCAATACCACATTTCGCCTGTTCAAAATCAATACCGTGCGAGAAGAGAGTATTACCTTTGATGACGTTTCCGCCATTATGGACGCAGGGGCAGAAGCAGGTGTGGTGCTGCAACAAGAACAGCATTTTATTGAAAATGTCTTTGAGCTAGAAGAGCGTACCGTACCGTCATCGATGACTGTGCGTGAAGACGTGGTGTATTTTACGCTGGGCGAGTCCGAAGAGTCCATGCGACAAAAGATAGCCGAGTTTCCGTATTCCAAATTTTTGGTGTGTAATGAGACCATTGACCAAGTCATCGGCTATGTGGACACCAAAGACATTTTGGTAAGGCTACTCAACAACCAATCGTTTGTACAGCTTAATGAATCTACCATTCGTAACGTGCTGATTATCCCTGATACGCTCACTTTGTCCGAACTTTTGGATAAATTTCGTGCCAGTAAAGAAAAATTTGCGGTCGTCATCAACGAATATGCGTGGGTGGTCGGGGTCATCACATTGTCCGACATCATGATGACGGTCATGGGAGACTGGGGGTCGCCCATTGAAGAAGAACAGCAGATTATCCGCCGTGATGAAAACTCATGGCTCATTGACGGTAGCACGCCGATTGATGATGTCAAGCACGCCCTTGATGTGGTGGAGTTTGAAGATTGGGATCACTATGAGACGTTGGCGGGCTTTATCATGTATCGCTTGCGGAAGATTCCACGCCCTGCCGATTTTGTCGTGCATGAAAATCTAAAATTTGAAGTGGTGGACATTGACCATTATAAGATTGACCAAGTGCTGGTAACTCGTCTGCCAAGCGATACCGAAGAAGTGGCGGATAGGGGCTGGATGTAGGGTGATATGCATTTTTAAAGATGTTTAAACATATGTTAAAGGGCGGAATAATTCGCCCTTTTTTATGCAAAAATTTTTATGCAAAAATGCCAAATCATCACTGCACCAACCATGCTATAATATTTATTTCACACCCAACCGACTTAGATTATGACCCTATCTGACATCTTGCACCATCGCCGTGCCGTGCGTGAGTACCTACCCACGCCGATTGACCCCAACATCGTCAAGGATTGCCTAGCCCTTGCCACGCTTGCCCCGACCAGCTCTAACATGCAACTGTACGAGTGCTATCACATCACCGATAAAGCCACACTTGCCACACTCGCCAAAGCCTGCCTATCCCAAAGCTCTGCCACGACCGCCGACCAAATGGTGGTGTTCGTGATACGCCCTGATTTGCACAGACAGCGTGCCACATCGGTGTTTGCCTTTGAGCGCGAAAATGTGCGTACATATAGCCCTGCTCACAAGGTGGACAGACGTATTAAGAAGTTTGACCATTATTATAATCGGCTCATGCCCCTGCTCTATACCCAAGATGTGCCACTGGTGGGGACGGCAAGAAAGGGCGTGGCGTGTGCCATCTCAAAGGTTCGCCCCATGCAAAAGGACGTCTCAAAAGATGACATTCGTATCGTCATGCACAAAAGTTGTGGGCTGGTCGCTCAGACGTTCATGCTTGCCATGAGCGAGCGTGGGCTTGATACTTGCCCTATGGAAGGCTTTGATGGGGCGATGATAAAGACCCTGCTTAGACTGCCTGCCACTGCCGAGATTAACATGGTGGTGTCGTGCGGTGTGCGTAGCGAGCAGGGCGTATGGGGCGAGCGGTTTCGTGTGCCGTTTGATGAAGTGTATCGGCAGATTTAGTCATAAAAGGCGGATAGTGTTATCCGCCAAATCTCATCACTCCCCATGCTTATCTTCAAATGCCTGATGTTCGGCTTGATATAACTTGCCCAGTCGCTCTTGGGTGGGTTTGTCAAGCAGTTTTCTGGCTTCTTTGAAAAACTCATTTTCTTCTTCTTTTAAATGGTGCAAGGTTTCATCAATAAGCTCTTGTGCCGTCTTAAAAAACCGCTCGTCCCCTGTTCGTCCATCGGACAGCACCGCCATCATCTCGTCCATCTCATGATGCTCGGCAATGGCGTGGCGAGAGAGTTCTAACCCATCATCAAACGCCATCACAGGCACATACAGATGACGCTCTTCGGCGGCGGCGTGGGCTTCTAGCTCGTTTTTTAGGGGAATAAAGGCACTTTCGGCTTTGGGGCGGTCTTGTTGGCTGATGGCACGTTGAAAATCTTGGCACAGTTTACGCTGAATGTCGTGATGATGAATGAGTGTGCTAAAAATGTCTGACTGGCTCATGGCTTGTCGCTCCTTGTGGTTGGTGTGTTGGTTGTTTTAGTTGGTTTTAAAGTCCAATTTGAAAATTAAATGCTAATGTCAAAAAGGCATGAGTTGCCCCATGCCTTTAATCCATCTATTAATACACAAAATCCTTAATATCACGAATGACAAAGTGGTTCGGCTGACCTTGTGCGGGGATAGCCCCGATGACCGTTGCTCCTTTGACCTTTTTAAAGCGGTCAATTTTCTCTTGGGTTAGGTCGGCAGGATTGGCACGCCCGATATACACCTTGTCATCAGCGGTGTGAAAGTAGAGCATGGCGTATTCTTTGCCTTGTACTGTCTTACGCTCGGTGGTGAAATTGGTGATGTTGGTTAATATGGTTGGCTTTTTGAGTTCGCCAACGGCTTGGGATAGGGCATTGTTAAATGCCCCCTGCAAGCCACCAAGCTCAGAGACGTCAATATTGACCGTTTGTCCGCCTTGCGTGGTGCTATATACGTTGGGCGTTGCGTTGTTGGTGCCAGTGGTGCTCACACAAGCACTTAGGGCAAAGGTAGTTAGAGCTAACAAAGATAAGGCTTTGATTTTCATGGTATTTTCCTAATAAAGGGCGTGTAGCATAAACACGATTATCATAACAAAATAACCCGCCCTTGACAACGCAAGCCCGCCCATCTGTACAAAACAGCGACATTTTAAAATAAGTAATTACAAAAAAACCGCCCCATAAAGAGCGGTTTGGAATGGCATGACGCCCAATTATTTGCGTTTTTTACCACCTTGTACGGCTTTAAAACGGGGGTTGGATTTGCAAATGACAAAGGTGCGACCACGACGGCGAACCACTTGGCAATCTTCGTGGCGAGTTTTAGCGGATTTGAGTGATGATAGTACTTGCATGATACTCTCCTGTCAGAGCTGGGATAAATAACTGTGATAAATAAAATGTTATAATATACCAAAAATAAGCAAAAAACAAGAGAATTGAGAATAATTCTTGTAAATTATCGGTGTTAAAAGGGAAATTAAATGGCAGATTAAGATGACTGTAACACCGCAACCATATTTTTTAATAGGGCAATTTGTTCGTCCTTTTGGGTAAGTAGTTCATCTTTGTGGGTAAGGGCTAATTTTAATTTCTCATTTTCCAAAATCAGGGCATTGTCGCTATGATAATAGTTGGAGCTGTGCTGACTGTTTTCACTAATTAAGCAAATGCTTTGGCGTTCATCACTGAACAAATCGGTCATGCCAATCCCAAACACCGCCGTAATCTGCTCCAACCTATCAAGGCTTGGGCGACTCTCGCCACGCTCTATCTTGGCATAGCCGTTTTTGGACAATCCAAGCTGTTCTGCCATGTATTCTTGCGACCACTGTTTTTGCTCTCTAAATTTACGAATGTTGTCATGTAATGGCATGGCTTACTTGTCCTGTGTATATCCCTAAAAGTGGGTTTTTGGTGTTACTTGGGGTTGGTTGTGTAATATTAGGGATAGATTATAATAAGATTGCTAACATTTAGCAAGGGGCTTGTGGCTGTTGCTAACTGTTTAAAATTATTAGTTGGGGCAAAATAGGAAGTTAAAAATGAACTTTATCGCAAAAACCTTTGGCGGATTGTCGTTGCAGTATTATATCCGCCATTTCTTATTTGGTTGTATTTTTTATGGCTTGATACTTTATATGCTGTTTAGCAAAGGCTTTCAAGCTGGCGACATCATGACTGTGATTATTTTTACGGTCATGCAGTTTCTGTATCCTTATTCAAGATTTGTTTATGAAAGTGTGGTGGATTATGTATTGGGCGACAACCTATTCATGTTTCCTGCTCCGATATACTTATTTTTCAAACTCATGACCATGATGTTGTGTTGGGTGTTTGCTGTTTTTATTGCACCGATTGGACTGGCGTATTTGTATTACTACCATTCCAAAAATTCCTGATATTAAAAATACCAAAATTTAATATTTTGGTATTTTTTGAAAATAAAAACCCACTAAGCCCAACGCCCAAATACCAAACTGCCATTCGTCCCACCAAAGCCAAAGCTGTTAGAGATGGCATAATCCACGCCACTCACCTTTCTTGCCGTGTGGGGAATGTAGTCTAGCGTACAAGCAGGGTCTGGGTTGTCTAGGTTGATGGTGGGAGGTAGAGTTTGGTGCTGTAAGGCAAGCACGGTAAAGATGGCTTCTACCGCCCCTGCTGCCCCAAGCAAATGCCCTGTCATGGACTTGGTGGAGCTGACTAGAATATCCTTGCCAAACAGGCTCTCGATGGCACTGCTCTCCGCCACGTCCCCTGCGGGCGTGCTTGTGCCGTGGGCGTTGATATAGCCGACCTTATCCGCATTGATACCGCCGTCTGCTAGGGCGTTTATCATTGCACGTTTTGCCCCGTTGCCGTCTGTTGGGGGAGCGGTGATGTGGCTTGCGTCATCGCTCATGCCAAAGCCGACCACTTCTGCCAAAATCGTTGCCCCACGAGCCTTGGCATGAGCGAGGCTTTCTAGTACCAATGCCCCTGCACCGTCCCCAAGCACAAAGCCGTCTCTGTCCTTATCAAAGGGGCGAGAGGCTCGGGTGGGTTCATCGTTGCGAGTGGATAGGGCGTGCATCGCCCCAAAGCCTGACAGTCCAAGCGGTGTGCTTGCCTTCTCGCTACCGCCCACCAATACTGCATCCAAGTCGCCATAGGCGATGAGCCTTGCCCCAAGCCCGATGGCGTGCGTGGACGTGGTGCAAGCGGTCGATGTGGCAAGGTTCGCCCCTTTTAGGTTATGGCGAATGGCGATGAGTCCTGCAGGCATATTGACGATGGAACCTGGGATAATAAAGGGCGAGACTTTTTTTGCTCCATGTTCACGCAAGGTATCACGGCTGTTTTCAATGGTTTGTACACCGCCAATCCCTGACCCCATGACCACGCCAAACCGCTCGCTGTCCACATTGACAGGCAGACTGTCGCCTTTGATGTCATCTATCAGTCCAGCATGATACAAGGCTTGGGCGGACACAACTTGGGCGTAGTGCATAAATTCATCAAATCGGCGAATCTCTTTTGGGTTCAAAAATTCTTTGGCATGAAAATCCTTAACCAATCCTGCAATGCGAGAGCGAAATTCACTCATCTCACAGCCATCAAAATCAGGTATGGCACGAATACCGCTCACGCCATTTGTCAAGTTTGCCCAAATGGTGTCCAAATCATTGCCCACAGGGGTAATCGCCCCCATGCCCGTGATGACGACACGTTCGTGGTCGGGGCGTGCGTGGTGTGGGGTTTTGGCAGGGCGTGCAAATGAAGTCATGGCATTTTCCTAAAAATTTTGTTACAAATTGGCTTAGGGCGTGTTGAATATTGGTATTTGCAATGAAAAATAGGAAAAATCGCCCGTTTTTCAAGGAAAAAACGTAGGCTGATAGTCATTCTATCAGACAAGTTTTTGACGATGAAAAACAAGATTTAGCCATTTTTCATGCAAAAATTGATAAAAGCGTTAAATTTTCATCTTATTTTTATAAGAATGTTATCAATGTTCAGCACGCCCTATTCTAACACGTTTTTACAAAATTTAAAGTTTACATTTGTATGTTTTTAAAAATTGATAAAAAAGGGCGAAAATACGCCCCTTTTATTGCCATCAAACAGGACGCACCGCAATGCCCTTATCTTTCAAATACGCCTTTAACTCACCCACGTCAATCATGCCCTTATGGAACACGCTTGCCGCCAATGCCCCATCAATGTCAATGTTAAACACGTCATAAAAATGGCTCATCTGCCCTGCTCCGCCTGAGGCGATGAGTGGCACGGTGCAGTGGGCTTTGACAAGGGCAAGCTGAGTCAAATCATAACCTTGTCGTACGCCATCTTGGTTCATCATGTTCAGCACAATCTCTCCTGCCCCACGGGCTTGCACTTCTTTAACCCAATCGATGACTTGCCATTGGGTTTTGCGAGTTTTGGTTTCATCGCCTGTGTATTGATTGACCCAGTAGGTGTCGGTGCTGTCATCGTACCAACTGTCAATGCCCACCACCACCGCTTGCACGCCAAACCGCTCAGCAAGGCGACTGATAAAGTCAGGATTTTCAAGGGCAGGCGAGTTGATTGACACCTTGTCCGCCCCATAATTAAACAGCGTCTCAGCGTCCGTGAGCGTGCGAATGCCCCCCGCCACACAAAAAGGAATGTCAATGACCTGTGCCACCCGCTCCACCCACGATTTGTCCACCGTGCGACCGTCCGATGAAGCAGTAATGTCATAAAACACGAGCTCGTCCACGCCCACATCGGCATAGCGTTTGGCAAGCTCTACAATATCGCCAATGGTCTCATGATTGCGAAATTGCACGCCCTTGACCACTTGCCCGTCCTTGACATCAAGGCAAGCGATGATTCTTTTGGTTAGGCTCGTTAGCATTGTATCGCCCCTTTCAAATCCACCTTGCCTTCTAATAACGCACGCCCCACGATAATGCCAAAAACGTTGGTTTGTTTTATGGCTTTAATGTCATCAAGACTGCCAATTCCGCCTGATGATTGGATATTAAGCGTGGGATATTGCTTGGTTAGGTTTTGATATAATGCCACATTACTGCCTGATAATGTGCCGTCTTTACTAATATCGGTGCAAAGAATATGGCTAAGACTGACTTCTAGATATTCATCAATAATCGCTTCTAATAATACACCGCTATTTTCTTGCCAACCGCTAATGGCAATAAAATTTTGATTATCAATGATATTCACATCAAGTGCCAAAACGAATTTATCAGCACCGTATTTTTTAAACCAATCTTTTACGGTGTCTTTTTGTTTGATTGCCATTGAGCCAATTACCACTCGTTTTGCCCCAATATCAAACAAGGCTTTTATTTCATCTTCGCTTCTAATACCGCCCCCCACTTGCACTTCGGCATTGGTAGATTTAATGATTTGTTCAATCAGGGTAATTTGGCGTTTCGTTGGGTCTTTTGCCCCTGTCAAATCCACAAGGTGCAAATAACTTGCCCCATCATTCACATATTCGGCAAATTTATCAATGGGATTATATGTATAAGTGGTTTGTTTGCCATAATCGCCTTGGTGTAAGCGTACCACTTGCCCATCAATTAAATCAAGGGCGGGGATAATGATTGGTGTTGTCATAAAATTTTCCTAATTTTTGAAATATTAGTTTGTTTTAAAAAGTATGCTATAAGGAAAACCGTTCGTGGTGAGCCATGCCTGCCCATGACGGTTTTCCTACCCGCAGGCATGGCTCAGGGCGAACGGAAAACCTAGTTTGGCATACTTTTTGGGCTACTGTCTAATTTAAGTGGCTTTAAATATTTTCAATAAAATTTTGCAATAATCTTGCCCCAATTTTACCTGATTTTTCGGGGTGAAATTGCATGCCATAAAAATTATCTTTTTGTACCATCGCACTAAATGGCGTGCCATAATCACAAGTGGCAATGGTATAGTCATTTACTGCCATCGCATAACTGTGAACAAAATAAACAAAATCGTCATTTTTAATACCATCAAATAAGGGGTGCGATATGTCATCAAAATAAATTTTATTCCAGCCCATGTGCGGTAAGGGTAAATTACCCACGTCTAATTTTTGGGTATGATTGGGGATAAGATTTAGGGTGCTGATATTATGCGTTTGGCTTTCGGCAGAATACTCGCCCAATAATTGCATTCCTAAGCAAATACCAAGCAGGGGCTTATTGATTTGGCGAATGATAGGAATTAATCCTTTTTTATTCATCTCATTTATGGCAAACTCTGCCGTTCCCACACCTGGTAAGATAAGTTTGTCGGCGGATAATATCTCATCGGCATTGTCCGAGATAATGGGCGTGATACCTAGCCGTTCAATGGCGAATTTGACTGACGTTAAATTGGCACACCCTGTATCAATGATGACTAATTTCATAAAAAATCCTTATAAACTTTATAATAAACCCTTAGAGCTTGGCAATTCATTACCTTCAATTCTAATACATTGACGTAAGGTTCTGCCAAATGCTTTAAACAGACTTTCTATTTTGTGGTGGTCATTATCGCCTTTGACTTTTAAATGTAAAGTCGCCCCCATCGCCACGGCTAATGAAAAAAAGAAATGTTCGGTCAATTCGGTGCTAAAATCACCCACTTTTTCTCGTTTAAATTTGCCTTTAAATTTTAAAAAAGGTCTATTAGATAAATCCATTGTGCATTCGGCTCGGCATTCGTCCATCGGTAGCACAAAACCAAAGCGGGCAATGCCTTTTTTGTCGCCAATGGCTTGTTTTAGAGCTTGCCCTAAGGCAATGGCAACGTCTTCTACCGAGTGGTGTTCGTCTATCCACAAATCGCCTTGGCAATTTACGCTCATTTTAAATCCGCCATGCGTGGCAATTTGGTCTAGCATATGGTCAAAAAAGCCAATGCCTGTGCTAATCTCATTAACCCCTGTCTCGTCCAGACATACCTTGACGGATATATCAGTCTCTTTGGTTTTTCTTTTAATCTCGCCAATGCGTTTTTCACGCTCGCCAATATTGGTAACAGGCTCTTTTAAGAGCTTTTCGGTAATGAGTTCCCAATTTAGATTATCGGGGCTGTATTTTAATCCGACAATACCCAAATTTTTGGCAAGTTCAATGTCGGTGTCTCTGTCGCCAATGACAAAACTGTCATTTTTATCAAATAAATTGTTATTGATATACTCACTCAAAAGAGCGGTATTGGGCTTTCGGCAATCGCAATTATCTTCTTTAAAATGCGGACAAATTAAAATATCATCAAAGATGATGCCTTGCGAATTAAAAATATCCAGCATGGCGTTATGCGGTTTGTCAAAAGTTTCTTGAGGGAAACTCTCCGTACCTAAGCCGTCTTGATTGGACACCATCACAAGGCGGTATTTTTTTTGTAATGCCAATAGGGCAACAATTACGCCTTTTTCTAATTTTAATTTTTCTAGGCTGTCAATTTGAAAATCGGTTTTTGGTTCGTCAATGAGTGTGCCGTCTCGGTCAATAAATAATGTGGGTTTCATAAATTACCTTTTATAAAATGGGGTTAAAGTGGTATATAGCCAAAGAACCCAAAAATTTGATACCTTTTGTAGGGGCGAATTGCAATTCGCCCCTACGGATTGATGATGATTTGTTTAAAAAGTATCAATTTTGACATTCTTTAATTAAAGTGTTTTTAATGCGTCAATCACCGCTTGATTTTCGTCTTGCGTGCCGATACTGATACGAATACAATCGGCAAGATTTAAGGCGGTGGTTTGATTGCGTAGGATAATGCCCGTCTCCCAGAGCTTATCAAATACCGCTTGTCCTGATTGGATTTGATTGTCAAATTTGACCAAAATAAAATTGGCAGAGCTTGGATAAATCGCTTTGACAATCGGCAAGGATTCTAATTCACGCACAAGCCACGCTTTATTATCAAGGGTGGTTTTGACGTGTGTTTGCATTTGTCCGATACCGTCATCGCTAAGAGCAGTGGTGGCGATAAGGGCGGTGGGGGCAGGGATAGGATAGGGGGCGATGATTTTTTGCATGGCACTGATGATTTGGCTATTGGCTAGGGCAAAACCACAGCGAATCCCCGCCAGTCCAAAGGCTTTTGAGAGCGTGCGAACGATGATAAGATTGTCAAAATTATCAAGCTCACGGGCAAACGACTTATCCACACAAAAATCAATATACGCTTCGTCCAACGCCACAATCGCCCTATCTTTTGTCATAGCCAGCAGGGCAAGAATGTCATCGTGGGCAAGTAGGTTGCCTGTGGGATTGTTGGGACTGCACACAAACACAACTTTTGTGCCGTCAAGGTTCGCCTGAATTTGGGGCAAATCAAGGTTAAAATCGTCCGTCAAAGGCACGGTTTTGGCACGAATGTCAAAGGCGGTGCTACTAACGGCATACATGCCATAAGTGGGCGGACAGTACAGTACAGAGTCCGTAGGCTCGCAAAAGGTGCGAATGATAAGCTCAATGGCTTCATCGCCCCCACGAGTGGCAAGCACCTGCTCAGGGCGAACCCCTGCATAACGGGCATAACGGCGGATAAGCTCGTCAGGTTGCGGCTCGGGGTAGCGGTTTAGGGTGCCAAGCCCGAGAATGTTGGGCGAGGTGGGGTATTCGTTGGCGTTTAGCCAAATGGTGCCGTTTCCGCCGATTTTGCGAGCGGACTGATAGGGGGTCAGCTCTTGGACGGACGATTTGATTAGGTGGGTAATCATGGGGTTTCCTTGTGTGTTTTGGGTTGGGCGAACAATCGCCCTGACACTTGCTTATCAATAAAAAACCTAAAATTTGAATGGCGGTAAGGTGCGTATGACGCACCAATAAGATTTTTACAGCTAACAAAATTGAATTTTACTACAGAAACCGTTCGCCCTTGTATAACCCAACACCAAACCTAGATTATCTGCTAGAATGTTGT
>ERZ1023310.146-NODE-146-length-16354-cov-8.189828_pt1 | contig 16354 bp, 13 predicted proteins | sample MGYA00380476_ERZ1023310 | MGnify/ENA primary metagenome ERZ1023310 (study PRJEB33173, sample SAMEA4830346) | metagenome | study: EMG produced TPA metagenomics assembly of the PRJEB25223 data set... | reverse complement strand
GGTTTGTGTTGCAGTTGGGGCAAGTCCAGTTTCTAACAGATAAAGGTAATTCATCACCAAACTTCATCAATACAATGTCTTTTCGTGGGCGGATGACGGGGCAAAACAGCAGGGCAGGCTACACCCCTTGGAGCGACTACAAGATAATACTGGGCTGTCAGGGGTCATCAATCATAAAGGCGATGTCATCATTCCTGCCTTGTACAAAGACATAGAGCTGTGGGATGAGCATGTCATCGTTACAACCGATGACGGTCAGTATGGCGTGCTGTCTTATGAGAACAAATGGCTCATCAAGCCCCAAGCTCATCGCCTAAAACCGATGAATTCGGGGGTGTATTTTGGTGGGTTGTCGTTTGGGCTTTAAGGGTGTCTGTGGATGATGTTATGATTGATGTTAGCGTGTCACAGCTTGGTGCCTTTATCCATCTTGCCAAAACAGGGGGCATGAGCCAGTCCGCCCATGCGTTGGGTATCTCACAGCCGACCTTGTCTCGGCATATTGCCAGCTTAGAAAATATTCTTGGACAGGTGCTGATTGACCGCACGCACCGCCCGATGAGACTTACCGAAGCTGGCGAGTTTTTCTTTGAACACGTCCAAAAAAGCGTGGGCGAGCTTAACGAGCTTATCCTACTCACCCAAAAATTTGGCAAAACTGCCCACAGTTTGACCATCGGCTTTGTGGCATCAGTTTTGTATGGGCGACTGCCCGAGATTATCGGCAAACTAAAACAACACCTGCCAAACCTTGACATTCGCCTGATTGAGATAAGCTCAAACGAGCAAATGCACGCCCTAAAAACAGGGCAGATTGATGTGGGCTTTGGGCGGTTTTTGTCGTCAGATGGGTTTATTTGCCAAACTTTTTTGACGGACGAAAAGCTCGTGGTTGCTTTGCCGATGACTCATGTGCTTGCCAAGCAGTCGCAAATCTCCCTAAAAACACTCGCCCAAGAGACGCTTATTACCTATCATCGCACACCTTTGGTGGTGGGCGAAAAAACCCTTGACCCATTACTAAACATCTTTTATCAAAAAAACATCAGTCCCAAATCCACCAAACACGCCCGAGACATCCAAATCGCCCTAGGACTGGTGTCAGCAGGCGAAGGCATGACATTTGTCCCTGAGAGCCTAAGTACCGTCCGCAGTCATCAAATCGCCTACCTGCCCCTAGCCGACCATGCCGTCTCGCCCATCTACCTTAACACACTCGCCACCACCCAACACCCCCACATATCAGCCCTGCTAAACGCCATTCATGCCGTGTATGATGATAATTTGTAACAAAATATGTCAAAATAATAAGAATTATTCTTGATTTTACAAATAACTATGCAAAAAATTAATAAAACAGGTGTAGATTATGTGATTTTTGGCAGATAGTATGCAGTTTTTGTATAATATTAGTATTTTTAATATGATATTTTATAAAAATTAAAAAATATAAGATAAAGACAAATGGATTTTTTGTAGTTATACTAATAGTCAAAGAACTTTGAAATTACCAAAATTTATGATATGTAGCGTAAGGACGTGCTGAGCACGTCCTTTGATGATAGCAGTTTTTTGGGCGTGCTCAGCACGCCCCTACAAAGATTGTGGTAAATATTAAGTTCGTTGGGTGCATAACGCCAACCATTCACTCACAGCCAGCTTTTTAGTTGAAATTTTAAGGATAAATGCCATGAGTCTCCCATCCGCAGGTCTAACCTTCCGCCAAGCCGTCCAAGCCGAAAAACCCCTACAAGTCGTTGGCACGATTAACGCCAACCATGCCCTACTTGCCAAACGAGCAGGCTTTAAAGCCATTTATCTGTCAGGCGGTGGCGTGGCGGCAGGGTCGCTTGGCTTGCCTGATTTGGGCATTAGTAACCTTGACGATGTTTTGACCGATGTTCGCCGTATTACCGATGTGTGCGATTTACCGCTATTGGTGGATGCTGACACAGGGTTTGGGGCGAGTGCCTTTAACATGGCTCGCACGACCAAATCGCTCATCAAATTTGGGGCGGCAGCCATGCACATTGAAGACCAAGTCGGTGCCAAACGCTGTGGACACCGCCCAAACAAGGCAGTCGTTAGCACCGCAGAAATGGTGGATAGAATCAAAGCAGCGGTGGACGCTCGCACCGATGAGAACTTTGTCATCATGGCTCGCACCGATGCCCTTGCCGTAGAAGGCTTGGAATCCGCCATTGAGCGAGCGTGTGCCTATGTGGAAGCAGGGGCGGATATGCTGTTTCCAGAGGCGATTACCGATTTGTCAATGTACAAACAATTTGCTGATGCGACAAATGTGCCGATTTTGGCGAACATTACCGAATTTGGTTCAACCCCACTTTATACCACCGATGAGCTGGCAAGTGTTGATGTGTCGCTGGCGTTGTATCCACTTTCGGCATTTCGGGCGATGAATAAGGCGGCGGAAACGGTTTATAATGCCCTACGCACGGACGGCACACAAAAAAATGTCGTGGATATCATGCAAACCCGTTCAGAATTATACGAACGCATTAATTATCATCAATTTGAAGACTATTTGGATAATGCATTTAAGAAATAAATATTTGAACTTATTTAAATATCCCCATTAAGTTTTAAAAAGGATATTTAAAAAACGGATAATTACCAAAAAATAATTATCCCAAAACCGATAATTTATTTAACCCTTTTTAACCATTAAATAAATTATCATTTCCCATTAAGGACAAAAGGAACACTGCTATGAGTGAACAAACCCTACCCAAAATTGACGGCTTTAAGCCCAAAAAATCAGTCGCCCTAAGCGGACAAATTGCAGGTAATACCGCCCTTTGTACCGTTGGTAAATCGGGCAATGATTTGCATTATCGTGGTTATGATATTTTGGATTTGGCAAATAACTGCGAATATGAAGAAATCGCTCATCTTTTAATTCACGGACATTTGCCAAACCGCTATGAGTTAATTGCCTACAAGCAAAAATTAAAATCAATGCGAGGACTCCCAATTCGGGTCATTGAAGTATTAGAAAGTTTGCCTGCTCATACACACCCAATGGATGTTTTGCGGACGGGCGTTTCAATGCTGGGCTGTGTATTTCCAGAGCGAGAAAGTATGCCAACCAGTGAAGCCCGTGATATTGCTGATAAATTATTGGCGTCTCTTGGTTCTATTCTTTTGTATTGGTATCAATATAGCCACAATGGCAAACGCATTAGCGTGGAGAGTGAAGAAGATTCTATTGGCGGACATTTCTTGCATTTATTGCACGGCGAGCGACCTGATGAATACCACAGAAAGGCGATGCATATTAGCCTAATCTTATATGCCGAGCACGAATTTAATGCGTCCACATTTACTAGTCGAGTCATTGCAGGAACAGGCTCGGATATGTATTCTTGTATTTGCGGAGCGATTGGGGCGTTAAAAGGCTCGAAACACGGCGGAGCCAATGAAGTCGCTTATGACATTCAAAAACGCTATCGCACACCTGATGAAGCCGAAGCCGATATTAAAGAACGCATTGCCAAAAAAGAAATTATCATTGGTTTTGGACACCCTGTTTATACCACAGGCGACCCACGAAATGAAGTGATTAAACAAGTCGCCAAAGATTTAAGTGAAGAAACAGGCGATATGCGACTCTTTGACATTGCCGAGCGATTAGAATCGGTAATGTGGGACGAGAAAAAAATGTTCCCGAATTTGGATTGGTTCTCGGCGGTGTCTTATCAAAAAATGGGGGTGCCTACCGCAATGTTTACCCCATTATTTGTAATGGCTCGCACCGCAGGTTGGTCAGCCCATATCTTGGAGCAACGCGCGGACGGTAAAATTATCCGCCCAAGTGCCAATTATACAGGCCCTGAGAATTTAAAATTTGTGCCGATGAATGAGCGGTAATTAAATAAAACAAGGGCATATTTTTAATTGGGAAAATGTGCCTTTGTTTTTAAGATTTTGCATTAAGGTGATTTTTTATGAACAAAAAAGAAATGGCTCTTGAATTATTGGGCGAAGTATTAAATGAATTAGATAAGCCAAATGGCAAAGTTGCTATTTCTGTACAGAAACTATCAAGAGCAACAGAATTGCTTGATGAAAAAGAGTTATTGGCTTGGACTAAGATTCAGTTGGCTGACCCAGAGTATATATTACCATTACAAAAACTCTTTGTAAGTGTTAATGAGCTACAAGAAAATGGTGTTGTAAATTTAAATTATGAAAACCCAAAAGTAAAAGTTATTTTAGACCCAATTATATCATTAAATATCAGTACAAAAGACTTAAATAAATTTTATCAATTTAAATCTGTTGAGTCATCTGGTGGTTTAAATTCGATTGGTTTTATAGAGCAAAAAATAGATATACTTGCAAAAAGTAAAAAAGGTAATGACCAAACATACTATATTACTAATTTACAAGAACATCTGGAATATATAAAAGTTTATACTTATAAAATTGCTACAAAATTATTTAATCAGCTCAAATTTGAAGGTACAACACAATCTAGTTTTGATATTCTAAGAATAGCAGTAGATGACAAATTACTAGATATAAATCCAGAAATTGCTGAACAGTTGATGATTGCTTTTAAAAATTCCACTTCAAATAACAAAGAAGAATTATCCCAAGTTCTTACAACTTGTCGTAGATTACTAGAAAAATTAGCTGATACGCTATATCCAGCAACTGATGAAGTCATTAACGGTAGAACTTTTAAACCAAATCAATACATTAACCGATTATGGCGTTTTATGGATATAAATATCCAATCGGATAGCAACAAGGATTTAGCAAAGGCACATATAGACCTTTTGGGTTCTTGGTTGCAAAAATCCTACGCCTTAACTTGCAAGGGTGTTCATTCTGATGTTTCTCAATTAGAAACAACTAAAACAGTTTTTCATATCTATTTATTATTGGCGGATATTTTGGAATTTATCCAACCAAATGCTAGACAGGAAAAAATATCTATCAACCAAGCCAGTTTAGATGAATTGGAAGCTGTATTAGGGGTATCAAGAAAAGTTGCAAAAGAAATCATTAAAGCGAGAGTAAAATTAGGAAGTCTTTCAGAAAAGGGCTTTTCAGAAATTGAAGGCATTGGTTCAAAAGTATTGAATATTGCCAAAGAAAATTTTATTTTTTAATATGTTAATAGCTTTTTTCACAGCCAAAGAAAAGGAAACTTAGCAATGAAAAACTACCGCAAACCTCTACCAAACACCGAGCTACATTATTATGATGTAGAACAAGCGATTAACGACATTCGCCCCAATGCCTATGAACGCTTGCCCTACACCACCAAAGTGCTTGCCGAACAGCTGGTTCGTCATTCACACGATGACCCAAAATTAGGCGAGTATTTGGCACAACTTATTGATAATAAACAAGAATTAGACTTTGCTTGGTATCCTTGTCGGGTGGTGTGCCACGACATTTTGGGGCAAACCGCCCTTGTGGATTTGGCAGGGCTACGAGATGCGATTGCCAAAGCAGGGGGCGACCCGTCCAAAGTCAATCCTGTGGTGCAAACTCAGCTGATTGTTGACCACTCGCTTGCGGTGGAACACGGGGGCGATGACCCTGACGCCTTTGCCAAAAACCGTGCCATTGAAGACCGCCGAAACGATGACCGTTTTGACTTTATCAACTGGACAAAAACCGCCTTTGAAAATGTCGATGTCATTGGTGCAGGCAACGGCATTATGCACCAAATCAACTTAGAGAAAATGTCGCCTGTGGTGCAAATCAAAGACGGCATTGCATTTCCTGACACCTGTGTTGGCACGGACAGCCATACGCCGCATACGGACGCATTGGGTGTGATTTCGGTGGGCGTGGGCGGTCTGGAAGCCGAATGCGTAATGCTTGGACAGCCGTCAATGATGCGTACGCCTGACATTGTGGGCGTGCATTTGACAGGTAAGCGACAGGCGGGCATTACAGCGACCGACATTGTCTTGGCATTGACCGAGTTTTTACGAGCCGAGCGAGTGGTTGGGGCTTATCTTGAATTTTTTGGCGAAGGGGCGGACAGTCTGTCGGTGGGCGACAGAGCGACCATTGCCAATATGACCCCTGAATATGGGGCAACCGCAGGGCTATTTTATATTGACCAAAACACGCTAGATTATCTCACCTTGACAGGGCGAGAGCCAAGCCAAGTCAAATTGGTGGAACAATATGCCAAAACCGTTGGGCTGTGGGCGGATAAAATGACAAAGGCGGTCTATCCACGCGTTTTGCAATTTGATTTATCAAAGGTAACTCGTAATATCGCAGGTCCATCTAACCCACACGCACGCGTGGCAACGGCAGATTTAAAGGCAAAAGGCATTGCAGGAGTGGTAGAAAATCGCACAGACGGACTAATGCCTGACGGGGCGGTGATTATCGCAGCGATTACAAGCTGTACCAATACTTCCAACCCAAGAAACACCGTTGCCGCAGGATTATTGGCGAAAAAGGCAAATGAACTTGGGCTTGTTCGTAAACCTTGGGTCAAATCGTCCTTTGCCCCTGGTTCTAAGGTTGCTCGCCTTTATTTAATCGAGGCAGGATTATTGTCCGAGCTTGAAAAATTGGGCTTTGGCATTGTTGCTTATGCCTGCACCACTTGTAATGGTATGAGCGGTGCATTACGACCAGAGATTGAACAAGAAATCATCGACCGAGATTTGTACGCCACAGCCGTCTTGTCGGGCAATCGCAACTTTGACGGACGCATTCACCCACAAGCAAAACAAGCGTTTTTGGCAAGTCCGCCCTTAGTCGTGGCGTATGCGATTGCGGGGACGATTCGTTTTGACATTGAAAATGACCCATTGGGCTATCACAATGGCGAGCCGATTTATCTAAAAGACATTTATCCAAGCGATGATGAAATTGATGACATTGTGGCAAAATGCGTGAGACCTGAGCAATTTCGTGAAATTTATATCCCAATGTTTGATTTGGATAAATCACAAAAAGCAAGCAGTCCGCTTTACACTTGGCGTGAACAATCCACTTATATCCGCCGTCCGCCTTATTGGGAAGGGGCATTGGCGAAAGAATGCCAATTACAAAACTTACGACCGCTTGCCATTTTGCCTGATAATATCACCACCGACCATTTATCGCCGTCCAATGCCATTGTCAAAAATTCGGCGGCGGGCGAATATCTTGCCAAAATGGGCGTGCCAGAAGAAGATTTTAACAGCTATGCCACGCACAGGGGCGACCATTTGACCGCACAACGGGCGACTTTGGCAAATCCCAAACTCTTTAATGAAATGGTGCGAAACGAAGACGGCACGGTGCGTCAAGGCTCTTGGGCTCGCATTGAACCAGACGGTACGGTTGTGCGAATGTGGGAAGCAATTGAGACCTATATGGAGCGGGGTCAGCCTTTAATCATCATTGCAGGGGCGGACTATGGGCAAGGGTCAAGCCGAGACTGGGCGGCAAAAGGCGTGCGACTGGCGGGCGTGGAAGTGATTGTCGCAGAAGGCTTTGAACGCATTCACCGCACCAACCTTGTGGGAATGGGCGTGTTGCCATTGCAATTTATAAACGGTCAAAATCGCCATACGCTTAAATTGGACGGTACGGAAATTTATTCGGTTAAAGGAGAAATTTCGGCTCGTTGTGAATTGGAGCTGGTCATTGAACGCAAAAATGGCGATGTGGAAATCATGCCTGTGTTATGTCGTTTGGATAGTGATAGCGATGTTAAGACTTATAAGGCGGGGGGTGTGTTAAGGGAGTTTGCGGGGAGGTTTTTGGATAAAAAATAAACTTCCATATTGTGGCTAGCTTGAAAAGTTTGGGTTAGCCACAATGAATACCTATCATTTATTTGTTTTTGGAAACAAAATATGACTAGACTAAAACCAGCAAATGCAACAAAACGCCGACTGTATTTACTTTCTGGCAATGAGTGTGCCTTTCCTACCTGCAATCAAAGATTGACTGATGAAAATGGCGATTTTATAGGTGAAATATGCCATATTGAAGGAGCGAATGAAGGTGGGGAAAGATATAATCCTTTTCAGACAGATGAAGAGAGAAGGGATATATCTAACCTAATTTTATTATGTCCAAACCATCATAAAATAACCGATAACGAAGAAATTTATACAGTTGAGTATTTAAAGGAAATAAAGCGAAATCACGAAAGTAATTTCTTTACTCCGATAATGATGATGTGCCTAGTGATTACTTATATCAAAAAACAATATACCCACAAAATTTATTTAAAATTACTGAAAATTGTGAATCCTATCAAAACTACTTTTCAGATATTTTAGAGTTTATTAAATGTTTTGAAAGGGTATCAATCTCAGCTAGAAAATACTATGCTCACTGTATTATTAATGCAGACATGGATGGTCTTTCTTTATCATTTGACCCAAGAGTGATTGAAAGAAAACTCACTATTAATCGTAACCATAGTGCAGAATTATATATGGAATTGGTAAATGAATGCCTACTTAGAGAGTGGAATGATGAAAATTACCCAAAAGAAGTTATAGGACGTTTCTCTTGCGGAAATTCCAAATATTTAGATAGTAAAAATACTCAATATTTCTTACAAGAATTACAAACTTTAGAACCAAAAATAATATTAGATATTTTTGAAAATTTAAATTTTTCCCATTTAGAATTACCATAAGTAAAGGTGCGTAATACGCACCTTACCCCAATACCAAAAGGAACTTAAAATGCAAACCCCAATCCCAGCCACTTATATGCGTGGCGGTACTTCAAAAGGCACTTTTTTTAATTTGGCGGATTTGCCTGAAGCCTGTCAAGTGGCAGGACAGGCACGAGACGCATTTTTACTCCGTGTCGTGGGCAGTCCAGACCCCTACGGCAAGCAAATTGACGGCTTGGGCAACGGCTCATCAAGCACTTCCAAAGTGGCGATTATCTCACCTTGTACGGACGGTACGCACGATGTCAATTATCTGTTTGGGCAGGTGGCGATTGATAAAGCGATGATTGATTGGTCAGGCAACTGTGGTAATTTGACAGGGGCGGTGGGGGCGTTTGCCATTACCAATGGCTTGGTACAGGCGGATAAAATCCCTGATAACGGCATTTGCACGGTCAAGATTTATCAGCAAAACATTGGCAAAACCATTATCGCCCACATTCCTATCAAGGACGGACAAGTCCAAGAAACGGGCGATTTTGAGCTTGACGGCGTAACCTTCCCCGCCAGTGAAGTTAAGATAGAATTTATTGACCCTGTGGACGATGACGGCGAGATGTTCCCTACAGGCAATTTAAAGGACAGACTTAGCGTGCCTGATGTGGGCGAATTTGACGTTACCTTTATTAACGCTGGCATTCCCACGATATTTTTAAGAGCGTCTGATTTGGGTTTTACAGGTACGGAATTGCAAAAAGACATTAATTCCAATGGCGAGATTTTAGCCAAATTAGAAAAAATCCGAGCCTATGGAGCGGTACAAATGGGTTTAATCAGCCACATTGATGAAGCCCAAACACGCCAGCACACCCCAAAAATCGCTTGGGTTGCACCCCCTGCCGACTATGTTTCATCAAGTGGCAAAACCGTCAAGGCGGACGACATTCATCTACTGGTGCGAGCGATGAGCATGGGGCAGTTGCACCACGCCATGATGGGAACAGCGTCTGTGGCAATCGGCACGGCAGGCACAATCGTTGGCACGCTTGTTAATGACGTGGCAGGCGGTCAAGAGCTAAATGAGGTGTGCTTTGGACACCCATCAGGCACGCTCACGGTGGGCGGTCAGTCCGAGTGTGTAAATGGTAAATGGCTCGCTCGTAAGGTGTCCATGAGCCGTTCGGCAAGACGGTTGATGGTGGGGCAGGTGTTTGTGCCTGAGGATAGTTTTTGACAGATTAAAATGTATATATACTCAACAAACTTAAAATTACCACGAATGCAATGATGCTTGGATGTAGGGGCGTGCTGTGCACGCCTATAAAAATGACAACATTAAAAGACGTGCTCATCACGTCCCTACAAACCCGTAGTAAAAATTGAGTTTGCTAGGTATAAATGAAGTCAGTTCAAACCCCAAAGTAAGAAAACTTTGGGGTTTGTGTTCTAAACCTTTGTCGTTATTTTTAGCAAAACCCATGAAAATTTGCTATAATAATGCATTTTTATCATCAGTCTAGCACCGTGATTTTACGCACTTACATGATACGCCAAGTTGCCACGACCACCGCCCTTGTTTTAGGGTTTTTGGTGATCATGCTGTTGGGCGGTCGCCTGATACGTTATTTTGGCATTGCTGCCGAAGGGGGGCTGGATGTCGGGGTGCTGTGGACACTCATCGGCTATAACTTGCCTTATTTTTTGGAATTGATTTTTCCTTTGTCCTTTTTTATCGGGCTTATGCTGGTGTTTGGACGACTGTATGCCGACCATGAGATGGCGGTGCTAAATGCAGGCGGGATAAGCCGTGGGGCGGTGTCAAGGCGGATTTTGCCGTTGGTGGTGGTGGTGTTTGTCATGCAGGGTTTTATCACGCTCATCGGTAAGCCATGGGGCGTGGCAAAGACGACCAACATTTGGCAAGAGCAGTCGGTGGTGGAGATTTTTGATTTGATTCGCACCAAAGAGTTCATCAGCAGTGGCGACTATCATCTGTATGTGGGCGAAGTGGGCGATGAGCGTGAATTTTTAAAAGACGTCATCGTCATTCAGATGAATGATAACAAGCAAGCAGAGCATGCCAACACACCAACCACGCAGACGGCCATAGAGCAGGGCGACCCGCTACACGCTGATAACCTAGACACGAGCAAAATCCCAAGCGAGCTACTATCCGACAAAGACACCATTATCCTAGCCAAATCCGCAACCCAAGTGCCGACCGCTACGCATGATGGCTCGGTGGTGCTTGACTTGCACGAAGGGCGACGTTATGAAGTGGACACCGCCAGTCGTCAGTACAGCCAAGTGGGCTTTGGGCGGTATCGCATTCATCTGACGGACAAAAGCGAGAATCAAGGACGCCCGATGAAGATAGAAGGCATTGCCACAAGCGAGCTTTTGGGCGTGCGTGGGGTGCAAGGCGAGATAACCCTAAAAAATAGCACGTTTAGCCCACAGCAGGTGCGTGCCGAGCTCGGTTATCGTTTGTCGTTGCCGTTTTTGATGATTATCGCTGTGTTACTTGCCACACCGCTTGCAACCGTGCGACCCCGTCAAGGCAGATGGCTCAAACTCATCCCTGCGATGTTTATTTTCGTGGCGAACGTGCTGATATTGATTTCCCTAAAAGAGAGTATTGCCAAAGGCAAGATTGGCGTGTACATCTATCCTGTGGCATTGGTGCTGTTCATCGCCTTTGCCTTGTATCTAAATTATCATGACCGTATCGTGGCACAGCTTCGCCGAAATCGTATCAGTCGCCAAAGTCATCAGCAATCAGGGCAGGGGGCATCATGAAAGCATGGATTTTACCCCGTTATGTCATCCGCTCGGCACTGTTTGCCATGATGGGAACGGTGGTGGGCTTGTGGCTATTGCAAATCATCTTTGCCTATCTGTCCGAGCTTGAAAACTTATCTGAGACTTATACTTATCTTGACGCGTTACGCTTTATTTTGTACCGTTCGCCTTATTTTTTGGTGCAGTTTATCCCCACAGGGGCGTTACTGGGGGCGGTGATAGGGCTTGGACTGCTGGCGGGCAACAGCGAGCTTGTGGTCATGCGAGCGTCTGGGGTGAGCGTGTACCGCATTATCGGGTATGCGATGTTGCCAGCGTTTTTATTTGTGGTCATCTCATTGGCGGTCAATCAATTTATCCTGCCCACAACCAACCAAAAAGCGTCGCAGATAGCCACGCATACCGCCACGACCGATAAGCTCTTTACGGTCAATGGCTACTGGGCAGTGAATGACACCGAGCAAGGGCAAGAGATTGTCTATATCAGTTATGCTGACTCGGACGGCAAACTGGGGGCAACCAAACGTTACTATCTGGATAAAGGGGCGAATCTGACGGGGGCGACCCGTGCAGGCAGTGGCGCGTTCCACGAGCAGGCAGGCGATGATTATCAGTGGCAACTGACTGACGTGGCACAGCTGACCGTAGGCGATACGGGTGTCTCTCGCAGTTTTGACACGCACAAGACCTTATCACTGCCCCTTGCTCCGAGTGATGTTCATCTTTTGACCAAAGAAGCCGAAGATTTGTCCTTGACCGACCTATACGCTCATCATCAGCTCATGAGTCATCAAGGCAAACGCTCGTTACGCCACGAAGTCGCCTTTTGGCAAAAGCTCTTATCCCCCTTTACTGTGCTGTCATTGGTGCTGGTGGCGTCGTCCTTTGTGTTTGGGTCGTTGCGTTCGCAAGGGCTTGGCTTGCGGATTGTCATGGCGTTATTGACAGGGCTGTTATTTAGCTATTTGACCGATTTGACAGGGTTTGTGGCATTGGCGACAGGGCTTTCCCCGTTTTTTATGGCGTTATTGCCGATTATTATTAGTGCTGGCGTGGGGATTTATCTACTGCAAAGACGGCAATAAAAATGGGCGGGAGATTGCCCATTTTTATGGTTATTTTTAAATTAAAAATCAAATTTGCCATTTAGTGTATGGCAAATCATTACAAGCTCAATAATATAAGGGTGTAGGGGCGTGCTGAGCACGCCTTGTAAAATTGTCAAAGGCTGTCCAAAGTAAGCCTTTCAAAGCGTATGGCGAATATTAAGCCCGTTAGGGTCATGATATGATTAATCACGCCTTATTTTGATGAGCGAGTAATCTTATTATCACGAAATACCAAACCGCTATTAGGAAAATCAAGTTCGGTTAAGCGTTTTAATTCACCAAAGGCACGGTTATTTTTATCTATCATCAGCCCATTTTCTTTGGTTTGATAAATGGACGCCACATCTGCCGAGACGAATTTACCGTCAGTTTGCATGGTGACATTGACAATGGGGGCAATGCCGTTTAGTCCACGCACATTAAACGCCCCATAAGTATTAAAATTCCCCAAGCTGTACGCAATAAAACGGTCTTTATAGACTTCTACCGCCCGAGTTACGTGCGGACCATGCCCGATGACGATGTCCGCCCCCACATCGATGAGACCGTGGGAGAATTTATAGACATCGCCACGATTTTCATTTAAATACATCTCGGTGGTTTTGGGGACACGCACATGATTTGCCCCTTCGGCGCCGCCATGAAATGAGACGATGACGATGTCCACTTTTTTATCCAGCTCTTTGACATAGCGTTTGGCGGTCTCTAAGTCATTGATAGAGAGTGTACCGATGTTTGGGGCAAAGGCGACCATGCCGTATTTTACGCCATTTTTGGTGAATGTGGTTGTGGGCTTGGACAGCAGTCCGGCAGAGTAGATACCGACATCAGCGAGTGTGTTTTTGGTGCTGGTACGTCCGATGTCGCCAAAGTCGCCTGTGTGGTTATTGGCAAGGCTTAACACATTAAACCCTGCGTCCTTGATGATTTTGGCGTAGCGGGTTGGCATGCGAAAGGCATAGCAAGTCATGGGTTTGGGCTGACCTGTCTCGGGGTCTATGGCAGGCGTGTTGGGGCATTTGGTGGAGTTGCCTTCGTCTAGCAGTACCCCTTCTAAGTTGCCAAAGACCACATCGCCTTTTAGGTAGGGTTTGACGTATTTAAAGCTATCACGACCGTCATTGGGCGGTAAAAAGCCCACATTGGGAAAGGACGACCCTATCATGATGTCGCCCACTGCCACGATGTTGATAAGTCCGTCTTTATTCGGTGTGGCGGTGTCATCGCCATGACCAAATAACAAATCATCATCGCTGATGATTATCTCATCACTGACGATGGTGCTACTGCCTTGATTGGGGTTGTATTCAAAATCATCAACTTTGCGGGCGACATAGCTCACCACGTCATTTTTATAAGTTGTGGCGGTGTAAGTCACCGTATCGCCAAAGTCAGCGATTTTTTGTGAAAAGTGCGTCTGGGTCTCGGCACTGCATGATTGGCATAAGATACCCACTGTCACAAAACACAGTAATGATAATCTTGTCATAAAAATTCTCCTTAATGTCTACTTCAATCTCAACTTAAAGTTACAAATTATTGATTTCCAGTGATTATTTTTCGGGTTGTAGGGGCGAATCACATTCGCCCTTGATAAATCCATCACTTATACAAAGTTGAGAATAGAGTTAATATCTATAAAATACCATATCACCCAAAACACACCACGCCCAGCACCACGCCTTTTTCTGCTCCTGTTACGGCAGGTAGGTTGCCTGTTTGCATGAGCATATTTTGGCGAGCCAGCCACGCAAAGGCAACCGCTTCCACCCAAGTGGGGTTAATTCCCACCTTATCAGTGGTGTGTATGGTGAAGGTGGGTAGGTGATAACCAAGCCGTGTCAGTAGATGAGCGTTATACGCACCGCCACCGCAGACGTAGAGTGTGTTGTGAGTTTTGGCAAATTTGGCAATCTCACGGCTTGCCGATAGAGCGGTAAATTCGCACAAAGTCGCTTGCACGTCCACAGGCGTGATGTCAAAATCAATGAGTATCTCATCAAGCCACGCCATATTAAAGGCTTCTCGTCCTGTGGATTTGGGGGTGGATTGTGCCAAAAAAGGGTGAGTCATGAGCTTATCAAGCAGGGCAAAATCCACCACCCCTGATTTTGCCCAGTCGCCATGTTTGTCATAGCTGACTCTTTGATGGCGGTATATCCAGCCGTCCATAAGCAGGTTCGCCACGCCTGTATCATAGCCTGTTACATCATCGCCCAGTACGGTGATATTAGCAATCCCACCCAAATTTAAAATCACGGTTTGGCTGTCATTGGCTGTCTCACCCTGCTCAAAAATGGCTTGATGAAAAGCAGGCACCAAGGGAGCTCCTTGACCACCCACCGCCATGTCCCGTCTCCTAAAATCCGACACCACCGCAATGCCTGTGCGTTCGGCTAGGATATTAGGGTCAAGCAGTTGCAGGCTAAACCGCCACTCGGGACGATGTCGCACCGTCTGCCCATGACAGCCAATGGCGGTGATGTCATCGGCGGTGAGCTCGGTTTTGGCAAGAAGTTCATTAACAATCTCACTGGCAAATTCGCCATACAGACGGCTTGCCAAGCCCCAAAAATCAAGCTCGCTAAATCGGTCAAACTCCCCCACCGCAAGGCTTGCTGTGCCATTGGGTGTGCATAAGGCAAGCAAAATCCCCCGCAATTTGTTACAAAAGGGCTTACTATGAGTGGCAATAATTTTGGGCGTATCACCGTCAAAGTCGCACAGCACAGCATCTAGGGCATCAAGACTTGTTCCGCTCATCATGCCAATATAGTAGCGGTCTGCCAAATCCACGTCAAAGGCGGTATTACAGATCATGTTTATCCTTAGGTTGAACTGATTATTTGGTTAACATGGGTTGTAAAATATCCATCATACCAAACTTTAAAGTATGTGATTGGGTTTTAAAATGTAACAAAATATGTCAAAAACGATAAAATTCATTGAATAGACGCTAAAAAAGCAATGATGTTATCAAATTTTTAACAATTCTTTACTATTATAATGTATTATTCTAAATGAGCTGATGATATATTAATGCAATCAACTTAGGATACCTAACATCTAAGGTGATTTTATTAGACACTTTTCATTTTCCAAGGAGAAATCATGAAATTTTTAAAGGCTCTTGTTCCTGCCCTAGCATTGGTTGCTACTGTTTCGCACGCAAGTGATATCTTAGACCACAAACAAGCCGTCAGAGATACCACAAAAGTGCGTCAAGTAAATTATACCTGTGCCACAGGTGGTAGATTGACAGTCAAATATGGCTTTAATGAGCAAAGCCAACCAACTTATGCTGAGGCAGTTGTTGGTGGCAAAAATCGCTTCATGCCCATCAATCTTGCCCGTTCAGACGTGTCAGGTACTTTCTTTGGTCAAGAAGACAGCTACACACTCGGTGTGGATGCTCTAACGCTTGGTAATTACCACAGAGTAGGTTTGGCAAGCATTCAAGACCCTGCCAGCGAGATCATGCACAAAGATTGCCGAGTGGCTAGCATCAAAAAAATCAAAGGTTAATATCTTTATATTAGACTTCTTGTAAAACCCTAAATTAAAGAAGATCATTCGCTCTGAGCTAAGTTGAACCATAACGGTTTTCTGCCATCTTTCGACAAGCTCAGGGCGAACGGATTACTAGAGTCTGTTGAACATTCATATCTTAATCCATTGATAAGCAAAGGCTAGAGCCACATTATTTTCAAAGTTTCTTTTTAGCTTATCAAAGCGTGTGGCAATCGCTCGATAATCTTTAATTAGACCCCTTTCCAAACCAACAACACATCATGTTATAATACCCATTTAA
>ERZ1023310.145-NODE-145-length-17038-cov-9.778897_pt1 | contig 17038 bp, 18 predicted proteins | sample MGYA00380476_ERZ1023310 | MGnify/ENA primary metagenome ERZ1023310 (study PRJEB33173, sample SAMEA4830346) | metagenome | study: EMG produced TPA metagenomics assembly of the PRJEB25223 data set... | reverse complement strand
AATCTAGGTTTGGTGTTGGGTTGATACAAGGGCGAACGGAAAACCTAGTTTGGCATACTTTGCAACTATGATTCGCCCCTACAAATCGCTAATGATATCACCTAAATTCATTTCTCTTTATATACCCTTATTTGGAAAACCCCCATGACCACCCAAAAATCCTTTAAAAAAGACCCCAAAAAAGACCTTCAAAAAAACAAAAAACCCACCCAAAAACCCAAAAAACCCGCCATGCCCCATTTTTATGGGACGCACGCCATTAAAGCGATTTTAAACACTCGCCCCATGGACGCCAAAGCCTTATTTGTGCAAAGCTATGACAATCATCACAACGACAACCACGATGAGATTATCGCCCTTGCCACATCGCTTGGTGTGTCGGTACAAACCGCCCAAAAAGACACGCTCACCGAACTGTGTGGCAGTCCGCAACATCAAGGCGTGGTGCTGTCGGCACGCTCTCGCCCCATGCTGGACGACAGTGAGCTTGATAGCCTAGCTAAGCAGGATAATGCGGTGTTTTTGGTGTTAGACCAGATTACCGACCCGCACAACTTTGGGGCGTGTCTGCGGACGGCAAGTGCCATGGGCGTATCAGCAGTCATCGTGCCGCGTCATCAAAGCGTGGGGCTAACCCCAACGGTCGCCAAAGTCTCGGTGGGTGGGGCAGAGAGTGTGCCTGTGGTTGCCGTTACCAATTTGGCACGGTGTTTGGAGAGACTAAAATCGGCAGGGGTGTTTGTGTTTGGCACGGCTCTTGATGAGAGTGCCAAGCCCTTGCAGGCGTGTGATTTTGGCGGAAAAGTCGCCATTGTCATGGGGTCAGAGGGGGACGGCATGAGACGGCTGACAGGCGAGCTATGCGATACGCTTGTCTATATCCCCATGACCGATAGCCCCGACCGCCCTCAGAGTCTGAACGTGAGCGTGGCGACAGGTATGGTGCTTTGGGAGGTGTTTAGAAGTCGTTAGGATAAGGGGCGTTTATTAAATCTCTTTCCAAACTAAAAATAAACCCTTATAAGTATTGGGGTTGAAGTTTTTAAAAATCCATAAAAATCAGGGTTTGGAAAGAAGTCTATTTTGTTTTGGTATTGTTAATTAACCGTATCTTTGGATAAATATGTAGGGGCAAATCACATTTGTTCTATGGTAAAATATGAATGTATTGCACATTTATATGGCAAAAAATTATCTTAATTGGCTAATGCTTTGTTTTTAAAAATGCCTATTTGCTGATTACCAAATCCAAAATCTGCCCCATTTACCCCCAATCGCCACGCAGTCTGCCTTTGTCTTTTACAAAAGCATAAAAGACAGATAAAGTAACAATAATCATACCTAAGCGTTTTATATCATTAAAAATTTTTTGCAATCATCATGGCGATTTTGATGTTTTTTTGGTATGATATGCTGTATTTTTTAGCCAAGTGATTTGTAAGCGATTTTGGGTGTCGGACAGTTAGCACGCCCATTTGACACTTTTACCAACATTTACCAATGGCGTTTTATTTTTCAAAATAACAGAGACACACAATGAAAACCACTCGCACCACTTTTTTGATGACTGCCCTAATGGCGTCCATGCTTGCCCTAACAGGCTGTAACAAAGAGAGTAATACCTCCACCAAGCCTGCCAGCACCGTAAACATCAGCGAACAAAGTCCTGAAATGGACAAAATCAGCTACATCTTGGGTCATGATGCAGGCAGAAACCTAAAAGAAATGGATGGCGAGATTAACCCAAAAATCATCGCAACGGCACTCTCAGAGGGTTTTGAGGGCAAAGAGAGTAAATTTACCGACGAGCAGGCTCGTGCCATCTTTGAAGAATACCAAAAACGCAAAGAGGCAGATGCGGTCAAAGAGCTAGAAACCAAAGCGGCGACCAACAAAGAAGCAGGGGCGAAATTCTTAGAAGAAAATAAAGCCAAAGAAGGCGTAAAAACCACGCCATCAGGACTACAATATAAAGTCATCACCGAAGGCACAGGAGCCAAGCCTAAGGCGACGGATGTGGTGGTGGCACACTACGAAGGCAAGACCATTGATGGCAAGGTGTTTGACAGCTCGTATGAACGTGGCGAGCCTGCCCAGTTTGACCTAGGTCACATGATTCCCGGTTTTACCGAAGGCGTACAACTCATGCCTGCTGGCAGTAAATACGAGTTTTATTTGCCGTCAGAGTTGGGTTATGGCGAAACAGGGGCACCGCCTGTGATTGAGCCTAACAGCACCTTGATTTTTACCGTAGAATTACTGGATGAAGCCAGTGCCAAAAAGGCTGCCGCTGATTCTCAAGCTGCTGCCGAAGCACAAATGGCAGAGCTGATGAAGCAGTTGGAGACACAGGCAACAAAGCCAGCGACCAACCAATAATTATCGTTATGGGTGACGCCGACCCAAGCAAGCCAAGTGCGTCATGGCGGACTTGGCTTTTTGTATTCTTTTGTATTGACTTATTTTATCATGACCAACGACCACGCTCCCTTTATTCACACAACGGTGCTACTACATGAGATGGTAGCAGGCGTGCTTGGCGTGTCCGATTTGTCGGATATCTCGCCACAGGCAGGCGTGTATGTGGATGCCACTTTTGGGCGTGGAGGGCATAGCCGTCTGTTGCTTGATTATTTGACCGCTGACAGCACGCTCATCGTCTTTGACAAAGACCCACAAGCGATAGCGGTAGCAGACGATCTTGCCAAAACCGACAGCCGTGTGGTGGTGGTGCATGACAGCTTTGCCAGTCTTAATGAAAATTTGGCAAGACTTGGCATAAGTCAAGTGAGCGGCATCATGGCGGATTTGGGTGTGTCTAGCCCACAGCTTGATGATGGCTCTCGTGGGTTTAGCTTTATGAAAGATGGGGCGGTGGACATGCGTATGGATACCAGCCGTGGTCAAAGTGTGGGGCAATGGCTCAAAGTCGTGGACGAGGAGACTCTTGCCAATGTGCTTTATGAATATGGCGAGGAGCGTCATAGCCGTAGAATCGCCCGTGCGATTAAGGCGATGGAAAATTACAACTCCACGTTGGAGCTTGCCAAGACTATCAAACAAGCCCACCCTGCTTGGCAAAAGGGCAAGCACCCTGCCACCCAGAGCTTTCAAGCCATGCGGATATTTATCAATAACGAGCTTGGCGATGTCAAAGACTTTTTAAATCAAACCTTAACTGCCCTAAAATCAGGCGGACAGCTTGCGGTGATTAGCTTTCATTCGTTAGAAGACCGCATCATTAAGCAATTTTTAAATAATCACAGCAAAGGGCGACATGACGGCGATGATAAATTACCCATACCACCAAAACGCCCCAAATATTTTGATAGGCCCTACCGCATCACCCCAAGCGATATCGAGATTCGTGCCAACGTGCGTGCCAGAAGTGCCTATTTGCGTGGGGCAAGGCGAAATCAGACGGCATTTGAGCCATCCAATTGATTTATTATAGCCATGATTTGTCCCATTTAATTTATCATTTAAACCATTATAAATCACAACCCCATGAATCCAAGTGCTGACAGCGACTTACACGAATACACGACCGAGCGGATGAGCTTGGCGGGCTTGTATCGGCTGATTGTCGCTGGATTACTGCTCGGGATTCTCATCACGGGCGTAATGATAGCCACACAAACCCAAAAACGCCATCAGACCTATCAAGAACTTACCCGCCTAAGACAGCAACTGGCGAACATGCAAGTCGAAGAGAGTCGCCTGCTCATCGAACAGCAGACATTTAGTGCAACCCCACAGGTGGCAAGGCGAGCGGTGGGCGAGCTTGGCATGCATTATCCAACCAAAAAAGAGCAGATAAATCAAGATGAATGGGGCGAGCTTGGTAATTTAGACAATCTAGATAACACGGGGGTGTCTTATGAGTAAAAACGACCAAACCCCAAAACAGCCCAAACACCCAAAAAACCAAAACCGCTCAGGGCAAAAGACAAATACGTCCCCCAAGAGTGATATTGGCGAGAAACTAAGCAAAATCGGCAGTCTGGGCAAAAAGCTGGACAAAAGCCATGCCATCAAACGCACATCTGATGCCCAAAAGTCAACCCAAAGCCCCCTGAAAAAAACACGCAAACGAAAAAAAAGCTCGGGCGTCTCGCTGTTGGGTGGGCTTCAAGATGTGGGGCGTTATAAGATAGTTTGGGCGGTTATGGTGGTGTGTTTTTCGGCACTTTTCGCTCGTGCTTATTGGCTTCAAATCGCCAATGCCGACTACTACATCAGCCAAGGCGACAAGCTCATCACCAGTAAGCGAACCATCACCGCCCATCGTGGCAACATCTATGACACCAATGGGGCTCCGCTTGCTGCCAATGCCCCTTTGAGCACGGTGATTTTTAGCCCTTATGACTATGCTTTGGCGTATTATGATTTGCAAAAGAAAATCAAAAACACCAAAGGCGAAGAGCGTCGCCAAAAGCTACTGCAAGAACTTGATGAGATGAATCTAGAAACGCTGGCGGTTGCCAGTGGTGTTTCACGTGAAACATTAGAACAGGCGGTACATTTGGACGGGGCGGTGGATCTGGATGACCCAGAAGCTGTCAAACAAGCCCTGCCATCGGGGATGGGGTCGAAGCGATTGGTGCTACTTAACCGAGTCGCCCCCGAGATGGCTCAGCGGGTTACCATGTTAGGCTTTAAGGGCGTGTTTAGAGAGACGAGCGAGAAACGCTACTATCTACAACCTGAACCCATGGCACAGATATTGGGCTATATGGGCTATTCCCAAGATGACCCACCTGTCTATGGGGGGCGAACAGGCATAGAAGCCAAATACGATAAAAAGCTGACAGGACAAAATGGTCAAGTGCTAAGCCTGCGAGCGGTGCAAGGCAGTATCGGTGACATCAAAGAACTCTCGCCCATGATGGCAGGGCAGGACATTCATCTGACCATAGATTCACGGTTGCAGTATATTTTGTACAAAGAGCTAGAAGAGCTTGGGCGGGTGCAGTCGGCACGGTCAAGCTCAGGCATGATTGTGGATGTACAGACAGGTAACGTGCTTGCCATGGGGTCGTGGCCGTCCTTTAACCCGAATGATTTGTCCAAAAGACACGGGGCAAGCGAGCGTAACCGCCCTGTGCTAGACACCTTTGAACCGGGGTCGGTGGTCAAGCCTTTGACGGTGGCAGCTGCCTTAGAGTCGGGGCGGTATAGCACCCGAACGCTTATTGACACAGGGGCGGGTAGCATGAGACTTGGTGGGTACAGCATTCGTGATGGTGGTCGCTATGGGGTGATTGCCATGGGTAAGCTCATCCAAAAGTCATCCAACGTGGCATCCGCCAAAATTGCCCTAGACTTACCGCCCGATGCCATCGTGAACATGCAAAGAAAGTTCGGCTTTGGGCAAAAGACGGCTTTGAACTTGCCCGCTGAGTCGGCAGGCGTGTTACATACCCCGACCGCCAAAGATGTCACCCGTCGTGCCACGCTGGCATATGGCTATGGGCAGTCGGTCACTCTAGCTCAGATTGCAGGGGCATATGTGACACTTGCCAATGGGGGTAAGATGAATCATCTAAGACTGGTCAAAGAAGAGTCTGCTCCTGCCCCAGAGCAGGTCATCAGCGAGCAACATGCCAAAGACATCACCAACATGATGATTAGCGTGACCGAAAAAGGCGGTACGGGGACAGCCGCGGCCATTGACGGCTACTATGTGGCGGGCAAGACAGGCACGTCACGTCGCACCAATCCAGCAGGCGGTTATTATACCGATCAATACCGCAACGTCTTTGCAGGGTTTGCCCCTGCGACCAGTCCCCGTTTTGTGGTGGTGATTTTGGTAGAAGACCCAAGGCGGGGCAAATACGCTGGGCAAACCGTCGCCCCTGTGTTTGCCAAAGTGATGAAAGAGACGCTTAGGATTTATAACGTGCCATTTGACAAACCACTAGATACGAGCCAGTGAGCTGTTTTACCACTTTATTTTTATTTTTATTTTTAAGAAGGATTTTTATGACAACATTCAACGATTTTGCCGAAATTTTACAGCCCCATGTGTCCGATATGGATTGGGGGTGTATCAAGGATTTGCTCATCGCAGGCTTTGTGTCGGACAGTCGCAAGGTGGCAGGTGGCGAGATTTTTGTGTTGTTGTCGGTCAATCCTGACATTAAGTCCAAGGCAAAAGGCTATATTGATAGTAACAATAGCCAAGCGGTGCTGTCCGAGATAAGTGCATCTGATATGGGTGTGGATAACACCAAAATGCCCATTGTGCATATTGCTAATTTACGTCTGATTTTGGGTGATTTGGTCAAGGCGTATTTACAAAAAACAGGGGCGGTGGACTTGCCAAAAGTCGTGGCAGTTACAGGCACCAACGGCAAAACCACCATTAGCCAGCTTACCGCCCAGCTTCTATCCCTTGCCAATCACAAAACTGCCGTCATGGGAACGGCAGGTAACGGCATTTTGCCAAATCTTAGCCCAAGCACGCACACCACACTAGAAGTGGTCGCTCTGCAACACGCCATTTATGACTATGCCAAAGCGGAGGTGGCGTGTATCGCATTGGAGGCAAGCTCGCACGGACTCCATCAGCACCGTTTGCAAGGCGTGCCAATCACGGTGGCGGTGTATTCCAACCTTTCCCGAGACCATTTGGATTATCATGCCGACATGGACGACTATGCAGGGGCGAAGGCACGGCTCTTTGACAAGGCGTTATTTCCCACGCTGACCCATGCCGTTATCAATGCCGATGATGAATTTAGCGAGATTTTTATCCGCCAAGCCAAACAGTCTGGGCTTATCATTTGGACGTACAGCACCAAAGACTCAACGGCGGACTTTTTTGCCAAACACATCAGCCCAAGCCTAAATGGGGTGGAATTGGTTATCCAAACCCCACAAGGCGAGATGACGGTAAAAAGTCCGTTGTTAGGTTTATTTAACGTGGCAAACCTATTGGCGAGCATTGGGGCAAGCCTTGCCATGAATGTAAGTTTTGATGAAATTGTAAATAATATCAAACACTTAAAAGGAGCAAGGGGACGTATGGAGCAAGTGCCGTCCGAGCGTGGTTCGTTTATCGTGGATTATGCCCACACCCCTGACGCTTTGACCCAAGTTTTGACAAGCCTAAAAGCCCACTGCACAGGCAAACTTATTGCCATCTTTGGCTGTGGGGGCGACAGAGACAAGGGCAAACGCCCACTCATGGCACAGGCAGGGCTTGCCTTGGCGGACAGGGTCATCTTGACCGCCGACAACCCCAGAAGCGAAAACCCCAACGCCATACTGTCCGATATGCAGGTCGGCATGACGTGCGATGACCATTATCGCACCGTGATAGAACCTGACCGCAAACGTGCCATTGAGCTTGCCATAAAAGAAGCAGGCGAGCAGGACATTGTCGTGATAGCAGGTAAGGGGCATGAGACCTATCAAGAGATACAGGGCGTGCGGTATGATTTTGATGATGTGGCGGTGGTGAGGGAGTTGTTAAACAAAAAATAAGCATTACTTCACTCTCAACTTAAAATTGTAAATGATTGATTGTTAGGAAATTATTTTTTGGGTTGTAGGGTCAATTTATTCGCCCAAAAATCAACATGTTATCAAAGGGCAAATGTGATTTGCCCCTACAATTCCATTTAAAGGCAATATTGATTGGCAATGCCAAAAATAAAGTCAAGGATAAAAAATGATTATCAACATACCCCCTTATGTAGAACAAATGATTGTCAATGAAGCCGAGCAAAAAGGCATTAGTATTGATGAATTGATTATCCAAACCTTTTATAAACAACCTTATCCAAAAGGGGATATTCGCCGTTTAAAAGGCATTGGTCAATCAGAGCATTCGGTAAGTATTGATGAGATGAATACCGCCATTAAACATGGAGCGGTTTATGGCGAATAAAATCGGCATCGATACCAATGTACTCGTGCGATATATTAAATCTCTTTCCAAACTAAAAATAAACCCTTATAAGTATTGGGGTTGAGGTTTTTAAAAATCCACAAAAATCGGGGTTTGGAAAGAAGTCTATTACCCAAGATGATGTTATTCAGTCCAAAATTGCCAGTGATTTTTTGGAAAGTTTAACCGCCCACAATCAAGAATTTATCAATAATACGGTTGTGGTAGAATTGATTTGGGTGTTAATTCGCAGTTATAAAAAGACCAGAGAGCAGATTATCGTTATTTTAGATGAATTATTTGCCATGCACGTTTTTGAATTTGAAAACCGTGAATTATTATTAGATGTATTGCAAATTTATCAAGCAACAAAAGCGGATTTTTCAGATTTATTGATTTGTAAAATTAACCAATCATCACATTGTCAAAAAACAATGACCTTTGACAAAACTGCTTTTAATGATGCAGGTATGACGGCTTTAACGGATGATTTTAATTCGGTATTGTTCAATTAAGATGTTTTTGCAATATTAATGTGTAGGGGCAATTTATTCGCCCAACAATCAATGCTTTATGCAGAGCAAATGTGATTTGCCCCTACAAATTCCATTTAAAGGCAATATTGATTAAGATGGATTTTAAAAATTAACCCAAATAAACAGAGAACCCCATGACCCCATATATTTGGCAAACCGATAATTTAACACAGGCATTAGCCAGCCTAAACCCCACATGGCATAACGCCAATGACTTTACCCAAAGCACTCGTATTACGACAGACACTCGCAAGATTGAAAAGGGCGATGTGTTTTTGGCGTTAAAGGGCGATAATTTTGACGGTCATGACTATGTCGCCACCGCTTTTGATAAGGGGGCAAGCCTTGCCATTACAAGCCGTGCCGTGGGCGATTTTGCCCAGATTGTCGTTGATGATACTCGTTTGGCACTCGGGCAACTTGGCAAATACCGCCGTGATGTCCACCCCAATCTTACCGTGATAGCCCTGACGGGTTCGTCTGGCAAGACCACCACCAAAGAAATGCTTGGGGCGATTTTTGGGCAGTTTGCCCCCACCTTGACCACCCGTGGCAACCTAAACAACGATTTGGGCGTGCCGATGATGTTATTAGAGCTCACCGATGAACATGAATTTGCCGTCATGGAGCTTGGGGCGAACCATGTGGGCGAGATTGCCTACACCGCAGGACTGGTGTCGCCTGACGTGGCGTGCGTGCTAAATATCGGTACGGCTCATTTGGGCGAGTTTGGCGGTCGTGAGAATATCGCTCGCACCAAGGCGGAGATTTTTTCGGCATTGGGGGCGGACGGCGTGGCGGTGCTACCCTTTGGCGATGAGTTTTTTGACTTTTTAAAAGACGAAAGTGCCAAATTTACCGAGCAGTACATTACCTTTGGCGAGCGAGCCGAACGCCCTGACAAGGCGTTGGATTTTAGCAAACTGTCTCAAGCCGAGATAGACGAGCTATCCACCCTTGACAGCGTGCTGATTATGGGCGATGTGTTTGCCGATGATGTGGACTGTGCCAGCACGCACAGCGACTTTGAGCTGACGGTCAATCTGGCGATAGATGAGCTTGACAGCACGGATGTGCATTTGCCGTTTGTGGGCGAGCATAACGTGGTAAACGCCCTAGCCAGCACCGCCATTGCCACGGCTTTGGGCGTGCCACTTGATAAGATAAAATCAGGCTTGGAGCGTGCCACGCCACCAAAAGGACGGCTGACTCGCCTTAGTTTTGGCGAGCATACCTTGATAGATGACACCTACAACGCCAATCCCAACTCTATCCATATGGCAGGTAAGGTTTTGGCGAACGAGAGCGGGCAAAAAATCTTGGTGCTAGGCGACATTGGCGAGCTTGGCGATGAAGCGGTGTCTGAGCATGGTAAACTTGGGCAAACCCTTGCCACGCTTGATATTGACCATGTTTTGACGGTCGGCACGCTCATGAAGCATTGCACGGAGAGTTTAAATGGCATTCGTGGCAACAGCGAGCATTTTGCCAATAAAGCGGACTTATTAGAAAAATTAAAAACCCTATTAAACGAGCCGTCTGTCGTGCTGTTTAAGGGGTCAAGAAGTGCCACCATGGAAACCTTAATCCACGATTTAACCCAACCTGTAAGCGAGTAAACGATGTTATATTGGCTCATTGATTATTTTGACATTTTATATAGCCAGACCATTGCGTCTTTGGGGCTAAGGAGCTTGCTTGCGGTCATGACGAGCATGGCGATTGTACTCATGGCGGGCAAGCCTGTCATCGCCTATCTTAGAAATCTCAAATACGGTCAAGCGGTACGCACAGACGGCCCAAAAACGCACCTTGTCAAGCAAGGCACGCCAACAATGGGTGGTGTGCTGATTTTGTTTGCCATTGGAATCTCTACGTTGCTGTGGGCAAATTTGACAAACCCTTATGTGTGGATTTTGATGGCGGTCATGGTCATCTTTGGGGCGGTCGGTTGGCGTGATGACTGGCTAAAAATCAAGCACAAAAACCCCCAAGGCTTGGTCGCCAAAAAGAAATATTTTTGGCTGTCGGTGGGGGCGTTGCTCGCTGGTGGGTCGCTGTATTATATCTCTTTACAACAAAACCCCACCACCATGCACGCCATGCAGGATTTGCTCATGCCTGTCTTTAAAGATTGGGTCATTCCGCTGTCTGCCATACCGTTTGGGCTTGGGTTTATTACGCTCACTTATTTTGCCATTAATGGCACGTCCAATGCAGTCAATTTAACAGACGGCTTGGACGGCTTGGTGGCGTTGCCTGTGGTGCTGGTGTCGGCAGGGCTTGGGGTGTTTGCTTATGTGTCGGGTCATGTGGAATGGGCAAGCTATCTGTCCGTGCCGTATATCGCCTATAACAGCGAAGTGGTCGTGGTGTGTGCGTCCATGATTGGGGCGTGTTTGGGCTTTTTGTGGTATAACGCCGCCCCTGCCGAAGTATTTATGGGCGATGTGGGGGCGTTGAGCCTAGGCGGTATGCTTGGCACGATTGCGGTAATGACACGTCAAGAAGTGGCATTTATCCTAATGGGCGGTATTTTTGTCATGGAAGCCTTGTCGGTCATCATTCAAGTCGGCTCGTACAAACTACGTAAAAAACGAGTCTTTCGCATGGCACCTTTGCACCACCATTTTGAAGAAATGAGACTAAAAGAAACCAAGGTTGTGATACGTTTTTGGATTGTGTGTATTATCCTTGTGGTGCTATCACTCATGACATTAAAATTAAGATAAGAAAGATAAAGGAAAAGCCCTGCAAAGATGTGGGGCTTTTTTTGTGGGGTGTGGGTTTTTATTTTTAAAAACCAAACGTCCTTGCCCGAATCTACCCGCCAAAACTTGGCACCACACCCAAATAACCGCCAATTTGGGCGATGATGTTTATCACACCAAAGACGATAACAAAATAAATCATAAACTGACCGCCAAAAGCTCGGTAAGTGCTGTCGGGGTATTTTTGGCGGTGAGCCTTGGCAAGCAGGGCAGGGACGATGACACCCCATACGGTCAAGGCAAGCCCTGCAAAACCAATGGCGGTTGTAAAGCCAAATGGAGCAATCAGACTTAGCACCAATGGCGGTAAGAATACCACCGCCACCGCATAGGCTCGCCCTGTTTTGTCATCGCCAAACCCAAAAAAATCACTCAAAAAGTCAAACAACCCCAACGCCACGCCCAAAAAGGAACTGGTCAATGCCATGTAAGCAAATGCCCCCAACATGGTGCCGATAAAGCCCGATTTGCCAATCGCCCCCAGTAGCGTTGCCACATCGCCGTCTTTGGCGATGACGGGGGCAAAATCGGTGCGTGGTAGGTTGCCTTGGACGACCACTTGCCACAGCAGGTAAAATGTGAGTGCCATGAGCGAGCCTATCAAGACCGATTTGGCGACTTTGGCGGTGTCGCCCCCAAAATATTTGACCATGCTTGGCACGCCGATATGATAGCCAAACGACACCAGCACCGTGGACAATGCCACCCAAATATAGGGCGTGTAAGCCGTGCCAGTCGGGGCGTGAGTGTCAAAGAGTGTATCTAGGCTGACCGATGACATCATGCCAAAGGCAGAGATGAAAAAGCTAGTTATCATGCCAATCATCAGTACGCTTGCCACCCTGTCCACGACCCGAGTTGAGAGCCATACAAACACCGCAAACAGCACGCTGATGATGAGCGAGCCTAGGCGTGGGGCGATGTCTGTGCCTATCAAGGCAGACAGATGACTGGCGGTCAAGCCCCCGCCACTGGTGATGTAGGCGTAGAGCAGGATGTACAGCACAAAGACGAGCGATAGGCTGTTGACGGTATTCCAGCCATTGCCGAGCAAGGATTTAACGATGGTTGAGAGGTTGGCATTTGAAGAGAATGTGGTGCTGGCTTCTAATATCATAAGACCCGATGCGTACATGCAAAGCCAAGTGTAGGCGAACAGCAACAGCGACCATGAAAACCATACGCCTGCCGTGGCAGTGGGGTTGGCGAGCATACCCGCCCCAATGGCGGTGCCTGCGATAATCATCGCCCCACCAAAGATTGAAGGGGATTTTGACATAAATAATCCTTGATAATCTACCAAATGTGGCAAAAGGGGGTTATTTTAATCGTTTTTGGGGGTAATTACAAATACGATAGCACCATAAGTCAATAAAAACCCAACTCACATCTTTTAACACGATTGTCTTTTAAAATAAAAAATGCTTGCGCTACAATAAATGAGCTTGTTTTAAATCCATCTAAAAAGGAAAAACTCATGTTTAAAAACTTCGCCTCAGACGCTCTTGGCTTGTCCGACATTGGCAAAATCATACCGCCTAGCCAGTTTAATCAAACAGACATTGATGATTATATTTTTCATGAAGATGATGAGCGGATTTATTTTGTTATCAAGTCAAAAATGGACGAATATTGCTTTACCAACACCGCCTTTATCCACTTAGATGGGCAGTCCGCCACAAGCAAAAAACGCACGCTAAAACGCTATCCTTATCGTTATTTTGCCCCAAGTCAGGTATCTATTGAGACAGCAGGGACGATGGATTTGGACGTGGAATTAAAGTTTCATTTGGGCGGTGTGGCATTTAGCATTGACATTGACAAAAGTCAAATCGAAGGCGTGCGAGACATTTATAAGGCATTGACCGCCATTGCCGAGCGTTGTCAAGCAATTCATCATGATGAGATGGTGTTAGAGAAGACCTTTGAGACCGTGACAGGCATGTTTAATTTAAAAGACGTGCCAGAAGCGGTGATTATGAGTCTGCCCACCGTCATCAATCAAACGGTGCAAAAAGTGGAAGCAGGCTATAACGAACGCCTAAATGCCATTCGTCAGTATGACTTTGGGGCAGTGTTTGAGCATTATTTGCGTGGCTAATTATTTGCGTCACTAAGGGTTAAATAGGATAAACTAAAACCGCCCCGATAGTTATTCGGAGCGGTTTTTTATGGCAAGTGGATTATTTCAATACTTCTGCCATGCTGTTTGCGACATATTCTACATTGGCGTTGTTTAGTCCTGCGATACACATACGCCCGTTTTCCACCATATAAATGGCAAATTCATCACGCAAGCGGATAACTTGCGGGGCGGTCAATCCTGTAAAGCTAAACATACCACGCTGTTTGGTAAAGTAGCTAAAATCACGCTCGGGGAGCTTTTGGGTCAATACATCTTGGAGCTTTTGACGCATTTCACGGATACGGTCTCGCATCTCGTACACTTCGCCAACCCACTGGTTGAATAGCTCGTCATCGTTCATCACGGTATCCACCACCGCATTACCGTGAGACGGTGGGCTAGAATAGATACGGCGAACGGTGAATTTTAATTGCCCAAGCACGGTGTCCGCTTCCGTCTTGGTGGGAGCAACCACCGACAGACCGCCAACACGCTCGCCATAGAGCGATAAGTTTTTAGAGAAAGAATTTGACACAAACACGGTCAAGCCTTTTTCTACCGCTAGGCGAATGGCGTACGCATCGCCGTCCATGTCATCGCCAAAGCCTTGATAAGCAATGTCCATAAAGGGAATGAGCTTTTTGTCTTTGATGATGTCAAGCACGCTGTCCCATTGCTCATTTGACAAATCCACGCCTGTGGGGTTGTGGCAACATGGGTGTAGTAGCACCACGTCATTTTCGTTTAGGGTGTTCAAAAACGCACACATCTCATCAAATTTGACTCCAATGGTCGCCCCGTCATAGTAGGGGTATTTGCCAACTTCTATGCCTGCCCCTTCAAAAATGCTGATGTGGTTGCCCCATGTTGGGTCGGATACATAGCATTTGGCGGTGGGGAACCACGCATGGATAAAGTCCGCTCCGACTTTTAGGGCACCAGACCCGCCCAAGGTGGCAATCGTGGCAACTCGTCCGTCTTTGACAACTTGGCTGTCTTTGCCAAACAGTAGCTCTTGGCACGCTTTTTTGTAACCTGCCAAACCGTCCATGGGCAAGTAGCCACGGGGACGGGGTGGATTGGCGATGCGTCCTTCGGCGGTTTTGACGCATTCTAGGACGGGCAATTTGCCGTCTTCGGTGTAGTACACGCCCACGCCAAGATTTACCTTGATGTCGGTGCGTGGGTCACCTGCAAATTTGTCCATGAGACCCAAAATCGGGTCGCCAGCATAGGGGGTAACGTGTTCAAACATAACAAATACCTTTGTTGTTGTGGATAAAAACTAGGGCATGTTGAACTTTTGTATTTGCAATAGACTTCTTTCCAAACCCTGATTTTTGTAGATTTTTAAAAACTTCAACCCCAATACTTACAAGGGTTTATTTTTAGTTTGGAAAGAGATTTAATGAAAAATGAGAGAAATCGCACGTTTTTCAAGGAAAAAGTGAAGTTTGATAGTCATTCTATCAAACAAGCTTTTGACGAAGAAAAACAAGATTTAGCCATTTTTCATGCAAAAACACCATTTTATTTCTATGAAATTTCTAAATGTTAAAATGTGTTATAAAGGTTCAACACGCCCTAAATAAAAACCGTGTCAGTATAACGCAAAATCGGGCGGTTGTGGGGGAAATTTTTTTGTTTCTAGTGATTGTTTATCAGCCAAATAATACCGACTGCTTGCCATCAATCTCAACGATGAGCTTTCCGCCTAGGGCTTGGACGTATTTTTTGATGGTGGCGTATTCGGGGTTGTCGGCACTTTCCATTTGGCAAATGGCGGATTGGGGCACGCCAATTTTGTCGGCAAGCTCAGCTTGGGTAAGTTTGGCATTTTTGCGAAGCTCGCTTAGGCGGATACTGACTAAGGTATCGGCAACTCGCTCATTGACACGTTCTTGGCTGTCTTTGGGTAAATTGCCAAAAAAATCATCAAAATTGGTAAGTTTCATAACTGCTCCAAATAGGCTTGGTATAAGCTCTCGGCAAGGGGTATCATGCGTTGATAAAAACGTTTGTCGCCTGTTTTGTCGCCTGCACATAGCAAAATGGCTTGTCTTTTTGGGTCAAAGGCAAAAAATGCACGGTATGGCTTACCACTATGTTGAATACGCAACTCTTTTAGGTTTGAGATGGTGCTATTATAAAGCGTATCGGCATAAGGGCGTGAAAGCTCATGACCGTAAGTTTGTAGTAACTTGATGGCATAAGCCACACTTTCTTGTTCGCTTTGACTTAGATTTGTCAGCCATTCGGTAAAATGCTCGGTCATTAAAACGGTGTACAAGATTTATCCCCCTTACCAAAATTATAAGTCAAGACTTATATTTTTTCAACCCATTCTATACCGTTGTGGGCTTACTGACCAAAAAATCCCCAGCGTTATTAATCAAAAATTCCTTAAAGGCAAGAGCGGCAGGCGACAGTGAGCGGTTTTTGTGGGTGTAGAGCAAAAATTTGCGTTCTACCACAGGCTCGCTGATGGGTCGCATGACCAGCCCGTATAGTTCCACCCATTCGGCAGCATAGAGCAGGCATAACGTCACCCCAAGTCCCATTCGGGTCATGCCAAGGGCGGTTGAGAGAAAATTAATCTCAAAATCAGGGTTAAAGATACGACTTGAAATGTTATTGGGAAGTTCGTTTTGTAGGCTTTTGATAAAAGGCCCGTTTAGGGTGATGAGTTTTTCATCAAGTAAGTCCGCCCATGTGATTTCATCTTTTTGGGCAAAGGGGTGGTTTGACGGTAGTACCAAATAAAAAGGCGAGCTAAACAGCACATCCACATTCAAATCATCAGAATAAGGACGTTCGGGAGCGACCCCCAAATCAGCTTCTAGGTTCTCAATATGCTCAACCACATTATCCACCGAGCAGTCGGTGAGCGTGACCTGAATGTTGGGGTGTAGCTCACAGAACTTGGCGACAAATTTGGGCATGGTGGACGCAGACAACTGCTGAGAGACAGCAAGGCGGACGTGTCCTTGGTGTAGTGATTTTAGGTTATTGACTTTTTCGTTGAGTACTGACATCTCATTGAGAACTCGCCGAGCCTGTGGCAGTAGCCGTGAACCTGCGTCTGATAGGTGTAGTTTGCGTGTGGTGCGGTCAAAGAGTTTGACGTCAAGATTTTGTTCCAACTCCTTAATCAGACCGCTTAGGGCAGACTGGGTCAGGCACAGTGTCTCGGCAGCCTTGGTAAAACTGTTTTGCTCGGCGACAAGCACAAAGGCTTTTAGCTGGCGTAGGGTGGTGCTCATTATTATTAACCTTAATAAATATATAAGATGATATTATAAATGATAATTGCCAAGATACAAGGGGGCGGATAAAATATTTTTTGGATAAAAATTAGTCGGATTCGCTTGATAAAAATACTGTATTTGGCGACGATGTAAAAACAATGACAAACCCCACCTACTATGCTAAGATTGTTTTATTTACCCACAAAGAACGCCCATGCCCCACACCGACACCATTGCCGACTGGCTTGTTTCTAACCGTCTGTATGAAGACAATCTGTTTTATTATGCTCTTATCATCTGCTTTTGGTTCTTTATCGGATTTGTCTTTCTTGGCTTTGAGCTAGAAGGATTTAGCTTACAACAAAATCTGTTCTTTAATTTTGTCTTTTATCTATTTATCTGTGCCTGTATGGCACTTTGCCCCTTTTGGTTTAAGCTTTTCTTTTCAAAAACCCACACCG
>ERZ1023310.141-NODE-141-length-17227-cov-5.875029_pt1 | contig 17227 bp, 14 predicted proteins | sample MGYA00380476_ERZ1023310 | MGnify/ENA primary metagenome ERZ1023310 (study PRJEB33173, sample SAMEA4830346) | metagenome | study: EMG produced TPA metagenomics assembly of the PRJEB25223 data set... | reverse complement strand
GCAAGATGTGGATAACGGGTTTTTGCTTATTATAACTCATTGGAGATATACAAGGGTGTGTTGAACATTGATAACATTTTTATAAAATAAGATAAAAATTACCCCATTCTCAACTTTATATAAGTGATTGATTTATCAAGGGCGAATTGCAATTCGCCCCTACAATCCAAAAATAATTACCTAATAATTAATGATTTACAATTTTAAGTTAAGAGTGAGGTAATGGCCGTGAATTAAGTGTCATTGGTACGGCAAAATTTGAGTAATGAGAGAATATATGTTTACCTAAAATTTTCAAACCACTTCCTCAATTTTGTGATAAAATACCCCTATTTCCACTCATTATCATTCACCCAATCAAAAGGAAAACGTATGTACGCTGAAAATACCGACAACGCCATTGAAATCAAAGACATCGTGGCTCGTGAAATTTTGGACTCTCGTGGCAATCCCACCATTGAAGCTGATGTCATTTTGGCAAATGGCGTGTGTGGGCGTGCTGCTGCCCCAAGCGGTGCGTCCACAGGTTCTCGTGAAGCGTTGGAGCTAAGAGACGGCGACAAATCTCGCTATTTGGGTAAGGGTGTCAAAAAAGCGGTGGCAAATGTGAACAGCCAAATCCGCTCAGCTTTGCTTGACAAGGACGTAACCGCCCAAAGTGAACTTGATAAGATTTTGATTGACCTAGACGGCACAGAGAACAAAGCCAATCTAGGGGCAAACGCCACGCTTGCGGTGTCGCTTGCCATTGCCAAAGCAGGGGCAATTGCCAAAAATTTGCCACTTCATCAGTACATCGCCAATTTGCGTGGGCAAACCAGCTTAACCATGCCTGTGCCGATGATGAACATTCTAAACGGTGGGGCTCACGCCGATAATACCGTGGATATTCAAGAATTTATGATTGAGCTTGTGGGCTTTACGTCTTTTTCAGAGGGGCTTCGTGCAGGGACAGAGATTTTCCATAGCCTAAAATCCGTGCTAAAAGCCCAAGGGTTAAATACTGCCGTGGGCGATGAGGGTGGTTTTGCTCCGAACCTACGTTCTAATGAAGAGGCGATTACTGTCATCATGAAAGCCATTGAACAAGCGGGCTACAAAGCAGGGCAGGATATTTTCCTAGCTCTTGACTGTGCGTCTAGCGAGTTTTCTAAAAAAGGTCAATATGTGCTAGAAGGCGAGGGCAAATCTTACGACAGCCAAGGCTTTTCGGATTATCTGGCAGGGCTTGTGCGTCAATATCCGATTATCTCCATTGAAGACGGTTTGGATGAGAGCGACTGGGATGGCTGGGCGTATTTGACTCGTCAGCTTGGCGATAAAGTGCAACTGGTGGGCGATGACCTATTTGTAACCAATCCAAAAATCCTGCGTGAAGGCATTGATAAAAACATCGCCAACGCCATTTTGATTAAATTTAACCAAATCGGTACGCTCTCTGAGACGCTAGACGCCATTTATCTTGCCAAAGAAAACGGCTATGCGACCGTCATCAGTCATCGTTCAGGCGAGACCGAAGATAGCACCATTGCTGACCTAGCGGTGGGTACAGCAGCAGGACAAATCAAAACAGGCTCGCTATGTCGCTCTGACCGTGTCGCCAAATACAACCAACTGCTACGCATTGAGCAGATGGTAACAGCAAGCTATCGTGGGCGTGCTGAGTTTATCGGACTGCGTGGCTGATATGACAACCCAAAAAACTGATGATACTTTGTCATCAGAACATCAAACACGCACCCAAAAAGTAGGCGTTAGCTTTTCGCCTACTTTTTTGGGTTATCTGCTACTCATTATTTTTGGGGCGGTTGTGTTGGCAGGTCTGCAACACCAATACTGGTATGGCGAGTTCGGTTATCATGCACTTAGTGAGCTAAATGATGAGCTTGCCAAGCAACAAAAAATCAATGCCGCCCAGCAAGCGGTCAATGACACGTTGCGAGCGGATGTCCGTGATTTAAAATCAGGACTGGGTGCCATTGAAGAGCATGCCCGCCTTGATTTGGGTTTGATTAAGTCAGGCGAGACATTTGTAGAGTTATCCGTTGCTCCCATGGTAAGTGACCGAGAGGTTCCTTATGGTGTGGATGGGGCGAGTGCGACAGAGCCTGTTGATGGACTCATTGATGATGACATGGGCGAGAATACCTTTACGGGCGTTAGCGGTGATACGGGCGAGTGATGAAACAGACGAGTCCTAACTTGCCCATTCATGCACTCATCGTCTCGGCAGGGCGTGGCAGTCGTTTTGGGGCGGATGTGCCAAAGCAATATCTGACGGTGGCAGGACGGACGGTGTTAGAGCATGGTGTGGCATGTTTGAATATCCCTGCTGTTACTGATTTGACGCTCGTGGTCGCCAAAGACGATACGCTTGTGCCGTCTTTGGATTTTGAGTTTGACCGCCCTATTTATCTGACCAAAGGTGGGGCGGAGCGTTTTTTGTCGGTCAAATCAGGCGTGGATGACATTGCTCGGCGAGCGGTTGGCGATGTGTGGGTGCTTATCCATGATGGTGCCAGACCGTGCTTGCCTGCCGATGATTTGACTCATCTGATTGGTGCGGTGCGTGAACTAGAACAGCTTGAACAAACAGATGACAAGAGCTACCCAGTAGGGGCGATACTTGCCACGCCTGTGGTGGATACCTTAAAACTTGCTCACGACACTAACAGTTCTGACAGTTCTGACAGTTTGACAGATTGTCAATATATCAAAGGTCAGATACATCGCACCATCGACCGTCATCAGCTTTGGCAAGCCCAGACTCCCCAAGTATTTAGACTGCACGCCTTACAAGCCATGCTTGATAAGGTCATCGCTGATGGGCTGATGATTACCGATGAAGCCAGTGGGTTTGAGCAGTTTGGTCGGTCGGTGGCTTTGGTGCAAGGCTCACGCAGGAACATGAAGCTGACTTACCCTGATGATTTGGCGATGATTGAGCTGATGTTGCGACATGGCATGGGTTAAACCTAAGATATGGGTTTGGTGTTGATTTGGCTTGTGTTTATTGGCGTGGTGTTGATGGTGCTTGCCACACTAGACATCTTGCCTAGCCATGACATGACAGCCATGAGCAGTCAGCTGTTTGGCATGGATACGACTCATGGGGTGGGTTTTATGATGATGAGCATGCTCTTATTGGGGTGTGCTTTTTTATGTTTTAAATTTAATCAGTTTCATCCCAAGTCCGCTTTTGCCCGAGTGGGGCAGGTTGCTGTGCAGGTGTTATTGGTCGGCTTGATGGTGTTGTTATTCATGCTTCGCACCATCAGCACCGAGCAGGTATTTACCAATACCGCTCACGCCATCCCTGAGCATGGCTACACCATCACCGCCAAAGTGACGGTACATGAGATTAGCGACAGCGTGTATGACACAGGGAGTTATTATCGCCAAAAAGCGGTGTTGTCTGATTTGACATTTGGCGGTGACCGCTTGTTGGATGGCTTTAATAAGGATGATAAGAATAATAAAGATAACAAAGATAAAGATAAGCAAACAAAGTCAGAGGCTTATAACCCATTTGCTGTTACCGCAGACACACCCGAATCCCATCCGCCCCTACCCAGTCAGATGGCGGTGTTACTCCAAGTAGCAGATGTCAAGAATGATAATAAGGACGGCTCAAACCGTCATCAGCTCGCTAAGCTACACCCTGCCACGACCGCTTACATGACGCTACGTATCACGCCCATCACTGCCGACCCCAGTGCGTCAGGCTTTGACAGTCAGCGATGGCTTCGTACACGCCACATCCATGCCAATGCCCGAGTATTGGCGGTACATGATGAGCCGACATCCCTGCCACAGGTGGGCTTGGTGGGGTATTTAGAGCGATTTCGCCATGCGTTACGCACGCATTTTTATCAGGATTGGCACACTCTTAGCGATGATAAACAGCAAGCCCGAGCGGTCACGCTTGCCCTGCTGACGGGCGATAGGGCGTTAATCAATCGTGCGACCAAAGACTTGTACCAGTTTGGCGGTATCAGTCATCTGCTCGCCATCTCAGGCATGCATGTGGTGCTATTGGCGACGATGTTAAGTTTTGGGGTGTGTTATCTGACCGATAGGTTTTTGCCGTATTATCAGCGACTGCCCCGCCATCGCCTGCGACTGTTTGTCATGGTGGGAGCGAGCATGATTTATGCGTTGTTTACAGGGTTTGATGTGCCTGCGGTGCGGACGGTGTACATGATGTTGGCGGTGGCGGTGGCGGGCTATTTGGCATTGCCTTTGTCGTCCTTGGTGGTGCTGATGTGGGTAGGGTTGGGCATGATATGGCTTGACCCTGTCATGGTGTGGCAGGCGGGTTTTTGGCTCTCCTTTGTGGCGGTGGCACTGCTCATGAGCTATGGCGAGCGTGAGTTTGATGTGCCAGTCATGTTCATAAAAGACCGTCTGATCGGTTTGTTAAAATTACAAAGCTATCTCTTTGTCGCCATGCTTCCTGTGTCGCTGTTGTTTTTTGGCAAGGTGTCGCTGTGGGGGTTGTTTGTCAATCTGTTTGCGATAGGGCTGTTTGGGGCGGTCATCGTGCCAATAAACTTGGTGGCGGGGGTGATTTTTGTGGTATTGCCGAGCCTTGCTGATGTGCTTTGGGGTATCTCATCGCTGATATTGGCATGGCTTCATCAGCTACTGATGTGGTTACAGAGCCTAAGCGATGTATGGCTGTATCAGACCACGAGCGTGATAGGTATGGTACTGTTTGCCCTTGGGGTGGCGGTGTGGGTCGCCCCCGTGATTGGGCGGAAGTTTGCATTGGTGCCACTTGTGGCGATGGCGATGATGTTATTTGCCGATAGACAAACGCCATTTAGCGTGATGGTGCTAGATAGTGATGACAAGGTCAGTCAAGTACTCATCCGCCAGCAGGGGGCGGATAATGGTGATGATGCGGTGTGGCTTGTGTTGTCGGATTTGCAAGATGATAAGACGATAGGGCATGATAAAGTGGCGAGTGTCCTGCGTGATAAACTACGTCAGCACGGTGTTCGCCATCTGACAGGGGTCATCGTGCAGACCCCAAGTCATCGCATGAATGATGTGGTGGCAACGCTGGCACAGGATGTTCTGATTCATCGCTATTGGCAGGCGGGGCAATCCACAAACGCCATGCGGGGCTTGCCCATGCAGGTGTGTGAGACAGGGCGGTCATGGTCGGGACAGGGGTTCGCCATATCGGCAATGACGGGCTGGCAGATGATAGACGATGAGCGGGTGTGGGGCTGTACCATTGTCATTGAGAGTGAGCTGACGCCTGCCATCATGGACGGTATCCATCATGATTATGACGATGATGATGGTCGTGATAAGCAAAAAAGCGAGCAGGCAGGGTCACGACTCATCATTAACGGAGCGACCCATGAATATGCATGGCAAATGTATGAGACCATGTGCCATGATGAGCAGGTGCATGCCGATGTGTGGCTTGGGCACAGTCGCCATGCCACAAGCGGAGCGGTGCTGGCACAAACTTTACCATCACGGTTTGTTTTTACTGACAAAGACACAGCGGACAACCGTGAGCGAGCCGAGCTGATGATGATAGAGCTTGGTGGTCGCTAGATATACCCAAGAAACTTTAAAATTACCACAAACGTAATGATGTTTGGGTGTAGGGGCGTGCTGTGTACGCCTATAAAAATTGGTATATTATCAAAGGACGTGCGGAGCCAGTCCCTACAAAGCCTGTGGTAAATATCAAGTTTGTTAGGTGTATGCCTTGATAACAAATTGATAAAATTTAAGGCGAGTATTTGGCGATATTTGTGCTAAAATAAGCCTTTTAAGATTTTAAATCAGTTAAAACCGACCGCACGGTTTTAACTTGGATTTTTAAAAGGGCGTGTTGAACTTTTGTATTTGCAATGAAAAATGAGAAAAATCGCACGTTTTTCAAGGAAAAAACGCAGGTTGATAGTTATTCTATCAAGCAAGTTTTTGACGCAGAAAAACAAGATTTAGCCATTTTTCATGCAAAAACGATTAGTTTTTCTAAAATATTTCTGTATTGTAAATAGTGTTATAAAAGTTCAATACGCCCAAGTTAAGTCAGGAAAATACATCATGGCATGGCCACCAAATCCCAATAAAGACAACTCAAACGAACGTCCAACCCCAGTACCACAAACACCGCCTAACCAGTACAGCGGTCAAGAGTGGCGACTGCTAGAAAAAACGCTCATGGCAAGTCTTGATGAGCAAAGAAAAGCTCGTCGTTGGGGCATATTTTTTAAATTGCTCACGTTCGGCTACATCGTTTTTATCATTGTCATCATGGGCCGTGGGTGTAGCACTGCCAGTAGCACCATGCCATTAGAAGCGAACTCACCCCATTTGGCGGTGGTGGAAGTCAATGGCGTGATTGCCAGTGACAGCGACGCCAATGCTTATGACATCAGCTCGGCACTGACCGAAGCCTTTGAAAATCCCAATGCCAAAGCCGTCGCCCTTGCCATCAACTCCCCTGGGGGTTCGCCTGTGCAGTCGGATGAGATTTGGCAGACCGCCATGGAACTGCGTAAAGACAACCCCGACAAAAAACTCTATGCCGTCATTGGCGACATCGGAGCAAGTGGGGCGTATTATATCGCCAGCTCTGCCGATGAGATTTGGGTGAATCCATCAAGTCTGGTTGGCTCTATCGGGGTCATCATGTCAAGCTACAACACTGAAGAGCTGATGAAAAAAATCGGTGTCCAAGACCGCACCATGACATCGGGTCAGTACAAAGACATTCTATCCATGTCTCGCCCCATGACCGAAGATGAGCGGGCACACGTCCAACAACTGCTTGATACCACGCACCAAAGCTTCATCGACGCAGTCAAAGAAGGGCGTGGTGACAAACTCAAAAATGCCGGACAAAACAACGTGTTTAGCGGTTTGTTCTGGACGGGCAAAGAGTCGCTTGAACTGGGGCTTGCCGACAAAGCGGGCGGTATTAGCAAACTAGAAAAAGAGCTGGGTGTTGAGCATTCGGTGAATTATACCTATGTAGACCCCATGCGTAAGGTCTTTGACCGCCTTGGCGTGCAAATCGGCAAAGGTCTAGGGCAAGGCGTGCAGATGAGCATTGCAGAAAACAGTCAAAGCAAATTGCAATGATAATAAAGACAAATTAAAAAACTAAAAAAGGGCGTGATTGCCCTTTTTTATTGCCCTAAATTTAATCTTGCCAATCATACTCAAACGTCTGATTTGCCATGCGGTCTAAATGGTCGGTGATGACAAAGCGTAGGCGAGTCTCATCATAAGGGCGTTCGGGGCTGTCGGTGGTTTCGTTACGAGTGTACTCAATGTACAGCTCATCATCGTGGGGTGTAAACACAACGTCCGCCCCTGCCATTTTAACCAAATAGCCCGTGTCGGTCTCGGCAACTTCTACTTTATGGCGAAAATGGTTGGTTAGGCGTTTGGCAAGTCTTGCCCCTTCGGTGGTGCGAACACGAACGTGTGGCATATCATCTCCTGTGGTAATTTGGAAAAATAGAGATTATTAAATAAGACTTATTTTCATCAAATCAAGCCTTTTTATCAAATTTAACAAAATAAAATAACAATCTTAGGGCGTGCCTGCCTTTGGTATTTGCAATGAAAAATACCTGTTTAAAAAAAACAGGGGAATCGCCCGTTTTTCAAGGAAAAAACGCAGGTTGATAGTCGTTCTATCAGGCAAGTTTTTATTATGAAAAACAATCCGACCACTTAACTGGGTAAATTTTAAGATTTTTACTTAACTTTTTAAATTAAGTGGTCGGATAGCCATTTTTCATGCAAAAATTGATTGAAATTGTCAAACTTTCATCTTATTTTATAAAAATGTTATCAATGGTAGGCACGCCCTAAATTAAGCGGTGCAAATTACCATAAAGTTTTGTACAATACGTCATCTTGGGTATCTTTGGGTCGGATAAAACCGTCATGATTTTAAAAGCGTTTTTGATTATTTTTGGGTGTGTGTTTTTGGGCGAGATTTTTATCGCCCTGACAGGATTGCCCTTGCCCCCAAGCGTGATTGGGCTGATTATCCTATTTGGGGCGTTGCAGGCAGGCGTGGTTAAGTTAGAGACGGTGCAGAGTCTTGCTAAGACCCTATTGGACTATTTGGTGCTAATGGTCGTGCCTGCCTGTATCTCTATCATGCAGTATCTTGACATCATTCGGGCGGATTTGGGGGTGCTGATTGGGGCGACTGCCATCAGTACACTACTGGTACTGATTGTGACGGGCAAATCCTATGAGTGGCTACGGCACGCCCAAAAAGCCAGACATCAAGGACGAACAAATCAAGGGGGCAACTCATGAGTGCCGAGCTGTCAGAGCTGTTAAACAGCCCCTTTTTTCTGCTGTTCATGCTTATCGCTGTTTTTCATGGCTGTATGCACATCAAAGCCCGTTTTAAAAATCAGCTCATCAACCCCACGCTCATCACGACCATCGTGGTCATTATCCTACTAAAAATGCTAAACATCGAGTGGGCGAGCTTTGAGCAGGCGAGTCGTCAGCTGACCTTTTGGTTGCAACCTGCGGTCGTGGCACTTGCCATTCCACTTTATGTTCAGTGGCAAAAAATCCGCTCGCAGTGGCTACCCATCATCATCTCACAACTGCTAGGCTCGCTCACGGGTATCATTTCAGGGGTGTGGCTTGTGCGTCTGATGGGCGGTAGCGAGCAAAGTGCTATTGCCATCGCTCCTAAATCCGTCACCATGCCGATTGCCATTGAAGTCACTGATAAATTGGATGGGGTGATGGGTATTACCGCCAGTACCGTACTCATCGCAGGCGTGGTGGGGCAGATGATGGGCATAGGCGTATTGTTATTTGTCAAATCCACTCGCCCCATGGCGTGGGGACTATCCATGGGGACAGCGTCGCACGCCCTTGGTACGGTGCGTGTCATGCAGATGGGGTCAAGGTTTGTGGCGTATGCGACGGTGGGGCTGATTTTAAATGGTATTTTAACGGCATTTTTAGCCCCTATAATTGTGCCGTGGCTACTCTAATAAAAAATCCCCAATCAAGGGGATTTTTTATGACATGATGACATGGTGTTAATTGGCAGGCAGTTTTTGTAGTGCTGCGATACGCTCATCCAATGTCGGGTGCGTGCGGAACAGATTGGCAATGCTAAATCCTTGGGATTGACCGCTGGAAATAGCAAAGGCTTTCATGCTCTCTGGCATTTGGTCGGGGCGAGCTTCGGCAGGACGTAGGGCATTTAACGCACTAATCATCTTGTCACGGCTGGCAAGTTTTGCCCCCATCTCATCAGCACGGTATTCACGCAAGCGAGAGAACCACATGACGATGGCACTTGCCAAAAAGCCAAGCAAGATGTCCATGACGATACTGGTCACAAAGTAACCAATACCAGGGGAGTCGCTTTCGTTTTTAAAGACCACTTGATCCACAAATGAGCCGATAATACGAGCAAAGAACATGACAAAGGCGTTCACCACACCTTGAATCAAGGCAAGCGTTACCATGTCGCCATTGGCAACGTGTCCGATTTCGTGAGCCAATACCGCTTCAACCTCATCGGCAGTCATGGTGTGCAGTAGTCCTGATGAAACAGCGACTAGGGCTGAGTTTTTGTTCCAACCTGTGGCAAAGGCGTTGGGTTGGGCGTTGTCAAAAATACCCACTTCAGGCATGCCAATACCGACGGCTTTGGCTTGCTTGGCGACGGTATCTACAAGCCACTGCTCGGTGGCGTTACTGGGACGTTCAATGATGACCGTACCTGTGGATTTTTTTGCCATCCATTTTGACAAAAACAAAGAAATCATTGAGCCAATCATGCCATAGCACAGACACATGACGGCAAGCGAACCATATTGAAGTCCGCCTGGTCCATGCACACCGCCCAATCCAAAGACTCTGCTTAGGATGAAAAAGGCGATACCTGCCACGACCATGACGGCGACGTTGGTGAGTAAAAATAAACCAATGCGTAACACGGTAAATTTTCCTTAAAATAAAAGTTGCAAAATAAAAATGCCCCCATTGGCATTACTGCTATTATGGGGCATGACGTTAAAAATTTAAATGGTATTTGTGTAACTGATTGATTATTTTTATAAAAAATCAGATATTTTTTAAAATCAACCAGTTACAAGCACATTATTTATGGATATAAATACGCCCTGAACCACCGCCAACACTGGGGTTTTGGGGAGTGGCGTAGCCATTGCTCGGGGTGTAAGTAATGCTGACATTTTGAACACCTGACGAGCTGGGTACTTGTAGGGTGGTCGGGGCAGGCGTGGTAAAGTTTTGGTTCATTGCCAAGTGTGTGCCACCCCCGATGATGCCTGTATCATGGCGATAGAGACTGGCATAACGGCTGTTTACCGAGCGGACGTAGTTTTGGGTTTCACGAAATGGGGGGATGCCACCATATTTGCGGACATTGCCCAGTCCTGCATTATAGGCGGCGACGACGTGGTCACGGTTGCGAAATTGGCGTTGTAACCATGCGATGTATTTTACCCCACCTTCGATGTTTTGGACGGGGTCCCAAGCGTTACTTACGCCCATGTCTCGGGCAGTACCAGGCATGAGCTGCATGAGTCCCATTGCCCCGACAGGTGAGCGAGCATTTGGGTTAAAGGCAGATTCGGTGTGAATGATGGCTTTGACAAGGGCAGGGTCTACACCATGACGAGCAGCGACGGCACGGATTAAATGGTCGTAGGCGTTACGGTTGGCACTGCGACTGGGTGTGGCGGCGGTCGTTGGGTTGTAAGTGCTGGGGATGTTGCCGTTAGAGTGTAATTTGGTGTCAGGATAATAAGTAACGCTGATTTGGGTGAATTTTTTGGTGCCACTGGCGTTTTGTTGGACATTGGTCAAAAATTTTTGTCCATTATCGCCATCTTCGTAGACATAGATGGTATTGGCTGTGGCATGAGTGGCAACAGCAGAGACTAGGGCGACGGGCAGTAGGCGACTTAAAAGAATGTTGGTCATGGTCTTTTGGTTGTTAAAATGGTAAATGCCTTAATTATAACACAAAATTTTATTTTTAAATAGGGTGTGCCTGCCTTTTGTATTTGCAATGAAAAATGCCTGTTTAAAAAAGCAGGGGAATCGCCCGTTTTTTTCAAGGAAAAAACTTGTCTGATAGTTATTCTATCAGACAAGTTTTTATTATGAAAAACAATCCGACCACTTAACTGGGTAGATTTTTAAGATTTTAACTTAACTTTTTAAATTAAGTGGTCGGATAGCCATTTTTCACGCAAAAACATCCTTTTATTTTTACAATATTTCCAAATTTTAAATGGTGTTATAAAGGGTAGGCATGCCCTAAAAAACCAAGATTTTTTATCTTGGTTCTATCTCTGTTTTTATGCTAACTTGTCTGTTTGATGATTAACCAAAGACTTTTAGGCGTTCTGCCACAGGGGCGAAAGTTTTCTCGCCAGCGGGGGCGACGATACCGCCAAAGACCATTTGGGCGACCAGTTGCCAGTTGCTAGGCACGTCCCATTCGCTTGCCACGAAGTCATTAATGAGCGGGTTGTAGTGCTGTAAGTTGGCACCGACATTGGCAGAAGCTAGGGTTGTCCAGATGGCGTACTGCACCATGGCATTGGCGTGACCCGCCCAGATGGGGAAGTTGTCGGCATAGGCAGGGAACTGTTCTTGCAAGCCTTTGACTACGTCGTTGTCTTCAAAAAACAGCACCGTGCCTGCCCCTGCTTTAAAGGCGTTTAATTTGTCTTGGGTGGGGGCAAAATTCTCAGCAGGCACGATACCACGCAAAATCTCGGTGGTGGCATCCCACAGTTTTTCGTGTTCAGCCCCGTGTAGCACCACAAGGCGAGTGGACTGCGAGTTAAACGATGATGGTGTGTGTAGTAGGGCGTGTTCGACGATTTGGTCGATTTGCACACTGGTTAAGGGGCTGTTTTTGTCTAGGGCATAGATGGAACGGCGAAGTTCGGCGGTGGCTTGTAGGGTTTGGGTGGTCATGGGATATTCCTTGTTGGATAAAAATAAATAAAAGGTAAATGAGATGGGATTTATTATAAATTAAAACAATAAGAAAACAATAGTCGTTTTGTTAAAGGTTTGTTTCTTATTAAGAAAAGGTTTATAATGGTAAAATGGCTTTGTTAAGTACACTCTACAAAATGAAAAAGTACTACGGTTCCCGTTCGTGGTGAGCCTGTCGAACCATAACGGAAACCGACCCTTCGACAAGTTTAGGGCGAACGGTTTCCGTAGTAAAATTCAATTTTATTAGCTGTATGTTTTGCCATTTAACACACTTTTAAAAATAGACTTCTTTCCAAACCCCGATTTTTGTGGATTTTTAAAAACTTCAACCCCAATACTTATAAAGGTTTATTTTTAGTTTGGAAAGAGATTTAATATTGCTTTTAATATAAGAACCCCAACATGGACACGCTCACCAGTATCAAAGTCTTTCATCAAGTGGTTTTGACAGGCAGTTTTACCAAATCTGCCGACAGCCTAGACATGTCGGTGGCGATGACCAGTAAGCACGTCGCTCACTTAGAACGCACGCTTGGCACTAAGTTGTTACACAGAAACAGTCGTAACATTCATCTGACTGACGCAGGCGAGCAGTATTACCGTGAGTCGCTGTACGCTTTGGAGCTGTTAGACAGTGCCAAAGAGACCGCCCAAGGGGCAACCGATGGCGTGCGTGGTATGTTAAAAATCACCATGCCCAGATGGTTTGCTAACCCCAAGATGGCAGGCTATTTGAGTGAATTTCAGGCACGTTATCCTGACGTGATTTTGAATGTCTCGCTGTCTAATCAGTTCGTGGATTTGGTGGCGGATGGTTTTGATTTGGCACTTCGGTTCACCCATGACCCCAAGCCGTCTTTGATAGCTCGCCCTTTGACACGCATGAATTTTTATCTGGTGGCAAGCCCTGACTATCTGTCACGCCACGGCACACCGACCACGCCCGATGAGCTAAATGACCCTGCTTGTCATCGGGTGATATTGCCAACGTATGTCAAAATGGATAGTGTGCCCATTTATCATCACGCCACGCAAGCAGAATTTGTGCTAAACCCCAAGCCGTCCATGTACAGCAATGACACGCCCATGATTAGTGAGTTGGTGCGGGCAGGGGCAGGGATTGGCTATGCCCCAAGCTGGCTTGTTGAGCATGATTTGGCAGATGGGCGACTGGTGCGACTGCTTGCTGATTATGAGCTGTTGTCGGTCACGCTCTATGCGGTGTATGTGGATAGGGCGTTTTTGAGTGCCAGAGTACGGGCGTTTATTGATTTTATGGTGGAAAAGTTGGATGGTTAGGATTGAGCCATTTTGATGTAAAAATAGAGTGAAATTTTTAAAATTTGTTTTCTTTTTATAAAAATGTACTTCATTCTCAACTTAAAACAGCAACTTATTGATTTTTCAATAATTATTTTTTGTTTGTAGGGGCGAATTGCAATTCGCCCTTGATAAATCAATCACTTATATAAAGTTGAGAATGGGGTAAAAATGTTATCAATGGTAGGCACGCCCTAATTATATCCTGTCAGCTGTCTGTAACATTTGGGTGGTTTTCCATGGTTTTTTCACTTGCCAAACGCCTGATTTTAACGTTATGATATGACACTTTTAATATTTTAACAATGATTATCATGCTAAATCATAAAAAAATCCCCAACCGCTCGCCAAAATCAGAGCAGGGGCTGATGCTTGTTGGGTTTTTGCTGTTGGTTATCATCATCGCAGGGCTGGTGTTTTTGGCGATGTATGCCTATAAGTTAAACAGCGAGATTGTCAGTAAATTTGAAAATCGCCGTTGGGATATTCCTGCCACGGTCTACTCTCGCCCGCTAGATTTGGAGCAGGGCGTGGCGGTCTCTGATGCCAATTTTAAGGCGTGGCTTGACATGCTAGGATACAGCCAAGGCGATGTCAATCAGACGGGGCGTTATGAGAAATCGGGCAGTACCTACACGGTGCATACACGGGGGTTTGATTATGGCGATGGTGAGATAGACCCAGCACAGGTGCTAAAAATCACCTTTAACGCTGGCAAAGTGACCAAAATCCAAAGAACCAATCCTAATACAGATGGGGCGGTGCGTTTAGAGCCGATTAACATTGGCGGTATCTATCCTGAGAATAACGAAGACCGCATTTTGCTGACCAAAGACACCATGCCTAAGCCGTTGGTGGATGCACTCATTGCGACCGAAGACCGTGGTTGTTATGCGCTCCCTTCCAATGGCACAGGGGGCGAACGTCAAGGCGGTTCGACCATCACCCAACAGCTCATCAAAAACTTCTACCTAAACTCCGAACGCACCCTAAAACGCAAGGCAAACGAAGCCTTGATGGCTCTGCTGTTAGAGCGTCATTATAGCAAAGATGCGATTTTGCTGGCGTATTTAAATGAGATTAATCTGGGGCAAAATGGCAATCGTTCGGTCAATGGCTTTGGCATTGCGTCACATTTTTATTTTGACAAGCCCATATCGGAGCTGAGCCTTGACCAGTATGCCTTGCTTGTCGGGGTTGCCAAAGGGTCAAGCTATTACAACCCTAGAAAGCACCCTGAGCGGGCGACCGAACGCCGTAACACCGTGCTACACAACATGCTGGTGATGGGTAAAATCAGCCAAGATGAGTATAATGAAGCAGCCCAGCGACCACTGGGTGTGGTCAAGACCCCTGCCATCGCCAAGCCCAAATTCCCTGATTTCTTTGATGCGGTCAGTCGTGAACTAAGACGGTATTATAAAGACAGCGATTTGCGTGGGGCGGGGCTAAAAATCATCTCCACGCTAGACCCGATTGCCCAAATGTCGGCAGATAAAGCCATCAGTGAGCATTTAAATAAAAAAGGCAATAAAAACAAGAAGCTGCAAGGGGCATTGGTCAGTGCCGACCCTGCCACAGGCGAGCTCGTTGCCATCGTGGGTAGTGCCAGCGACTTTACGGGCTTTAACCGTGCCATCGATTCCAAGCGACAGGTCGGCTCACTGTTAAAGCCTGTCATCTACATGACTGCCATCCAGTCAGGCAAATACCACTGGGCAACCCCCATCAAAGATGAGCCCATCGCCTATCCTGCTGGTGGCAAATTATGGACACCCAAAAACTATGCTGGCAGAAGCTATGGTGATGTCCCCATGCTCACCGCCCTTGCCAATTCTTATAACCAGTCAGCGGTCAATGTTGGCATGGATTTTGGGGTGGATGTATTCGCCAAACAGCTACGTCAGTTGGGGGTGGAGAGTGAAATCCCCCACTACCCATCGGTCATGCTCGGGGCGGTTGATTTGTCGCCCATGGACATGCTCGGGGTGTATCAGGTCTTTGCCAGTGGTGGTTATCACACCCCCATTCATAGCATTCGTCAGGTCATCAGCGAGACGGGCAAAGTGATTCAGCGAACAGATGACAACATCAAATCAAGTGCACGCATACCGCCTGAGGTCATGACGGTAACAAACTTCGGTCTACAACAAGTGGTCAAAGACGGTACCGCCAAAGGCATGGGTAAGATTGGCAATACTTATAAACTCGCCGGCAAAACAGGCACGACCAATGATGCCCGTGATGCGTGGTTTGCAGGGTTTAGTGGTAACTATGTCTCGGTGGTGTGGGTCGGACGTGATGATAATAAACCCATCGGACTGACAGGGGGGTCAGGGGCATTGCCGATTTGGGCGGATTATATGAGACGGCTCAACTTAGCTCCTGTGCATTTTGGTCAAAGCAGTGATGTGGCGTGGCTGTGGCTCGATGGTGAGACAGGACTGCTCTCAGATGAGATGTGCGAGCGTGCCATGTATGTCCCTGTGCTAAGCAAGCATGCCCCCAAAGAAAGCTCGTCATGCCTAGATGAGCAGTATTTGGATGAGTATGATGAGGTCATCAGCGAAGATGGCGAAGAAGTCATTGACGATGGCGAGGTGGTCTATGACGAAGTGGCTGATGAGACCGCAGAAGATGTGGTCTATGGCGAAGTAGAAACAGAAGAGAGTTTTTGATGTATACGGTCATTAAAAATCATTTGCAAAATCAAATCAATACTGCTATCATTGATTTATGACAAAATAGTGACAAAACCGTAACAAAGCTATGACAAAACTGTAAAATAGGATTGTCGTGGTTTTTGTTCATGCCACATACCAATCATGAAGTGTCCATCATGAAACGCAAAAACTACCTACACCATCTCATGCTTGTCGTCTTTGCCGTGGGGCTTGGTCTGTCCTTTTGGTACAGCCCGGCTTGGTTGCATCTGTGCTATGGGTTTGCCTTATTTTTGTTTGGTATGCAATGTATCGAAGAGGGCTTACACAGCACGGCAGGCGGGACACTTGAACGCTTGATGACAAAAAGCACCGCCACATCTGCCAAGGGCTTTTTGTTTGGGGTGGGTTCTACCTTTATTTGCAGTCCAGTATGCTTGTATCACTTTTGACCATCGCCTTTTTGGGGATAGGCATGATTACGCTTGCTGGCGGTATTGCCATTATTTTTGGCACAAACCTTGGGGCAACGACAGGCATTTGGCTACTTGCCTTGGCAGGGCAGAGCGTGAGCTTATCGCCTGTTGCCATTCCTATGCTGGTGTTTGGGATTTTGCTTGGGTTTTTTGGCGGTCAGCCCAAGGCGGTAGGGCGGATATTGGTGGGGGTGGCACTCATTTTTATGGGCATTGATGCCATCAAATCAGGCTTTGGGGCATTTGGCGGACAGCTTGATTTTGCGTCTTTGAATTTTAGCCCAACCTTAGAAGTGCTGACCTTTGCAGGGATTGGGTTTTTGTTAACTTGTGTGTTGCAGTCGTCTCATGCCACGCTGATTTTGACCTTGACCGCCCTTGCCAGTACGCAAATCACCATTCCCCAAGCCTTTGCCATTGCGGTCGGTTCAAACCTAGGCTCATCCGCTACGACCGCCATCATGGGCATGATAAGTAGCGAGCGAGCAGGGCAACGCCTTGCGTTGGCACACCTGATTTTTAATGGGGTAACGGCTCTTTTGACCTTTGTGCTGTGGATGCCGATGACCACGATAGTGGACGCCATTGCCGAGCTTGCCAATTTTCCGCCTTTGATACAGCTTGCCCTATTTCATACGCTCTTTAATGTGTTTGGCATTGCGGTGTTTTGGCGGTGGCAGGGCAATCTTGCTATTAGACCTCTTTCCAAACTACCCCAGCTCAAAATTATAAATCGCAGAAATT
>ERZ1023310.137-NODE-137-length-17547-cov-7.298079_pt1 | contig 17547 bp, 13 predicted proteins | sample MGYA00380476_ERZ1023310 | MGnify/ENA primary metagenome ERZ1023310 (study PRJEB33173, sample SAMEA4830346) | metagenome | study: EMG produced TPA metagenomics assembly of the PRJEB25223 data set... | reverse complement strand
TTTGACGATGAAAAACAATCCGACCACTTAATTTAAAAAATTGAGTTAAAATCTTAAAAATTTACACGATTAAGTGGTCGGATAGCCATTTTTCATGCAAAAACGATTATTTTTTCTAAAATATTTCTATGTTGTAAATAGTGTTATAAAGGGCAGGCATGCCCTAAACTCATTTCCAATAAAACAACGACAAAATCCCTGCCGCAATGAGTGGTCCAACAGGCACGCCCCGAAGTAGTGCCACGCCTGCCACCGTGCCGATGAGTAGCCCTGCGATGACACTTGGCTCGTCTGTCATGAGCTTAACCCCACGTCCACCCAAATACGCCACCAGCACCCCAACGGCAATGGCAAGCAAGGATTTGACACTGACAAACGATTTTAAAATCACTTCCCCGCTAATCTTGCCACTGGCAATCGGAGCAAGTACGCCAATGGTCAAAATCAAAATGCCCAAACTTAGTCCGTATTTTTCAACCACGGGCATGAGTTGGGCGTTTAATGGGCTGACCTTGACGATAATTAGCAGGGTGGCTGCGATGATAATGGTGTTGTTTTGGCTAAACACACCCAAGCCTAACAGGATAAATAGGACAATGAGACTAACATCAAGCGTGCTTAGGAGTTGGGTAAAGTTTGGCATGATTATTTATAGCAAATATCCACTTTGCCGTCTTTGGTTTTTTGGCAAAACAAAGCATTGGTATTTTTTCCTATTTGATACTCTTCTACTATCTTATAAGTTTTTGGATGTCTATAATACTCAATGACATCTTTTGTTTTATCAAAATTATTTGGAATGGGATAATAGACTGTTTTCATGGCTTCGGTAAGTGTCTCAGTTTCAAAATGGTAAGACTTTTTACCAACCTTTAAAATTAAATACATACCACCCGCACCACCACCTGTTCGCATCACACAAGTAGATTTATTTTGTAGCTTGTTATTTTTAAAAGTATAACAGGTGGTTTTTTGATCTGGATTTACCCAAGCAAAAGCTGTCGTGTTCATCATGGCAAGCAGACTTACCAATACAAATTTTTTCATCATTTATCCTTAAATCAAAAAAAGGTTTAACCGGCATATGTCCACCGTATTTTACCACCGATAAACAAAAGAAAGCCAAAACATACGCTTTGGCTTTTATTGTTTTACACATTAAATCTAAAATGCATGACATCACCGTCTTGGACGATATAGGTTTTGCCTTCTAGGCGAGATTTGCCTGCCGAGCTTGCTCCTTTTTCTCCGCCATATTCAATAAAATCATCATAACTAATCACTTCGGCACGGATAAAGCCACGCTCAAAGTCGGTATGAATCACGCCTGCCGCCTCTGGGGCGGTTGCACCCACAGGCACCGTCCACGCACGCACTTCTTTGACCCCTGCGGTGAAGTAGGTTTGTAGGTTTAGTAGGTCGTACCCTGCACGAATCACACGGTCAAGCCCTGCTTCACTCATGCCCATGCCTTCTAAGAACTCCGCCTTTTCTTCTTCGTCAAGTTGGGCGATTTCGGCTTCAATTTGGTTGCACAGAGCCACGACAATGGCGTTTTCGCTTTGGGCAAATTCACGCACCGCATCTAGGTGGGGGTTATTTTCAAAACCGTCTTCTGCCACGTTGGCGATGTACATGACGGGTTTTAGGGTGATAAGCCCATAGGATTTGATGAGTTTTTTCTCGTCATTGTCAAGATTTGCCATCCGTGCAGGTTTGCCGTCTGCCAAAAATGGCTCAATCTTTTGAAACACCGCCAAAATCGCCTGAGCGTCTTTGTCTCCGCCTTTTGCTTTTTTTGTGGCGTTAGTTATCGCACGTCCCACCGCTTCAAGGTCGGCAAGAGCAAGCTCGGTGTTGATGGTCTCAATGTCGGATAGGGGGCTCACTCGTCCGTCCACATGAATGACGTTGTCGTCATCAAAACAGCGCACCACATGGGCAATGGCGTCCGTCTCACGGATATTGGCAAGGAACTGGTTGCCCATGCCTTCGCCCTTGCTCGCTCCTGCCACAAGCCCTGCGATGTCCACAAATTCCATGCTGGTCGGTAGCACACGCTCGGGCTTGACGATTTCTGCCAACGCCTTTAAGCGTGAGTCTGGCACAGGCACAATGCCCGTGTTTGGGTCTTTGGTACAAAAGGGAAAGTTCTCGGCGGCAATGCCTGCCTTGGTAAGTGCGTTAAATAGGGTGGATTTGCCAACGTTTGGCAAGCCTACGATACCACAGTTAAAGCCCATGAGTTGTCTCGCTGTTAAATTTAAACCCTTTATTATACCAAATTTTAGGCGACAAATTAAGCCAAATTTACGCATTTTAAATCATACTGCAACGTTTATAGCTTGTTTCTTTTTGTAAAAATAGGGTATAATCGGCGTTTTGATTAACGATAAAAGGTGTGAAATGAACGCTGTACTGTTGGCGGTCATCATCATGGTAGGGCTGTCGCTTGCTCGTGTCCATGTGGTGCTAAGTTTGATTGTGGGGGCGGTCGTGGGCGGTTTGTTGGCAGGACTGCCCTTGACGGACGTAGAAAATGGGGCGACAGGCGTGCTGACACATTTTCAAAACGGCATTAAGGGCGGGGCGGGCATTGCCTTATCTTATGCCATGCTTGGGGCGTTTGCAATGGCGATTGCTCATTCAGGCGTACCAAAGGCGTTGGCAGACAAAGCGATTTTGATGGTCAAACATGCCAAACATGGCGGTGTTAAGTGGGCGGTATTTGGTGTGATTGTGCTGCTTGCCTGCCTAAGCCAAAACCTAATCCCCATTCACATTGCCTTTATTTTACTGCTCATTCCACCGCTTTTGACGGTGTTTAATGAATTAAAACTGGACAGAAGGCTCATCACTTGCCTTATCACCTTTGGGCTTGTCAATACTTATATGTTTATCCCGTATGGCTTTGGCGACATATTTTTAAATGAAATCATCATGGCAAATCTTGTCAAATCAGGGCTTGATGTCTCTGGCATTTCAGTGGTCAAAGCGATGAGCATTCCTGCTTTGGGCATGCTAACAGGGTTATTTGTGGCGATTTTTATCAGTTATCGTAAACCCAGAATCTATGACAACGCCAAAACCCAAGCGGTCAAAGGCAATGATGAGCAGGTGATTGATAATAACATGGGCTTTAAAATCATCGTAACACTCATCGCCATCATCACAGCTTTTATCATTCAACTAAACACTAATTCACTAATTTTAGGGTCGCTGTCAGGTTTTGCCATTTTTATGGCGACAGGCGTGGTCGGCTGGAATCAGGCGGACGATGTTTTTAATGATGGCATTAAAATGATGGCGATGATTGGCTTTATTATGATTTCGGCACAAGGTTTTGCCGAGGTGATGAGTGCCACAGGACACATACAGCCACTGGTGCAATCGGCGGTGGAGATGTTTGGGGCGAATAAGGCTCTGGCAAGTCTTGCCATGCTTATTGTGGGGCTTGTCGTTACCATGGGGATTGGTTCGTCATTTTCGACCGTGCCGATTATTGCGACCATTTATGTACCGCTTTGTATGGCGATGGGGTTTAGTCCGATGGCGACTTTGGCACTCGTGGCAACCGCAGGCGTGCTTGGTGATGCAGGATCGCCTGCTTCTGACTCAACGCTTGGCCCAACGATGGGGCTAAACTTGGACGGGCAACACGACCACATCAAGGACAGCGTGATACCGACCTTTATCCATTATAACATTCCGCTGATTGTGTTTGGGTGGGTGGCTTCGCTTGTTTTGTAAGGGTTCTAAAATAAACCGCTCTTAGGGGTGGTTTTTAAAACCTTAAAATCTCTTTATCCGTCATCACCATATCCACGCCCTTATCCCACTCATTAACCGTTAAATTTTCAACCACTTGAAAATGATAACACCAGCCCACTTTTACCCCATGAAAGTGGGTAAAGGTGCGGTCATAAAATCCGCCCCCCATGCCAAGCCGATTGCCACATTTATCCACCGCCACAAGCGGGCAAATAATCATGTCTAGTTTATCAGCACTTATGTCATGTTTGGCAAAGGGTTCTTTCATGCCAAGTCGGTGGCGTTTTAGGGGTGTTTTGGCTAATGGTAAAACAATGGGGGCAAAGCATAAAGGTTTGCCCTGAACGGTAATCGGCAAAAAGGGCGTAAAGCCATGCTTTTGACAAAATGCCAAAATCGGTGCGGTGGGCAACTCGCCAAAATCGTCCAGATATAGCCCAATCTTGGCATTTTTGGGCAGGTGGGGCAAAAGTTTGGGTAAATGCAAACTTGCCATAAATGCAAACTTGGCACGCTGTTTGGCGGTCAAGGCTTTACGCTCTTTACGGATACGGGTACGAAGGGGAGTGTTTGGCATGAGTTTTTCCAATGGGTATTATTAAAAATGATAATGATTGATGATTGAAAATTATTTTTAATGGTGGTATAGTGAGCTTAGGGCGTGTTAAACTTTTATATTTGCAATGAAAAATGAGAAAAATCGCACGCTTTTCAAGGAAAAGTCTGCAGTTGATATTAAAATATCAACAAGGATTTTGACGTAGAAAAACAAGATTTAGCCATTTTTCATGCAAAAACATGATTTTATTTCTAAAATATTTCTATAATGCAAACTGTGTTATAAAGGTTCAACACGCCCTCACATTTTAGCAGTTTTTACCCACCAAACAAGGAAAATTTATGACCGACTTTCGTATTGAAAAAGACACCATGGGCGAAGTGCAAGTCCCTGCCGATGCTTATTTTGGGGCTCAAACTCAGCGTAGCCGTGATAATTTTAAAATCGGGGGCGAGACCCTGCCACGCCCCTTGATTGTCGCCATGGCAACCGTCAAAAAAAGTGCGTCTATCGTCAATGCCGAGCTTGGGCGGATTGAGAATAGCCAGCGTGATTTGATTGTGCAGGCGTGTGATGAAGTGATTGCAGGGGGGCTTGCCGACCAATTTCCGCTGGTTGTATGGCAAACTGGCTCTGGCACGCAGTCCAACATGAACATGAATGAAGTCATCGCCAACCGAGCCAATGAAATCGCAGGCAGTCCAAAAGGCACTTATCAGCCCGTCCACCCCAACGACCATGTGAACCACGCCCAATCCACTAACGACAGCTTTCCGACCGCCATTCGTGTGGCAAGTGCGGTAGAGATTAACCGCTCACTTATCCCTGCCGTCAAGGCGTTGCGTGATACGCTTGCCAAAAAATCTGCCGACTTTGCCGACATTGTCAAAATCGGACGCACCCATTTGCAAGATGCCACACCGCTCACGCTTGGGCAAGAGTTTGGCGGTTATGTGGCACAGCTTGATTTGGCACTGGTGCGGATTGATAACGCTTTGCAGGGCTTGTATCAGTTGCCACTTGGTGGGACTGCTGTGGGTACAGGGCTAAATAGCCACCCTGATTATGCGGTCAAATCCGCCCAAAAAATCAGTGAGCTGACAGGTCTGCCCTTTGTAACCGCTCCCAACAAATTTGAAGCTTTGGCAAGCCGTGATGCCGAAGTGTTTGCCTCAGGGGCATTAAAAACCTTGGCAGGTAGCCTAAACAAAATCGCCAATGACATCCGCTGGCTATCTAGCGGCCCTCGTTGTGGTCTGGGCGAGATTACCATTCCCGAGAACGAACCAGGGTCATCTATCATGCCGGGCAAGGTAAACCCCACGCAGTCGGAGGCGATGACCATGGTGGTCGCTCAGGTCATGGGTAATGACACCACGATAAACATGGCAGGAGCGAGCGGTAATTTTGAGCTCAATGTCTTTATGCCTGTGATTGGCTATAATCTTTTGCAATCCATTCGCTTGCTTACGGACGCTTGTAATAGCTTTAATGACAACTGTGCGGTAGGCATTCTACCTGTGCGAGAAAAGATTGATTATTTTTTACACAACTCACTCATGCTGGTAACTGCCCTAAACCGTCATGTGGGCTATGAAAATGCCGCCAAAATTGCCAAAACCGCTTACAAAGAAAACAAAACCTTAAAACAAGTGGCGGTAGAGCTTGGGCTATTGACCGAGCAAGAATTTGATAAATGGGTACGACCAGAAGAGATGGTTGCACCGAAGTAATCAAAAATCAAGGGTATGTAAATAAGGGCGAGTGATTGCCCTTATTTTACTCCACCCGCTCCCCACAATACGGACAAAAGCATTTTTTTTATTTAAGGACTTTTCTTTTTCATCAAGCTCTTTTTCTTTTGCTAATAGGCGTTTTTCTCGCAAAACTTGGGTTAGAATTTCTTGGCGGTTTTTGCGGTCTATTTTTAATTCATCAGATAGGCTATTTATTTTATCATTGTCATGCAATTCGGTTAAGGACAACGCCATAAATTCATCATAAAGCCGATATAGACTTGCCTGTTTTTGGCTTTCTAATTCACGGGTCAGTCCCGTTGCCAAAATACCTGCTGGCAAGGCGGCAAGCCCCACACCCAATATCGTGATAAACGCCCCCAAAAGTTTACCCAAAGGCGTAATGGGCGTAATATCGCCATAGCCCACCGTTGTCAAAGTTACCGCCGCCCACCACATCGCATGAGGGATTGAATTAAACTCATCAGGCTGGGTTTCATACTCCGCCAAATAAATGCCACTTGCCGACAATATGATAAGAAGCATTAAAATAAATATCACCGCCCCAAATGAGACACGCTCTTTTTGTAATACGGTGAGTAATATCCGCAAAGAATCAAAATAACGGGTGAGTTTAAATAATCTTAATAACCTAAATACCCGTAAAAAACGCAAATCAATGCCACTAATGCTTTGCAAAAATATCGGCACTATTGCAAGTAGGTCAATAATTGCCCCAAAACTTGTCGTCCATTTAAAGCGAGTATGCCAAACTTTATCAATGTTCTTTTCGGCAATCACCCAAAAACGAGCGATATATTCTATGCCAAATACAATCACAGAAAACCACTCAAACACCCTAAAATAATCCTGATAAGGATAATAAATCTCTTTCCAAACTAAAAATAAACCCTTATAAGTATTGGGGTTGAAGTTTTTAAAAATCCATAAAAATCAGGGTTTGGAAAGAAGTCTAATAAATGCTATCCACCGATTCTAATATCACCGCTAGGGTATTTAATAAAATGAGCGTAATTAAAAACAAATCCAATATCTTGGCAGGCAATGCCAAAGGCGATGAATCATCGTGGTTTTCTAATAAAATGTATAATTTTTGGCGAATTGACATGAGATAAAGCAAAAATAAGCAAGTGGCGATATTGTAACACAAAGGGCGATGTTGGGAGTTATCTTTACCTTGAAATTATCCCTAAATTTAGCGATAATGTAACGCTAAATTTTGACAATAATAACACCATGACTGAGCCAATCACCCCAACCGTATCGCCCAACAATCCGCCCCATGTAGAGCAATCCGTCCCGCCAAAACCACCAAAATCCAAACGCAAAAAACCCAGACGCTCCCAAGAAGACATCATGGCAAATGCCTTTTTAAAGGCGACTTTTAAGCCAGTCAAAAAAGCCATGATGATGGCGTATTTGCTGGACATCACGAGCGTGCTAGTGCTGGTGGGGCAGGCGTGTGTGCTGGTGTGGCTCTTTGATGGGTGGCTGACGAGCTTTGTGCAAGGCGTGCCATTGCCTGATAGGGTGGTGGGCAGTGGCTTACTCTTTAATTTGGGACTGCTGTTTGCGTGTTTGGCGGTACGCATTGCCATTGGTTATGGACGTGATGTTTTGCTGAGCCAAGCAGGGCTGACCGTTGCCAAATCGGTGAGACAACGCCTATTTGTCAAATTGGGCGAGCTTGGGCAGGCAAGGCGTGATTTTGGGGCGGACGGGGCATTGGCAAGTAAAATCATCGATGAGCCTGACCAACTGGTCGGTTATGCTCGCTTTAACGTCCAAAAGATGACCGCCGTTACCACGCCTTTGATTTTGGCGGGGTGTGTGGCGTTTTATAGTGTAACATCGGCATTGGTGTTACTGCTTACCGCACCGCTTGTGCCGATTTTTATGGCAATTATCGGTATCGCCACTGCTCGTAAAAGCCGTGAGCAGATGGACGCATTGGCACAGCTTGGGGGGCGGTTTTTGGATTGGATTCGTGGGATCAATACCTTATCACGACTGGGGGCGGTGGACATTGCCGTATCAGACATCGCAAATAGCTCCGAGCATTATCGCAAACGCACGATGGACGTGTTAAAAATCGCCTTTTTAAACAGTGCGGTGTTAGAGTTTTTATCTGCCTTATCCATTGCCTTGGTGGCGGTGTATTTGGGTTTTGGGCTTATGGGGATTTTGCCGTGGGGCAAGGGGCAGGTTCTGACAGGCTATGGCACGGCGTTATTTATCCTACTGCTTGTGCCAGAGTTTTACGCACCACTTCGCCGTCTAGGGGCGGAGTATCATGTCAAAGGGCAAGCGGTGGCGTGTGCCAAGGCAATTGCCCCCATGCTAAATTTTAAAGCCAAAACAGGGGGCGATGTGGCGATAAGTCTTGATAGTCCGCCCGCCTTTCATCTTAATAACATCACGGCATTTGGCGATGATGGGCGAGTGCGATTATCGCCCATTAGCCTAACCTTTGACGCAGGCAAACGCACTGCCTTGATGGGGGCAAGTGGCGTGGGTAAATCCACGATATTACAAATCCTGCTTGGCTTTGGCGACTTTGCTGGCGACGTGGTCATTCATGCCGATGGTAGGGCGGTACGGTATGATGAGCTTGATGTGAATATACTAAGAACACAGCTTGGCTATCTGTCGCAGACCACGCCATTATTACCAATCTCTATTAGCGATAATTTACGCCTTGCCAAACCGTCTGCCACTGATGATGAACTGGTGCAGGTGCTAAACGATGTCGCCCTATGGGACGTCATCAGTCAGTTGCCAGATGGCATGAACACCGTGCTTGCCGAGCGTGGCGGTGGATTGTCAGGCGGTCAAGGCAGGCGACTTGCCATTGCTCAGTTGTTATTACAAAATGCCAAAGTATGGCTACTTGATGAGCCAACCGAGCATTTGGACAGTGAGACGGCAGAGAAAATTAAGGCGTTATTGTCTCGTGTGAGTGTCGGCAAGACCGTGATTTGGGTTACGCATGATGGGGCGGGGGTGGACTTTGATGTCGTCCATGACTTGACGGCATTGTATGAGCAAAAACAACAAAAGGCGGTGCAACATGGCTAATCAACCCAACAATCGTCCATTTCGCCTAAGAGAGTTATTACTTAGCCAAAAGCTTCTGTGGCTTATCGCATGGCTGTTAGGCATAGCGACGGTATTGTCGGTACTGGGGCTGGTCATGCTCTCGGGGTGGTTTATCACGATGGCAGGCGTGGCAGGGGTGCTGGCGGTGGGGTCGCACGCCTTTAATTATCTTATGCCGTCCGCCATTATTCGTGGTTTTGCTATCGTGCGAACCTTTGCCCGTTATGGCGATTTGATGGTGTCGCACCATGCGGTGTTTGGGTTACTTCGTGATTTGCGAGTGAAGTTCTTTTCGCATTGGGCAAGACTGCCGTTATCGGTGCGACTACAAAAGGGCGGTAGTAGCGAGACCATGCAAAGGCTCGTCAAGGACATTGATACGCTAGACGAGTTCCCACTGCGAGTGGTGTCGCCCTTTGTGGTGGCGGTCGTGGCGGTGGCGGTGCTGTCGCTCATGGTGTCTGTGATGATACCGACAGCGTGGATTGCCGTACTACACATGGGGCTAGCACTCATCATTGCGGTCATGACTCTATATAAAGGGGTGCAACTGGCACGGCGTGAGAGTGAGCTTTTGGTGCTACGCAAAAGCAAACTCATCAACACCTTACCTGCCCTAACCGCTCTCATCACGTGGGGCAGATGGCAGGACAGCGTGCGTGAGCTTAGTGAGTATGATGAGCGACATCATCAGCTGACGATGGCAACCTTGCGAGCTAGACGTAACGCCCAAGCACTCATTCAGCTCATCATTGCGTTGGCGGTGGTGCTACTGCTACTGATGGCAGGGCGGATATTTGAGCAGGGCATTACCCCCTTTACGGTGGCAACGCTAAACGGTCATACCGCCCTAAATCCTGCCATGGTGCTTGCCTTGACACTTGGGGTGTTTGGGCTGATGGAGATAGTCTCGGCACTGGTGGGTGAGCCGTTGGCGTATGGCAGAAGTGTCAATGCCAAAGCACGTATCAATGAGCTAATGAGTACGGACAACACACCCCAAAAACAGCCGATAGATGATAATCCAACCCTTATTCTAAAAAATGTATCCATAAAAATGCCGTCTGCTATCATGAGCGTGGACGGTATCTGTGCCACGCTTACCCCAACCACACCCATACTCATCATGGGAGCGTCAGGGGCGGGCAAATCCACACTGCTTGCCACGCTGGCAGGAGAAGTGCCACGCATGAGTGGCGAGATGTTGGTACGGACATCTGCTCTTCGTGATGTAGACATGGATAACGTGGATTTTGGTCGCTCGTTTGGCTTTTTGGGGCAAAATGTGGACATCTTTGACCAAAGCCTTGCCGATAACCTGCGATTGGGCAAGCCGTCAGCGAGTGATGATGAGCTGTGGGCGGTGCTTGATAAAGTGGGTTTATCCGACTGGACAAAGCACCAGCCAAAAGGACTAGATACGCCACTTGGCGAATACGGTATGGCGATATCGGGCGGTCAAGGTCGGCGTGTGGCACTGGCTCGTCTGCTCCTATCACCCAAAAAGGTGCTGTTATTAGATGAGCCATTTGCAGGGCTAGATAGCACCACTCGCCATAAGGTGTGGCAGAGCCTAACCGATATGCAACAAGCAGGCGAGATTGGCGTGCTTGCCATTGCCACGCACCAAATATGGGACGAGATGGGCGATGTGAATGTGGTGCGTGTGGGGTGATTAAGCAAGGTGATTTTGAATGGGATTTAACCGTCTAAAGGGTAAGTTGTCTTACCCTTTTTGATTGCTTAATACACCCGAGAATCTTTAAAATTGCTACAAATGCAACGGTGTTTGGGTGTAGGGGCGTGCTGTGCACGCCTATAAAAATTGCTATGTTATCAAAGGACGTGCGGAGCCAGTCCTACAAAGCCTGTGGTAAATATTAAGTTTGTTAGGTGTACAAACACTGACCCATTTTAAAAACAAAAACAAAACCCTGTCAAAGACAGGGTTTGTATTATTTGACTACTTCTTGGTTTTTGGTTCGTAGACAAACACGTCTTGTCTGCTGGCACTGTACTTGCCATCTTCGGTATAGACGGTAATGGTGACAGGCATGGTGCCACTGATTTTGGCAGGGTCGCCAAAGATACTCACAGGCAAATCATACGGCTCGTTGGCTTTGAGTGGTAACTCCTTAAAGCGAGATTTTAAGGTTAAGCCATCGACAGGTTCTAGTTTGACTTTATAGACTTGTCGCTCATTGGTCTTATTGACGATTTTTAGGACATAGCTGTTCTCAACCATGCCGTCACGTCCGACACTGCTGATCTGCTTGCGGTTGTGGCGAATCTCAAGCTCCAAGGAGTCACGCCCTGTGGCTACCAGTGCTGCAACCACCACAAGCACGCTAAGGATAAAGATGTAGGCAAAGATACGGAAGCTGATGATTTTGGTTTTTTCTTTGTGGACAAGCTGACGTTCGGTAGTGTAGCGAATCAAGCCGCGAGGGTAGCCCACTTTATCCATGATTTCATTACACGCATCGATACACGCCGCACACTGGATGCACTCTACTTGCAAACCATCACGAATGTCGATACCCGTAGGACATACTTGTACACACATGGTGCAGTCCACACAGTCGCCATAGCCTTCGGGGTGGTCGCCTTTTTTGCGAGCCCCACGGGGTTCGCCACGATCATAGTCATAGGAGACGAGCAAGGTGTCTTTGTCAAACATTACTGATTGGAAACGACCATAAGGACAAAAATGGACGCACATATGTTCACGCATGTAGCCTGCGTTCATGTGTGTGACAAAAGTGATGATACCAAAGAATATCCATGTCATCTTGCTCCAACCCATAAAGAACGGTGTTGCTCCATTAAAGAATAGGTATTCCGTCCCGACTACAAGTGACATGAATGTCATGGCGGTAATCATACTCATGACACCCCATATCAGATGAATGAGTAGTTTTTTGCCAATCTTGGAAGCACTATTAGGCTCTTTGTCGAACTTGATGCGTTTATTACGCTCGCCCAGTACCCATTTTTCTACGTGTTGATACAAGTGTACATAGATCGTCTGTGGGCAGGCATAGCCACAGAACACACGCCCTGCATAGACCGTCACCATAAACAGTGTAAAGGCAGCAATCATAAAGATAAAGGCAAAGAAATAAAAGTCCTGTGGCATAAACGTCGCCCCAAAGATATAAAACTTTGGTTCGGCGACATCAAACTGTATCGCCTGACGACCACCCCATTTTATCCATGGCAATATCAAAAATCCCGCCAAAATGGCGTACATGCTCACCAGACGAATATTCTGATATTTGCCCGAGACAAAGCGTGGATGCACCCGTTTCTTGGTGGCGTCCATGTCCTTAGAATGCGGTATCAGCTTCTCAGGTGGTGGCTTGGGCTTTTTGGTTTTTTTAGGTGGCGGGGTGCTGGTATCAGGCTTATCAGCAGGGGATGGCTCGGCGGGCGAGTTCTGTGCTGTATCGCTTGCTTTGGGGTCAAAAACTTTGGGTTCGGCAGTTTCTGTATTTTTTACAGAATTATCGGATGGTTCTGACATGATATAACCTTAGCTGTTGTGGCGAGTATTCGCTCTTGGCTGGGCATAATGATTGATAGTGATTTTTATCAATTTGGAATAAACATATTCTACACCTTTTCCATAATTTTTTAAAGGATTAATTAGGGCATGCCTGTCTTTTGTATTTGCAATGAAAAATGAGAAAAATCGCACGTTTTTCAAGGAAAAAGTAAAGTTTGCAAATCTTCTATCAAACAAGCTTTTAATATGAAAAACAATCCGACCACTTAATTTTAAAAATTAAGTTGTAAAAATCTTAAAATTTGCCTGATTAAGTGGTCGGATAGCCATTTTTCATGCAAAAACATCATTTTATTTTTAAAATATTTCTAAATTTTAAATTGTGTCATAAAGGGCAGGCACGCTCTATCTTGCGATAAGTGTTTACAAGAGTTTTACTTGTAATGGTTGTTACTGGTTGCTTACTATCTGTTGGATTAATAATAATTATTGGTAAAAATGTTCACTGTTTTCTTTAAATCTGAGTGAATAGGTATAACTTTTGCATGATGAGTGGTAGTTAAATTGGTATGAAGGGTAAAATTGTGATGTATTCCCTTTGTCTGTATACAATTATTATCAAAAAGACGATAGTCACAGTATTAAGCTGTCGTAGTAAGATGACAAATTTTGTCAGTTTGTTGTGGCTATAATGGCTTAAATGAGCTTTTGGTGTGGATGTATTGCCCATTATTTTAATTAAATAGGAATTGTCATGAACAATATTTATCGTGTCATCTGGAATAAGTCAACCCAGACTTTCCAAGCAGTCTGTGAATTTGCCAAATCACAAGGCAAATCATCAGCAGGAACAGTCGGTTCAAGCAGTCTACCAAAATTTACCACTAAGGTATTTACCTTGACGGCATTAACAGTAGGGATGATGTTATCGTCATCGGTATGGGCACAGGGGGAGTTTGGGGGTGTGGCAAATGAGGCTAATTCCTTAGCTGTGGGTACTGGTGCCAAAGTGGGGGAAGTAAGTGGTAACGGACTTCAAGGTGTTGCTATCGGTAATAATGCTTGGGCTGCAAGTGAGGCGGATAATCGGAATAAGAATACCGCACAAAACGTCGCTGTTGGTGTCAATTCAGAGGCGGTCTATGGTGGGGTGGCAATTGGCTATGAAGCTAGCACCTTTACCAATCCCGGCAAATCCACTTGGGTGGGTTCAGATCAAGTGTTTAGTCACGGAACAGCAGGTAACAATCAGCAATCAGTAGCTATTGGTTACCAAACTATCGCTTCGGGAGATCAAGCAACGGCTTTAGGTGCTCAAGCGAGAGCTGAAGGCAACTCATCAATTGCCATTGGTGGTGATGACTTGGATAAAGTGGCATCTCTTAACCCACCAAAATATAATGTTACTGGTAATACTGGGGCTTTAAATAACACATTCGCAGCAAAAAAATATAAGGAAATTACCAATGATTTTCTGGTTCATTTTGATGGCAGTCAAGCCCGCTATGTGCCAACCAAAGCTGGAGAAGCTGCGGTAGCAGTTGGTGTGCAATCTCGTGCAGAGGGTGCCCTGCCAACAGCATTTGGTACTCGTACTGAGGCTTCTGGCACTACTTCGGTTGCTTTGGGGGTGGGTTCGACCGCTACTAACGAAGGTTCATTTGCCGCTGCTGCTGGTGCAAAATCGACTGGCAAGTCATCTATTGCGATAGGAACAGCTGCCCAAGCTACTAATTCGGCGGCGATTGCTGTTGGTGATAAAGCTTCTGCAACTACCAAAGATTCTATTGCGATAGGAGCAAATGCTGTTTCTAACAACATGAATGGTCAAACAACAGCAGATGTTACAAATGCAAATGCACGCAGAGAGTCTGCAAGTGCAACAACTGCTGTCGGTGCTGGTGCTAATGCAACAGGTCGTAATGCGGTCGCTATCGGTGCTGGTGCTGAAACTACATCTGGTCTGGTTGGCGGTGTAAATCGTGGTGACAACGTCGCTGTTGGAGGCGGTGCAAAGGCAGCCTACGGTGGTGTGGCTCAGGGTTTTAAGACAGAGGCGGGCGATAAGTCTGTTACTATTGGATTAAATGCAGGTGGTACTCAGACGAACGCAGTAAGTATCGGTGTTCATGCAGGTAATGACTCAAATGCCGATACTCATGGGGTGGCGATTGGCAATGGTGCAGGCAAAACAGTAAAGGGAACAGAAAACGTGGCAATAGGTCATGTTGCAGGGAATAATGTACAAGGCAATACCAACTATTCCATGGGTAGTCGCACGGGTCAGAATGTTACAGGTCATGACAACTTCTCTGCTTTGATTGAGGCGGGTAGTAATATTAGTGGCACAAACAATATTGCCATGGGTAAACGGGCAGGACGTGGTAATTCTGATGCAGATAGATTAGTCATTGATAATACCTTATCCATTGGAGCTTGGTCTCGCAGTAATAATAATGCTATTGCTGTTGGCATGGGTACGACCGCAACTGGCGTAGGTTCTATCGCCATTGGTTCAAGCGAAGATGAAAGAGTGGTTAGTAATGATAATGATGTAACAGTTGTGCAAAATAAAGCAGCCCGTACCAATGGTAATTATTCGGTTGCTCTAGGTGTGAATGCAAGTACGGAAGGTGAAAACGCCATCGCCATCGGTAAGGGTGCACAAGCCACTGCCAAGGACACTATCTCCATTGGTACAGGTAATGTGGTCAGCGGTCAAGGCTCTGGTGCGATTGGTGACCCATCTGTGATACAAGGTACAAACTCGTATTCTTTAGGTAATAATAACGCCATTGGCTCTGCCAGTGATAATGTATTGACTTTAGGTGGTCAAAATAACGTCGGTGCAACAGCAACCCGTAATGGTGCAGGCGTTATTACTGATACGTCCACTTTAACCCAAACACAAAACGTAGACCGTGCATTTGTGTTGGGTTATAAGAATACAATAGCTGCGACAGCTGATGCCAGCGACTCTGTGATTATTGGTAATGAAAATACCGTTAATGCTCAAAATACCATGGTATTGGGTAATAAAGTGACCGCTACCGCTGCAAATAATGTGATTTTGGGTAATGAAAGCAGCGAAGATTCTGCGACAACGACAGCAGGTCGGGCAAATGATATTGAAAATGGCACGGTAAACGGCATTACTTACGGCTCATTTGCCGGCATGCCTGTGGGTGTTGTTTCTGTCGGTGCAACTGGAAAAGAGCGTCAGATTATTAATGTCGCCGCAGGTAAAATCTCTGCCGATTCTACTGATGCGATTAACGGTAGCCAGCTTTACTTAACACAAGATGTATTGGGTAATGTCGCTAAAACTACCAAGAATATCATTGGTGGCGAGACAACACTTAACCCGAACACTGGTGAACTGACTGCCAATAATATTGGCGATACCAACAAAAACACTGTTCACGATGCCATTAAAGCAGTCAAATCTACAGTAGTTGCTGGCACCAACGTGACTGATGTTGTCGCTACAGATAATCCTGATGGTTCCAAAGTCTACACAGTCAACGCCAATGGCACAACTGTAAGTAATGGTTCTGATGCAGTGACGGTTGTTGCAGGCACAAAAGATGCTAAAAATGTGACTGATTACAAGGTTGATTTATCACAAGCTTCTAAGGATTCGTTGGCTAAAGCCGATACTGCCGTCCAAGAATTGACTACTTCGGTAAATGGTACGCAGGTCGAAACACTAAACCAAAACAACAAAGACATTAACTTTGTAAATGGCACAGGTACAACTGCACGAGCTGTAGGCTCGGACATCACCTTTGATGTAAACAAATCTGCTTAACTGTAAATAATGCAGGTAATGTAGTAGCTGATAAAGCAGGCGATAACTTCGCTACAGCAGAGCAAGTGGCTAAAGCTATTAACGATAGCGAAAAAACCACCACAGTTATTAAAGGCAGTAACACACATATTCAATCTAAAGTTGATGGCAATAATACAGAATATACCGTTAGTGCAGACAAAACGACGGTATCGGTAAGTGGTGCGTTAAAGAAAACAGAAACATCCAGTACTGATGCGACCACACAAGCAGTGACGACAGATTACGCCATTGATTTATCAGATGCTACCAAAGCACAAATCGCCAAAGAAGAAGGTGTTGTCGTTGGTGATAACGTGACAGTTATTGAAGATGGCACCAACGACACAGGTGGCAAAAAATATAAAGTCGCATTGAAAAATAACCTAAACTTAGGCGGCACTGGTTCTGTAACCACAGGCGACACCACCATCAACAACGATGGCTTAAAAGTTGGCGATGTTACCGTAACCAACGCCCCTGTTACTGTAAACGGCAATCCTGTTAATAACATCAATGATGCCATCAACCAAACTGCAATTCAAGCATTTAAACCACTAACCTTTGCAGGCGACAGTGGTGATAATGTTACTCGTAAGTTGGGTGAAACCGTTAATGTTAAAGGCGGTGTAACTGATGCCACTAAGCTTTCAGATGGCAACATTGGCGTGGTAGCTAATGGTAGTGATACTTTGGATATTAAATTAGCCAAAAACATCACGGTTGACAGTGTGAAAGCAGGCGATACCACCATCAACAACGACGGCGTTACCATCAATAATGGTTCATTGTTTACCAAAGATAAAGTTGATGTTGCGGGTAATAAAATCACCAATGTTGCAGATGGCGATATTTCTGCTACCAGTAAAGATGCGATAAATGGCAGTCAGTTGCATAACGCCATTAATAATATCAATACCAACGTCAAAGCGGCAAAAACCGAAGTGACCTCGCAAGATAAAACTGTCACCATTAGACCCCTTTCCAAACCAACAACACATCATGTTATAATACCCATTTAACC
>ERZ1023310.129-NODE-129-length-18550-cov-46.216923_pt1 | contig 18550 bp, 10 predicted proteins | sample MGYA00380476_ERZ1023310 | MGnify/ENA primary metagenome ERZ1023310 (study PRJEB33173, sample SAMEA4830346) | metagenome | study: EMG produced TPA metagenomics assembly of the PRJEB25223 data set... | reverse complement strand
AACCCCTTTACGCTCATTTTAGAGCGTGTCTTGAACCAATCCACCGCCAAAAAAAATCGGGCGGGCGGAATTTTTAAAAAATTTTAAAAAAATTCCTTTGGTTTCTAAGTCAAAAAATTCAGTTTTTCAAAAAATGCGTTTTAAGGGGGTTTTTAGCGTTGTTTTTGGGTTGGGTGGTATGTTTATACCTTTTTGCTTCTAAAATGAAAAATAGGGCGGTTTCTGTGCGTTTTAGAGTGTGTTTTATTTCTTATCAGTCATTGAGTTTTCAAAAAATCCATTTTTTGCCAAAAATTTTCAAAAAATTAATCAATTTTTGATTTTTAACTAAAAAAATTAAAAAAAGTAGTTAGTAGCCCCCTTTGGGGGTTGGGGGAATTTTTAAAAATTTTTGGTTTCCCTACTAACTACTTTTTAAAGTAGTTAGTTAGTAGTAATATTTTAATATATTTTAGAGCAAAATTTTTTTGCAAAATTTCCTTTAAAATCAATGATAAAGGCTGTGGAAAAATTTTTAAAGGTATAGAAAAACACCCCCCATAAGCATAGAAAAACACCCCCCTATTTTGGAATAAGCATAGAAAAACACCCCCCATAAGCATAGAAAAACACCCCCCATAAGCATAGAAAAACACCCCCCTATTTTGTCCGAGATTGGCGTAGAAAAAAAATTTGTGCTTTCTATGCTTATAAGCATAGAAAAAATAATTTGACTTCTTATGCTTATTTGATATTATGGGGGTGTATTTTATGGATTTTTAACGCTATGACCGCAAAGAACCCAAGCAAAACACCGCTCACAAGAACACCGCAGGAACTGATACACATTCAGCATAGTATTTCAGCACGCCAATATAAATACTGGTTTTTACTTTTGAAGACCTATAAAGAGTTGTTAGAAAGTGGAGTAGAAAAGGACACAAAGGGATTTTATAGCGTATCACTTGCTCACATTTCAAGTCTTATGGGTTATGAGCCAGTAAAAAAAGAACTCAAAAAAGACCTTGAAGCCTTACGCCAACAGCCGATTATCATCAATTATTTAGAAAAAGATAACAAACCAGTAACACACGGAATGGGCTTTATTTCCGAATGGAAAGTAACCAGTACAAAAATTTCTTTTAGATTACCATCATTTATTGAAGATGTTTTAAAAGGGGATTTAGAAGCACAAAAAATGTTCCTATTGATGAGTTGGGATATTTTTAATTCTTTTGGTGGAAAGTATGAAGCCATTATTTATAAACTTTGCAAAGATTATATAGGGGTGGGGCGTACGCCATATTTTACCGTTGAAGAATATAGGGATTATATAGGTTTGAAAGATGATGAATATAAAACTTATAAATCTTTAAGACAATGGACAATTACAACGCCACTTAAAAATATTAACGAAAATGATTTATCTGATATTTTTGTTAAGGTTGTTTTAAAAAAAGATGGTCGGAATGTTGTTGGATTGCATTTTGAAATGGAATATAAAAAAGATAATATTGCACGAGAAATCGCACCATTTGAACCAAATCCAGCCTTTGAAAAGTCCTTGATAACTATACCACCCAATAAGCAACTGGAATATTTAGGGCAATTTTCAGAAGAGCAAATAAAGGCGATTATTGACCGAGCCAACGGCTATATAGACAAGTTAAAGGCGGACGGCAAAAAGGCGAGCGTTGGGGCGATTTACAACAAGGCTTTTTTAGAAAGTTGGGGGCTTGATAACTGGGAAGCCGAACAAAAAGCAAAGGCGGAAGAAGAAGAGCGAAAACGCCAAGCCAAAGCCGAAAGGGAAGCGGAATTGAAAGCCCAAAAGGAAGCGGAAGAGCGAGAACGGCAGGAAAGGGCGGAGCGTGAGCGGTGTTTTTCCGTGTTTGAAGCCTTGCCACGGGACGAACAAGAAGCGATTTTAGACGAGATAGAACAGACGATAAAGCAAACTATACCATTCTTTTTGACAGGCTTTAAAGAAGACCGAAAAAACGGTTTGAAGCCTTACAAAAAACCGCCCCATTGCTTTACATTGGTTGGCATCATTCATTCAAAAAATTTGTAACATTTTTTGAATGAATGATAATAGACTTCTTTCCAAACCCTGATTTTTGTAGATTTTTAAAAACTTCAACCCCAATACTTACAAGGGTTTATTTTTAGTTTGGAAAGAGATTTAATATATTGAACTTTTTCTGAAAAAGTGATTAAATGTAACTTATTTTTTTATTTTAAGGGTTGAAGCAATGCAAAAGCCGTATCGTGGAGATTATAAACCTAATTATGAGAAATGGAAAGCAATATGCAAGGTAAAATCATCATCAATTTTTGTTATTTTGCTTAGGTGGATTGTTTTTATTGCCTTGATTGGTTTTCTTGGTTCGTACTTTTTTGATAAACCAAACTTTGAGTATTATTATGACTTTTGGGAACATTCTATTCCAATAGAAGATGAAAACTATTGGTTTTCATTGATTTTTCTTACAGTTATTTCAAAGGTTATTGGTGTTGTTATTGCTTTTAATAAAAATAAAAATAATACCACATATAGACAATATGCAGAAAATGAGGCGAAAAGACGCTATCAGGAAGATTTGGATAGGTGGTATCATTATCAGAATGCCGAAGATGAAGTGGATGATAGAAGATTGGCAAGAGAAATAAAAAGAAAGCGTGCTTTAAGTCAAGTTGATAATGAACAACTGCTTGATATGTATGGCAGATTATCCACTATACAATACCAAACTAACCAGCAAGCATATTTGTTTTATCAAGAAGCCCAAAATGCGTTGGCTAGGGGTAGAACCTATGAATTAGAAAATTCATTAAATGATTTAGAAAGAGCGTTAGGGGTGTAAAAAATGTATTGGACAAATTTGCATTATATTCAAAATCCCACTTTGCGAATTGCCGAGCAGAAAAATATGTTAATGGCACAGGTAGAAAATGCGAAGCAAGCTCAAAAAGAACGACATCATAGCGAATTGATGAGTTTCCAAAATGCTAAGTTAATGCTTGAAGAACGTTTAGGATTAAGAAAATTGGAAGATGAACGGCAACGACATCAAGATAATATGCAAATGCAACAACAACAGATTGCAAACCAGTTGCAAGTTGCAAATATTCAGGCAAATAATCAAATTGAATTACAAAGAATGCAAAGTAATTCACAAATGCAGTTATCAATGTTTGCCCATTTTTCTGCTATCAGTCAGCAAACCAATCAGGCTATTTTTACCGCAATGCAGACAATGTTAAATGATGTTATTAGTGAAAATCAGCACCAAAGGGAAATGGAGAAGCAAGTATTTTTATCAAGAATAGAGTTAATAAAAGTGAAATTACAAAACAAGCACGAACAAGAAATGAGAACTTTAAATCATAATTTACTTTTGGTTGAGAAAAATTTGGATAGTCAATTAAAGAGAGAGGAGGTAGATTTTGATAAATATAGCACGGTGTTTTATAAGTTATTGGAAAATGTGCTAGAAATAAGCGAGAGTAAACAAACATTAGATGAAGCCACCTTGAACAGGTGGGAAGATGATGTTTTTTATCAGATGTATGGCGAGCGACTTACACAATAGGAAATATTGGGTAAAGTTAATGTAAATTATACATATAAACTATTGACATTTAAGGATTTTATGTATAATTTACCGCAACACTATCGCACCACAAAGAATCCATAAAAGTAACTGGAAATCCTTATGAATGATGATTTTTATTGTGATTTGGAGTTAGGGAAAAATATTGACTTATTGGCGGACTGTATTTCAAATGAAATTGGTAGTAAAGTTATTTCTTTTGATAAATTTTTAGATAAGCAGAATAAATATCACGAACCACCAAGACGACCAAACAAGCCCATTTCACGCACTAACGACCCACGAGAACATCAGTTATTTGAATACAGATACAATCAAGCGTTGCGAGTTTATAACCAATTACATTTACAGTATGAGCAAAGCATACAAGAACAAAAATTTTTTCAACAATACGAAAGCACAAAACAGGGTTACATTGACTATTTGACAGAAAATAGCCAAGTTATTACGCCCTTTTTGAACCGTGTGAACAAATTCCCCATAAGTGAAACAAATCGCCAGTTTCATACCTATATTTCTGGAAATACTGGAAGTGGAAAGAGTGAAACCATTAAATCATTTATTTGGCATTATTTGACAAGAAATACCAATACCGCTTTGGTTCTATTAGACCCACACGGACAATTAGCCAAACAAGTTGCTAAATTCAATGTTAATTTAGAAAATGATAGGTTGGTTTATATTGAGCCTAATTTGAATAGTTATTATCCTTGTATAAATCCTTTTGAATTTTCTAATAAGGAAAACTTAACGGATAAAGAAGCAGAAGATTATGCGGAAGCATTTTTATCAATATTTAAGGAGATATTGGGTAATTTAGGCGATGATGAGTTAAGTCTATCAATGGAAGTGATTTTAAAAAATACACTACCAGTCATTATAAAAAAGCCCAATTCTAGCATTTATGATTTAATTGATTTCCTTGAACCACCACAAGGAAAGGAAAAGAAATTTTCTGAAAAGGTTGAAAGTTTAATTGATTTTGCAAATCAAAATATTAAAAATCAAATGATATTGCATTTTCTAAATAATGCTTTTAAAGAAAATAGTAATTATAACGCTACAAAATTCGCTATTTACACTCGCTTAAATGCTATTTTTGGTTCAACCACAATGCAAAAAATGATGGCAAATAAAGCCACAATAGACCTTGAAAAACTCATACAAGAAAGAAAGTTAATTGTATTTAATTTTGCAAAGGGTGGAAATTCAGATTATAAAATACTGGGGCTTTTTATGATTGCTATGATTAAGATTTTATCTTTTCGTAGAAAATTTGATAAAAAGGCGATACCCTGCCATTTTTTCCTAGATGAATTTCAAAACTACATTACCCCTAGTTTGCAGGAAATTTTGGAAGAATGTAGAAAATATGGATTATTTTTAACCCTTGTTCAACAGCAGGTAGGGGTTAGAATGAGCAAAGAACTGCGAGATAGTATTTTAGGTAATGTGGGCGTAATAATGACCTTTCCTAATGGTTTTGATTCTTTAAAAGAAATTGCAAGACACACAGGCGAAACGGTTGAGAACCTACAAAAACACTTATCGCAGGGGCATTGTTCAGTTTGGCAACGAGCAGAAGTAGGAAAAGTACAGAAACCGCCTGTATTTGTTGCTATGCCACGAAACACTTTAAAGGACAGCCAAAGTATGCACGAAGACCAATGGCAAGCCGTGTTACAGGGGCAAATTGAACGCCATTACTATTCATCAAGCAATGACCGCACCCAAACCAAAACCACTCAATCTAGCCACAAAATAGGCGAAGATTTAGAATATTATGACAAACACCAATGACACCAAAACAAACCGAATTTTTGCTACTGATTGCCAAAACAGGATTTTTAACCAATAAGCACCTTGAACAAGCAGGCTTATCAAAAATCAATCATAGTAACCACAGAACCACAAAAGACCTGCTATTAAACGGTTTTATAGGGCGTATAATGGTGGCGAGTGGCTTTGGAATTGGGCGTAAGGTGGTGTATTTTCTCGCCAAGAAAGGGGCGGATTTTATCGCAGATATGCACGGCATACCCCTTGAAGAAATCGCCTATAATTCAGTTAAGGGCGGTATTCACAGGAACGAAACAGGCGAAGAAATGGCGGTCATACGCACTAATTTTTCCCACAAAGAAGCCTACATAACCGCCTTTATTGCCTTTTACCAGTACATACAATGTACAGACTATGTAATAACAAATTATAAGCACTACTATCAACGCACAGGCGACAAGGGAACAACTTTAAAACTTAATCATAAAAATTTCCGTCCTGACGGTATTTGGTTTATGGAAAGCCTAGACCAAACCGCCCCAAACTATGTGCTAGTGGTGGAAGTCCACCGCCATAGCGATAGAAAGCATATTATTCGCCAGTTGCTACAACAAGTGGAAGCCTTGAAGCAAAGAAGTGTACAAAATCGCTTCGGATTTAACCACCCCTATTTGGTGCTTTCGGTGTTTTGTGATGAAAATATCAAGGTTATGCAGGGCGTTTTGGAAGAACTCAAACAAATGCCCGAATGGGAATATTTTAAAAATTATTTTTTCTTTTCAAGACTGGAAGACTTAAAGGCAGATTTTTGTAATGGATTGGGATATTTTGGCAGGATTGAAAAACCATTTCCAAAAAAGATTTGACAAAATAAAATTTTTTAATAAAATCAATGATATAAAGTTATTTTGCTATCAACAAACTAGCATTTTACACTTTATCCACCCTACCGCAAGCGGTAAGGGAATGGCAACCTACTAGAAAGGCAACCAGTTAAGGAATGCTTGATACCAGCAGTAAATTTGGTACACTCAGCACGCAAAAATAACTGCAAATATTACAGCAAAAACCTTAAACCAATGTCCGATAACTCGTAGGTCATCATCATAACTTTCCCACATACTATAAAGTGGTTAAAAAATAAAAGTGCTAGATGTTGTAGCACTTTTATTTTACCTAAAAATTGTTTACTTTTCAACGTTAAACAATCTTGACTTTTAAAGATAAGTAATTATTATATATAGAGTTTTTAATCATTGCACTTTATGGAAACGCCAAAAATGTCAGAAAATTCAACCAATCAAGTAAGTATTTCAACTGAAAGAACCCTTGAACTTCGCTCTCTTTTTAACAAAAAACTTATGGAAAATTTTGAAAAAAATAATGCTAGAAACCTTGATTTATCTCTTATTTGGAAAGAAACCAATGACTTACGAGAACTTTACTCTCAACTTGACGATTTAAAAAAATGCCTTGATAGTTTTCGTCCATTGTCTGAAAATGAAGTTGAAATACTAAATGATTATTTTGATATTGAATACACTTACCATAGTAATAAAATTGAAGGCAATACCTTAACAAAAAATGAAACCAACCTTGTTATTAACAAAGGTATAACTGTAAGCGGAAAAACACTTATTGAGCATTTTGAAGCAGTTAATCACAAAGAAGCCATTGATTATATTAGAGAATTGGTAGAAAACAATTCTGATTTTTCAAACTATGATTTATTAAATATACACTTTTTGGTATTAAAAAGCATAAGACCAAAAGACGCAGGTAAGTACAGAACAAAAGATGTTGAAATTACAGGGAGCTTACATACTCCACCACCAAATTTCAAACTCATTGATTTAATGGAGGAATATTTTAAATTTTATGAAGAAAATAAAAACAGTATGCACCCTGTTGAGTTATCCGCAGAAATGCACGAAAGACTGGTAACCATACACCCATTTATAGATGGAAATGGACGAACTTCAAGGCTTGTTATGAACCTTATTCTTTTAAAAAATGGTTATCCAATAACCATTATTGAAGGTGATAATAAAAAAAGATTGGAATATTATGATAGTTTAGAATTATCAAGAGATATTTCTGATAACAAAAAAACATTTAAATTACTTATTGCAAATAATGTAAAATCAATGATGTTTAAATATTTGAATTTATTATCTTCAAACAACGAAGAAGACAGATTAACAAAAGGCGGTTATTTCTTTGAAAGAATTAAAGAAATATTATAATTTTGTCTAAAAAAATAGCCATATAAATATGGCTATTTTTTGTACTTGAAAAATAACAATTTTTCAATAAAATTTTGAACTGAACTTAATTTGAAATTTATGAACCATTCTGCACCGCTTGAAATGAGCGTAAAACAAGGGGCAAAACTTTGGCACATTTCCCATAATACCATTTATGACCGAATAAAGAAAGGATTGCTTCAATTAAATGAAAATTGAAAAATTTCCCCTAGCGAAATGACAAGGGTTTTTTGAAGTCCACGCCCAAACAAAAAAGTTCAATGAATCGTTCAAAACACCCATTGGACTGAACCAAATGAACCCTTTTGAGCGGTTCAAATTTCACTCATTGAAACAAAATTGAACTTTGAAAAACAACGCAATGAAGACCTAGAAAAACGCCTAAATGAAGCCAAAACACAACTTGACCGCAAAGACCAACAAATTTCTGAACTTTTGCAAACCATCAAAGACCTTTCCCAAAGCGTAAAACTCCTTGAACCACCACAACAACGCAAAAAATTTTTAGGAATTTTTTAAAAATCTTTTGCTTTTTTATCTATTTTGTCTATAATAGATAAAATAGACAATTTAACTTTAACAGGTTTTTTCAAATGCTCACATTTACAGCCACCGAAGCCAAGCAAAATTTTGGCAAATTAACCGATGTCGCAATGACACAACCAGTTAGCATAACACGGCAAGGGCGTGTTATCTTGGAAGTGATGACCCCCTACGAAAAAGAAAAAATGATACAGGAACGGGTTCGGGAAATGATGTTTTCTCAATTCGTGGCGGAAGCGGTGGAAGCACACGAACACTACGAAACAACAGGACTACACACCACGCACAACGAGATGAAAGCGTGGATTAACTCACTTTCTACCAACCCAAACAATAAGCCACCAGTATGCCACAAATAATCTATACGCAACGTATAACGGAAGATTTTCAAAGGCTACAAGGCTTTTTGAACGAAACCGCACCTCACAAAACAGCCGAAGCAATGCAAGCGATTTTTGATAAAATTGATATGCTTTTGACCCTACCCAAAATTGGGCGAGCCGTACCAAATGACACACTTCCCAACCTGCGACAGCTCACAATCAAGTGGGGAAAATATGGCTATGCGGCTTTGTACTCATACGATGAAGCAGAAGATTTGATTGTGATGGAAACCATACGCCACGCAAGAGAACTTGAACCCGAATTTTTGAGAAGCAGAAACCAAGATGAAAACTAAGAAAATTTTAAGAAACTGGTAAAATTTTCAAAAACACGCAAAAAACGCCCATTTTAGGGCGTTTTTTGTTTGGGTGCTACTTACCCACCACCCAAGCCCCTAAAACGCCAAGAAAACCCCTTTACGCTCATTTTAGAGCGTGTCTTGAACCAATCCACCGCCAAAAAAAATCGGGCGGGCGGAATTTTTAAAAAATTTTAAAAAAATTCCTTTGGTTTCTAAGTCAAAAAATTCAGTTTTTCAAAAAATGCGTTTTAAGGGGGTTTTTAGCGTTGTTTTTGGGTTGGGTGGTATGTTTATACCTTTTTGCTTCTAAAATGAAAAATAGGGCGGTTTCTGTGCGTTTTAGAGTGTGTTTTATTTCTTATCAGTCATTGAGTTTTCAAAAAATCCATTTTTTGCCAAAAATTTTCAAAAAATTAATCAATTTTTGATTTTTAACTAAAAAAATTAAAAAAAGTAGTTAGTAGCCCCCTTTGGGGGTTGGGGGAATTTTTAAAAATTTTTGGTTTCCCTACTAACTACTTTTTAAAGTAGTTAGTTAGTAGTAATATTTTAATATATTTTAGAGCAAAATTTTTTTGCAAAATTTCCTTTAAAATCAATGATAAAGGCTGTGGAAAAATTTTTAAAGGTATAGAAAAACACCCCCCATAAGCATAGAAAAACACCCCCCTATTTTGGAATAAGCATAGAAAAACACCCCCCATAAGCATAGAAAAACACCCCCCATAAGCATAGAAAAACACCCCCCTATTTTGTCCGAGATTGGCGTAGAAAAAAAATTTGTGCTTTCTATGCTTATAAGCATAGAAAAAATAATTTGACTTCTTATGCTTATTTGATATTATGGGGGTGTATTTTATGGATTTTTAACGCTATGACCGCAAAGAACCCAAGCAAAACACCGCTCACAAGAACACCGCAGGAACTGATACACATTCAGCATAGTATTTCAGCACGCCAATATAAATACTGGTTTTTACTTTTGAAGACCTATAAAGAGTTGTTAGAAAGTGGAGTAGAAAAGGACACAAAGGGATTTTATAGCGTATCACTTGCTCACATTTCAAGTCTTATGGGTTATGAGCCAGTAAAAAAAGAACTCAAAAAAGACCTTGAAGCCTTACGCCAACAGCCGATTATCATCAATTATTTAGAAAAAGATAACAAACCAGTAACACACGGAATGGGCTTTATTTCCGAATGGAAAGTAACCAGTACAAAAATTTCTTTTAGATTACCATCATTTATTGAAGATGTTTTAAAAGGGGATTTAGAAGCACAAAAAATGTTCCTATTGATGAGTTGGGATATTTTTAATTCTTTTGGTGGAAAGTATGAAGCCATTATTTATAAACTTTGCAAAGATTATATAGGGGTGGGGCGTACGCCATATTTTACCGTTGAAGAATATAGGGATTATATAGGTTTGAAAGATGATGAATATAAAACTTATAAATCTTTAAGACAATGGACAATTACAACGCCACTTAAAAATATTAACGAAAATGATTTATCTGATATTTTTGTTAAGGTTGTTTTAAAAAAAGATGGTCGGAATGTTGTTGGATTGCATTTTGAAATGGAATATAAAAAAGATAATATTGCACGAGAAATCGCACCATTTGAACCAAATCCAGCCTTTGAAAAGTCCTTGATAACTATACCACCCAATAAGCAACTGGAATATTTAGGGCAATTTTCAGAAGAGCAAATAAAGGCGATTATTGACCGAGCCAACGGCTATATAGACAAGTTAAAGGCGGACGGCAAAAAGGCGAGCGTTGGGGCGATTTACAACAAGGCTTTTTTAGAAAGTTGGGGGCTTGATAACTGGGAAGCCGAACAAAAAGCAAAGGCGGAAGAAGAAGAGCGAAAACGCCAAGCCAAAGCCGAAAGGGAAGCGGAATTGAAAGCCCAAAAGGAAGCGGAAGAGCGAGAACGGCAGGAAAGGGCGGAGCGTGAGCGGTGTTTTTCCGTGTTTGAAGCCTTGCCACGGGACGAACAAGAAGCGATTTTAGACGAGATAGAACAGACGATAAAGCAAACTATACCATTCTTTTTGACAGGCTTTAAAGAAGACCGAAAAAACGGTTTGAAGCCTTACAAAAAACCGCCCCATTGCTTTACATTGGTTGGCATCATTCATTCAAAAAATTTGTAACATTTTTTGAATGAATGATAATAGACTTCTTTCCAAACCCTGATTTTTGTAGATTTTTAAAAACTTCAACCCCAATACTTACAAGGGTTTATTTTTAGTTTGGAAAGAGATTTAATATATTGAACTTTTTCTGAAAAAGTGATTAAATGTAACTTATTTTTTTATTTTAAGGGTTGAAGCAATGCAAAAGCCGTATCGTGGAGATTATAAACCTAATTATGAGAAATGGAAAGCAATATGCAAGGTAAAATCATCATCAATTTTTGTTATTTTGCTTAGGTGGATTGTTTTTATTGCCTTGATTGGTTTTCTTGGTTCGTACTTTTTTGATAAACCAAACTTTGAGTATTATTATGACTTTTGGGAACATTCTATTCCAATAGAAGATGAAAACTATTGGTTTTCATTGATTTTTCTTACAGTTATTTCAAAGGTTATTGGTGTTGTTATTGCTTTTAATAAAAATAAAAATAATACCACATATAGACAATATGCAGAAAATGAGGCGAAAAGACGCTATCAGGAAGATTTGGATAGGTGGTATCATTATCAGAATGCCGAAGATGAAGTGGATGATAGAAGATTGGCAAGAGAAATAAAAAGAAAGCGTGCTTTAAGTCAAGTTGATAATGAACAACTGCTTGATATGTATGGCAGATTATCCACTATACAATACCAAACTAACCAGCAAGCATATTTGTTTTATCAAGAAGCCCAAAATGCGTTGGCTAGGGGTAGAACCTATGAATTAGAAAATTCATTAAATGATTTAGAAAGAGCGTTAGGGGTGTAAAAAATGTATTGGACAAATTTGCATTATATTCAAAATCCCACTTTGCGAATTGCCGAGCAGAAAAATATGTTAATGGCACAGGTAGAAAATGCGAAGCAAGCTCAAAAAGAACGACATCATAGCGAATTGATGAGTTTCCAAAATGCTAAGTTAATGCTTGAAGAACGTTTAGGATTAAGAAAATTGGAAGATGAACGGCAACGACATCAAGATAATATGCAAATGCAACAACAACAGATTGCAAACCAGTTGCAAGTTGCAAATATTCAGGCAAATAATCAAATTGAATTACAAAGAATGCAAAGTAATTCACAAATGCAGTTATCAATGTTTGCCCATTTTTCTGCTATCAGTCAGCAAACCAATCAGGCTATTTTTACCGCAATGCAGACAATGTTAAATGATGTTATTAGTGAAAATCAGCACCAAAGGGAAATGGAGAAGCAAGTATTTTTATCAAGAATAGAGTTAATAAAAGTGAAATTACAAAACAAGCACGAACAAGAAATGAGAACTTTAAATCATAATTTACTTTTGGTTGAGAAAAATTTGGATAGTCAATTAAAGAGAGAGGAGGTAGATTTTGATAAATATAGCACGGTGTTTTATAAGTTATTGGAAAATGTGCTAGAAATAAGCGAGAGTAAACAAACATTAGATGAAGCCACCTTGAACAGGTGGGAAGATGATGTTTTTTATCAGATGTATGGCGAGCGACTTACACAATAGGAAATATTGGGTAAAGTTAATGTAAATTATACATATAAACTATTGACATTTAAGGATTTTATGTATAATTTACCGCAACACTATCGCACCACAAAGAATCCATAAAAGTAACTGGAAATCCTTATGAATGATGATTTTTATTGTGATTTGGAGTTAGGGAAAAATATTGACTTATTGGCGGACTGTATTTCAAATGAAATTGGTAGTAAAGTTATTTCTTTTGATAAATTTTTAGATAAGCAGAATAAATATCACGAACCACCAAGACGACCAAACAAGCCCATTTCACGCACTAACGACCCACGAGAACATCAGTTATTTGAATACAGATACAATCAAGCGTTGCGAGTTTATAACCAATTACATTTACAGTATGAGCAAAGCATACAAGAACAAAAATTTTTTCAACAATACGAAAGCACAAAACAGGGTTACATTGACTATTTGACAGAAAATAGCCAAGTTATTACGCCCTTTTTGAACCGTGTGAACAAATTCCCCATAAGTGAAACAAATCGCCAGTTTCATACCTATATTTCTGGAAATACTGGAAGTGGAAAGAGTGAAACCATTAAATCATTTATTTGGCATTATTTGACAAGAAATACCAATACCGCTTTGGTTCTATTAGACCCACACGGACAATTAGCCAAACAAGTTGCTAAATTCAATGTTAATTTAGAAAATGATAGGTTGGTTTATATTGAGCCTAATTTGAATAGTTATTATCCTTGTATAAATCCTTTTGAATTTTCTAATAAGGAAAACTTAACGGATAAAGAAGCAGAAGATTATGCGGAAGCATTTTTATCAATATTTAAGGAGATATTGGGTAATTTAGGCGATGATGAGTTAAGTCTATCAATGGAAGTGATTTTAAAAAATACACTACCAGTCATTATAAAAAAGCCCAATTCTAGCATTTATGATTTAATTGATTTCCTTGAACCACCACAAGGAAAGGAAAAGAAATTTTCTGAAAAGGTTGAAAGTTTAATTGATTTTGCAAATCAAAATATTAAAAATCAAATGATATTGCATTTTCTAAATAATGCTTTTAAAGAAAATAGTAATTATAACGCTACAAAATTCGCTATTTACACTCGCTTAAATGCTATTTTTGGTTCAACCACAATGCAAAAAATGATGGCAAATAAAGCCACAATAGACCTTGAAAAACTCATACAAGAAAGAAAGTTAATTGTATTTAATTTTGCAAAGGGTGGAAATTCAGATTATAAAATACTGGGGCTTTTTATGATTGCTATGATTAAGATTTTATCTTTTCGTAGAAAATTTGATAAAAAGGCGATACCCTGCCATTTTTTCCTAGATGAATTTCAAAACTACATTACCCCTAGTTTGCAGGAAATTTTGGAAGAATGTAGAAAATATGGATTATTTTTAACCCTTGTTCAACAGCAGGTAGGGGTTAGAATGAGCAAAGAACTGCGAGATAGTATTTTAGGTAATGTGGGCGTAATAATGACCTTTCCTAATGGTTTTGATTCTTTAAAAGAAATTGCAAGACACACAGGCGAAACGGTTGAGAACCTACAAAAACACTTATCGCAGGGGCATTGTTCAGTTTGGCAACGAGCAGAAGTAGGAAAAGTACAGAAACCGCCTGTATTTGTTGCTATGCCACGAAACACTTTAAAGGACAGCCAAAGTATGCACGAAGACCAATGGCAAGCCGTGTTACAGGGGCAAATTGAACGCCATTACTATTCATCAAGCAATGACCGCACCCAAACCAAAACCACTCAATCTAGCCACAAAATAGGCGAAGATTTAGAATATTATGACAAACACCAATGACACCAAAACAAACCGAATTTTTGCTACTGATTGCCAAAACAGGATTTTTAACCAATAAGCACCTTGAACAAGCAGGCTTATCAAAAATCAATCATAGTAACCACAGAACCACAAAAGACCTGCTATTAAACGGTTTTATAGGGCGTATAATGGTGGCGAGTGGCTTTGGAATTGGGCGTAAGGTGGTGTATTTTCTCGCCAAGAAAGGGGCGGATTTTATCGCAGATATGCACGGCATACCCCTTGAAGAAATCGCCTATAATTCAGTTAAGGGCGGTATTCACAGGAACGAAACAGGCGAAGAAATGGCGGTCATACGCACTAATTTTTCCCACAAAGAAGCCTACATAACCGCCTTTATTGCCTTTTACCAGTACATACAATGTACAGACTATGTAATAACAAATTATAAGCACTACTATCAACGCACAGGCGACAAGGGAACAACTTTAAAACTTAATCATAAAAATTTCCGTCCTGACGGTATTTGGTTTATGGAAAGCCTAGACCAAACCGCCCCAAACTATGTGCTAGTGGTGGAAGTCCACCGCCATAGCGATAGAAAGCATATTATTCGCCAGTTGCTACAACAAGTGGAAGCCTTGAAGCAAAGAAGTGTACAAAATCGCTTCGGATTTAACCACCCCTATTTGGTGCTTTCGGTGTTTTGTGATGAAAATATCAAGGTTATGCAGGGCGTTTTGGAAGAACTCAAACAAATGCCCGAATGGGAATATTTTAAAAATTATTTTTTCTTTTCAAGACTGGAAGACTTAAAGGCAGATTTTTGTAATGGATTGGGATATTTTGGCAGGATTGAAAAACCATTTCCAAAAAAGATTTGACAAAATAAAATTTTTTAATAAAATCAATGATATAAAGTTATTTTGCTATCAACAAACTAGCATTTTACACTTTATCCACCCTACCGCAAGCGGTAAGGGAATGGCAACCTACTAGAAAGGCAACCAGTTAAGGAATGCTTGATACCAGCAGTAAATTTGGTACACTCAGCACGCAAAAATAACTGCAAATATTACAGCAAAAACCTTAAACCAATGTCCGATAACTCGTAGGTCATCATCATAACTTTCCCACATACTATAAAGTGGTTAAAAAATAAAAGTGCTAGATGTTGTAGCACTTTTATTTTACCTAAAAATTGTTTACTTTTCAACGTTAAACAATCTTGACTTTTAAAGATAAGTAATTATTATATATAGAGTTTTTAATCATTGCACTTTATGGAAACGCCAAAAATGTCAGAAAATTCAACCAATCAAGTAAGTATTTCAACTGAAAGAACCCTTGAACTTCGCTCTCTTTTTAACAAAAAACTTATGGAAAATTTTGAAAAAAATAATGCTAGAAACCTTGATTTATCTCTTATTTGGAAAGAAACCAATGACTTACGAGAACTTTACTCTCAACTTGACGATTTAAAAAAATGCCTTGATAGTTTTCGTCCATTGTCTGAAAATGAAGTTGAAATACTAAATGATTATTTTGATATTGAATACACTTACCATAGTAATAAAATTGAAGGCAATACCTTAACAAAAAATGAAACCAACCTTGTTATTAACAAAGGTATAACTGTAAGCGGAAAAACACTTATTGAGCATTTTGAAGCAGTTAATCACAAAGAAGCCATTGATTATATTAGAGAATTGGTAGAAAACAATTCTGATTTTTCAAACTATGATTTATTAAATATACACTTTTTGGTATTAAAAAGCATAAGACCAAAAGACGCAGGTAAGTACAGAACAAAAGATGTTGAAATTACAGGGAGCTTACATACTCCACCACCAAATTTCAAACTCATTGATTTAATGGAGGAATATTTTAAATTTTATGAAGAAAATAAAAACAGTATGCACCCTGTTGAGTTATCCGCAGAAATGCACGAAAGACTGGTAACCATACACCCATTTATAGATGGAAATGGACGAACTTCAAGGCTTGTTATGAACCTTATTCTTTTAAAAAATGGTTATCCAATAACCATTATTGAAGGTGATAATAAAAAAAGATTGGAATATTATGATAGTTTAGAATTATCAAGAGATATTTCTGATAACAAAAAAACATTTAAATTACTTATTGCAAATAATGTAAAATCAATGATGTTTAAATATTTGAATTTATTATCTTCAAACAACGAAGAAGACAGATTAACAAAAGGCGGTTATTTCTTTGAAAGAATTAAAGAAATATTATAATTTTGTCTAAAAAAATAGCCATATAAATATGGCTATTTTTTGTACTTGAAAAATAACAATTTTTCAATAAAATTTTGAACTGAACTTAATTTGAAATTTATGAACCATTCTGCACCGCTTGAAATGAGCGTAAAACAAGGGGCAAAACTTTGGCACATTTCCCATAATACCATTTATGACCGAATAAAGAAAGGATTGCTTCAATTAAATGAAAATTGAAAAATTTCCCCTAGCGAAATGACAAGGGTTTTTTGAAGTCCACGCCCAAACAAAAAAGTTCAATGAATCGTTCAAAACACCCATTGGACTGAACCAAATGAACCCTTTTGAGCGGTTCAAATTTCACTCATTGAAACAAAATTGAACTTTGAAAAACAACGCAATGAAGACCTAGAAAAACGCCTAAATGAAGCCAAAACACAACTTGACCGCAAAGACCAACAAATTTCTGAACTTTTGCAAACCATCAAAGACCTTTCCCAAAGCGTAAAACTCCTTGAACCACCACAACAACGCAAAAAATTTTTAGGAATTTTTTAAAAATCTTTTGCTTTTTTATCTATTTTGTCTATAATAGATAAAATAGACAATTTAACTTTAACAGGTTTTTTCAAATGCTCACATTTACAGCCACCGAAGCCAAGCAAAATTTTGGCAAATTAACCGATGTCGCAATGACACAACCAGTTAGCATAACACGGCAAGGGCGTGTTATCTTGGAAGTGATGACCCCCTACGAAAAAGAAAAAATGATACAGGAACGGGTTCGGGAAATGATGTTTTCTCAATTCGTGGCGGAAGCGGTGGAAGCACACGAACACTACGAAACAACAGGACTACACACCACGCACAACGAGATGAAAGCGTGGATTAACTCACTTTCTACCAACCCAAACAATAAGCCACCAGTATGCCACAAATAATCTATACGCAACGTATAACGGAAGATTTTCAAAGGCTACAAGGCTTTTTGAACGAAACCGCACCTCACAAAACAGCCGAAGCAATGCAAGCGATTTTTGATAAAATTGATATGCTTTTGACCCTACCCAAAATTGGGCGAGCCGTACCAAATGACACACTTCCCAACCTGCGACAGCTCACAATCAAGTGGGGAAAATATGGCTATGCGGCTTTGTACTCATACGATGAAGCAGAAGATTTGATTGTGATGGAAACCATACGCCACGCAAGAGAACTTGAACCCGAATTTTTGAGAAGCAGAAACCAAGATGAAAACTAAGAAAATTTTAAGAAACTGGTAAAATTTTCAAAAACACGCAAAAAACGCCCATTTTAGGGCGTTTTTTGTTTGGGTGCTACTTACCCACCACCCAAGCCCCTAAAACGCCAAGAAAACCCCTTTACGCTCATTTTAGAGCGTGTCTTGAACCAATCCACCGCCAAAAAAAATCGGGCGGGCGGAATTTTTAAAAAATTTTAAAAAAATTCCTTTGGTTTCTAAGTCAAAAAATTCAGTTTTTCAAAAAATGCGTTTTAAGGGGGTTTTTAGCGTTGTTTTTGGGTTGGGTGGTATGTTTATACCTTTTTGCTTCTAAAATGAAAAATAGGGCGGTTTCTGTGCGTTTTAGAGTGTGTTTTATTTCTTATCAGTCATTGAGTTTTCAAAAAATCCATTTTTTGCCAAAAATTTTCAAAAAATTAATCAATTTTTGATTTTTAACTAAAAAAATTAAAAAAAGTAGTTAGTAGCCCCCTTTGGGGGTTGGGGGAATTTTTAAAAATTTTTGGTTTCCCTACTAACTACTTTTTAAAGTAGTTAGTTAGTAGTAATATTTTAATATATTTTAGAGCAAAATTTTTTTGCAAAATTTCCTTTAAAATCAATGATAAAGGCTGTGGAAAAATTTTTAAAGGTATAGAAAAACACCCCCCATAAGCATAGAAAAACACCCCCCTATTTTGGAATAAGCATAGAAAAACACCCCCC
>ERZ1023310.127-NODE-127-length-18709-cov-6.562989_pt1 | contig 18709 bp, 23 predicted proteins | sample MGYA00380476_ERZ1023310 | MGnify/ENA primary metagenome ERZ1023310 (study PRJEB33173, sample SAMEA4830346) | metagenome | study: EMG produced TPA metagenomics assembly of the PRJEB25223 data set... | reverse complement strand
AGTGCTTGCTGATGATTTTGCTCTATGCCCCTACCTTGCGCCAAATGATTAGCCAGCACAAACCCAGCTTCTAAATTACCAGATAAATAGGCTTGATAATACCAAGCATTGGCATTTTTTAAATCTTGGGATACGCCAATTCCCTGCTCATTAATTTTTGCCATTTCAAATTGAGCATCGGGATAGCCGTCAAAAGCAAGTTGTTCATACCAGTATAGAGATTTTTGTAAATCTTGTCCGTATTTTTTATCGCTAAATAAAATATCAGCACCATTACGGTAATTTTCAGCCAAACAAAGCATACCCTCAACTTTATCCCAGTTTTTTAACAAATGACAAGGAATATCACCATCAGCCAAACAAATGCTACCATCATCTTTTGGCTGACTTTTTGTCTTAATTTCACATTGATAAATTGCTTGTCTAAATTGTTGCTTCTGCTTGCGATTATGGTTATCCGTCCATAGATAGCCAACTGCCACCACAACAAATACAAAGAAAAAGAACTTATTCATTATCTTTAATTAACCACCTTAAACTTTAAATGACCATGTACCAAATGCGATGTTTGAACTGTTTTATATATCAAATATCAACAACCCATAAAAAATAAATCATCATCATTCCTTATCTGGATTTTTATTATCCGAGCTTCCATCTAAATCTTTACCTGTAAAATATGAATACCGATAGCCATTGTCTTTTTGATAGCGGTTGGCGATAAATGCAATCTCTGCCTCATCACCCTTGATATAAGGCGTTTCCATGTCAGAAAAACTTGATAATAACTCTATCTGCTTTAATTCCAAATTTAAAATGGTTTTATTCCAATATTTTTCAATTTGAGAAATTCTATCCAGCTTTGATATGATGTCATCGAGTTGCTTTTTTAAGTCATCTACCTTTTGTTTGTGAATATTCATGTCTCGCTCAAAACTTAGATAATTATCTTTCATATTTTTAATGGTTTGGCTTTGGGCATATACCGCCTCCTCTGCGGCAATATAAGCACGCACCCGCTCTGGGCTGTTTCTGTCTTTGTTGGCAAAATCATTGACAATCTCTTGTAATTCAAGCAATTTTTTATTGGCCTCCTGCATTCTTTTATGCCTTGCTTCGCTGTCCTCTCCTTTACTTTGATACAATCTTTCTGCCTCAAAATACAGCTCCTCAACCTGCTTTTTTTCTATGTTAAGCTGCTCTCTTTGCGGTGTACTCTCTTGTAAAAACTGCTCTTTTTGGTTACAGGCTTCTTTGAGTGCTTTTTCTATTCTTTGTTTTTTATCCTTAACCACTTTGTTTTGGTATTCATAGTTTTGAGCTTCTTTGGCATAGCGTTCATAATGGGATTTTTCACCATTTTTTAGTGCTTTCATGTGATTTTCTTCATCTAACATGGCTTGTTTTTGCTTTTGTCTTTTGTCCAAATTATCTTTTTCTCTCTCATCAATGGTCTTAGCATAGCGAATGGCGATATTTTCAAAAGTTTGTGGCATTGGCATATGAGCCATATGACTGCTTTTTTCATTCTCTGGCAGATAATCATCATAGTTGCCATCGACATAACTTGACCACGCCTCTTGTAATCTGGAAGAATAATACATTTTTAAAGATTTTGGCTGCAACAATTTAGATAAAATCAAAATAACCCCCACCAATATCAAAAATCCATCAACAGCATATTGAGTATTTTTAAAGGCAGGTTCTTGTTTGAATTTATTAATGGCATTTTCACGAAAAATAGGACTGTCTTTTACCATTAAAATGCCAAAACTTTTTAATGTTTGCTCATCATTATTGACAATTGCGGTTTCTAGTTTTAATTTGTCATTTTCAAAATTTGTTTTTAATTCATCAAGATGTGTATTTGCCTCATCAATCTCTTGTTGAATGCTTTGTGCCACAGGACCCTTGCCGTATTTTGAACCTTTTTTACCTGCAATCTCATTTTGTAATTTATCGTGCAAGGTTTGAATGTAGGTTTGCTGTTCATTAATTTTCCCTTCAATTTTTCCCAGCGTTTCATCTTTGGCTTGATTGATGCTATTTTGATATTGGATTGCCATTTCATTTTCAATGTCAGTTTTAAACACAAGCTGCGTCAAAAAAGGTGCGGTGATATAAAGCGATGTGATGACAATGCCCAAGCGTGCCATAAAAACAAAATAAGGTTTGTATTTTTCCCAAAAATTGGGAACATAATCTTCACCGTCTAAGGTTTTGGCATGTTCTTCGGTCATCATGTCTTGGGTTACCATGGTGCGGTCAAAAAACCAAAACAACATAAAGATAAACGACCCAAGTACCACACCCCCCAAATAAGGATTGTCAGGTGTAAAGGTACTGCCAAAATGACCCCAAGCAAAACCCTCTGATAGAGCCGCCAAAAAAACAATCACCGAGATGACCGTCAGGTAATTTGCACCCCCTGCTGTTAATAAATTACCTTGATAAATCTTAAAGGTCAAAAAATACCAAATCTGCTTAAACATGCCAATACCAATCCAAATAGACCATATAAATAAGATGATAAAAATGTGAATGCGTTTATTTTATCAACACTTAATCAACCACTTTAAACGACTGCGTGCCAAACTCAGCACCCCCCACGCCAACTCGGATATGATAAATGCCTTTTGGGGTATTGGCGGCAAAAAACCAACAAGCATCTATCTGATTTTGGGTGGCGTAAATTTGTCTGCCAAATTTGGCGGTATTTGAGCTTGTTTGTACGCTACTGGTTAATTGATTATTGTCATTTTGTCCTGCATTGCCTGTAAAGCTTGCATGAACTGGCATGGTAAATAGCTCGCTGACTTGATAAGTTTGAGAGCCATTGACAGGGGTAACCGCCCAACACAGCATGTCATTTTTCTTTAAGGATAGATTCATATGACCTTTGGGTTTGCCTGTTTTTTGATTGATGACTTGCACATACAGTCTGGGCTCTTGTGCCTGCTCATATCTTTCAAGTCGTCTGCCCAATTCTTGTTCTAGCCTTTGCCTTTCTAACCGCTGTCGTCTTAACTCTTCATAATAATACGCATCTTGGGCATTTTCATATCTGGCACGGCTCGCCCCTTGCTCATAAGCACCGAATAAGTTGGGGATATACATGGCATGGGCGGTGAGAGTGGATAATAATAAAGTTGATAAAGTGAGTTTGGGTAGGGTTTTCATAGGGTTTCCTTACTTGGTTTGATAAGTTGATTTAAAATCATAAAAATTACAAATAGCTTTTGACAATCCATCGCCCACCGTATCTGGAATGACTTTATCCCAATTACTTGATGAATAAGTTGATACATAGCTGTTTTGATTGCTCCAAACTAAATTACCGTTACTGGTATATACCGCCACATCTCCCCGAGTTATCCTTTTTCCTAAACAATCCACATACCATAACTCTTTCGTTTGTCGATATAGTCTGCCATCTTTTAATTTTTGAGCGGTGGGATAATTCATTTTTATCCAAGCGGTTACATAATAGCTTGATTTGTCATAACTATTAAAATAGTAAGCCGAAATACTCTCAAAGTCTATTTCTATCGTTTCTTTGTTAACATTACTACTAACCCCAGTAGGCACCCAATTCGCTCCCACCGCCATTTGACCACTCGCCAAAATTAAACTTGCTAAAACCAACTTTTTCATAAAAGTTCCTAAATAAAAAATTGTGAAAATTAATAACAAAACCCATAACTGTCATCAGACAGTTGCCACTGGCGACCATTTTGGTCTATGCCATTGGTATTAAATAACATACCGCCAGCAACATAAATATCATTGATTTTAATAATACTGGCTTGACCTCCATCCCACCAAATGACGGCATAATGGCTAAACATGTCATAATTGCCAAAATAGGGATTGCCTGTGGCTTGATTTAACTCTTGCCCTGTATAAATCTGTGTCTGTACTTGATATGCCTGTGACCAACTATAATTGGTCATATATTTAGCACAGACATTTTTAACTTCATAGGCGTGGGCATTATTTATCAAAAATAACGCCGTTAATACTAAGAAAAATTTTTTCATAAAATCTCCTTAAAGATTGGTAATTAAATCTAATTGCATGGGATGAATGACAGTTGCAGGACAAGTAACACCATTTATTTTTAAATACCTCTCTGACAAAATGATTTTTTTATAGCCATGACTACCGATACTACCGAAAGTACTGTCGGATAAGCCATAGCCAACTTTATTGATAAGCTTATATTCTATCTTAGCCGCCATCTCATCATCATCCAGTTTTCTAGTGGAAAATATTGGGGTGATAAAATATGGCTTTGGAAATTGCCAAAACCCACCACCAAGATCACGACCCAAAACAATCTGATAGTCATATTTTGCCATGTCTACCGCCTTACCATCTTTGCTAGATTTGATAACATACGACATGCCATCACTAAAAAAATGGTAATATAAATATTGTTGACTGTCCGAGCAGTCAAATGCCATCTACCTTATAATATTTAAATAACCACTGACCATTATTTAAATATAAAAATAAGACGAATAGCAATAGAAAAATACCGCCAATTATCGCACCAATTATATTTCTCATATTAATAAATCTCGTTTAGCTTACTATGATTAAAAACAAAACTATTATTAATCACCATGGATGGGCAACACGCAGGGTCTTCGTGTTCGCTGTAATATTTGGATTGAGTATTAATCACACCATCATGAGCTACCCTAATACTTAAATCAATACCTAGCGTACGAATATCACCATAAAGATACTGATTATTACCAACTCCTAAATATACCGCTAATTCTGATGACTTGGTTGTCATATGACAATTTGCCACTTCGCAATAACGAAGTGCCACTACCGCATCTTTGATACCATCATTATTAACATCGGCATAAGTAATATCCTGACTTTCTAATTTATGACTATACCCATCATAACTGGCACTGTCTCTATCTAAAAATAATAAAGATTTTTTAACCGTATCATTGATTAAATCATTTAAATGATAGCCATTTTGACTGCTTTGCTGATTTTGATAATAAGCAGGTCCAACATTTTTAGGTTCAGGTGGTGTTACCACCGTATTGATTTGTGTTTTTAGATAGTCTGCTCGTTCATCTAACTTTGGAATTTCACATAAATAACGATATGCCTTTGCCAAATCTTTGTCGCTACTTTGGCTATTGCCGTAGGCGGTGCAATCAGCCTCTCGTTTTTTATTTATCGCTCGCTGTTCTGCTCGCAAAAAATCTTGGGTGCTTGGGTGTAAGCTGTTCCATACCGCATTAATATTGGCAACGGCATCATCATAACGATTTTTTGCTTCTGCCAAAACAAACCGTGGATTTAATTCTGGCTGATGATTGACATTTGGCATTTTAATGTCATTAGGTGAAATGCTCGGTGTTTGCGTATTGCTAGGCTGATTATCTTGATAAGTCGGTGTATGGTTTTGTTCTACTGATGATTGTATTTGTGATTTTTGTATCTCTAAGGCATTGTTAATTAGTGAAATATTGATGAGCATTGAAATGGCAACCATGCCCCAAAAAGAATAATCGCTTTGTATTTCTATATCACCATCAAAGTAATCATCTCTTGGGTCAACGCCAAAGCGATTTGTCCCTTGTGTTGGGCGAACAAACCAAATAACGGCAACCACAAACGGTACTAAAATCCACCAACCTTTATAATCGCAATCGTGCAACCTTTTAATACCAATAAATACCAAAAAAAACCAAGGCACTAACTCAATCATAGTCGCAAATAATAAATATTCAAATGATGGCAACGATGATGATAAATCAAGACCACCCTGAATTCCTATACGAACAATCACTAAAATAAATATTGTAGGTACAGACAATAAAATATAAGTCGTCCGTCTCATTCTCCCAAAAGACCAAAATGATGGTTTATTTACTGTCTGTTTATTATGTTGGTCATGATGTTTTTTGCGATTGTTTGAGTTGGGCTTATCATTACGATAATTACGATTGTCTTGATTGCCATTAGCATACTCATAAAATCTTTGGTAGTCATTTGTTTGATTATGCGTGTTTTGCTTGGCGCGCTCATTTGAGTGGCTGGCAGATAATGAACCATTGGCTGTATTTTGATAAGTATGAGAGTTTTGATTACTTTGATAAGATTGCCCTGCCTTTTTTTCTTGCTCGGCTATCCATCTGTCATGCTCTGCTCGCTTAATCGGGTCTGATAAAACTTCATATGCTTTATTGATGACTTGCATAATCTTTTGGGCATTTGGGTTGTTGGGGTTTTTGTCAGGGTGATATTTTTGAGCAAGAGCTTTATAAGCAGCCTTAATCACTGCAATATCAGCGTTTCTGGCAACATTTAAATTATCATAATGTGTGCGAAATTTTTTCATAAACTGCCCCAATAAGTCTCCTAACCACATGACTAAAAACAACCAAAGAAAATAACACCCTACAAACAAATATCATATTTTGATGACCAGATACCATCAATTGACTGGTGATGAACTTTATGTATCTTTTTATTATTTTATCGGCAATGTGATGGTTTAAGATACGTTATTCATTCATACAGAATTTTAATTTGCTAAAATTTTTCGCTTACGTTACAATAATTTACCCAAACTTTAAACCAACCCACACTCTACATCTGCCAACTGACAGTGGTCTTTTATTAAAAATAGGTTTTTTATGATTGATTTTGACACCATTCGTGAACTTCGTGAAGAACGTCATTGGACACAAAAACAAATGGCAGAAAAATTGGGGCTAACCCGCAATGGTTATGCTAAGATAGAGACAGGAAAAAGTACGCCTAGCCTAGAACGCTTAGATGAAATTGCAAGCCTATTTGGTGTTAAATTATTTGAACTGTTAAAACTTGACAGCAAAAGCGTGGTTTATCAAATCGGTGAGAATTATCACGGCAACAACAATTATTATAATAATAACGAAAAACTACAAACCGAAATTGACAAATTAAAACTAGAAATGGAAAAATTAAATTTAATCATCGCTCACAGGGATGAATTATTAAAACAAAAAGAGAATTATATTCAGGTTTTAAAAAAACTTGTTAGTATTGGCGAGGAACTACCAGAGCTATAATTTTTTATTTTTAGAAATAAAAATACATGAAAAGTTATTATGAATATCTCAAAAATTCACCCTTTTGAAATTCTATAACCTTTACTTTGTGGCATGATGTGCTTAGAATACTGACATTGATTATCATCAATACCGTTTATTTTTCATCACTCTAAGGAATACATCATGACTTGCACCATTCACGCCAATCACGACCACGTTCACGGCACAGGCTGTGGACACACCGCCATTCGTCATGGCGACCATGTAGATTATCTGCATGACGGACATTTGCACCATGTGCATGGCGACCACGTGGACGAACACGTCCTAGAAGTCAGCGAGCAAAACCCTGCCGAGTGCAACCAAGCTCACCACTGCACGGGTCACGTTCATGGCGAAGGCTGTGGACATGAAGCCGTGCCACATGGTGACCACATTTGCTATATCGTGAACGGACGTTTGCACTATCAGCATGGCGACCACTGCGATGACCACGGTGCGGTAGAGATTGTTGCTTGATATTATCACGCACGAAAAAACCCAAAAGCATGAGACTTTTGGGTTTTTGTTTTATCAATCAAATGATAAAATAGCCTAGCGATTAGGCATTGCCTTCGGCTTGGGCTTGGCTTTGTAGGAACGCTTGGTCAAAATTGACAGGAGCAAGCAGAAGTTGTGGGAAGCTACCACGAGCGATGATGTCGCTGATGACCTCACGAGCATAAGGGAACAGCACGTTCGGGCAGTAGGCGTTCAATAGATGTGGCATGTCCGCCTCTGGGATATTGCGTAGCAAGAAAATACCTGCTTGTTGTACCTCAGCGATGAATGCGGTGCTACCTGCATTTTTGGCGGTAACGCTCACGGTCAATACCACTTCTTTGTGGTCTTCGTCTAGGTCAGAGCTGGTGGTGGTCAGACCGATGTCCAGCTCAGGTTGCCACTCTTTGGTGAACACTTCGGCACTTGGAACTTCAAGTGAGATGTCTTTGACATAGATACGCTCTAAACCCAGTTGTGGGGCGGTTTGTTCGTCAGCCATGATAGCCTCCTCTGATTTAAAATTAAACTTACATTAAAACTAAATTAAACCATTTAGGCACTTAACATCTCGTCAAGTTTACCTTCTCTGTCTAATTTGTTTAGGTTATCAAAACCGCCGATAAAGGTGTCGCCAATAAAAATCTTTGGCACGGTGCGGTAATGATTGGTCTTAACGGCAACTTCTTCAAGCTCTGTCTCGCTCATCTTGGTAACGTCAAACTCGGTGTACATCACGCCCTTGTGTTCTAGCAGTCGCTTGGCGTTAATGCAATAGGGGCAGGTTTGTTTGACATAAATGGTTACAGGTTTCATATTATCTCTTTTTGGTAAAAGTACAGATTCTTAAATAGGGGCGATTGGCGTAACTTCAAGACCACTCATCTTGGTATTGATACATCCTAACAGGTTATTTTTTGCCTTTTTTGTCTGTCACTCCAACCAATGGCAAGCCTTGTGCTTGATAATTGGCAATGCCCCCTTCTAGTCGCATGGCATTGGGCTTGGCGACCAGTTGCACCGCCATGCCTGCCTGCATACCAATATCACAAATAAAGACAATGGGGGTGGTCATCGCTTGTAACTCGGACAGATGATTTTTTAGCTCGGTAAAAGGAATGTTGCGAGAGCCTGCGATGTGCCCTGTGGCAAATTTATTGGCAGGGCGAATATCAATCAACGTCGCATTGTCGTTATTGACCAGTAGCCCCAACGCTTGGGGGGCGATTTTTTTACCGCTACGTTTACTTTCAATACTAAAAAACATGATGGCAAGGACAAAGAGTAGCCCGAATAAAAACGGGTGATTGCCCATAAACTCAAACCAACGCTCCATGACTGCTCCAAAATTTCAAAAGCTGATATTATACCTGTTATTTGTCATAAATGCACTTATTTTGGGCTATTTTATCACACTTGCCCCTTGCTTGGCTTCTGCGATTAGCTCATTAAAGCTCCCCACACGCCGAGACAGCACCGTCCCGTCCGCCACCGCCTGCCAAAACGCACAGCCTTTGGCATTGGGGGCATGGCCACAATCTCGAAATTGGCACGCCCCATGCAAATCATTTAACTCATCAAACCCCTTTAAGATATCATCTGCCGACAAATGCCAAATGCCATATTCACGAATACCAGGGGTGTCAATAATCCCGCCTTGGGTCAAATCACTCACATCATAGGCGAGAAGGCGACTGGTGGTCGTGGTGTGCTGACCCAACTGCGAGCCTACCGAGATGATGTTTGTGGACTGCTCGGCATGGGGTAGGATTTGGTTGATTAGGCTTGATTTACCCACCCCTGACTGCCCTGCAAAAATGGCAAGTTTGCCTGTGATGTGCGACATCAGGGTATCTAGCCCCGTCCTATCCATGCTTGAACTTTGGATAACATCAAAGCCGTATCGCCCCCCAAGTGCTTGATATTCTTGATAAATCTGCACCACATCGGGGTGTTCATCTAACAAATCCGCCTTATTTAGCACAAGCAGGGGCGTAACGCCAGCCAGCCGTGCCACAAGAATATAACGGTCAATCAGCCCTGTGGCAGGCTTTGGCAAGGGGGCAAAAATAATCGCCAAAATCGCCACGTTACTGGCAACAGGCTTGACCTTATGATAACGGTCGGGGCGAGTGATTAGGGTTGTGCGTGGCAAGAGTTGCTCAATGCGTCCTGTGCCTGCAACATCATCAATGCTAAACTTGACCGTATCGCCTGTGGTCAGCATGGGCAAATTGGTGCGAACATGACACCGCCATATCTGCCCGAGTGCCAACGCTGTCTGTGGCATGATGTCAGGCAAGGCGGTGATTTGCACGTCTAACTGTTTGCCAAAATGCGAGACCACCACCCCTGTGGCAAAGGTGCCGTCATCGATGATGGTTTCTTGGTTTTTTTGAATTTGGCGGGTTTGGTTTTTGGTGAGTCTGCGTTTACGGATAAGGGACATGATGATTTTTGGGAAAAATTTCACACATTTTAGCCCAAAACCGCCCAAAAATAAATGACTTTATCCCAAATGGTGTGGTTGGGTTTGGCAGATTGGGTTGATTTAAAAGGCGATTTTATTTTAAAACACCTTTAAATCATAATGATAATTTTAACCCACCCATACCCCATAAGCATATTTTATCAGCCCCAACGCAATTATCCACATGATGACACCAATGATGGCATCTAATATTTGCCATGTTTTAGGCTTACTAAATAATGGGGGTCAACAGCCTTGCCCCATAACCCAACCCAAAAAACCACACCCCTGACGCTCCAACCGCTCCCAGCAAGAATAACTGTTTTTGGTCGGCGGTCAAAGGCGACGCAATACTCCCGACAAGCACCAACGTATCCAAATAGACATGGGGGTTTAGCAGAGTCAGTGCCAAGGTTATGCCCACGCTCTGCTTGATGCTCTTGCCACCGCCATCTTCATCACTTTCAGCCGACACCATAAGATTTGCCCCACCCTGCCAAGCTGATTTGAACGCACGCAAGCCATACCAAAATAAAAACAGCACGCCAACCACGGCAAGGCTCAGCAAGGCAGTCTTGCTCTGTCCGATGAGCGTGCCAAATCCCAGTACGCCTGCACTTATCAGCACCGCATCGCACAAAAAAGCAGGTCAGACACACCCAAAAAACGTGCCGTTTTAGCAGTCCTTGTTTTAGAACATGGGCGTTTTGAGCTCCGATGGCCACAATCAACCCAAATGACACCCAAAATCCATGAAAAATATGCGTAAACATCATCCTTTCCCAGTCAGCACAAAAAACCGCCCAAAAGGACGGTTTTTCAAATAATGGCGGAAGCTGAGAGATTCGAACTCTCGGTGGGCTATGAACCCACGCCGGTTTTCAAGACCGGTGCATTCAACCGCTCTGCCAAGCTTCCATGGGTGCGTATTATAGCTAAATTTTTAAATAATGCAAGCCTTTTTTGTAAATTTTTTAAAAATATTTTTAAAGTGGCAAGCATTCAGCCTTAGAAAAATATTTTTGGTTCACGTCTGGGCGTGCTAATCTCTTCTAAGCTAATCTCATCAGCTGTACGGCAGTTGTCCTGTGGGCGAAAAATGTCTCGTGCCAACGCCACCATCTCATAAATCGTCCGCCGTGAATGCACCCAGTTATTACTCCAATCCGTCCAATCAGGGGCGATGGCAAGGGGGGCGATGATGGGGGCGGTGGCAATGCCAGCCCTTGCAAATTGTCGCCTTGCTCGTGCCATGTGGTAGCGGTCGGTGATGAGATAGACGCTTTTGGGCAGTTCGTGATGGCTCATGAGTTTGGCGGTAAAGGTGGCATTCTCGCAGGTGTTCATGCTGGCGTTGTCGCTCACGATGACCGCTTCGGGGTGGACGGTTTTTATGTGTTCTCGTAGCCACGGCGACTCAGCTCCGCTTGTGATGATGGGCAGGGGCGTTTGTGCGTACAATGTAATGACAGTATCAGCACGGCTTTGGCTATAATGATTTAGCACAATCACGCCATCTTTTTTGGTAAGTCCGCCCCCCAGTACCGTCATGGCGGTGGGATTGTGGGCGGTGTCTAGGGTAATTTTGCTAAACACATCAAGGGCAAATACCCCCACATTGGCAAAAATGGGCGTAAAAATAGATACGGCAGTCAGTCCACCGACCACTACTGCCGTCTTGACCGTCCGCCAAATCCACCGCCCTATGCTCATCAGTCCACCCACACAGGCTCACGCACCAAGGTTATGCCAAACTTGTCCTGCACGGCACGCACGATAAATTCCTGAGCCGTGCGAATGTCGTCTTGTGTGGCGGTGTATTGGGCGTGGTTGGTTAGCACAAGGGCTTGCTTGTCGTGTGTCAAAATCGGAGCGACCCCCTTGCCCTTTAAGCCTGCCTTGTCAATGAGCCACCCTGCGGGGATTTTGATAACATCGTCATTGATAGGATAGCTTGGCAAATCGGCAAATTGTTCTTTTAGGGCGGTAAACTCGCTCATTGGGATAATCGGATTTTGAAAAAACGACCCGCAATTTGCCAAAACGGCAGGGTTTGGCAATTTACTGTTGCGAATGTCAATGACCGCATAAAACACGTCAATGGGGTGGGGGGTGTCTCGTCCGTTTTTGTTGGCAAGCTCTTGTGCCAAACTTGCCAAATCGCCATAATTGGTTAGGGTTTTTGGGTGTTTGTGAAGCGTGAATACCACATGGCTAATCAAATACCGCCCTGCATTGTCCTTAAAAAAACTGTGGCGATAATCAAACTTGCAAGCGGTGTTGTCAAACTCGCATTTTTGACCGTCCGTCAAATCGTAAGCGATGACTTTTGTAATAAAATCAGAGACTTGCACGCCATAGGCTCCAATATTTTGTACAGGACACGCCCCCGCAAGCCCCGGAATCAGGGCAAGATTTTCAAGCCCAAAATAGCCCTTGTCTAGGCAAGTTTTGATAAAATCGTGCCAATTTTCTCCGCAAGCGACTTGCAACGTTACACGCTCATTATCTTCTTGCAAAATCTCAATGCCTTGTATCTTGGGCAATAAAACAAGGGCGTTTAGCACACTTGGCAAAATCACGTTACTGCCGTAGGATAGCACAAACAGCGGTAAATCGTGGCGTTTGGCAAAGGCTATGGCGGTCGTGATGTCATCGCCAAGCGTGTCAATGTCGTCCAAAATCATCGCATGGCGAGCGGTGCAGGACAGTGCCATGGTGTTGTTGTGCGATAGGTCGTGATTATTTAGAATGTTAGCCATGTTATTTTTCGCTTTGCCAAAGGTCTAGCCACGCACGGCTGACACGTTCGATATACCCAAACATCGTCCGAAAGTCGCTCACATCGCCATAATACGGGTCGGCAACTTCTTGTTTGGTGAACTTGTCAAATAGCACAACTTGGGCGGTGGCATCGGACGGCATCACCTTTTTGATATTGGCTAAGTTGTTGTTATCCATCGCAAAAATCACATCAAAGTCATAAAAATCCTGCGTGGTAAGCTGTCTTGCTCTAAGGGAAGTTAAGTCAAAATCAAGCGTACTGCCAACGTCTATCGCTCGTGGGTCAGGCTTTTCGCCCACATGATGATTGCCCGTACCTGCCGAGTCAAAATGGATACGAAGCCCTTGATTTTTGGTAAGTTTTGTCATGACGGCTTCGGCAGACGGACTTCGGCAAATATTGCCAAGACAAACAAAAAGAACAGATTTTGGGTAGTCATGATGATAGCCATTGTAATAGATGGTTGCTTAGATGGTTATTTGGATGAGCCGAGATAATCACTGGACATGAGTGGTGTTACAAGTTATTTTATCACAAATTACAGATGACCCATAGAACACCTGCAATTTGTATTTATTCTACTTTATACTCATTGAATGTGGGTTGGGTTTGTGTGATTGATGAGTAAGCTGGGATAAACGTGAGTTGTTTTGTTGTTTATTTCATCTTTACTTCATGGCTATCAATGTCTTTGGCTGTCATCAACATCTCATCAAGTCCATCAATCTGCAATGTCCGAACAGGAAAAGGAATGTTGATATTCTCCTCATCAAAGACATATTTGATGCGTTCTAACAGATCACAGTGTACCACCCACCAGTTATCATTATCGGTCCACAGATACAGGATAAGGTTCACCGAACTGTCAGCAAGTTCCGTTACACGCACAATGGGTTTGGGGTCTTTTAATACCAATTCATGCTCATCTGCAACTTGTATCATAAGATGGCGTGCGGTCTTGATATCGCTGTCATAACCGATACCCACAGCCACCTCCACACGGCGGTTAGGTAAAGATGAATAGTTGGTGCTTGCTGATGTCATGATGTCGCCGTTAGGGATGATGACCTCATGGTTATTGGGCGTTCGTATGCGAGTGCTTACCAAGGTAATCTCTTGAACAGTGCCTGTATGCCCTCCAATCTCCACATAGTCGCCACGGCGAAAAGGGTGAAATACCACAATCAGCACACCTGCCGCTAAGTTTGATACCTGATCTTTTAAGGACACACCAATGGCGACAGTCATGGCACCAAGTACCGCCACAAAAGAGGTGGTGCTAATACCAAGCTGGTTTAGCGATGCCAAAGTAACCGCTGCCAACATGACCCCATAGAGCAGATTACCCAAGAAGCTAACTGCTGTTGCATCTATTGAACCACGTACCATGGCATGTTTGGCAAGATTGACAATACGTTTACCAATCCATTTACCCACATAAAATATGATGATGGCAAGCATGGCCTTGATGGCAAATTCAGCAGAGTTGGCGATGAGCGTGCGAGTATCCACCGTAATACCGAGCAATTCTAGGGTATAATCACTGGCGGTCTCTACGGTTTTGGTCGTACCCGTAACAACCTCTCGGGTAGTCTCCGCCACCATCTCGCCTGTTTTTGATGCGGTGCTTTCTAGGCGTTCGGCGGACTGTTCGGCACTATTTTTCAGTTCGTCAAGAATCGGATCGGGGGTTTGTTTTGTCATAATTTAGAGTTTATCAAAATTGTGTTAATTGGTTACTTCAATTTTATCACTATATCGCCATGTACGAATGATTCTAATCTCGCTAAGCTTACCCATCTCTTCATCAAAATGACCATAAGGAGCAGATTGACGAACCGATTGCTTGGCAGCTTCGTCTAATATGGCAGAACCTGACGATTCAAGCAGACGAATCGCTTTGACATAACCATCGGGTGAGATAATCACCATCAAACGAACATCGCCCATGATATTATTGCGACGTGCTTCATTAGGATAATATTGATTGGCGATACGCTCAACATGGCGACGAAAATTTTCCAAATATCCTGCCGCAACCCCATGTGTGGTTGCATTGCTATTAACCGTGTGAATGTTGGATTTGGATGAAAAAACTTGCTGTTTTTGAGACAGTTGAGCTTCAAGTGTACGAATTTTTTTACGAATACGTTCTTCTTGGGACTCCAAATCGTTTTGATTTTTTTTGGTATTGTTGTCATTTTGGTTGTTTACATAGCGGACAGACAGTGTGGTACGTAGATAATTTTCTTGGTAGGCCTCTTGACGGCTTTGTTTTTGCAAGTTAATAATGTCTTGGGTCTCCTCCATGTCATCACTGACATCAGGACTGATCATGGTTGTTTCTTGGCGTAACTGCTGACGCACCTCTCCGCCACCCTCTTGACTGGCATTTGCCACAAAACGTGCTTCTTTGTTTTTCTCTTTATTATCACTTAAAACCGTCGCCACTTCTTGTGCCATCTCATTGGGCAACACATCTGCATTAAAACTCACCCCAAAAATCACAAAGACATGTACCGCCACTGCAATAACGGTCGCCATGGGAATGTCTGGATTTTTATCTTGTAGAATATGGCTTAGAAAATCAGGCAAGCTAGGCACAGGTTTTCTCTTAAATCAAAATGGTTGATATTCTATCTTAATTTGATAAAATTAACAAGTTGGCGATGGGCATTTTTTCATCTTAAATTCTTAAATCTTGTCCAATAACGAATAAAAAAGATGACAAAACTAAAAAATCCTGTTATACTTGTTAAGTATTGGTGACGTGGCTGAGCGGTTGAAAGCGCACGCCTGGAAAGTGTGTATACGTTAATAGCGTATCGAGAGTTCGAATCTCTCCGTCACCGCCATATTGTAAGCCCTGAATCTCATCAGGGCTTTTTACTCATCACTCATCTGTCGCATCCAGCAGTTTGGCATCTGCCAGTTCTAGCTTATGAATGTATCTTTCAAACCAAAATGGAACAAATGGCAAAACAGAAGCCACAAGTCCGATGACAAAAACTTTTAATGACCAGCCCTTTACCTGACACGCCAAAAGTAGCAGCACAATAAACAACACAAACATCACCCCATGGAACATGCCTGCATATAATACCAAAAATGGCTTGCCCATCATGTACTTTAAAGGCATGGCAATCCCCAAAAGCAGGATGAAGGATACCCCCTCCAAAAAACTCACCAAACGCAATAACTTTGTCATGATTTTTCCTGATTTAAAAAGCGTTATTCATCAATAATAAAATAAAACAAATGATAAAACAAAACACCGAACGAGCGGTGTTTTGTGTTGGTATCTTACAACTTAGGGCGTACCTTATTGTGCAGTACAGCTTACCTCAGCTGTGCCGTGTACGCCTGGATAACTAAATATTGCCATGTCGCCTTTTTCATGCCATTCGCCACCATGACCGAAGATGCCAGTATTTGACACATAACGTGAGCCTGACCCTCTCGTTGCAGCATTTAGAGTAGTGGTCGCACCTTGCAAAGTCAGTTCAACTTGGTTGTCATTGGGATAGTATAAAGATGGGGTCATGCCGTTATCGCACGAGAAAACCTTGGAAAATGGTTGATAATCTGGCAAAACAACCGCTGATGTGGCAGTTTGGTTAAGTGTTTTGGCATTGTTACAGCCTGTTAGTGTAAGAGCAACAGCCGTTAGTACTAATGCAAGTTTTTTCATGACAGCTCCTTAGAAGCGTGGTTAAAATAAAAAAGAAAATTAAAAATTAATTCAACCATTGTACGCAAAAATTGGATAAAATACAAGGTAATATTGTTGCAATTATTTCTCTTTTATTGATAGCAGTTTAATTTGTGTTTTATCTGTATCTAATTCAAAATATTTACTGTCGATGGCTTTGATAATTTCTTGAATATTTTGATAGCCAAAAATTCTAGGATTCAAATCTGGGTTTCTTTTAGCAATCTCAATTGCTAAAAGATTGATAGAAGTCCACTCATTTAAACCACGATAATCTATTATCACATCATGAACGATTTTTAGCACCTTGGCGAAACTGGGTTTTTTCCTTACAAATTTTTGTGAACCTTCTAGTTTTATCTCAAACAAATCTAATGCCTGCAATAATCCTGATAGTTTGGCACGCCTATAAGTTCTTGTATCAAAATCAGGCTTAATGGTTGCCAAGTGATTGCCTAGCGTAGATAAATTTGCCCAACCATCATCATCCGCAACATCTTTGATGGATTTATAAATAAGTTGCAAAGTTGGCTCGTCTACCTCAACTTGTTGATTAGGCATGGATAAAAGCACTTGGTGTTTGGGTTTTGCCAAATCCATAAACCGTCAAGCCACTTTCACGAATACGACTGGCAAGCGGAGTAAAATCACTGTCGCTTGATATAATACAAAAGCCATCTAATTGATTGCCATACAGCAAATCCATGGCATTGATGATAAGCATCATGTCCGTGGCATCTTTGCCTTTGGTGTAGGCAAACTGCTGAATGGGTGTAATGGCATGCGATAGCGAAACATCACGCCAAACGTGTAGGCGATTGGTTGGCTTGCCGTTTTCATTAATCTCGCTACTCCAATCGCCATAGACACGCTTGACGATTGGCAGACCATATTTGGCAATCTCTTGTAGTACAAGCCCTATGGTCTTGTGAGATGTATTATCTGCATCAATGAGTACCGCCAACTTTTTCATATCACTCACTCACCCAAGCCCCATCTCTCCACACCAACGCAAACTTGGTCGCCTTACCGTCCTTTTCTGAGCCAATATATTGCTCGGCATTTTTGCGAGACCAACGTAATATGGTCGGATTGCCGTCATTGTCAGCTGTGGGGGCGGATAGTAGATAGTGGAATTTGGGATCAAGCTCGCCTTGTATGGCTTGCAATTCTGCCACTTTGGGCGGACGAGTTTCACGGATTTTGGGGAACTTGCTCGCTGCCAAAAACAGCCCAGCCGCTCCTTCTCGCAAGATATAATGGTCATCAAACCGTACTGAACGTAAATGTGGCATTAAAATGGGCGTCATGCGTGGCGGTGCAGGTTGTCCGTCTTTTTGGACTTTACGGGTGTTGTCGCATTTTTGGCAAGCAAAATACGCCCCAAACCGCCCCGTTTTTAGCTCCATTTGCCCATCGCATTTGTCGCAGTCAATGGTTGGTGCGTCATTGCCTTTGTGGGTTTCAAACACGCCTTTTTCTAGCAAATACCCATCGCAATCGGGGTTATTACCACAAACATGCAACTTTAATCCCCCATCCACGATATAGCCGTCCATTGCCGTGTGGCATTTTGGGCAACGCTTTTTTTCTAATAACGACAAAATCTCGTCCGACTCATCGTCTGCCGTCTGATTGGCAAAGGCTTCTACCGCCATGAGATTTTTTGTGCCTTTACAGCGTTCTTTTGGCGGTAAGTTATAGCCTGTACAGCCCAAAAACACGCCCGTACCGCCTGTACGAATCTGCATGGGGCGACCGCACAAATCGCAATGCACATCAGGGACATCGGTGGGGTCGTTGGGTTTCATGCCGTCTTTGGCTTTGGCGGTTTCTAATTTGCCCTTAAAATCGCCATAAAATTCATCCAGCACTGCCTTATAATCCACATCGCCCTCTGCCACATGGTCAAGTTTGTTTTCCAAATTGGCGGTAAAAGTGTAATCCATTAAATCAGGGAAACTGCCTGTCAAGCGGTCGGTTACAATGTCGCCCATTTTTTCGGCAAATAGGCGTTTGTTTTCGGTGCGGACATAGCCACGCTCTTGAATGGTGGAGATGATAGACGCATAGGTAGGCGGTCGCCCAATGCCACGTTTTTCCAGCTCTTTGACAAGGCTGGCTTC
>ERZ1023310.124-NODE-124-length-19056-cov-6.408978_pt1 | contig 19056 bp, 17 predicted proteins | sample MGYA00380476_ERZ1023310 | MGnify/ENA primary metagenome ERZ1023310 (study PRJEB33173, sample SAMEA4830346) | metagenome | study: EMG produced TPA metagenomics assembly of the PRJEB25223 data set... | reverse complement strand
GTTGAAGTTTTTAAAAATCCACAAAAATCGGGGTTTGGAAAGAAGTCTATTAAATCCAACCCTAGTATTTTAGGGGAAGAATTATTGATTGTAGGGGAAGAATTATCGCCTTTTGAAAATAGTAAAAAGCGTTTGGATTTATTGGCGTTAGATGAATTTGGAAAATTGGTTGTTATTGAATTAAAAAGAGATAATGACGGTTTTCATATGGATTTACAGGCTATTCGTTATGCGTCTACGGTAAGATTGTTTAGTATTGATAAGATTGTTGAATTTTATGGTAATTTTCACAATTGTAATAATGAGCAAGCAGAAAAAGCAATTGATAATTTCTTGGGCGGAGATTATGCTCAAAAATTAGATTTTTATAATGTTCGTATTATTTTGGTTAATCAATATTTTTCAAAAGACATTACAAATACAGTATTGTGGCTAAATGAACAAGGGTTGGATATTAAATGTATAAAAATTAACCCTTATAAATTAAATAGTGAGAGCATTTGGGATATTGATACTATCATTCCTGTAAAAGAAGCTCAAGAATATCAATTGAAATTAAAAGAAAAGAAACATTCAGACCAAGAAACCAAGCGTAATAATAAAGATTTTAGCAAATATCAATTTAACGGTGGAATTTTTGGTAAAGGTCGCTTGGTTTTGGCAGTTGTGAGTGATTACTGTAAAAATAACCCTAATATTGACATTGTTCATCTGCAAGATACATTCCCCAAAGAATTGCAATCAAGACTTGAAACGGCAATTTTGTATTCAGATTTAGAAAATAATTCAAAATTTGCGGAAAGATATTTTAAAGATGACGTTATTACTTTAAATAATGCAAGTAAAATTATTGTTTGCAATCAATGGGGCGTAGGAAATATTGATAGATTTATTGATTGTGCTACAAAACTTGGTTATAAGATTGAAAAGCAATCATAAATACAGTTAGCAACCTAAAAATATTGATATTGTAAAAATCAACCCTAAACTTAAAAAGAGAAATAAATACCATGACCACACACCATATTTCCGAAGAATCACTCATCGCCTTTGCCGAAGAGACCCTAAACGAAGCCAAAGGCATGATGTATAATATGCTGACCAAAGTCGTTGAGATTGGGGCTTCGGATTTATTTATCACGGCAGAATTTCCGCCCAGCGTCAAACACCAAGGCTTGATGAAACCGCTTGGCAAACAAGCCCTATCGCCCGACAAAACCAAACTGTTTGCATACAGTATCATGAACGACCACCAACGTGATGAATTTGAACGTGAAATGGAATGCAACTTTGCCATTAACGTGCCAAATGTGAGTCGTTTTCGTGTCAATGTCTTTATCCAGCAACAGCAAGTGGGTATGGTGATTCGGGTTATTGCTGCCGAGATTCCCAATTTTGACAAATTAAAATTACCGCCCCAACTGCGTAACGTCATCATGGAAAAGCGGGGTTTGGTGTTGGTGGTGGGCGGTACAGGTTCGGGTAAATCCACGAGCTTGGCGGCGATGATTGATTATCGTAACGAAAACAGTGCAGGGCATATCATCACGGTAGAAGACCCTGTGGAATATGTGCATAAGCACAAAAAATCGATGATTACGCACCGTGAAGTGGGCGTGGATACGCACTCATGGCACCATGCGTTGAAAAATACGCTCCGCCAAGCCCCTGACGTGATTTTGATTGGTGAGATTCGAGATACCGAGACTATGGAGCACGCCATTGCCTTTGCCGAGACGGGGCATTTGTGCTTGGGGACGCTCCACGCCAACAACGCCAACCAAACGCTTGACCGTATCATCAACTTTTTCCCCGAAGAGCGTCGCCAACAGCTACTTATGGATTTGTCTAGCAATATGAAAGCGATTATCTCCCAACGCCTAATCCGTACCGAAGACGGCAAGGGGCGGCGGGCAGCGGTGGAGATCATGCTTAACACCCGCCTTATGGCAGATTTGATTTTAAAGGGTGAAATGCACGAGTTAAAAGCGATTATGACTAAAAGCCGTGAAGTGGGTATGCAGACCTTTGACCAAGCGTTGTTTGACCTATATGATGAAGGGGCTATCTCGTACGATGAAGCGATTCGTAATGCCGACTCGCCCAACGAGCTACGCCTACAAATCAAGCTCAAGGGTGCTCGCCGTGATGGACAAAATGAAGTGGCAAGCTCGTTATCACTTCACGCTGATGTCGAAGAGGCTGATGATAAAAAGGAGTGATTAAGGAAGAGGCATGGATATCTTGTCCTATTTTGAAAACATCAACGAACTTAACGAATATCTTACGCCATTTTCTGATAGCGATAAGCTATTTGTAGAAAATCAATCTTGGCTAAAAGAGCATTTTTTACCATTTATCAGCATTGATTTGGGTATGTAAATGATGATTGGCGTGGGCAAGTGGTGCATATGCTAAATCTATTTGAACCTTTGGAAGGGTATATTGGTATGAATACCCATGAATACCACAATGAGTTTACAGGCGAAAATTGGTTTGCTTTTAAATTGACCGATGATAACCAATATGAGTTTTTGGGTAATGAAGGGTATTTTGAGAGAAGTGCCATTCATGATCATAAACAGATGTTTGGCGATTGGTGGTTTGATGAAGAGCGTAAACACGTCCAAGAGTGTAAAGATGATTATCAAAAAGCCCAAGAATTATTTGCCAAAACCAATAAACTTGCCAATATTCATTCATCAGATGATGAAGAAATAGTGCAAAATGATTGGCTTGATGAAATGGGTGGAGATTTATCAGAGCAAGGCGGTAATTGGGCAAGTCCTACTTATGCACTCAAAGCCATTGATTTAAAATGGCAACAAGATAAATTAAACATCACTTGTCAAGGCAAGCCACTTTATTTTATCGCTGGTGTCCCTGCTTATCATTATGGGTGCAGTGGGGCGGATTGGATAGTATTATTATATGAGCCGATTGATAAAATTGTGGTATTTACATTTGATTGGTCATAAAATTTGCAAAAATGGGGCAAAAAATGCAATTAACCACAATTAAACAAAATGACGGTATTTTTATTCAAATACCAAAACATATCATGAAAGATATGGATAAGATTGTGTCTAGTTTTGATGATAACACACACCAAATTCACATTGCATTTTATCCAAAACAAGAGACAAACATCAGTCCAGAAGTTCAACAACTATCAGGCAGTCTTAATGCTTATATCGGCACAGATGCCGATGTGATTGCTGATGACGAAAAGGCATTTTTACAGTCTTTATTAGATGATGATAATCGTATAAAGGCAGGACAATAATGTTAAGTTTGGATACAAATGTATTGGCTTGTTATTTATTGGGTGATGATGTTGAACAACAAAAACAAGCCAATATTTTGATTTCAAATAATGACTGCTTTGTTTTAATGACGGTAATTATAGAATTGGCTTGGGTGTTAAAATCACAAAAAATAAATAAAGCCATAATTATCCAAAAATTGATAGAGCTAAGTAGATTGACAAATATTCATCTTGAAAATATAGAAGTATTCAAAAACGCAATGCGTTGGGAGATTACAGGTATGGATATTGCCGATGCCATTCATTTGGCATTATCACAATCTTATAAAAACTTACCAATGACAACATTTGATATTGCTTTTATTAAAAAATCACAAGCACTTGATGAAGTGGCAACTTGTCAAAATGTAAGTAAATTGATTAATAAGTAAAAATAGGATGTATATCGTACACCAAAAAATTTAAACCAACCATTTATTAAACTGATAAAATTAGGTTAGTTTTATCAATTTAATAAATAAAACCAAAACCGCAAGCTGACGCTAGCACAGGTAACTTTATGAAAATAGTAACCGACAAAACCCCCAAAGTGGACATTCACGCCATTTTAACGCCCCAAGAAATTGATGGCATTCATCATCACATTCATCACTACCCACAACCAAGGGCGGCGGTGCTTGATGCCCTAAAACTCGTCCAAAAACGTAACGGCTGGGTGGACGATGCCCAAGTGGCTGCCATAGCCCATATGCTGTCCATGCCTGTGGCGGACGTGGAGGGCGTGGCGACATTTTTTAACCGCATTTATCGGATGCCGGTGGGTCGCCATGTGATTTTGATTTGCGATTCTATCGCTTGCTATCTGAACGGCTATGAGGCATTGGCGGACGCTTTTAAGCGTGAGCTTGGCATTGATTATGGGCAAACCACAAAAGACGGTCGTTTTACCCTGCTTCCCATTTGCTGTCTTGGCAACTGCGATAAGGGGGCGAGCGTGCTGATTGATGAGGATACTTATGGACCTGTGTTGCCATCTGAGGTCGGTCTATTGTTGGAGCAATACGCATGAATAAACCAAATGTCGCCGAGCAAATCAATGCTCGTAAAAACGGACTTGCCCCAAGCCAACTAAATCGCCAAAAAACCCCAATCTGGGGCGTGGGCTTAGCGGACGGTCAAGCACCGACTTCGCTGACACACCCTTTGACATGGCGACTGTATCATCATGATGCCCTGCTGACATTGGCGGATTATGAAGCCTTGGACGGCTTTGTTGGGCTAAAAAACGCCCTAGCCAAAGACCCAAGAGAAGTAGGCGAGATGATAAAAACCGCCAACGTGCGTGGGCGTGGAGGGGCTGGCTTTAACGCTGGTTTAAAATGGACGTTTATGACTCCGCCTGACGGTGGCGTACGGTATTTGATTTGTAATGCCGATGAAATGGAACCGGGGACGTTCAAAGACCGTCTACTCATGGAGCGGATTCCGTTTCAGCTTATTGAGGGTATGCTCATTACCGCTTATGCCATTGGGGCGAGCGTGGGCTATATCTTTATCCGTGGCGAATATGTCCTAGCCGCCGAACGCTTACAAAACGCCATTAACGAATGTATCGCCAATAACTTGCTAGGCGAGGGTATTTTGGGGACGGAGTTTAACTTTGAATTGCACGTCCACACAGGGGCAGGGCGGTATATCTGTGGCGAGGAGACGGCTCTTATCAACTGCTTGGAGGGTCGCCGTGCCAACCCACGCACCAAACCGCCATTTCCCCAAGTCTCAGGGGCGTGGGGTCGCCCAACGGTCGTTAATAACGTTGAGACCTTGAACAATATGCCTGCCATTTTGTTAAATGGCGTGGATTGGTATTTATCCTTGCCAAACGCCAAAGGCAAATCACAAACCCCCGGCACCAAGATTATGGGGTGTAGCGGTCGTGTCAAGGACGCAGGGCTGTGGGAAGTGCCGTTTGGCTATACCGCTCGTGAACTCATTGAACTGGCGGGCGGTATGCAGGACGGCTTGACCTTAAAGGCGTGGCTACCCGGCGGAGCGAGTACCGACTTTTTGACGGCAAGCGATGAACACCTTGACCTTGTCATGGATTTTGACCCGATTATGAAGGCAGGAAGTCGCCTTGGGACGTGTCTCATGATGGTCGTGGACGAAACGCAAGACATGGTGAGCCTGTCTAGAAACTTGCAACAGTTTTTTCAAAGAGAATCGTGCGGTTGGTGTACCCCTTGCCGTGATGGTTTGCCGTGGGGCGTAAAAATCCTTGATGCGATGGAAAACGGACAAGGGCAAGCGGACGACATTGACAAACTGTCCGAGCTGACACGAGATTTATGGCTTGGCAAGACTTTTTGTGCTCATGCCCCAGGGGCGATGGAGCCACTCATGAGTGCACTTAGATATTTCCGTCATGAATTTGAGGCAAAAGTGGGCAAATCAGAGCCACAAGACAACAAGGTGGGGGCATAACATGGCAATCCTTCATATAGACGACAAAACCTATGACGTGGACGGCTCGGACAACCTATTGCAGGCGTGTCTGTCGCTTGGCATTGACGTGCCGTATTTTTGTTATCACCCTGCACTTGGTTCGGTGGGGTCGTGCCGTCAATGTGCGGTTAAGCAGTACAATAACGAAGACGATTATAAGGCAGGGCGTGGACGGTTGGTGATGAGCTGTATGATTGCCCCCACGCCAAAGAGTGATACTTGGATTTCGGTGGACGATGCCGAGGCAAAGGCATTTCGCAAAAGCATTGTGGAATATTTGATGACCAATCATCCCCACGATTGCCCAACTTGTGAGGAGGGTGGACATTGTCATTTGCAAGACATGACCTACATGAGCGGACACCGAAAACGCCGTTACCGCTTTACCAAACGCACGCACCACAACCAAGATTTAGGGGCGTTTATCAATCATGAGATGAATCGCTGTATCGCTTGCTATCGCTGTGTACGCTTTTATAAGGATTACGCAGGTGGCACGGATTTTGGGGTGTATGCGTCAAATAACCGTGTCTATTTTGGGCGTGAAGAGAGCGGACAGTTAGAGAGTGAGTTTAGCGGTAACTTGACCGAAGTTTGCCCAACGGGTGTCTTTACCGACAAAACGCATTCTGACCGCTACAACCGTAAATGGGACATGCAATACGCCCCAAGCATTTGCCACGGGTGTTCAAGCGGGTGTAACATCTCGGCAGGCGAGCGTTATGGCGAACTTAGACGCATTGAAAACCGCTACAACCATGACGTAAACGGCTATTTCTTGTGCGACCGTGGGCGTTTTGGCTATGGCTACGTCAATCGTGCTGACCGCCCAACCCAGCCTGTGCAAAATGTGAACGGACAATTTGTCAAAACCAGTGCAAGCCTTGCCGTCGATAGCGTGGCGGAGTTATTAAAAGGCAAAAACGTCATCGGTATTGGTTCGGCTCGGGCAAGTTTGGAGAGTAATTTTGCTCTAAAAAAACTGGTCGGAAGCGATTATTACAGCACAGGCGAGCGAGCGGTTGTCAAAGACGTGGTGGACTTGGGCGTGGAGTTGTTACGCCACAAAGACGTGCATAATGTGTCTTTGGCGGAGATTGAGACGGCGGATAGCGTGTTGGTGCTTGGCGAGGATTTGACCCAAACGGCAAGCCGTGTCGCCTTGTCGGTACGTCAAGCGTCCAAAAACAAAGCCCGCCAAATGGCAACCGCCCTAAAAACCGAGCATTGGCTTGCCGAGCCTGTCAAGCGTATCGGACAAGAGGCGTACAGTCCCATTTATGTGGCGAGCGTGGTGGATACCAAATTATCTGACATCGCCAAAGTGTCTGCCGTTGCCACGCCAAACGACATCGCCAAATTGGGCTTTATGGTGGGCGACATCATCAAAGGCTATGCTGATACGCTAGACGAGATTGGCAAAAGCGAGAATGCCATTTTTGCCAAAGAGCAAGAGCCAAATCTTGTCATTGATGAGAACATGGCAATGGAGTTTTTGGCTCATCACATCGCTTATGATTTGATTATGGCGAACCGTCCGCTTGTCATCACAGGCACCAGCTTGTCATCAAAAGCAATCGTACAAGCGACAGGCTACATCGCCCAAACCTTGACCGCCAAACGTGCCAAAATCGCCCATGTGGAACGTGAATTTGTGGAAGTGCAAAACGCCAAAATCCGTGATGAAGTGGCTCGTCAATTCATTGACCCTGATAAAGATACCAAAACGGACGGCACGCACACCACAGAGCGAGACCCCAATGAGTTTGAAAAAGAGCTGTCATCTCGCCTATTAAAAATAAATGCTCTATATGCCGACAAAACAGGCGTGTACGTTGCCATGCCAGAGGCCAATAGCGTGGGCGTAAACTTGCTTGGCGGACAGGCGATAGAAGAAGTGCTGGCAAAAGAATTTGACGCGGTGGTGGTGCTAGAACATGACTTAGCCAACCTTGCCCCAAGCCAATTTGACAAATTGACCGAAAAAACGCTCATCGTGCTAGACCACCAGTCTTATGACTGGCACGCCAAAGCCGACATGGTGCTATCTGGTGCGTCATTTGCAGAAAGCGACGGTACGCTCGTGTCTGCCGAAGGGCGAGCAGGGCGGTTTTTTGCCAGTTTTGACAAAAAATATTATGAGCCAAACAGCGAGCTAAAAGACAGCTGGCGTTGGCTACACGCTGTGAATAATGCTTTATCTGGCAACAGTTTGACAAATGGCAATGATGAGCCAACGTGGTATCATCTTGATGATGTCATTGATGAGCTTATCACCGATTATCCACACCTTGCCCAAATCAAAGACGTTGCCCCCGAGTCGGATTATCGCATTACAGGGCTAAAAGTTGCCCGTGAGCCACGCCGTTATTCGGGGCCCATTTCTATCCACGAACCCATGCAACCTAAGGACTTAGACAGTGGTTTGACGTTCTCCATGGAAGGCTATGTGGGCGACAAAACCGCCCCAAGCCTTATCCCATTTGCGTGGAGTGCAGGCTGGAACTCGCCCCAAGCGTGGAACAAACTCCAAGACAAAGTGGGCGGACGGCTAAAAGGCGGAGATGTCGGCATTCGTCTGTTTGATGAGTTGCCAAAAGTGGAGACGGTATTTGACAAAGCCGAGCTTGACAGCATGATAAGCACGAGCATTTTTGACGGTCGTGCGGTCGTTGTGCCTGTACACAATCTATTTGCAAGCTCGCGCATGCCAAGCCGTAGCCCTGTGGTGGCAAGTCAAATCAAGCCTGCCACATGGACGATAAGCGATGATGATGCCAAGCGTTGGATTATCAAGGCAGGCGATAAGCTAACCCTTGCCCAGCATGGGATAGAGATTACCCTGCCTGTGGACGTGGTGGACTATGTGGCGGACGGCTGTATCGGCTATCCTGACGGGCTTGTGCCGTTTATGGTCGGTGTGCCGACAACCGTCAAAAAGGCAGAAACCGACACGCCTGTCTATGTGCCTGAATATCAAAAAAGCGTGGCAAATCTGGCTAATATCAAGCGTGAAAATATCTTTACGCCAAAAGCTGGGTTTAATAACGCACCGTTAGCAATGCAAGTGGGGGCATAAATGAGTATTCGTGTGATTCCTGATGTGCCGTCATGGCTTGGCGGTTTGTCCTTTGAGTGGTGGTCGCTTATTTTCATGACCGCCCAGACCTTGATTATCTTTTTGGGGCTTGTCATCACGGCAGCACTCATGATTGTCTATGAACGGCGTATGCTTGCCCTGTGGCAAGACCGCTATGGTCCAAACCGTGTGGGCTGGCAAGGGTCGCTACAACTGGTGGCGGATATGTTAAAAATCTTTTTTAAAGAAGACTGGACGCCCAATTTTGCCGACAAACGTCTATTTACGCTCGCCCCTGCCATTGCCATGTTTACCGCTTTGGCAAGTTTTGTCATTATTCCGCTATCGCCCACGCTTGGGGCAGCAGATTGGAACATTGGCATTTTGTTCTTTTTTGCCATGGCAGGGCTTGCTGTGTATGCCGTCATGTTTGGCGGTTGGGCAAGTGCCAATAAGTTCTCGCTCTTAGGCGGACTGCGTTCGGCAGCTCAGACGATTAGCTATGAAGTGTTTTTGGGCTTGTCGCTCATGGGCGTGGTGGCGATGACAGGGTCGTTTAACCTGCGTGATATTGTCCTAGCTCAGGCAGATGTTTGGCATGTCATTCCGCAGTTTTTGGGCTTTTTGACCTTTGTGGTGGCAGGGGTTGCCGTTACGCACCGGCACCCCTTTGACCAACCAGAAGCCGAGCAAGAGCTTGCCGAGGGGTATCATGTGGAATACTCGGGCATGAAATTTGGTATGTTCTTTATTGGCGAGTATGTCAATGTGGTGGTGATTAGTGCCTTGATGACGTGCTTGTTTTTTGGTGGGTGGCTTGCCCCCTTTAACTTAGACTTGCCCTTTGTTCCGCCTGTGTTTTGGTTTTTGATTAAGACCTTGTTTTTTATGACCTTATTTGTGCTGGCTCGTGGCTCGCTCATGCGTCCACGTTATGACCAAGTGATGAATTTTGGTTGGAAAGTGTGTTTGCCTGTAACCTTGCTAAACCTTTTGGCGACTGCTTTTGTGATTTTGATGGTGAATTAAATGTTTGCAACTTTAAAAAATACGGCGGTGGGCATATTTACCATTGTACGCTCTATGTGGATGGTAAATTCTCATGCCTTGCGTCCACGAGACACGATTTTGTACCCGGAACAGCCTGTGCCTGTACCGCCCCGTTTTCGTGGGCGGATTGTGCTAACCCGAGACCCTGACGGCGATGAACGCTGTGTGGCGTGCAACCTATGTGCGGTGGCGTGTCCTGTGGGTTGTATTAGCCTACAAAAGGCGGAGCGTGAAGACGGTCGTTGGTATCCTGAATTTTTTCGTATCAATTTTAGCCGTTGCGTGTTTTGTGGTATGTGCGAAGAAGCCTGTCCGACTACCGCCATTCAGCTAACCCCTGATTTTGAGCTTGGTGAATATGACCGCCAAAATCTGGTGTATGAAAAAGAGCATTTGCTCATCAGTGGTGTGGGTAAATACCCAGAATACAACTATTATAGAGTAACAGGCATGGCAACAGACGATAAACCCAAAGGGTCGCACGAGCGTGAAGCAGAGCCTGTCAATGTACGGAGTTTGTTGCCATGATTGATGTATTAAAGGCGTTTTTGGCAAATGGCGATGCGGTGGGCTTTTATGCCTTGTCGCTGGTGGCGATTTGGGCAAGCCTAAGGGTGGTTACGCACGCCAATCCCGTCCATGCCATTTTGTCTATGATAGTAAGCCTACTTGCGGTGGCAGGGATTTTCTTTATCATTGGAGCCCCATTTGCAGGCGTGCTTGAAATGATTGTCTATGCTGGGGCGATTTTGGTGCTGTTTGTGTTTGTCATTATGATGTTAAACTTAGGCACGGACACGACAGAAGAAAAGACGTGGCTGACTGCCAATGCGTGGGCGATGCCTGTGTGTCTGATGATGATTGTTGGGGCGGTGCTGATTGGCTTTATTAGCAATCAATACGGCACGGACAAGCCCATGCAATTACAAAGCACCACCATTTCTGCCAAAGAAGTGGGCGTACGTTTGTTTACAGGATATGTATTGCTTGTTGAAGTGGCGGCATTTTTGCTTTTGGGAGCGTTGGTTGCTGCCTATCATTTGGGTAAACGTGCCTTAGATGACGAAAACGTAAGCCACAGTCAAGAACATCCCGATGAAGTGGTCGCCCCCAATGCGTGGGCAAATCAAGACACAGGGCGACAGGAGACCACCGATGCAAAATTATAATGTAGATACCCTAACCACCCCTTTTGCTCATGAAGTCGTCAAAGTGGCGTCCGATATGGGCGTGCCTGCTCATCATGGGCTGATATTGGCGGCGATACTCTTTGTCATTGGCTTGGTTGGGGTCATGGCAAGACGCAATGTGCTGTTTATGCTGATGAGCTTAGAGATTATGATGAACTCCGCTGCCCTTGCCTTTGTGGTGGGGGGTAATATGTGGGGCAAGGCAGACGGGCAGATTATGTTTATTTTTGTCTTAACACTAGCGGCAGCAGAAGCGGCGATAGGGCTTGCCATACTCTTGCAGTTTTATCATCGGTTTAGAAGCCTTGATGTCAATCATGCCAGTGAATTAAAGGGGTAGGGCGGTATGAATTTGTTAGCATTGACCTTTATTTTCCCCTTGATTGGCTTTTTGATATTAGCCACAGGGCGAGATAGAATTTCAGAAAAACTTGCCACGATGATTGGCGTTGGGGCAATGGGACTGTCAGCGATATGTGCCTTTGTTAGTATTTTTGGCTTTTTGGCAAAGGGACAACAGGCGGTGTCTGTGCCACTTTGGACATGGCTGTCCGTGGGCGACTTTGCCCCCAAGTTTGGGCTGTATCTTGACGGTTTGTCTGTTACCATGCTTGGCGTGATTACAGGCGTGGGCTTTTTGATTCATCTGTTTGCCAGTTGGTACATGAAAGACGAGACAGGATTTGCCCGTTTTTTTAGTTATCTAAATCTGTTTGTGGCAAGTATGTTACTGCTTGTGCTTGCCGACAACCTATTGCTGATGTATCTGGGCTGGGAAGGTGTGGGTATCTGCTCTTATTTGCTTATCGGTTTTTATTATCACAACCGAGCCAATGGACGGGCGGCTATCAAGGCATTTACCGTAACCCGTGTGGGCGATGTGTTTTTGGCGATTGGGCTGTTTTTGTTGTTTGTGGTGTTTGGCACGCTTGACATGACCGCCATCAATGCCAAAGCAGACACCATGTTCGCTGTCAATGACCCCATGCTCATGCTTATTGTGGCGATGCTTATCGGTGGGGCGTTTGGCAAATCGGCTCAAATTCCTTTGCATACTTGGCTTGCCGATGCCATGGCGGGCCCGACACCTGTGTCGGCTCTGATTCACGCTGCCACCATGGTAACGGCAGGGGTGTATCTGATTGCTCGTATGCACCCGCTGTTTGTGCTGACCCCTGAAATGCTCCTATATTGGGTGGGGGGTATCGGTGCGTTGTCCATGCTTGTGGCGAGCTTTTGTGCGTTGGCACAGACCGACATCAAGCGTGTGCTTGCTTACTCTACCATGAGCCAGCTTGGTTATATGTTCATCGCTTTGGGCGTGGGGGCGTGGCAAGTGGCGATTTTTCACTTGATGACGCACGCATTTTTTAAAGCGTTGTTATTCCTAGCCAGTGGGGCGGTGATTATTTCCACTCATCATGAGCAAAATATCTTTAAGATGGGCGGTCTGCGTAAAAAAATCCCCCTTGTGTTTTGGTCGTTTGTCGTTGGTGGTGGGGCGTTGGTTGCCTTGCCCTTTATCACGGTTGGCTTTTATTCAAAAGAAGCGATTTTGTGGGAGACTTATGCCACAGGACACATGAGTCTGTTTTGGGCAGGCGTGTTTGGGGCGTTTTTGACGGCTGTTTATACTTTCCGTTTGATTTATCTTGTGTTCTTTGGACAAGAAAAAACGCATGGTGAGCCTTTAAAAGGAATAAGTTACGCCTTGCCTTTGATGGTGCTACTTGTGCTATCGACAGGGCTTGGAGCGTTAATTCACCCGCCTTTGGCAAATGTCCTGCCAGCGAGCGTGGGTAGCACCCTAACAGACGGCAAGCATACTGCTGAGATTATCGCGGTGGGCGTAACCGCACTTGGCTTGGCGATGGCGTACTTTTTGTATGTGCTTGACAAGGGTAAGATTTTGACAAAATGGACAAATTCTGCCTTTGGTGGGGCGTGTACTTATTGGTGCTATCACGGGCTGGGCTTTGATGCTCTTTATGATATTGTATTTGTTAAGCCGTTTTTGGCAATTTGCAAATTCCTAAAAAAAGACCCTGTGGACAAGCTGTGGCATATCCTGCCCTTTGGGGTCAAACTTGGCAACAAGCTGTTGGTAAAAACCCAAACAGGGCGACTTGGCACGCACGCTGTGAGCTTTGGCGTGGGGCTTGCTGTGGTACTAATCTTGGCAATGATGATGGTGGTATAAGATGATAGAGCAAACATGGCTTTTGCCAAGTCTAATTGCAATCCCGTTGATTGCAGGATTTTTGTGTTGGTTATTTGAAAAAAAGGACGCACGACTGCCCAGATGGGTGGCACTTATTGGCATGACATTGACCTTTGTGCTGTCGCTCGTGCTGTATGCCAAAGGCGACTTTGGGGTGTTAAATGCCAGCACCGACAGCAGTCTGCCTTGGGCGGCAACCTTTGAAGTGCCTTGGATACCTGCCTTTGGTATCAAATTCGCCTTGGCGATGGACGGCTTGTCTTTACTCATGATTGTCTTGACGGCATTTTTGGGTATCATGGCGGTGGGCTGTTCGTGGGGCGAGATTAAGCACCGTGTGGGATTTTTTCACCTAAACCTACTGTGGTCGTTGGGCGGTGTCATCGGTGTCTTTTTGGCGATTGATTTGTTTTTGTTTTTCTTTTTTTGGGAAATGATGCTGCTGCCCATCTACTTTTTGATTGCCCTATGGGGGCATGATGTGCGTGATACTAATGGCAATATCATCAAGCCAAAATCGGCTGCCGCCACCAAGTTTTTTATTTATACCCAAGCGTCTGGGCTTATCATGTTCATTGGTATCAGTATGCTTGTGCTTATCAATTTTGCCCAAAAAGGCGTGCTAAGTTTTCATTATGAAGACCTGCTTGGCACCTATCTTGGCAAATACGAATACTTGATTATGCTGTGCTTTTTTGTGGGCTTTGCAGTCAAATTACCCGTTTTCCCATTGCACGGCTGGCTCCCTGATGCCCACGCCCAAGCCCCAACGGCAGGTTCGGTGGACTTGGCAGGGATTTTGATTAAGACGGCGGCATTTGGTTTGCTTCGCTTTGTGATTCCGCTTTTTCCAAATGCGTCTGCCGAGTTTGCTCCCATTGCCATCACGCTTGGCATGATTGGGGTGTTTTATGGGGCGTTTTTGGCGTTTGCCCAGACCGACATCAAACGCCTGCTTGCCTATACGTCTGTGTCGCACATGGGCTTTGTCGTGCTTGCCATCTATGCTGGCACGTTGGTGTCGTTGCAGGGCTTGATGGTGCAAATGCTCGCTCACGGCTTATCGAGTGCGGCACTCTTTATTATGGCAGGGCAAGTGTACGAACGCTTGTACACTCGTGATATGACGGTCATGGGTGGTATGTGGGGTCAGTTTCGCTATCTTGCTCCGTTTATGATGTTCTTTTGTGCCGCCCTTTTGGGCATACCTGGTACAGGTAACTTCATTGGCGAGATTTTGATTTTGATGGGGTCGTTCAAGGCGTATCCTGTCATCAGCGTGCTATTGACCGTGAGTTTTGTGTGGGCGGGGCTTTATGCACTTATTTTGATTCACAAGGCGTTGTTTGGCGACAACACCACGCCCCATCTGCACGCCTTATACAAGGCAAAAGACGACACCGCCAAGCCTTTGCGTGATTTGGGTGGGCGAGAGCTGTCTTTGCTTGGTGTGCTTGTGGTAGGGCTTGTTTGGCTTGGGCTGTATCCACAACCCGTCCTAAACAAATCCGAGCAAGCAATGAGCTATATCAGCACCAAAATGCCCGATAGATATTCGGACGTGGATACCGCCATTGCAGGGCTAAAAGGCAATCAAAAGCCCATCTCGCCAGAAATTGTGCCGCAAGTCATTGAAATTAACCAAGGGGGCAACTAATGAGTGTATCTATTGAGTTTTCGTCTTTGCTCCCGTTGCTCCCTGCCATGATATTGGGCGTGGCGGTGCTTGTGGTCATGCTTACTATCGCCATCAAACGCTCACACAGTCTGATTGTTGGCTTGACTGCCCTTGGACTAAATGGGGCGTTGGCGGTGCTACTGTTGCAGTTTTTTGAAAAATTGCCCACTCATGTCAATCGGGGCGATGTCATGGGGCTGTTTTTGGTGGACGGCTTTGCCTTGTTTAATAGCCTTATCATCATCGTTTCGGCTTTGGCGTGTGTTACGTTATCGTATCGCTATTTTCAAAGTTTTAATAACAACAAAGAAGAGCTGTATCTGCTTCTTTTGACAAGTACGCTTGGGGCGGTTTTGATGACATCGGCTCATCATTTTGCTTCTTTCTTTGTGTCATTGGAGCTTTTGTCTGTGCCTATGTATGGCATGCTAAGTTTTGCTTACCTAAAACAAAAGTCCTTAGAATCGGGGCTAAAATACCTGATTTTATCGGCCACTGCTTCGGCGACTTTACTCATGGGTATGGCACTGATTTTTGCAGCAACAGGTGAGCTTGGCTTTACCCATCTTGGAGAGGCTTTGATGGCAGGTTTTGGGATACTGCCTTTGTTTGTGGTTGGGGCGGTCATGATGGTGGCAGCGGTTGCTTTTAAGTTATCGCTTGCGCCATTTCATGCGTGGGCAGGCGATGTGTATCAAGGTTCTCCTGCCCCTGTTACGGCATTTTTGGCAAGCGTGGGCAAGGTGGCGGTGGTTGCCCTTACCGTGCGTTTTTTGCTGACAAGTGCAACTCCTGCCATATCAGCTATTGATGCGATATTGGTTGCCATTGTTGGGGTGTCTATCATGGCAGGGAACTTGCTTGCTCTGACTCAAACCAACCTAAAACGCCTGCTTGCGTTCTCATCTGTGGCACATATGGGTTATATGCTGATTCCTCTCATCGCCACAGGGGCAACCGCAGATGCTGACAGTGTAATCAGTATGTATATGCTTATCTATGCCTTATCCTCTGTTGGGGCATTTGGGGTGATTGTGCTGATGACAGGAGCGTACGGTGAAACCGACCGCAATAGAGCAACCCAAGAGATAGAAGATGAAGCGGACAGCATGGCGGTTTATCAAGGGTTGTTTTGGCGAAGACCTGTGCTGACAGCGGTTTTGACGGTGATGATTCTGTCCATGGCAGGCATGCCACTTACCGCAGGATTTATCACCAAAATGCAGGTGCTGTTCGCTGCCATTCAAGGTGGGCGATTTGGACTTGCCTTTATGGTGATTTTGGGTAGTGCCATCGGACTTTATTATTATCTAAAAATTCTACTTATCATGTTTAAACGTCCAATGACCATCGTGCCTTTTGATGTACCCAATGATTGGCGTGTTAAGGCAGGGGGGTTGGTGCTGATTCTTATCACGGTGTTTATTTTTGTGATGGGGATTTTGCCAAATACGCTCTTTAAGATGGCAAGCCTTGCGATTTTGGGCTAAATAAAAACAAGCACTCAGTTGGGTGCTTGTTTTTTTGTGGCGATGGTTTACAATAGCATGGATAAATTTAAAAAGAGAAAAACCATGTCCGACCAACACGCCACCCCCATTACCGTACTTTCTAAGACCGTCTGGTCACCCACGCTGTTTAGCTTTACCACAACACGCCCAGATGGATTTCGTTTTGATGCAGGGCAATTTGCCCGTTTGGGCATCAATCCCAGCGAGCTTGCCAATGCCAAAAACGCCCCCAATGAGCGGATTTTTCGTGCTTATTCGGTGGTGTCTAGCCCCTATGATGAAGAGTTGGAGTTTTTCTCGGTGGTCGTGCCTGACGGGGCGTTTACCAGTCAATTACAGCATTTGACGGTGGGCGATACGCTCTATCTTAACCCCGAGCCGTTTGGTTTTTTGACCCTTGCTCGCTACCAAGAACCTGCCCCAAAGGATTTGTGGCTACTGGCAACAGGCACGGGACTTGCTCCATTTTTATCCATGCTTGGCGATTTGACCACTTGGCAAAATTACAGCGACATCGTACTGGTGTACAGTGCCAGAACGCAAGCAGAACTTGCCTATCTTGATAAAATTCATGAATTAAATCAGCAGTTTAGCGAACTGACCGATAACCCAGCTAAACTCCATTTTGTGCCGATTATCACTCGTGAAAAAGTGGAAAACTGCCTAAATGCTCGCATTCCTGCTTTGATAGACAGTGGCGAACTTGAAAACTTTGTCGGTTTAAACTTAAATCCTGCCACTTCTCATGTCATGCTCTGTGGCAATCCGCAGATGGTGGACGACACCAAAGAAAGTTTAAAAAACAAAGGTTTAGCGATGAACCGTAGGGGCGTGGGTAATATTGCAGTGGAGAATTATTGGTAGGCAATAAAAAACAGGGCGGTAGTATCTGCCCTGTTTTTTATTTAGTGTACTAAAACCATCAATCCTTCCATGCTGTTCTGTCTGCTTCGGTTTTAAGCTTAGGAAACAGGTCAGGGTCAAAGCTGATGTCTTTTAGGTCAACACCTGACTTGATTTGACGTTCATAGTCTTTTAGGACACGCAGTGCCACAGGCGATAGCCACACAATGGCGATAAGGTTAATAACTGCCATGATGCCCATCGTCAAGTCAGCAAAGTTCCAAACCGTTTTTAGGTCGGCAACAGACCCCACAAAGACCATGACAAGCAGGGCGATGCGTAGCCCCATCATGGCAGGCTTGGCGTTTTTTTGACCAGACAAAAACTCAATATTGCTCTCGCCATAGCTATAATTGGCAATGATGGTGGTGAATGAAAAAAAGAAAATCGCCACCGCCACAAACACCACACCAAATTGCCCCACATATTGCGACAGGGCAAGCTGGGTAAGTTGAATGCCCGTCTGCTCAGAGTTTGGGTCAACCACACCAGATAAGATGATGATGGAGGCGGTAGCGGTACAGATGACGATGGTATCCATAAACACCCCAAGCATTTGCATGAAACCTTGTACAGCAGGGTGATTGGGATAAGTCTGAGCGGTTGCAGCGGCGTTGGGAGCAGAACCCATGCCTGCTTCGTTGGAGAACAGACCACGTTTTATGCCATTAATCATGGCTGATGCAACGGTATAGCCTAAGACCCCACCTGCGGCCTGTTCAAATCCAAAGGCGGATTTGAAGATGATGGCAATGGCGGCAGGAAACTGGGTGATGTTGCTAATAATGATAAACAAAGCCAGCAAAACGTATAAAATCGCCATGATTGGCACAATCTTACCTGCCACCTTAGCAACTGAACGCATGCCCCCAAAAACCACAGGAGCGACCAAAATCACTAAAAATAGCCCCGTTACCCAAGGGGGGATGTTAAAGGCTTCCAGACTTGCCTGAGCGATGGTATTGGCTTGCACACCATTAAAGGCAAGTCCAAAGGCAATGAGCAGGCACACCGAAAAGATAATAGCAAGCCAGCGTTGCCCCAACCCTGCTTGAATGTAGTAGGCAGGGCCACCACGAAAGACGTTGTCAGTGTGGGGGACTTTATAAGCCTGAGCAAGAGCAGACTCAATAAAGCTTGTTGCCATCCCCAAAATGGCTGTAACCCACATCCAAAATACCGCCCCAGCACCCCCCAAATAAATGGCAATGGCAACCCCTGCAAGGTTACCTGTACCGACCCGTGCTGCCAACGACGTCATTAGGGCTTCGTAGGAACTGATACCGCCCAAGCGACCGCCTTGCCCTGATACTCTAAGAAGTTTCCATAAATGTCCAAAATAGCGAAATTGAGCAAAGCCTGTGGCAATGGTAAAATAAATGCCTCCACCAACCAACAAAAACACAATAAGACCATACCAAGGATTGCCCACTATTAGCCAATCGCCATTGCCCCAAATAAGGCTTACGCCCCAATTGATGAGACTGTTAAACCATTCAAACATAGCCACTCCGTTTAGTTCACAAAAAAAGCAAGGATTGACCTTGCTTTGGTAAAGATGTTATTATAAAAAAAAATGTCAATGATTACAAGCATTACAATAAATCTCTTTCCAAACTAAAAATAAACCTTTATAAGTATTGGGGTTGAA
>ERZ1023310.123-NODE-123-length-19529-cov-7.963336_pt1 | contig 19529 bp, 24 predicted proteins | sample MGYA00380476_ERZ1023310 | MGnify/ENA primary metagenome ERZ1023310 (study PRJEB33173, sample SAMEA4830346) | metagenome | study: EMG produced TPA metagenomics assembly of the PRJEB25223 data set... | reverse complement strand
TTACATCGTTGAGATGGATTGGGGGTTGTGGTTTATGGTATCTACGACCCAAAAATAATTAAGCAAACTTCCGCACTTCCCCCGCCCCAAACGCATTTTCTACGCATCTTGGGCAGATGTCGCCATGCTCGGCAACCGTTCCCACGCTTGGCAGGACGTGCCAGCAACGCACGCATTTCTCGCCTGTCGCAGGGGCGACTTTGACACTAAGCTCATCGCCTTTGGTAAGGCTGATGTCGCTAGTGATAAAGACAAAACGTGCTTCATCACCCAATTTGGCAAGCGAATCATAAGCCTTGTCATCAGCGACAATGTCAAGGCTTGCCGACAGACTGCTGTTGATTGTCTTGTCGGTACGGGCGTTGTCCATTGCTTTATTTGCCACTTCTTTGACTGCCAAAATCGCTTGCCAATCTGTGTCCGTGATGTCATCAAGCACCACGCTTGGCAACTCATACCACTCTTGGGCAAAAATGTAGCCGTCCGTGCCTTTTAGCACTTGCCACGCTTCTTGGGCGGTAAATGACAAAATCGGTGTAATCCAACGCAAAAGGGCGTGAGCGATGTGGTAAATGGCGGTCTGTGCCGAGCGTCTGGGGTGTCCGTCCGCCTTGGTGGTGTACTGGCGGTCTTTGATGATGTCAAGGTAAAATCCGCCCAAATCCTGCCCACAAAAGTTGGTAACCAATTGACAAACTTGGTGAAAGTCCATGTTGGTATAAGCGGTGCGAATCTCGCTTTGGACTTGGTTTGCCTTGTGAATGATGTATTTGTCAAGGCTGATAAGGCTGTCTGCTGGCACCAAGTCTTTGCTCGGGTCAAAATCATCGGTATTGGCAAGCAAAAAACGCACCGTGTTGCGGATACGGCGATACATATCGCTCACACGGTCAAAGCCTTCTTTACTCACCGCCATTTCATAGCGATAATCGGACGAGCCAACCCACAAGCGGACAATGTCAATGCCGTATTTTTGGGCAAGTTCGGCAGGCTCAAAGCCTTTGGTATTGCCTTTGGATTTGGAGAGTTTATAACCCTTAGCGTCCACGGTAAATCCATGCGTTAGGACTTGTTTATAAGGGGGGCGACCGTACACGCTTTCGCTCACAAGTAGCGATGACTGGAACCAACCACGGTGCTGGTCAGAGCCTTCTAGGTACAAATCGGCAGGGTTGGTGAGTTCATCACGGTTGGCAAGTACGCTAAAATTGGTAGAGCCTGAGTCAAACCACACGTCTAGGGTGTCGGTGGATTTGACGTAGTTTTGACTGTCGGTCTCGTCAAGAAAATCACTAATCGGAGCATCAAACCACGCTTCAATTCCGCCTTGTTCAATGACTTTGGCAACTTGTTCAATCAGCTCGGACGTGCGTGGGTGCAAATCGCCTGTGTCTTTGTGCATAAAGAAAGCAATCGGCACGCCCCAAGTGCGTTGGCGTGAAATACACCAATCAGGGCGACCGTTCATCATTGATTCAATGCGGTTTTGTCCCCATGACGGTGTCCACACCACGTCTGGAATGTCTTTTAGGGCTTGTTCACGCAGTCCTTTGGCCTCCATAGAGATGAACCATTGGGGCGTGGCACGGAAAATAATCGGCGTTTTGTGTCGCCAGCAATGCGGATAGCTGTGCGTGATTTTTTTGTGGTCAAGTAGGTGTCCGCTTGCTTGCAGGGCTTCGATGATTTTGGGCTGTGCCTTGTAGATATGCTCGCCCACAAAGACTTTTGCTTCGTCCAAATACACGCCATTACCACCCACAGGGTTTTCGGTGGGCAGGTTGTTGGCACGCCCCACATTGTAGTCGTCCACACCGTGAGCAGGGGCGGTATGTACAAGCCCTGTACCGCTATCGGCAGTAACGTGCTCGCCTGTGATGAATGGCACTTGGCGGTCGCTGATAAGGGGGTGTTGGGCTTTTAGGGCGGTTAATTCTGAGCCTTTAACCGTTGCGATAATTGCTACATTTTCTAAATTGATATTTTTGGCAAAATCTTCTACCAAGTCATGAGCTACGATAAAATGGGCGGTGCGGTTGATAGGGTTGGGATTGGTGGCGGTATAATACCACATTTTGCCAAAATCATTTTCCACGTCTTTTTGGTAAGTTGCTCCCAATTTTTCTACCGCTTTTTTGGAGCGTTCATTACCTTGATGTATTTGAAAATGAACGGTATTTTTATATTTAAATGCGTGGTTTAATAAGGCTTGTTTAATCTCGCCATTTGCTCCTTTGCCCCAGTATTTGGGCGTAATAAAGGTAAAGCCAATGCCGATGATGCCATCTTTGGCATTGTCATCATAAAAACGGGTTGTGCCAATGATATTGCCAGTTCGCTTATCAATAATGGCATAGGCTTTATCTTTCACTGCTTGTTCAAAAAACGGCTCAAACACTTCTGGCAAATGGCGTTTGGTCGGCATCAGCTCCCAAATGGCAGGGTCGGACGCACACGCTTGCAAGGCATCTTTGTCGGCTTTGGTTAGGGTTCTTAATGTGAAATTCTCGCTGTCAATTTGGCTTGTTAGTACAAATTCAGATGTTTTTTTGCCTTTGATAACTGCATAATCAAAATCAGCATGGGCGGTAATCGCTTGGTTGGCAGGGAGTGTCCAAGGGGTCGTTGTCCAAATCACCGCTTGGAGCGTACAGTTTACATTGGCAAGGGCAGGCAGATTTTCACGATTGACAATGTCAAATCCCACATAAATGGCATCGGATTTTTTGTTGTCATATTCTACTTCGGCTTCGGCAAGGGCAGAGCCACAGTCCAAGCACCAGTTTACAGGCTTTAAGCCACGCACGATATGACCGTTGTCATAAATCCGCCCCAACGCTCGCACGATGTCCGCTTCGGTCTTAAAATTCATGGTAAGATACGGATTATCCCAATCGCCAAGCACGCCTAGGCGTTTAAAATCCGCCTTTTGTAGCTCAATTTGACTTTTGGCGTAGTCTCGGCACGCCTTTCTAAACTGGGTGGCGGTGATCGGCTCGCCATTTTTGTCGGCTTTGGGTGCGTGTCCGACCTTGCCAAACTGCTCTTCTACCTTTTGTTCAATCGGCAAGCCGTGGCAGTCCCAACCGGGGACATACGGGGCATCATAGCCGTCAAGGGTTTTGTATTTGACGATGATGTCTTTTAGCACCTTATTGACAACGTGTCCTAAATGGATTTGACCGTTGGCATAAGGGGGGCCGTCATGCAGGACGTATTTTTCACGTCCTTGTCGTGCTTTGCGGATTTGTCCGTACACGTCATTTTGTTCCCACTCGGCAAGCCAAGCAGGTTCACGTTTTGCCAAATCCCCACGCATGGGAAAAGGCGTATCGGCAAGGTTTAGGGTATTTTTGTAGTCGGTGGCTTGGTCTGTCATGGCTTAGCTCAAAATTGTGAAAAACGGCTAATTATAGCCCAAAATCATGCGTTTATAAAGGCTTGACGGATAAAAATTGACTTTTTGGGGGTGGTTTGGTAGATTTAAGATAATATTTTTGGCAACTTGATAATCATGAAAAAATTAAGCAGAAAAATCACGTCAAAATTCACCATGTTATTTTGTGCGGTAATTTTGGGTTATTTTATCTTGATTAAAAAGGATTATGATAATCCTGCCATAGCTTTTATTGGAATTTTTATGTTATTAGAAGGCGTGTATTATTTTTGGTAATTTTATAAAAAGAATGATACGATAAAATTTGATGATAAATTTTAACCATTGACCATTATAAAAATAAGTCTCATTTCCATTTATAAAATTCATTAAAAATTCATCTTTACAATTTTTTGCTTTAATTCCTTACAAAAATTCGGTATATTAGTAAGGGCGTGTTGAGCATTTATAACACCATTTGCATTTAAAAACTTATAATTATCAGCCAACTTGCAAGGTTATTTTATGAAAAATCCCAGCAAAACCCTATCATTATTATTGGCGAGTGCCGTATTTTTGACCGCCTGTGGTGGCGACAAGCCTAGCGAGCCCGCCCCAAAAGCCGAACCTAGCACCCAAACTGCCCCTACCGAGCCTGCCAATACCGCCCCCAAAGCCGATGAAGTCACACCAGAGACCACCGAGCCTGTCGCAGATGACACCAAAGCCGATGAAGTGGCAACCGCCGACTCTGCCACGTCCGATGAGACCGGCAAAGGCACGACCGAGACCGCCCAAGTGGACAATGCCGAGCAAGCGGACACCGCCCCTGCCCCAGTACAGGCTCTATCTATCGCCGAAGGTAAGGCGCGCTATGAGAAAACTTGCAAAATCTGCCACGAGCAAGGACTCCTAGACGCCCCCAAACTCACCGCCAAAGCCGACTGGGCAAAACGCTTGGACAAAGGCATAGACACTCTGCACAAACACTCTGCCAAAGGCTTTGGTAAAATGCCAGCACAGGTTGCAGGGGACGTTACCGAAGCCGAAGTGTATGCGGCGGTGGATTATATGGTGAGTCAAGTTCAGTAAATTGATATTTATCATCGGATAAATTATGATTTATCCGATAGATTTAATAAAATATCGCTGATTGCAATATTGATAAATCATATGGGCAAATAAAAAACCCAATTTTTGTTACTGGGTTTTTTATTTGTTATTAATTCATTAGACTTCCTGCAAAACCCCAAATTAAAGAAAACCGTTCGTGGTGAGCTTGTCGAACCATAACGGTTTTCCGCTACCCTTCGACAGGCTCAGGGCGAACGGAAAACTAGTTTTGCAGGAAGTTTATTAAGCCCCTAATGAATCCGCATCGTTTTCCCTAATCATTCTTTTGGCTAGGGATTCTTTATTATCATTCCTCATTAATACTGCATAATGTGCCGTATTGGGATTGGCTTCTAGGATAATTTTAAATACCATGGTCAGTGGCACAGATAATAACATACCGACCACGCCCAATAGCCAACCCCAAAATAATAATGACAAAAACACCATAAGCGTGGATAAGCCCAAATTTTGTCCCATGATTTTAGGCTCAACCAAATTACCAATAATAATATTAATCACCAAAAAGCCCACACCCACGCTCGCCCCCACCGAAAAACCATTAAATCTCTTTCCAAACTAAAAATAAACCTTTATAAGTATTGGGGTTGAAGTTTTTAAAAATCCACAAAAATCGGGGTTTGGAAAGAAGTCTATTTAATAATAATGCTTGCAACACCACAGGCACTGCCGCCATGACCGAGCCGATGTTTGGCACAAAATTTAATAAAAAGCTAAGGGTCGCCCAAAGAATGGCATATTGCACATCTAGCATGACCAATAATAGCCACACAAAAAATCCTGTAAATAAACTAATTAAGGCTTTTAAGCCCAAATATTGAATCACGCTATTTAAGATTAGGCGGATTCTTATTTGGTCAATGTGATGATATTTTTCACTTTTTCCCATGACATAAGATAATTTATGCTTAAAATCAGGGGCTTCAAAGAGCATAAATAAAATCATGAGTGCTAATATAAAAACATTGGTTGCAATGCTTGACATACCACCCATTAGACTCCCCATAAAGGATAATAGGGAGTTGGTATTAAAATACTCCATAATCATGGTGGTATTTAATTCAAGGGGTAAATCCCATTTTTGTGCCAATGCTGTTAATTCTTGGATACGCAATAATGCCAAACGTTCATATTGGGGAATGGAGCGGGTAAATTCGATGCTGGATGAATTAATTAAATTTGCCAAAAATACCAATGCCAGCGTAATGATTAAAAACAAAATGCCGATTGCCATATAATGCGGTACTTTATGGCGTGTCAAAAAATTAATGAGTGGCGAGCAGAGAATGACCACAAATAACGCAATCAAAAATGGCACAATCAAACTAGACGCCAATTTAATACCTGCCAGCACGATGACCAATGCCGCCGCACCGATTAAGATACAGCTAATAAAATTGAATTTTACTACGGAAACCGTTCGCCCTAAACTTGTCGAAGGGTCGGTTTCCGTTATGGTTCGACAGGCTCACCACGAACGGGAACCGTAGTACTTTTTCATTTTGTAGAGTGTATTTAGGGGAGATTTTTTTGCTATCATGTCAATGCGGTTATTTTGTTTAAAAAAACATGAATTTTGTACCATGCTTGATTGTTTGTCAAGTGATGATGAGTAGGGCGTGCCTACCCTTTATAACACTATCTACAATTTAGAAATATTTTAGAAATAAATAAACTGTTTTTGCATGAAAAATGGCTAAATCTTGTTTTTCTGCGTCAAAAACTTGCTTGATAGAATAACTATCAACCTGCGTTTTTTCCTTGAAAAACGTGCGATTTTTCTCATTTTTCATTGCAAATACAAAAGGCAGGCACGCCCTAGTGTTTTTTGTTAATTTGCAAAAATAAATAATCGCTACTATAATAAATGTTAGCACATTCAATTTTCAAAAGGATTTTATCATGCTCGCCTATCTATTTGTCCCTGCCACGCACCCCAAGCGTATCATCAAAGCCCTAACCGACCCTGCCATAACCGCTCACGTCCACGCCGTCATCATCGACCTAGAAGATGCCGCCGCCGACCGCTCGCCTAATGATGTGCGTAATGAGTTTGATGATTTATTAGGCAATTTCATGCAGACAGAGACCACGCCAGAGCTGTGGGTGCGGATACATGGGGCGTCTCATGGCGAGTTTCGTTTGGATTGTGAATGGGTAAAGCCCCACGACAGCATCAGCACGGTGGTACTCCCCAAAGCCGAAAATGCCGAGCAGGTCAGTCTGGCTCATGAACTAACCGCTCGCCCTATCGTTGCCATGATTGAGAGCGGGCAAGGCGTGATAAATGTTGCTTCTATGGCAGGTGTGGCAGGGCTTATGGCGTTGAGCTATGGCTGTTTGGATTTATTGACATCGCTAGGGATTGGCAGGCACACATCAGCAGAGATGATAATGCTTGATAAGGTGCGGTGCGAGCTGGTGCTACACTCGCAGGCACATGGGCTGACCGCTCCGATTGAGACGATTTATCCTGATTTTGGCGATGATGACGGCTTTGCCAGATGGCTTATGCATGCTCGTGATTTTGGTTTTGGTGGCTGTCTTGTCATACACCCCAAGCAGTTGGGTGTGGTGGGGACACACAAGGAGTGTGATGGCGATGTCGCCTTTGCCAAAAAAGTGCTATCTTATCATCACGCCACAGGGCAGGCGGTGTTTGCCATTGATGGGCAGATGGTGGATTTGCTAGTGATTGCTTGGGCGAAGAAACTACTGGGCGATGACTGATTGGCATATAGAGCATTGGCGATTTTACTATACATGGGGCTTGTGGTAAACTAGCCCTATTTTATTTTGGAATGATACCATGAACATTTTACCCAGCGAAGAGATTCGCATTACAGACGGTAGCACCGTTTCGCTACATTTTGAAGTCAGTCTACCGAACGGCACGGTCATCGATAGCACCTTTGGGCGAGACGAGCCTGTAACCTTGACGATAGGCGATGAGAGCCTACTGGCAGGCTTTGAGCAGGTACTCATCAACCTAAAAGCAGGCGACACCCGCACCGCCCACCTACCGCCCGAACAAGCCTTTGGCGAGTGGAATGGCGAAAACGTCCAAACCTTTCCCCGTACCAAGTTTAGCCTGTCCGAGCCAAATCCTGTGGTCGGCATGATGATGGAATTTGCCGACAAAGGGCAAAATACCTTGGCAGGCGTGATTTGTCATGTCGATGATGATGAAGTCAAAGTGGATTTTAATCACCCTTTGGCAGGGCAAGACGTGCTGTTTAAGGTGCAGATTTTTAAGGTTACGCCAAAAGGACAAATGGCGATTGAACTAAAATGAGCGACAACGCCCCAATCTCAAAAAAGCTCGGTTATGGCATTATTGTCATGCAGGTCATCATCTGTTTGTTGCTTGTGGACGACAGGACGATGACGCTTGGCATTGGTGCGATGATGGCAAGTTTGTTTTTTGCCCATGACAAATCCGACACCGTCAAATTTGGTATTTGGGGCGTGATTGGGCTGTTTGTTGTTTATTATTTTGGTTATGGTTTGTATGCTTATTCTCGCACACCTGCCAAAACGGTTTGTGGCACATTCAAAGAGTATTAGACTTCCTGCAAAACTCCAATTGAAGAAAACCGTTCGTGGTGAGCTATGCCTGCCCATAACGGTTTTCCGCTACCCTTCGACAAGCTCAGGGCGAACGGAAAACTAGTTTTGCAGGAAGTTTATTATAAAAAGAAAGTGTTTAAAAGGTAGGATTTGATGTTGTCGATGTATGCCACCGATGAGCAAAAAGTTTATGACTTTATGCACATTCATCGCTATCACGAACACACCGACTTTTTTAAAAATCGTTATGATAAAAATGAGTCGATTTGCGTGGATTATATTCCCATGCCAGCATTTACCCTTTTTTCGCCCCACATATTAAAAGAAGTGAGAATTATGAACGATAATAAATAACATCAACCACAGCAAAAGGGATATTTGTCATGTCATTTTTCAACCCAGAACATCAGCCATTTGCTATCGCCCTTATCGTCTTAGCTGTTATCATCTCGATACTTGTTGGCGACGCATTTTTCATCATCTTGGCGATGGTGTTTTTGGGTGTGGCGACCGCACAAGGTAAACACCTAGTTATAAAGATAAGTATCGGGGCGTTGTTGGTTGCTGTTGTGCTTTATTATTTATTTGTGGTTATTAGGGGCGTGCCTGCCTTTTGTATTTGCCATGAAAAATGAGGAAAATCGCATGTTTTTCAAGGAAAAAGTGAAGTTTGATAGTCATTCTATCAAACAAGCTTTTGACGAAGAAAAACAAGATTTAGCCATTTTTCATGCAAAAACACTATTTTATTTCTATAAAATTTCTAAATGTTAAATTGTGTTATAAAAGGTGGGCACGCCCTAGACAAACCACGGCAGTATTCATCAAGTTTGTGGGCAACTTAACAAAATCGAACATCGCTCTTTGGGTAGGCAAAGTGTACTAAGCCTGTATCTTGATGACCCAATGAGCCAAAAATCGTATCGTTTTGACCGCCTTGACAACTGGCATAGGGACGATATTTTTCGCCCGTACAAGGCAGGCGATGTGATTTGTGTCAAGTACACCAAATCACCCATTTTGACCCGTACCTATCCCCATATTTTGATAGACATACAGCCCAAATGACAACCTAGGACAACTCATGAAAAAGCCACTCATCGCCTTATTCACCCTGCTCACACTACCGCAAGCGTGGGCGTTATCATAGAGTCTGCCGATTGGGGCGATTTTCGTTATGATGAAAACGTGGTTTGTTCAACGTCCGCAGAAAACAGCAACATATTCGGCGTTGTCAAAAAACACGGCAAATATGGCATGGCGGACAGCACAGGTAAAGTATTGTTACCGCTTGAATATGATGACGGAGCGTGCCTAAATGGTTATGTAACCTTATCAAAACAAGGTAAGTGGGGCTTGGTGGACGCTCATCAGCGTGTGGTAGCACCCTTTGTTTTTGGCAAACAGCCTTGGGGTTTTAATGGCGTGGATAAAGTCATTATCACCGATAATCGTGATGATGGCATATATTTGGCGGTGCATGGGGTGGACGGTGGAGTCATTTTGGGTTATCGGCGTGGTGAATGGGACTTTGAAAATGATGTCTTGATACGCTTTGAAGATGATGATAACGGGCAAAGTGGCTTTATGGACACGCAAGGCAATATCATCTTGGCAGGGCAGTATGGCTGGGTGAAACTGCTGGACGATAAAGCAGGCGATGAGCGGTTTATGGTGAGCATAGATAACCAAACCATGATGATAGACCGTAATAAAAACATACTCACACAAGGCTATGACGATATGGAGCCTTTTGATAAACAAGGCATATCAAGGGTTTATCAAGATTTAGACAATCCATACCAAGTCGGCTTTGTAGATAGAAACGGTACACTCATTATCAAACCCTCATCACACCACTACCCCATGTGGAACGATGTCTATGGGCATGAATGGCAACTACGCATAGACGGTAGGCAGTGTACACTATTTTTGCAAGACCGTGCAGGGCAAGCTGTCAATGACCCAAAATTTCCTGATAAATCCTGTCGGCTACTTGCCACGCCCAACCAAACACCCAATCAAGAACCCACAGCAAAGCGTGGGTCATGGGATAGGATTTGGGCGTGGGTCGTTAGTTTGATTCGCTAAATCAAGCCTTTAATACTCGTCTATGTAGCTCTGCCAGCCCGTCTTCCATGGCTTTTTGCAATATCTCGGTAAGCTCGGTGCGGGTCTTGTTTTCGGGTGAAATCGGTGCAAGGGGCAACACATACGCCTTGACCCCATCGCTGTCCGCCACTCGTCTTAGGCTCTCTGCCATCGTGCGTTTGTCATAATACGCACAGTCGTCCGACAGCGTACCGTCTGCATTGACATAAGCAATCACCACAGGGCAGATGGGCAAGCCTGTATCCATGCTCGCCTGCAAAAGTTTTCCGTGGATTTTTTTGATTTTTGTACCGTCTGTAGTGGTTGCTTCGGGGAAAAATACCACCGATGAACCGCCACGCAAAAAGTCGGCAATTTGGCGTGCCACACCGTCAGCGTCCCCCGAGCCACGTTTGATAAACAGCGTCCCACCTGCTTTGGCAAGTTTGCCAAAAATAAACCACTCACCAATCTCCGCCTTTGACAAAAAGAACACAGGAGCAACCGACCCCACCACAGGAATATCCAGCCAAGAGATGTGATTGGACACCCAAAGTCCGTGTGTCTGTGGCACAGGCTCAACTTGCACGACTTCCACGCCAAAGGAATTGACCATTTTTCGGCAAAAGGTTTGGATGTATTTTGGCAAAACATCTCTGGGCGGTGCTTTAAATGCCCCAATGCGTCTGGCGGTAGTAAAGCCACCAACCAAGGTGTTACTCATGCCTGCGATGATTTTGGTGCGTTTTAGTTGTTTGTTTAGAAAATTTGCCATAAGATTATCATTGTCAATTAAAAGGCGTATCCTATAAGACTTTGGGCAAAATTGCAAGTGTTTTTGGTGGACATCAATGTACAAAAAACTCTAATGAATTTCAAACAGTTTTCCTAACACCACAGTATTTTGAGCTTTATAAGCAAGCTATTTGTCTTGACATGACCCATCTGCCATCAATTCTGCTGTTATTAGCGATGGCTATTTTAAAAAATTGGTATATTCTCTTATCTGTTCATCGGTTTTAAAATCCTTTTTTGGCTCCATGCCGAGCATTTGTGCCAATCCATCTAAAATATCATCATTTTCTGATTGCACGGTAGTGTTTATGCTAACGGTGTACGCATTATTGATATAATGATAACTATCTATCATATACCCTTCTTGATGTAATAAATCATAACGGCATGGCTCAAAAACAAAAGTATAGCAAAAACGATTGGGAGCTAATTCAAAATCAGTATACATTTTTATATAAGATGAAAAATCATCAAATAAGGAAATAATAAACTCGTCTGTGTTTTGGGTAATTTGTGCAACCTTATCAAAATCATCCAAAATGGTATTGGCGTGAAATACCTGCACATCGTCATCATCATATTGTATCTTTTGATGACTAAGATTATCTAAATCAAAATTAAAACATAGATAGACATCTTTTTTGATATTAAGCATATTGCCTATGATTGATTTTAACAATGCTGATTTATCTGCATTGGTTACTAATTGATTTTCTGATTTCATGCAATTTTCTTTTTTAAATTTATCTTTAATGATAAGTAATTTTATAGTTCACGTTAGTCAAGACTTTACCATGGCACTATACATGCTAAGATTTTTTAATACCTAACTTGTAAAAATCTCAACCGTTATTTACACTTTGTTTAAAATAAAACTCTAACCACTCATAAGGAGTAAAGGTGTGAGTCTTGCCAGTTGTTTCATCTTTTTTGGTTAAAGGTGAATGGGGTTTCACTGTATTATAGAAATTAAGAAATCTTGTTAACTCTTGCTTTCTATGGTCACTGTTTGTAAATTCACATTTTTCATGCCACATTTGCATGAGTGTGCGAATAACCCGTTCTGCTTTACCATTGGTTTGTGGTCTGCCTACTTTGGTGAATTTTTGATTGATGTTGTTATCATAACAGACTTTAACAAATTCATGGTCTTTGGTGCCTTTAAATTCTGTGCCGTTGTCAGAGTAAATCACATCAATCACGTAAGGACAAGGCTCTATGACTTGTTCGGTAAGAAACTTAGCTGCACTAAATGCTGTTTTATCCGGCATGATACATGCATATAACTCACGAGAATAGTCATCTATGGCAACAAAGAGATATTCTCTGGGACTGTTTGTGCTTTGTCCTTTAAGCAGTTCACCAGGATAGGACTTGTTATAACGTTTGGCTTGTCTTTTGAGTTTGTCCTGTATTGACTTTTCAACCTTAGCTAAGCGTTTAATGCCAAATCTTGCTTGTTTAAAGCGATTGTTGGTGCTAGACTGTGGTTTAAGGAGTTTAACACGAGCAAGTTTTAAGACCTTGTATATGGTAGGTCTTGATACTTTATACTCAAGTGCCAACGAAGTAACAGATTGCTTGTGCTTATGATAAGCTGTCCAAATAGCTTGTCTGTGATGGGGAAGCAGTCTTCAAGTTTTTATGTATGTTCATTTACAGTATTTTACCTTGGGTTCTGTAAATAACGGTAGTATATCTTACACCTAACTTGCTATTATAATCATTTTTATAATGAAAAATATGTTCATATTTTATAAAAACACCGCCCAAAATCAAGGCGGTGCTTCTCATGCCACTATCACGCACTCGGTAAAGGCGGTGGCAATTCGTCATTTTTAACGATATTTACCGTTGGCACTTCATGCTGATATTCTTTTGGCTCTCGTGGAGTCTCGCCATTCATGATTTGCAAGAACTGCTCACGGTCAATGGTTTCCCACTTCATGAGTGCTTCCACCATGGCGTGCATTTTGTCATGATTGTCATCAATGAGCTTATACGCCACATCGTACTGCTCTTCTAGGATACGGCGAACTTCTTCGTCCACTTTTTGTTGGGTGGCTTCACTGATGGTGCGATTTGCCCCACCAAAATATCCGCCCTGCTCTTCGTCTTCATAGACCATCACGCCAAGTTTGTCGCTCATGCCGTATTTGGTTACCATGGCACGGGCAAGTTTGGTCGCACGTTCAAAGTCGTTGGACGCTCCTGTGGATTTGCGATTGATAAAAATCTCTTCGGCAATCCGCCCACCAAACAAGATAGAAATGTCGTTGAGCATTTTGTCGCTATAACTGCTCACCGCATCTTGCTCGGGCAACTGCCATGTGACACCCAACGCCCAGCCACGGGGCATGATGGTTACTTTGTGTACAGGGTCAGTAAAGGGAAGTAGTTGGGCGACTAGGGCATGACCTGCTTCATGATAGGCGGTGGCACGGCGTTCTTCTTCACGCAAGACCATGGATTTGCGTTCAGGCCCCATGTAGAGCTTGTCTTTGGCATCTTCAAAGTCATTCATGTCCACGCTCATCTTGTTGCGACGGGCGGCAAATAGGGCAGCTTCATTGACAAGGTTGGCAAGCTGAGCCCCGCTAAACCCAGGCGTACCACGAGCTAGGGCATTGACATCCACGCCAATGGTTTGGGGCAGTTTTTTCAGGTGTACATTTAGAATCTGCTCACGACCTTTGATGTCTGGCAAGCCAACCGACACTTGACGGTCAAAACGACCAGGGCGAAGCAGGGCTTTATCCAGCACGTCCACACGGTTGGTCGCTGCAATGACAATCACACCGTCATTACCTTCAAAACCGTCCATTTCTACCAAAAGTTGGTTAAGGGTTTGTTCACGTTCATCATGACCACCACCCATGCCCGAGCCACGATGACGACCCACCGCATCAATCTCATCAATAAAGATGATACATGGAGCGTTCTTTTTGGCTTGGTCAAACATATCACGGACACGGCTTGCACCCACCCCAACAAACATCTCCACAAAATCCGAACCCGAGATACTAAAAAACGGCACTTTGGCTTCGCCAGCAATGGCTTTGGCAAGGAGCGTCTTACCTGTACCAGGCGGGCCCACCATCAGCACGCCACGGGGAATGGTCGCCCCAAGTTTGGTGAATTTTTCTGGGTCTCTTAAAAAATCCACAATCTCAACAACTTCTTGCTTGGACTCTTCGCACCCTGCCACATCGGCAAAGGTGACTTTGATGTCGTCTTCGGAGAGCATTTTGGCTTTGGATTTGCCAAAGCTCATGGGGTTACGACCGCCCATGCCACCGCCGCCAGCACCGCCACTCATGCCACGCATGAATAGCCAAAACAGACCGATGATGAGCAAAATGGGAAATGCCGCGATGAGTAGCTGAGTGCCCACGCCTTGACGCTGCGGTGCTGCCCCTTCTACTTCTACATTATGCTTGCGAAGTAATGGCATTAACTCAGTATCATCTAGGGCGGGGCGGACGGTCTTGAACTCTGAGCCATTGACCTTTGTGCCGGTAATCTCTTCGCCGTCAATCTCAATCTTTTGGATTTGACCTTCGGCAACTGCCGTGACAAAGGCTGAGTATTTCATGTCATCAGCCTTGCCCGAACCACGGTCGAGATTACTAAATACCATGACTACCACGGTGATAATCACGAGCCATAATAGAATGTTTTTTGCCATGTCGTTCACAAAGGGTTTCCTGTTTTTGGCGTTTGATACAACTTTGATTGAAGATTTAAAAATTGAAAATGGGGCAAGTCGTGCAATTGTTTACACAAAGAGACATTGCTTTTAATAAGGCTTATTATCAATAAATCAAGCCCTAAATTTAGATGATTATTTTATCGCCACCCAAAACATCTCTTTGGAGCGGGGACGGCTTGCCTTGGGTTTTATGCTTTTGATTTTGCTAAACTTTTTTTGCATGTCGGCACGCAGTTCGGGAGAGCCTTCGCCTTGGAACACTTTCATGATTAACGCACCGCCTTCGGGCAACACTTTTAGGGCAAAATCCACCGCCAACTCACACAGGTACATCATGCGTGGCATGTCCACTGCCGACATCCCAGATGTGTTGGGAGCCATGTCCGATAACACCACATCCACACGCCGTCCGCCCACTTCATCCATGATTTTGTTAAAGACTTCTTCTTCTCTAAAATCGCCTTGGATAAAGGTAACATTCTCCAAAGTATCCATGGGCAAAATATCAGACGCAATCAAAATCCCGTCATCGCCCACGAGCTTGCCTGCCACCTGCGACCAACTACCAGGGGCAGAACCTAAATCCACCACGGTCATGCCTTTTTTGATAAGACCCGTTTTTTCGTTAATTTCCAATAACTTATAGGCTGCTCTGGCACGATAGCCGTCTTTTTGGGCTTGTTGGACGTAATAGTCGTCAATATGCTCTTTCATCCACGCTTTTGATGATTTGGAGAATTTTTTGTTGGTAATGCGAGTTGCCATTGGTCGGTAGTGATGAATTAAAATAACTGCTTAGTTTAACATTTTTATGAGAAAATTTGGTATATTTTTGTTATAATGAACATTAATTTATTTAAAAACCTGTTTTGAGACATTTTATGGCAAAACCCAATTTTAACAACCTATCTAATGACACCCTAAAAGAGCTACGGGGCATCGGTCATCGCCTAAATCCCATCATCATGGTGGGTGGCAATGGCTTGACACCCACGCTCATCGAAGAGACCGCCCGTGCCCTAAGCGACCACGAACTCATCAAAGTCAAAATCCCCGCAGGTAGTAGTGATGAACGCAAAGAATGTGCATCCGCCCTAGCTGACGCTACCGAGAGTCAAGTGGTGCATCACATAGGGCGTATGGTTTTGTTATTTCGTAAAAATGACGAACCTAACGATAAATTGTCTAATTTAACACGTTTTGGCTTTTAGGCTGTTACGATAAGGGAATGTCATGAATTTTTTTACCGCAAACCCCATTGATAAACTGTTTAGCCTGCTGTCGCTGTCGCACTTTACCGAGTTTTATTATGATGATAATTCGGTCATGCAAAGAGAGCAGTTGTTTGTCTTGCAAGACATGCAAGCCAACCAAAAAAACAAGCCTGCCCCCAAGGTTCATGCTTACATCAGTGAAGACACGCATGGGGGTAAGCATGTGATTAACATGAGTTTTATGGTTGAAAAGGTGGATGGACTGCATTTTGCCAATTATCATGATGATAACATCAAGCGTGCCGATGGGCTGTGGCAGGAGACCTGCCTAGAATGCTTTATCGGTCTGGCAGATGGGGGTTATATTGAGATAAACATCGCCCCCGATGGACGTTATGCCCTGTATCATTTTAGCGATTATCGTACGCCTGCCACGCTCGTACAGACCGATAAGGTAGCTCTGTTGTGGCGTGCCGATGATAACGATAACGTGCTGGTGTATGAACGCCACGTCAGTCTTGATGTGTCAGCCGTGGCGGAGTTGTTGCCCGAGCAGACACTCATCAACCCATGTGCGATACTAAACATCAAAGGCGATTTGCATTACTTTGCTGTCAGTTCTGCCCCTATGCCTGATTTTCATGATAAGGTATTTTGGCAAAAATGGTAAATGTATAAAATGTGAGTGTATTTTGATTGAAACTTAGGACGGTGGTGGTCCACAACCGAACTTTTTGTTCAAACCAAAGCCACATTTAAAAAGCCCATGAATGATGTCATGGGCTTTTTGGTGAGCGAGCAAATAAATGATTATTTGATGGTAAACCAATCATTGGCACTGGTTTTGGCTTTTTCGATGTCGCTTGATGATAGGTTTAGGGCAAGCTGACCGATTTTGGCTTGGGCTTTGTCACGAATGCCGTTGTCAAGCATGCCGTCACGGCTAGATAGATCATACCATTTGTAGGCATCCACATAGCGTTGCTGTTTTTCATCAATCATCGCCAACGCATAGCTGGCACGGTTGTCGCCCAGATGAGCGGCACGTTCTAGCCATTTACGACCTTCACTCATGCTGGCTTTGACGCCTTCGCCACGCAGATACATGAGTCCTAGGTTTAGCTGAGCAGGGGCGATGTCTTTTTGGGCAGCTTGGGTGTACCAATGCACGGCTTTGGCAGGGTCTTTGGCAACGCCTTCACCTTTTTGTAGGCGTTTGGCTAGGAAAAATTGGGCGTGATGGTTGCCACTGTTGGCTTGACTGGCAAGTGATGAGATGTCCATAATCTCAAAACGAGACACATCCAGTGGCACGTTTGAGATGAGTTCAGCGTTGGCAACACCTGCCAAAAGTAGGGTGGATAAAATGCTAAGTTTTAAACGTTTCATAAAATGACGACCTGTGGTTGAGAGTTTGTGTATGGACATTAAAATGCCAAATCAATCCTTTATCATACCATTAATGAGTGATAAACTCAATTTTTTCATTGGCTAAACATGTCAAATTTTGTAACATCATTTATCAGTCGGTTCGGTGTTGTTAATTTGATGGGTCTAACCCCGCACGACCCGATACACCGCCACATCTGCCAAGAGATTGGGGGCGGTTTTGACGGCTTTATTGCGGATAAGGGCAGGGATTTTTGGATTGGGGTTGTCCCATAGGGCGACCGTATCCAAAATGCGAATGTTGTTGTCGTGGCACAGCCGTTCAAAATCCTTAAAGGTGCAAAGATGAATGTTGGGCGTGTTGTACCATTGGTGGGGCAGGGTCTCGCTCATTGGCATGACGCCCTTAATGCCAAGGTAGATGCGGTTTTGCCAATAGGCGAAGTTTGGAAAAGTTACAATACCAAATTTGGCGACACGGAGCATATCGTTTAGTAGGGTTTCGGGATTTTTGACCGCTTGCAAGGCACGAGCCATCACGACTGTATCAAAACTGTTGTCAGCAAAGCGAGACAGACCGTCATTTAGGTCTTGCTCGATGATGTTTAGCCCTTTGGCGATGCCTTCGTTGATTTTGTCGGGGTCAATCTCAAGCCCATAGCCAAATACACCCAAATTCTCTTGTAAGTGTGCCAATAGTGTGCCGTCCCCACAGCCCAAATCTAGGACTTTTGAGTTGGGTTTTATCCATTTTTCGGTCAATTTGTGGTCAATGTTCATACGTTGCCTATCTTAGTGTCTTGCCAATTTTGAAATCTCGTGGGGCGTGATGGTGTTTTGTTTGGTGGTTCTTTTTGGGGTTGGGGCGGTCAAAAAGCCCCGAACGGCAGTCGTGTAGCGGGGAATGTCAAACAAAAACGAATCATGCCCATGTGGTGCGTCCACATTGACAAAGCTTACAGGCTTGTTGTTTGCCATCAACGCATCCACAATCTCAACCGACCGCTCAGGGGTGAACCGCCAATCGGTGGTAAAAGACACGATGAGAAATTGGCACTGGGTGCGGGCAAGTGTTTGTTTCAAGGCTTCTTTTTCGTCCAGCTCATCTTTCGTATAGTCCCGTGTCGGGTCAAAATAATCCAAGGCTTTTGTCATGAGCAGATAAGTATTGGCGTCAAAGTTTTTGCTAAATCGCTCGCCTTGATAACGCAGGTAGCTTTCTACTTGAAATTCCACATCATAGCCGTACATGAACTTGCCCGATTTCAAGTCCCGTCCAAATTTGACTTTCATGGCATCTTCGGTAATGTAAGTGATGTGTCCGACCATGCGTGCCAAAATCAGTCCGTGGCGGGGGTAGGCATTTTTTTTGAGATACCAGCCGTCATAAAAGTTGGGGTCGGATAGGATAGACTGGCGAGCCACTTCGTTAAAGGCGATGTTTTGGGCGGACAGCTTGGGCGTGCTGGCGATGATGACGGCACGTTCTAAGCGGTCGGGATAATCCACCGACCATTGCAATGCCTGCATACCGCCCATGCTCCCACCGACAATGGCGTGCCATTTGGCAATGCCCAAGCGGTCTGATAGCATGACTTGGGTTTTTACCCAGTCTTTTATCGTAATAAGCGGAAAATCCGCCCCCCAAATCTCGCCTGTGGCAGGATTAACAGTTGTCGGGCCCGTGGAGCCGTGGCAGGAGCCGATGTTGTTTAGACACACCACAAAAAATCGGCTCGTGTCTATCGCCTTGCCATTGCCAATCAAATTATCCCACCAACCTGCTTTGGTGTCTTGCTCGCTGTGATAGCCTGCGGCGTGGTGTGAACCTGATAGGGCATGGCAGATTAAAATGGCGTTTGTTTTGTCTGTATTTAGCACGCCATAGGTCTCAATAACTAAGTCAAATGATGGTAAAACACGTTCGCATTCTAATGTTAATGGTTCATCAAAATGCAAGACCTTTGGCGTTACGATACCAACAGATTTTGGGTCTAAATATGGGGGGCTTATGTCCACGTTATCGCTCTTTTTAATTTAAAGTTGTATTTTAAGGGCAAAAGGCAGGTTTGGCAACAGCATTAACAAGATGAGCATAAAAATAAGATGAACACAAAACAGACAGCAATAAAAAGCACTTTGATTTGACCAAAGTGCTTTTTGACGTTTAGATATTGGCAGAATCATTCATTTAATTTAATTATTTATAACCTGCTCGTTTCATTGTCATGATGGCTTTTTGTTGGTT